>Ga0209033_1000390_pt1 | contig 24929 bp, 31 predicted proteins | sample LauGreFa1BDMLBDN_2_FD_188218 | JGI IMG/M metagenome (GOLD analysis project Ga0209033, IMG submission 188218) | Freshwater lake microbial communities from Lake Michigan, USA - Fa13.BD.MLB.DN (SPAdes) (version 2) | ecosystem: Environmental > Aquatic > Freshwater > Lake | place: Lake Michigan, USA...
TGTGGCGGGTTTCATGAAAAATTATCTGATTGGCGTGCGGGCAGTTGCATCGGCGCGCGCGCAACGCTAATGACATCGCGACCGGCAGAGTTCCGGAGCGATGGGGCGTCGCCAAGCGGTAAGGCAGTGGATTTTGATTCCACCATGCGGAGGTTCGAATCCTCCCGCCCCAGCCAAGTTTCCGGATGATCAGATGGTAGCGGGAAATGCGTTGCCTTTATAATGTGCAGGATTGCGGTTTGTGGCTTTTGCGGGCAGGATCGCTTGATGAATGACCATCCAGACTCACATCATGATCATGAGCACGGCTCGGAACTATCGGAAGCGGCGTTGCGCGTGCGGGCGCTGGAAACGATCCTGACCGAGAAGGGTTATATCGATCCGGCGGCGCTCGATGTGATTATCGAGACTTACGAGACGAAAATCGGGCCGCGTAACGGAGCGCTTGTGGTGGCGCGGGCGTGGCGCGATGCGGATTTCAAGGTGCGTCTGATGGCGGATGCGACGGAGGCAATCGCCGAACTCGGCTATAGCGGGCGGCAGGGCGAGCATATGCGCGTGGTCGAGAATACGCCGGTGCTGCACAATATGGTCGTGTGTACGTTGTGCTCCTGTTATCCCTGGCCGGTGCTCGGGCTGCCGCCGGTGTGGTATAAATCGACGCCGTACCGGTCGCGCGCGGTGATTGACCCGAGGGGCGTGCTGAAGGATTTCGGAGTCGAACTGCCTGCAACAACAAGTATCAGAGTGTGGGATTCGACCGCGGAGATGCGGTATCTCGTGTTGCCGATGCGGCCTTCGGGCACGGAGGGGTTGGGCGAGGAAGAGCTCGCGGCGCTTGTCACGCGGGACAGCATGATCGGCACGGGGTTGCCATTGTCCGAGGGGCGGGCACGGTGAACGGCGCGCAGGATCTCGGCGGGATGACGGGGTTCGGCCCGGTTGTGCCCGAGCCGGAAACGCCCGTGTTTCATGCTGAGTGGGAAAAGCGGGCGCTGGCGATTACGTTGGCGTGCGGTGCGCTCGGCCAATGGCCAGGGGATCGTGGCCGTTATGTCAGGGAATGCCTGCCGCCGATCGAGTATCTCACCTCGTCCTATTATGAAATCTGGACGAAGGCGCTCCAGCAGCTTTTGCTTGCGGAGGGGATGATCACGCCGGATGAAGTGGCTGTGGGGCATATGGTTCATCCTGCGAAGGTATTGAACCGGCTGCCGCTTGCGGCTGCGCAAGTCGCGCCACTGCTTGCGCGCGGGACGCCCTATGATCGGCCAGCGACGACTCCGGCACGGTTTGTAAAGGGGGATCGCGTGCGGACGCTGGTGATGAACCCGACGACGCATACAAGGCTGCCGCGTTATGCACGGGGCAAGACCGGCCTTGTGACAGATGTGCACGGCGTGTTCATTTTCCCCGATCACAATGCGCATGGCAAAGGCGAGGCTCCCCACTGGTGTTATGGCGTCACGTTCAGCGGAACGGAATTGTGGGGGGCGGAGTCCGATCCGGCGCTCGAGGTGGTTATCGATTGTTTCGAGCCTTATCTGGAGCTCTGCGATGCGTGAGGCGCTGCTCGACATGATCGACGATCTGCCGCGCGATGCCTCCGGCCCCGTATTTCACGAGCCGTGGGAGGCGGAGGCATTCGCGCTGACGCTGGCACTATATGACAAGGGCGTGTTTAGCTGGACGGAATGGACGGAGGCGCTGTCGCAGGAGATCAAGGCGGCGGGAGCGGCAGATTATTATGACCACTGGCTTCACGCGCTGGAGCATCTCGTGGTGCGGAAACAGGTGACGACGCAGGACCGGCTGTATGAGGTGCGGGATGCGTGGGAACGTGCGGCGCATGCGACACCGCATGGCCAGCCGATTGATCTCGCAAATGATCCGGTGGTAAGGCGGGGTTGAGCGTTTGCTGATCTAGCCGTTCTGATTTGCCCTATTTTTTCCATAATCGTTCAGCATAAGCGCAACATTAGATCCGGGCCCCTCTGGCGAGAGACCCTCGTGATGTCGGATCTCTCCCGTAACCATTGGAGAGGAGGGTCCGAGATGGAACTCTTATCGAATTTTTTCGATGTTTTGTGGCTCGGAAAGCCGGTCTGGATGTGGCTGTCTTTCGTGGGTATCGTTATTGTGTTGCTCGCGCTCGACCTTGGCGTGCTGCATCGTACGCACAGGGCGATCGGTGTGCGTGAAAGCCTTGTGCTGTCGGCCGGCTACATCGCCCTTGGTCTTCAGTTCGGCGTCTGGGTGTGGTGGGAATTGGGTGCCGAATTGGGGCTGGCCTATTTCACCGGGTTTGCCATCGAGAAGGCGCTGGCGATCGACAATGTGTTCGTCATTGCCATGATTTTCAGCTTTTTTGCGGTGCCGCCGCGGTATCAGCACCGCGTGCTGTTCTGGGGTATTCTGGGTGTGATCGTGCTTCGCGCGATAATGATCGGGCTTGGTGCAGCGATTGTCTCTGAATTCGCGTGGGTGTTGTATGTGTTCGCGGTGTTCCTGATCGGAACCGGCGTCAAGATGCTGATGTTTGCCGACAAGGAAACCGATATCAGCACGAATCCGCTGCTCAAACTGATCCGTCGACGGTTCAACGTGACGGACGAGCATCATGGCGAGCGGTTTTTCGTCCGCAAGCCGGATCCGAAGACGGGCAAAATGGTGCGGTTCATGACGCCGCTATTTCTGGCGTTGATCCTGATCGAGATTGCGGATGTGATTTTCGCGGTTGACTCGGTGCCGGCGATTTTCGCGATCACGACCGATCCGTTCATCGTCTACACGTCGAACATCTTCGCGATCCTCGGGTTGCGGGCGCTCTATTTCGCGTTGGCGGCGATGGTGCACCGTTTCCACTATCTCAAATACGCGCTGGCTGTGGTGCTGATCGTGATCGGGTCGAAGATCTTCATTGCCGACCTGCTCGGGATCGACAAGGTTCCGCCCTTGCTGTCGCTGCTTTTGATTTCGTCCATTCTCGCAACCGGCGTGCTCTACAGCATTTTCAAAACGCGCGGGGGCGCTGCGGGGCAACATTCATCCGAAGGAGGTAAGGCATGATCCGGGATTTTCTAATTTTTATCGCGAATTTCTTCATTATCGAGCCGTTCCAGGCGGAGATGTCCGAGCAACTTGCGGCGGCGAAAGCGCCGCAGGAAATCGTGCAGCAGGTGACGGAGTGCGCGGCCAGCGCGCCCGGTGTGTTGGCCGAGAAATTCTCGACCGACATGATCGGGAGCACGATGACCGTGTTCAAGGTTGTGATCGGGATGACATCGGCGGAGGCGGTTCTTTCGGCTGAAGCGCCTGCCTGCGCGCAGGCGTTGTCTGCGGCAAAACCGTTTCTCGAGGCGGAAGGTGCGTGAGGGATCAGGGGTGCGCCGGAGCGACAGGTTTCGGCGTACCCGTTTGTATTGACGTATTCCCATATTGTATATACACTCTGACTCATCAGGAGAGTGTACCGTGACAATGAGCATCCGCGATCCGCAGGCGGCGGAATTGGCCAGACTTTTGGCGACCAAGCGCAAAACAACCATGACCCAAGCGATCATCGTTGCTTTGCAGAACGAGTTGCGGCGCGAGACTGAAAAGGACTCGCTCGAAACGCGGCTTGACCGGATGCTCGACAAGCATCTCGGCGGCCGGATGTTGGGCCGTGACATGACGAAGGACGAGATCGATGCGATGTGGGGGCATTGATGTTTGTCGATAGCTCGGCCCTCATTGCGATCATCCGGCGCGAACCTGAAAAGTCCGCGTTGGCCTCACGATTGGAAGGTGCAATTGCGCCCGTAACCTCGCCGCTTGTGGTGCTCGAAACGGTGATGCGCCTGACGACGATGCTCGGCAATGACGTCGAGACGGCGCGGGCTGTGACATCGGCGTTTCTGGACGAAGCCGGTATTCAAGTGGTCCCCATCACCGAAGCTATGGGCGAGGCGGCGATTGATGCGTTTGCCCGCTTTGGCAAGGGAATGGGACATGGAGCGCGGCTCAATATTGCCGATTGCCTGACCTATGCTGCCGCGCGCGAACTGGGGCAACCCATCCTCTACAAGGGCAATGATTTTGCCGCGACAGATTTGGCGTGAGGTTTTGGCAATAGAAATTCCAGTAAGCCTCGCCCGTTACCAGACTTCCTGAAGCATGGCCAAATAATCGGCTTCGGTCGCTTTGCGGGCATTGGTGCCGTGGGTGTGGTCCAATGTTGCGGCTTTGGCGACTTCGGGCAGGATGTCGCGCGGGACGCCGAGGGCTGACAGTTTGGTCGGCAGGCCGAGCGAGGCGGTGAAGTGGTCGAAGAAGGCGGCGAGGTCGGCATCGGGTGCAAGGCCGATGGCGCGCCGGAGTTTCGGATAGGTTTCGGCGCAGGCCGGTGCGTTGAAACGCAAAACGGGCGGCAGCATGATTGCGTTCAGCATGCCGTGATGAAGTTTCAGATCGCGATAGCCGCCGAGGGGATGGGAGAGGGCGTGAACCGCGCCGAGGCCTTTCTGGAAGGCGAGGGCACCCTCCATCGCGGCGACCATCATCTCGCGGCGTGCGGCGTGATCGTGACCATCAGCAACAGCGCGGGGCAGGGCGATGATGGCGCGCTCCAGACCGTCAATGGCGATGGCGGCGGCAACGGGATTATCCATGGACGAGGTGAAGCATTCGATGCAATGGCTGATTGCGTCCATTCCGGTGGCAGCGGTGAGCAGGGGCGGCAGGCCATAGGTGAGTTCGGGGTCGCAGATCGCGCGTTTCGGGATGAGATGGGGCGAGAGGAGGCCGAGCTTGCGGCCGTCGCGGAAGCTGATAATGGCGCCGCGGCCGACTTCACTGCCAGTGCCTGCCGTGGTGGGGATGGCGATGGTGGGCGCGGTGGCTGAGGTGATCCGGCCCATGCCGCCATTGACGAACACGAAGGTTTCGAGCGGGCCCTCATGGGTGGCCATGACGGCGACGGCTTTGGCGAGATCCATGGGGGAGCCGCCGCCAATTGCGATCAATCCGTCGCAATGATGGGCGCGATAGAGCGCGAGGGCGGCTTCCGCCGCTTCTTCCGTCGGGTTCGAGGGCGTGCCGTCAAAGACGGGAAGGGCATCGCCCTGCGGCAGATGGGCGAGGACGCGCGCGAGCAAACCTGCAGCTCTCACACCCGCATCGGTGATGATGAGGGGCTTTGCAATGCCAGCGGCCTTCATATCGTCGGCAAGATGTGACACCGCGCCTTCCTTGAGGCGGATTGTCGTCAGATAGGAGATCATGGCCATGACAGCTCACCTTTTTCAAAGCACCCGAGAAAATGATTTGCGCGCTCGAATGGCGTCAAGTCAAGCCATGGACAATATCAGGAAATATGCTTAAATCGCAGAGATGCAGGAAATAACTGCACGGATTGAGAGTTTCGTGGTGTTCGGTTTGCGTCGTTTTGAGAGCGGCGAATTATTTGGCATTTTTACCTCATAGAGGTTCACAAGGGAGGAATTCATCGATGAAAAGACGTCAATTTGTCCAGGCGGCGGGACTTGGCCTTGCTGCCGCAGCAATTGCGAAGCCCGCGATTGCGCAGTCGGCTCCGGAGATCAAATGGCGCCTGACATCCAGCTTTCCGAAATCGCTTGATACGATTTATGGCGCGGCCGAGACCTTCTCGAAGGCGGTGGCCGAGGCGACCGACGGGAAGTTCCAGATTCAGGTGTTTGCAGGCGGCGAAATCGTGCCGGGGCTTCAGGCTGCCGATGCGGTGACGAACGGCACGGTCGAGATGTGCCATACGGCGCCGTATTATTATGTCGGCAAAGACCCGACATTCGCGTTTGCGACGTCTGTTCCGTTCGGGTTGAATTCACGCCAGCAGAATGCGTGGTTCTACCATGGCGGCGGCATGGACCTGATGAACGAGTTCTTCAAAGGGTTCAATATCCACTCGATGCCGGGCGGCAATACGGGCACGCAGATGGGTGGCTGGTTCCGCAAGGAAATCAAGACGCCGGCGGATTTTAACGGTCTCAAAATGCGCATTGGTGGTCTTGCCGGCAAGGTGATTGCCAAGCTCGGCGCGGTGCCGCAGCAAATCGCCGGTGGCGATATCTATCCGGCGCTCGAAAAGGGCACGATTGACGCCGCAGAGTGGGTCGGGCCGTATGATGACGAAAAGCTCGGCTTCAACAAGGTCGCGCCGTTCTATTATTATCCGGGCTGGTGGGAAGGCGGCGCATCGCTGCATTTCTTCACGAATACGGCGAAATGGGCCGAGTTACCAAAGAGTTATCAGGCAATCCTGACATCGGCGGCGGCCATGGCCAATGTCGACATGCAGGCCAAATATGATGCCCGGAACCCTGGTGCGATCAAGCGTCTGGTGCAGGATGGCGGCGCGCAGCTCCGTCCGTTCAGCCCCGAGATCATGGAAGCGTGCTACAAGGCCGCGACCGATCTCTACGCCGAGATTGCCGGAACGAATGCGAACTTCAAGAAGGTACATGACGCGTATATGGCCTTCCGGAACGAGGAATATCTGTGGTTCCAGATTGGCGAATACACCTATGACAGCTTCATGATCCGCCAGCGCGCCAAGGGCTGACCGGCGCTTGACGACTGGATTGAAGGCCCCGGCGGCATGTGTCCGCCGGGGCCTTTTCTTTTTTGCCGCTTGAGATTGTCTCCGCGTTCGTTTTGCGGTAGGAAACGCCTGCGTCCCCAAGACACCCTTGGAGGCAGGGACGCATGTGCACAGCCGTCGGGCCTCGCTCGGGCGGCTTTACTTTTGAAGGATGAGAACAATGTCGAAAGCTGTAAAGCAGATCAAGGCGACGAGCCGGACGCAAGGTGGCAAGGGGGCCGCCCGTGCACTTCGTCGTACTGGTCAAATTCCTGCGGTTATCTATGGCGGCGGCGCGGCTCCTGCTCCGATCGCGCTCGATTACAATGTCGCGAGCAAGCTGATTTTTGCTGGTCATTTTTTGACGACGATTTTTGAAATCGATGTCGATGGAACAACCACACGCGCCATTCCCCGTGATTACCAAATGGATCCGGTGAAGGATTTCCCGATGCATATCGACTTTCTGCGCCTCACGGCAGGCCAGAAGATCAAGCTCGATGTGCCGGTTCATGTGATCAACCATGCTGCTTCGCCGGGCATCAAGCGCGGTGGCACGGTGAATCTGGTGCTCCATTCGATTGAAATGATGGTGCCGGGCGACGCGATTCCTGACGGTGTCACGGTTGATCTGACCGGTATCGATATCGGCAAGTCGATCCATATATCGATGATTGCACTGCCAGAAAATTGCACGCCGGTTGATCGCAGCGATTTCACGATTGCGACGGTTGTTGCTTCTGCCGGTATGAAGGAAGCACCGGCTGCTGAAGCACCTGCGGCTGCTGCTGCGGCACCTGCTGCCAAGAAGTAAGCCGGCGCTCCATTGGTTTGTTCAAAGCGCGCCGCGATCTGATCGGGGCGCGCTTTTTTATGTGATTTCTTACCGGAGCAGGGATTTTCATGCTGCTTTTTGTCGGTCTGGGAAATCCCGGAGCGCGCTATGCGGGGAACAGGCACAATATCGGGTTCATAGTGCTCGATGCGCTGGCGCGCGCGCACCACGCCGGGCCGTGGCGGAAACGCTTTCAAGGGGACGCCACCGAGGTGGTGATCGGGGAGGAGCGGATTATTCTGCTCAAGCCGGAAACCTTCATGAACGAGTCCGGGCGGGCGGTGAACGAGGCGATGCGGTTTTACAAGATCGATCTGAAAGACGTGTTCGTGTTTCATGACGAACTTGATCTGGCGGCGGCGAAAGTGCGGGTAAAACTTGGCGGCGGCAATGCGGGGCATAATGGGTTGCGCTCGATTACGGCGCATTGCGGCAATGAATATCACCGTATCCGCCTCGGGATCGGGCATCCGGGGCACAAGGATGCGGTGCACGGGTTTGTGCTGAGTGATTTCAGCCGGGCCGAGCGCGACTGGGTTGATGATCTCTGCGGCGCGATGGCGGATGCGGCGATTTTGCTGGCACACCACGAGGACGCCTCCTTTCTCAACAAGGTGCATCTCGCAATGACCGCGCGCGGATGGGATGGGGAGAAGGGGTGAGGCACAGCCCGAATATTGACTTTGAGCGAGAGTTGCACGATATCACGGGAACACGAGATCCGTGAATTCGTGGAGCTGTAGCATGAAGAATGTGACGATCAGTATGGACGAGACAGTTGCAGCCTGGGCACGCATTGAAGCGGCAAGGGCTGGAAAAAGCCTCTCTCGCTTTGTGGGAGACGTACTCGCCGCTCAAATAGAGCAAAAGAGCTCTCAAAGCGACGTCCTCAACAGGATTCTGGCTTACCCCAAGCTTGACCTGACCGATGAGAATGGCAACGCCCCTGCTAGGAATGAAGTATATGAGGCGCGGGCTTGAATTGGCCCACCTTCTCCCTGAGGGAGAAGGTGTCGCGGGACGCGACGGATGAGGGACTGGGGTTAGTCGTATCTGCAAAGAGCGAAATACAACTCTAGATTGCTTCAAAATATTTATGATCATTCGTATTTTGTGTGATGTCGCCGAACAACCTCACGTCGTTTGCTCGTCATCTCCGACGCAACGGAACCGTCGCGGAGCAGATCCTTTGGGGTGAGCTTAGAGCCCGTCGGCTCGATGGTTGCAAATTTCGACGTCAGGCGAAACTCTCCGGCTATATTGTTGATTTCTTCTGTCCGGAAGCCAAGCTCACGATTGAATTAGATGGGATCGTGCATGAGGGGCGGGAGGCTGAAGATCGTGCACGTCGTCATGATTTGGAGGCTGCCGGATATCTTGAATTACGGTTTTCGAACGAAGACATTGCCGAACGGCTTCACTGGGTGCTTCACGAGATCAGACGCGCTCTTGCTGTGGCCCGTGGCGGGCCCATTCCTGAAGCGTTGTTTCAAATGGAAACGTTGGAGAAACGCAACGAAAGCTAGGCCCTCATCCGTCTGCTCCGCAGACACCTTCTCCCTCAGGGAGAAGGAAGCTGATCAGGATTTTTCCTCCGTCCTTGCCTTTTGAGTCATTTCCCGACACAACCGCTCCTGACAAATTCCTCAAACGGATATAAACACCATGGGTTTCAAATGCGGTATTGTCGGCTTGCCGAATGTTGGCAAATCGACGCTTTTCAATGCTTTGACGCAGACGGCGGCGGCGCAGGCGGCTAATTATCCGTTTTGTACGATCGAGCCGAATGTCGGCGATGTGGCTGTGCCTGATCCTCGGATCGAGGCGCTGGCGGCGATTGCGGGGTCGAAAGAGATTATCCCGACGCGGATTACCTTTGTCGATATTGCGGGCATTGTGCGCGGGGCGTCGAAGGGAGAGGGGCTTGGCAACCAGTTTCTCGCCAATATTCGCGAGGTGGATGCGATTGCCCATGTCGTGCGTTGTTTCGAGGATGGCGATATCACGCATGTGGAAGGCAAGATTGACCCGCTGGCGGATATCGAGACGATTGAAACGGAACTGATGCTCGCCGATCTCGATAGTCTGGAGAAGCGCATTCTGCCGCTCGAGAAAAAGGCGAAAGGCGGCGACAAGGACGCGAAAGAGCAGGTCTCGATCATGGAGCGTTGCCTTGTGCTGCTGCGGGAAGGTCGCCCGGCGCGTCTGGTGGAGCGTTCGCCGGAGGAGGAGCGTGCCTACCAGATGCTGAATCTGCTCACGTCCAAGCCCGTGCTGCATGTCTGCAATGTCGAGGAAGCTGCGGCGCATGACGGCAATGCCTTCTCCGCGAAGGTGTTTGGGCGTGCGAAAGAGGAAGGCGCGAAAGCGGTTGTTGTCTCCGCGCAGATCGAGAGCGAGATTGCGGTGATGGATGCAGCCGACCAGAAGGATTATCTCGATGCTGTCGGCCTCGAAGAGCCAGGTTTGAACCGTGTTATCCGTGCGGGCTATGAACTTCTGGATCTTGTGACGTATTTCACGGTCGGGCCGAAAGAGGCGCGCGCATGGACGATTTCAAAGGGCACGAAAGGCCCGGCGGCGGCTGGCGTGATCCATACGGATTTCGAGAAGGGCTATATAAGGGCGGAAACCATCGCCTATGCCGATTATATTGCCAATAAGGGCGAGGCGGGGGCGCGTGAGGCGGGCAAGTTCCGGCTGGAAGGCAAGGACTATGTCGTGGCGGATGGCGATGTGCTGCATTTCCGGTTTGCGAATTAGGGAAGGGTGTAGGGTATAAGTGCTATCCAACCGTCATTGCGAACGTCAGTGAAGCAATCCAGATGATGGTGAGAGTTTAAGCGCTTCGTTTATCGCATCCTATCGCCAACCATTAACTGGGCTGCTTCGCGTTCGCTCGCAGTGACGGATGAGATAAGTCGTACCTGCTCGCCTAAGGCATATATTGCCCGCCATTGACCTCGATCACCTGCCCGACGAGATAGCCGGAGAGGGAGTCGGAGGCGAGGAAAAGGAAGGTGCCGACGCAATCTTCGGCGATGCCGAGACGGCCTTGCGGGATGGTTTTGCGTCCGGCTTCGAGCTGCTCGGCAGTTGAATAGCGCTCATGGAAGGGCGTGCTGATCGTGCCGGGCGAGACGGCGTTAACGCGGATATTCGAACCGATCAGTTCTTTCGCCATGCCTTTCGTGAAGGTGGAGACGAAGCCCTTTGCGGAGGCGTAGAGCACCGAGCCGCCGCCGCCGCCATGACGGGCGGCAATTGACGATACATTGATGATGTTGCCGCCGCCCTGCGCTTTCATGAGGGGCACCACTTCGCGCATGAAGGCTACAACAGACCAGACATTGAGATCCATGACGCGGTCATAATGGGCGTCGTCCATTTCGCCGAGCCATTTGCGACCCAGCATGCCGCCGGCATTGTTGATGAGAACGTCGATCCGGCCGAAGTGCTTGACGGTGTCGGCAACGATGCGGGCGGGAACGCTCCGGTCGGAGATGTCGCCCTGCACGAGGGCGGCCTCGCCGCCTGCTGCGATGATCTCGGCAACAACGGCCCCGGCTTCCGCCTTGCTCGCATTGTAATGCACCATGACGCGCGCGCCATTGGCGGCAAAGCCTTTCGCGGTGGCAGCACCGATGCCGGTGGATGCGCCGGTGACGAGAACGACTTTGCTTTTGAGATCGGGGATCATGAGGGGTCTTTCGGGGATTTAATGGCCGTCGAAGGCGATAAGGGTGCGGACAGGGACGTTGAGGGCCTCTATGCGCTTGCGACCGCCGAGATCGGGGAGATCGATGACAAAGCAGGCGGCGACGACTTCCGCGCCGATGCTCTTGAGGAGTTTGACGGCTGCCTCGGCTGTGCCCCCCGTGGCGATGAGATCGTCGATCAGGATGACGCGTTCACCCGGTTTGACGGCATCCTCGTGCATTTCCATCTCGTCGAGGCCATATTCGAGCGAATAGGCGATGGAGACGGCCTTATGGGGCAGTTTTCCCTTTTTCCGGATCGGTACGAAGCCGGAGGATAATTGATGGGCGACGGCACCGCCGAGGATAAAGCCGCGGGCTTCGATCCCCGCGACCTGATCGATTTTGTCGCCGGCGAAGGGCTGCACCAATTCGTCGACCGCACGGCGGAAGGCGCGGGCATTGCCGAGCAGGGTCGTGATGTCCCGAAACAGGATTCCCGGTTTCGGATAATCGGCAATGGTGCGGATGGCGTCGCGGAGTAGATCGGGTGTCTGGGTCATGTTTGATCGAGCTCAAGGCGGGGAGACAGGAATAGCGCATCATACAGCGAAGCTGCACACGATAAAGCCCGGAGATCGGCATGACCAACGAAAATATACCCCATGATCACACGCATATGGTTTTGACGGATATCAATATTCCGTTTTTGCGGTTGGTGCGGTTTTTCATCATCGCCGGGCTGGCAGCTATTCCCGCCATGATTGTTATCTGGCTGTTGGGGATGCTGGTGATGGGGACTGCGGCGTATTTGCTCGGCTTTGGCGGCGAGTGGGGCATGATGGGGCATCGCTGGGACTAGGCTGACCCGAGAACGCGACCGGCGATGGCGTCCAGTTTGGCGATCAGGGCCGGATCACGCGCGGCTGGGGCGGTCATGATGGCGAAATCGAGCGCCTTGTGGGAGCCTGCGGGGCAGAGATCGCGGGTAGCGGGGAAGTTTAGCGCGAGACGTGCCACAAGACGCCGCGCCTTCTCGGTATTGCTGTGCATGACGGCGATGACGGATTGCACGTCCACGACGTCGTGATCGGGGTGCCAGCAGTCGAAATCGGTGACCATGGCGAGCGTTGCATAGGTGATCTCGGCTTCGCGCGCGAGTTTGGCCTCGGGCATCGCTGTCATGCCGATGACGGAATAGCCGAGGTTTTTATAGGTCATGCTTTCGGCATAGCTCGAGAATTGCGGGCCTTCCATGCAGATATAGGTGCCGCCTTTGACCATTGCTATGCCTTCGGCTTCGCCAGCAGTGGCGATACGCTCGACGAGATTCGGGCCGACGGGATGCGCCATCGAGACATGGGCGACGCAGCCAGCGCCAAAGAAACTCGATTCGCGCCTGTGGGTGCGGTCGACATATTGATCCACGAGCAGGAAGGAGCCGGGGGGCAACTCGGCACGGAAGGAACCGCATGCGGAGAGCGAGACGATATCGGTGACGCCGAGGCGCTTCATGGCGTCAATATTCGCGCGGTAATTGATATCGGAGGGGGAGAGGCGGTGGCCGCGGCCATGGCGGGGCAGGAAGACGATGTCGGTCTGCCCGATTTTTCCTGTTCTCAGGACGTCCGATGTCTCGCCCCAAGGGGACGCGACTGAGACTTCGCGCAAATCCGTCAGCCCGGGGAGATCATAGACACCTGACCCGCCGATGATGCCGAGAATAGATTTTGTCATGGGTTCCTCCGTGTATTCCGAGGAAACTATTCTAGACTGATTCTGCGCCGAGTGACCCTGTCATAAAGAACAGGTTTTCACGAAAAAGGCCCCTGTGAAGGGGCCTTTTTGAATGTGGAAGAGTTTGGCCTCAGAAGGCCGGGCCGTGGGCGTGACCTTCGACCCGCGACCAGATCTTCTTTTTGGTGAAATACAGGAGGCCAGCGAAAACAAGGAGGAAGGCAAGCACCCTGAACCCTGTTTCTTTGCGCTGTTCCATGTGCGGTTCTGCGGCCCACATCAGGAAGGCGGAAACGTCCTTCGCGTATTGGGCGACTGTTTCAGGTGCCTGCGGCTTGCCGTCAGCGCCTTTGACATATTCGACCTGACCATCCGAGAGCGGCTTCGGCATCGAGATGATCTTGGCCGGGAAGTATTTGTTGTAATATTTGCCGGGGGGAACCTCGATACCATGCTCAGGCTCGACATAACCCTGAAGCAATGCGGCAGAATAATCGACGCCCTGCTCCTGGAACTGGGTGAAAATGTCGAACACGAACCACGGGAATCCGCGCTCATAGGTGCGGGCCTTGGCAATAACCGACAGGTCCGGCGGAATAGCACCACCATTTGCGGCTGCTGCGGCCTGCTTGTTCGGGAAGGGCGACGGGATGCGATCCGCTGCGCGACCCGGGCGTTCGAACATTTCGCCCGCGTCATTCGGGCCGTCCTTCACCTGATAACTGGCCGCAAGCGTCTTGACCTGCGCTTCGGAGAATTCAGGGCCACCCGGCTGCGCGAGGTTGCGGAATGCGAGCTTTGACATGCTATGGCAGCTGGCGCAGACCTCGCGATAAACCTTGAAGCCGCGTTGCAATTGCGCATTGTCAAAGGTGCCGAATGGGCCCGAGAAGGACCATGTATTGCGTGGCGGAACCTCGACCACACCCGCGGCAAGCGCGTTGCCGGCCAGAAGGCCAAGGGCGATGGCCATTGCCGCCACCTTGGGCATGAGTGTCAGAACTGGTTTCATCTTGATTCTCCCTGAGACCCGATCAACCTTTGGTATTCGGCGACGCTGCCGCACCAGAGGCCATTGCAGCTGCAGAACCGGACCGGCCGAGGATCGAGTCGGCAATCGAAACCGGAATTGGCTTCGGCCGCTCGAACAGACCAAGCAGAGGCAGAACGACAATGAAATAGATGAAGTAGTATGCGGTGCAGATCTGCGAGGCGGTCACATATCCGCCTTGCGCTGGCTTGGAACCGAGCCAGCCCAGAATGACGCAATTGATTGCAAAGAGCCAGAAGAACACCTGGAAGACCGGACGATAATTTCCGGAACGCACCTTGGAGGTGTCGAGCCATGGCAGGAACAGCATGATCGCGATCGAGCCGAACATCGCCATGACACCGAGCAGTTTGTCCGGAATAGCGCGGAGAATGGCGTAGAAGGGCAGGAAATACCATTCAGGCACGATATGGGCGGGAGTTACGGCTGCATTTGCCTCGATGTAATTGTCGGCATGGCCGAGGAAGTTCGGAATGTAGAAGGCGAACCAGACAAACATCATCAGGAAGACGACCAGAGCAAGCGCGTCCTTGACTGTGAAATAGGGATGGAACGGGAGCGTATCCTTTTCCGTCTTCTTCTCGACACCGGCAGGATTGTTGGAGCCCGGAACGTGCAGCGCCCAGATGTGCAGGATAACGACGCCTGCGATCATGAAAGGCAGCAAATAATGCAGCGAGAAGAAGCGGTTCAGCGTCGGGTTATCGACCGCATAGCCACCCCAGAGGAAGGTGACGATTGTTTCACCGACGCCCGGGATTGCCGAGAACAGGTTGGTGATGACGGTTGCACCCCAGAAGCTCATCTGGCCCCATGGAAGCACGTAGCCCATGAACGCTGTTGCCATCATGAGCAGGAAGATGATGACGCCGAGAATCCACAGAACTTCGCGCGGGGCCTTGTAGGAGCCGTAATAGAAGCCGCGGAACATATGGATATAGACGGCGATGAAGAACATGGACGCGCCATTGGCGTGCAGATAGCGCAGCATCCAGCCGTAATTCACGTCACGCATGATGTGTTCGACCGAATTGAAGGCCATGTCCGCGTGCGGCGTGTAATGCATTGCGAGCACGATGCCGGTGATGATCTGCGACACGAGCATGAATGCGAGGATGCCGCCGAAGGTCCAGAAATAGTTGAGATTTCTCGGGTTCGGGAAGGTCAAGAGCGAGGAATGGATCAGCCCCATGATGGGCAGGCGGCTTTCGAACCACTTGCCGAAAGCGCTCTTGGGAACGTAGGTGGAATGTCCGCTCATGGCTTTGTTCCTGTACTGTCGGGGTCAGCCCCGTTATTGATAGGTTAAGATGAAGTTCGGCTCAGCCGATCTGGATTTTTGTGTCGCTCAGGAAAGCATAGGGCGGCACAGGAAGATTGGTTGGTGCCGGTCCCTGCCGGATGCGGCCCGACGTGTCGAACACGGAGCCATGGCACGGGCACTGCCAGCCTTGGAACGCGCCTTCATTGCCGAGCGGCACGCAACCGAGATGGGTGCAGCTACCGTAAACGACGAGCCATTGATCCTTGCCTTCCTTGACGCGGGCCGAGTCCGGCTGCGGATCGGGCAGGGAGGCTACATCAACGTCTCTAGCCGATTTGATTTCGGCGGCTGTGCGATGCCGGACGAAGACAAGTTTACCGCGCCAGAAGAGCTTGACGATCTGACCTTCGGCGACGGGGGCGAGATCGATTTCCACCGGTGCACCTGCCGCCACTGTCGCCGCATCCGGCGCCATCTGGCTGATAAAGGGCCAAAGTGTGCTCGCAACGCCGACAGCAGCCGCCGCGCCCGTTGCGATGAAAAGGAAATCCCGTCTTGTGTGTTCGGTGTGACCCGATGCGCTGCCTGAATTCGCCACTATCTTAATCCCCGTATCCAACGCGCCAGAACCATTTACCCCGAAAGGTAAACCTTATTACAGCGGGTTTTAACGGACGCGCTGGTTCCGCCAATCCCCGATCATCCACTCTCTATGCGCGCCCCGAGCGGATTATACAATGCGACCGGTGGTCGCCACGCGGCGGCTGTGTCGCATGAGGCGAAAGACTTGTCTATAGTATGGCATCGAATTGTCATCCGGTTTATGCCAAAAACCGGTAGATTATACCCTATGAATGGTAAAAAATGCATATAGCCCTGTTTCAGCCCGACATTCCCCAGAATACGGGCACTATGCTGCGTATGGCCGCTTGCCTTGATGTCGAGGCGCATATCATCGAGCCGGCGGGATTTCCGGTGTCGGATCGTGCTTTCCGGCGCGCCGGCATGGATTATCTCGATGTGGTGTCGATCCGGCGGCATGTTTCTTGGGAGCATTTCGAGGCTTGGCGGGCGGACGCGGGCTTGCGTCTCGTGCTTGCCAGCACCCGCGCCAGCGTGCCCTACACCGAATTCTCCTTCAAACCAGATGATATTCTGATGGTCGGGCGCGAATCAGCGGGTGTTCCCGACGATGTTCACGAGCGGGCGGATGCGCGAATTATCATTCCGATGCGGCCAAGTTTGCGCTCGATCAATGTCGCGGTGGCACTCGCCATGGTTTTAGGAGAGGCCTTGCGACAAACAGGCCGGTTTTCAACCCTTGCACCAACGAGCTCAACATGACGGAAACAGACATGCTGGATACCCGCAAAACGCGCGCGGAAACATGGTTTCAGGCGCTGAGGGACACGATTTGTGCCTCATTCGAGCGGTTGGAGGACGAGGCAACCGGCCCGTTTTCGCCCGGCGCGCCGCGGGAGGCGGGGCGTTTTGTGCGGACGCCCTGGCAGCGCACGGACCATTCCGGCGCGAAGGGCGGCGGCGGCGTGATGTCGATGATGGCGGGACGGATTTTTGAAAAGGTCGGGGTGCATTGCTCGACTGTGTACGGTGAATTCGCGCCGGAGTTTCGTGGCCAGATTCCGGGATCGGAGGAAGATCCTCACTTTTTTGCTACCGGCATTTCGCTGATCGCGCATCCATGGAACCCAAATGTGCCGACAGTTCACATGAATACGCGGTTTGTCGTGACGACGAAGGCGTGGTTTGGCGGCGGGGCGGATCTGACGCCTGTGCTGAACCGGCGGCGGACGCAGGAAGATGTCGACAGTGTCGATTTCCACGCCGCGATGCGGGGGGCGTGCGAGGCGCATGCGGACATTGCGCCCTACGACAAATACAAGGAATGGTGCGATACTTATTTTTTCCTGAAGCACCGGAACGAACCGCGCGGCATTGGCGGTATTTTTTATGATTATCTAGATTCAGGCGATTGGGAGGCGGATTTTGCCTTTACACAAACGGTCGGCGAGCAATTTGCCGGGATTTATCCGACAATAGTTGCCCGGAATGCGTCGACGCCGTGGACGATGGAGGACCGCGAGGAGCAGCAAATCCGCCGCGGACGCTATGTCGAGTTCAATCTGCTCTATGATCGCGGGACGATTTTCGGCCTGAAGACCGGCGGCAATGTCGACTCGATCCTGTCATCCATGCCGCCGACGGTGAGGTGGCCGTAATAAACCTCACCCTGCGTGGCTGTATTGTTCATAAAGTTCCCGAGCCTTGCGGTAGATCGGGCCGGGTTGGAGATCTCGGGTGTCGATGCGGGTGACGGGCTGGACCTTGCCGTAATTGCCGGCGGAAAAAATCTCGTCCGCGCCAAGAAATTCGCGGTAGGTCAGGGCGGTCTGGTCGACGCGATGGCCCGATGCTTCGAGGAGCGAGATCGTCCGCTGGCGGGTGATCCCGTTCAGAAAGGTGCCGTTGGGGGCCGGTGTTCTGATGACGCCGTCCTTCACCATAAAGATATTGGCGGTGGCGAGCTCGGCGACATTGCCGAGCATGTCGGTGAGCAGGCAATTATCGAAGCCGCGCGCGCGGGCTTCGAGCAAAGCGCGGCCATTATTGGGATACAGGCATCCGGCTTTGGCATCGAGCGGCATGGTTTCGGGCGTCGGGCGGCGGAAGGGGGAGAGGGTGATCGCGGAGCCGATTTCGCCCGGCATCGGGGCCTCGTAGATCGAGAGCAACCAACGGGTCGAGTCGCCATCGGGCGCGACGACGCCGTTGCTGCCCATTTCGGGCCAATACATCGGGCGGAGATAGAGCGCGGCATGTGTGTCGAATTTGGCGATGCCTTCCCATGCGAGCTTGGTCCATTCCTCGACGCTCACGAGCGCCTTGAGGTGCATGGCCACGGCCGAGCGGTTGACGCGGGCGAAATGCAGATCGAGATCGGGGGCCACGCCGTCATAATAGCGGGCACCATCAAAAACGGACGAGCCGAGCCAGAAGGCGTGGCTTCGCGGCCCGAGAATGGGCGGGTTACCTTCGTGCCAGGTGCCGTCAAAAAATGTCCAGGTTGTCGACCACATATTCAGGTTTCCGTGATGAAAGCGGTTACGGGGAGGCTAGGCGGCCAATGCCGCCAGAATTCTGGCCCAAGAGCGGATTCCCTTGTGAAAACTGCGAACGTCGTATTTCTCATTGGGTGAATGGATGCGGTCATCATCGAGCGCAAAGCCGATGAGGAGCGAGTCGAGACCGAGTGCGGTTTTGAATTCGCCGATGACGGGGATTGATCCGCCCGATCCGATCGTGACGGCGGCAACGCCCCATTCGTCTTTCAGGGCGGCTTTCGCGGCGACGAGATCGGGCATATCGAAGGGGAGGGTGATCGCTTTCGAGCCCTTGTGGCTGATGAAATCGGCGGTGCAATCGGCGGGAAGGCGCGCGCGGACATGGGCCTGGAATGCGTCGCGGATGGCATCGGGATCCTGCTGACCGACGAGACGGAACGAGATTTTGGCGGAGGCCTCGGCGGCGATGACGGTTTTTGCTCCGACGCCGGTGTAGCCGCCGATGATGCCATTGACGTCGCAGGTGGGGCGCGACTGGATCATTTCGATGACCATGCGGCCTTTTTCGCCTGCGGGAATATCGAGGCCGACGGGGCCGAGGAATTTTTCGGGCGACAGATCAAGCGAGCGCCATTCCTCAAGGATATGGGGCGGGGTCTCGGGAACGCCTTTGTAGAAATCGCGCAAGGTGACGCGGCCCTGGTCGTCATGCAGGTCGGCGATGATTTTGGCGAGCAGATTGACCGGATTGCGCGCCGCGCCGCCATAGACGCCGGAGTGCAGATCGAAATCGGCGCACTTGATAGTGACTTCCTCATAGACGATGCCGCGCAAGGTGGTGTTGATGCAGGGGGTTTGCTGGTCCCAAAGCCCGGTATCGCAGACAAGGGCGATATCGGCTTTCAATTCGGAGCCATGCGAGGCGAGAAAATCGCTGAGGCTTTGCGAGCCGTCCTCCTCCTCGCCCTCGATCAGGAAGGTGATCCCGATCGGCAGGGAGCCCGCAACCGATTTCCAGGCACGGCAGGCTTCGATAAAGGTCATGATCTGGCCTTTGTCATCGGACGAGCCGCGTGCGCGAATGGCTTTGCGGCCATCGGGCAGGGTGACGATGACGGGCGCGAAGGGCGGCGTTTCCCATTGGTCGAGCGGGTCGACGGGTTGCACGTCGTAATGGCCGTAGAACAGCGCGTGGCGGGCGCTGCTGCCTGCGACATTCGCGGTGACGATCGGGTGGCCCGCAGTGGGGTTGGACGTTGCGGAAATGCCCAGCGTGGCCAGTTCGCTCACGAGCCAGTCCGCGGCTTTCCGGCAATCGGCAGCGTGCTGCGGATCGGTCGAGATGGACGGGATTGCGAGAAAGCCGAACAGGCGGGCCATGGCGGCATCGACATCGGCGTCAATGCGGGCAAGAACGGCATCAAGATGCGACATCGGGGTATCCTTGAACGGGGTCATCGCCGCAGAGGGCTTCACCGTGTGTAGCGGAGTGCCGGGGCGCGTTCAACCCTTGGCAATGCCCTTGAGGATCGGAATTTGACTGACGAGAACGGCGAGCGCGCAGGAGATAACACGGCTTGCGACTGTATCGGCACGGCTTGTCAGGATGATAGGTACCCGCGCGCCCATGGCGATGCCAGCCGCCTCGGCATGGGCCATGAAGGAGAGGCTTTTGGCGAGGATATTGCCGGATTCGAGATCGGGGACGATGAGAATATTGGCGCGCCCGGCAACGGGCGAATTGATCTGTTTTTGGGAGACGGCGGCCTGATCGATCGCATTGTCGAAGGCGAGAGGCCCGTCGATGAGTGCACCTGTGATCTGGCCGCGATCCGCCATTTTGCAGAGCGCCGCCGCGTCAAGAGTGGACTGGATGGCGGGGTTGATCATCTCGGTTGCGGACAGGATTGCGACACGCAGGTCAGTCCAGTGGAGCGCGGTGGCGAGATCAATCGCGTTCTGGACGATATCTGCTTTCTCCGCGAGCGTCGGCGCGATGTTGACGGCGGCGTCCGACACGATGAAGGGCTCGGCGCGGCCCGGCATGGCCATGACGAAGCAATGGCTGATCCGGCGCTCGGTCCGGATTCCTTGAATGCGATCAAGTGCGGGTTCGAGCAGTTCGTCGGTATGGAGACTGCCCTTCATCAAGGCGGCGGCTTTGCCCTGACGCACAAGGGCGATGGCGGCCTCGGCGGATGCGTGGCTATGGGGCGTGTCGACGAGCGGATAGGCGGAAACATCGACACCAGCCTCGGCGGCAGAATTGAGGATTTTGGCTTTTGGGCCGACCAGAACGGGGGTGATCAAAGCGCGCTTTTCAGCGTCCGCAATGGCCAGGAGGGTTGCCGTGTCACACGGGTGCACGATGGCGGTGACGACCGGAGGCAATGCCTTGCAGGCGGCAAGGAGTTTCTGAAAGGCGGGGTGGGGAATGTTTTGCTCTGTCATGATCTGCTCAGGCCACCGCGCCGGGGCGGGCGGAGACTTCCGCATGCCAGCGGAGCACATGGCTCAGATGTTCGGGAATGGTCAACCGCGCCCGCGCCATGAAATCGACCGCGCAGAGGGCGGTGATATCGGCGATAGTGAAGCGCGGACCGGCGACGAAGCGGTTACCTTCGAGGGCGTCGTTCAACAGATCGAGTGCTTTGAATACGCGCGGGCGGTTGGCGTCGGCCCATTCCGCGATTTGCGGGACTTCCATGGCGGCCATTCTCGGGTGGGTGTGCCGGAACACGGAAGCAACGAAGGTGAACAGGCCGAGTTCGATGCGCCGGTCCCACATTTCGATTTCGGCGCGTTCGAGCGGATCGGTGCCGAAGAGATTGGGGGCGGGATACAGCGATTCCAGATAGCGGCAGATCGCGGTCGACTCAGTGAGGACTTTACCATTCTCGAGCCGCAAAGCCGGTGTCCGCTGGAAGGGGTTCAGGGCGGTAAACTCTTCGGATTTTTGGGCGAGTTCTCCGAGGTCAATCATTTCGCGCGGGATGTCGATGCCCTTTTCCGCGAGAAAGATGCGGACCCTGCGGGGATTTGGCGCAACAGGACTATCATAGAGCAGCATAGGGGCGATCCTGATGTAAGCGAGCGATGCGGGGGCAGTCTGAACGTAGTTTATGCTAACCGCATCGTGAGTCCAATCTCTTGAATTTGAGGCTTTTTCAAAGCGTGGATTTAAGAGTCGATATGCAATCTGAAGATGTATTTTTTGGGTATTGCACATTATGACGTTGGCTACCGATTATTTCGGTCATCCCGAGAGGCTTGTCGAGACGTTGCGGAGGTGGCGGATCGCGTTGTTTCGCGGCGGTCGCTTGTCTGCCGCAAAGCATGATGGGCGGCTCGCGGAAGCTGTTGACGATATGCTGGTTCATCAGATTGCCAGCCGTTACAAGTATGCCCTGCCGGTGCTGGGAATGTTTCTTGTGTTTTCAGTTTTTGCGGCGGGATGGCGATTTGGCGAGCCGGTTCCGATGGGTGGCCTCCTTGTTTTTGGTTCGCTTGCCGTGCTGGCGACGGGAGTCTGGTCAGCCGGATTTTACTCCCGCTCGGAACGTTTAACGCAGTTCTGGCGATCCGGTTTCATTGTATGTGCGTGCATTCAGGGTGCGGGGTGGGCGCTTCTTGCCGAAGAGATTGCGTCGGTTCTTTTTGTGGGGTCAATGCACATCGCCCAGATGATGACGGTGGCGCTCGCTCTACTGGCGATTGCGACGTCATTGCCGCTCAGGGCGGCGGTGCATGGCTTGATCTGGCCGATCTTCTGCGGGCAGGTTCTGAACGTGTTGATGGGTGCCGACGCCATAAACGGTGTTTCGAGTGTTTTCTCGCTGATGATGATGGCATTCACCCTTTTCGCCTGTGACCGCTTGGCCGTGATGATGAATGCCCGGCATTCCGACCGAATGGAAAAGGACGCGCTCATTCATGCGCTCGAAGAGGCCAAGCTCCATTCGGATGAAGCGCGGAAGCGTGCCGAAGATTTGAACCTGACGAAGTCGCGGTTTCTGGCGACGGTGAGCCACGAATTGCGCACACCTTTGAATGCAATTCTAGGATTTTCCGAGGTGATGAAGGATGAAATGCTGGGGCAGCATCAGGTGCCCTCTTATCGGGAGTATGCGAACGACATCCATCGCAGCGGGCAATTGCTGCTCGGCATTATTGACGAGGTTCTTGATCTCTCGAAAATCGAGGCGGGCCGTTATGATTTGCATGAATCGTTGATCACGCTTGAGGCGACGGTGACCGATTGTGCCCATTTGTTGCAGATGCGTGCGCACCAGCGTGATCTGTCGATCAGCCTCCAGATTTCGATGTCGTTACCGCCGCTTTATGCGGATGAGCGGGCTGTCCGGCAGATCACACTCAATTTGCTTTCCAATGCGATCAAATTCACACCGGCTGGCGGGGACATTCTGGTTCAGGTTGGCCAGACCGAGGCAGGTGGGCATTATATCTCGGTTTCTGACACCGGATACGGCATTCCGGCGAACGAGATTCCGTTGATACTGGAAAGTTTCGGACGAGGATCGCTGGCGATCAAGGCGGCGGAGCAGGGATCGGGCCTCGGGCTGCCGATTGTTCGCGGTCTGATCGATTTGCATCAGGGAGAATTTGCGATCCAGTCCCGCGAAGGCGAGGGCACACGCGTGATCGTCACCTTCCCGCCGGAGCGGGCCGGCAAGCGACATGAAATGCCCATTCCTGCGGTAATTACGCGCATTCCGGCGGAGGCCGCTTAGTCCTTGCGGTCGTCGACTTTGGCCTCGCCGAAGGTTGCCATGCCGTCATGGCAGGCGGCTGCCGCCTTGATCACGCCGATGGCCATGGCCGCACCGGAGCCTTCACCCAGCCGCATGCCGAGATCGAGGATCGGCTTTTTGCCGAGACGTTCGAGCACATCGCGGTGCGCGCCTTCGGCCGAGGCGTGACCTGCCATGCAATGATCGAGCGTGCGGGGATCAAGGGCGTGCAGAATGGCGGCGGCGGCAGTGGCGACATAGCCGTCGATCACGACCGGAATACGCTCCATGCGGGCGGCGAGAATAACGCCGGCCATGGCTGCGATTTCACGCCCGCCGAGACGCCGGAGCACTTCGAGCGGATCGTGCAAATGGTCTTTATGGAAGGCGAGCGCGGTTTCAACCGCTGCGATTTTGCGCTTCAGGCCCTCATCATCCACGCCCGTGCCGCGCCCGACCCAATGGGCGGTGTCGCCGCCGTAAAGAGCGGCATAGATGGCGGCTGAAATCGTGGTGTTGCCGATGCCCATTTCGCCGATGCCGACGAGATCATGCCCGCCGCCAATCGCTTCCATGCCGAAAGCCATGGTGGCGACGCAGGTTTTTTCGTCCATCGCCGCTTCCACGGTGATGTCGCCCGTAGGCAGTTCGAGCGCCAGATCATAGGCCTTGAAGCCGATATCGAAGGTTTTGCAAATCTGGTTGATCGCCGCGCCGCCCGCGCCGAAATTGTCGAGCATTTGCTGGGTGACGCTCGCCGGATAGGGCGAAACGCCGCGCGCAGTGACGCCGTGATTGCCGGCAAACACGGTGACGAGCGGCCGCATAATGGCCGGACGCGCCTTGCGCTGCCAGGCGGCAAGCCATTCGACGATCTCCTCCAACCGGCCAAGACTGCCCGGCGGCTTGGTGAGAAACCTGTCCCGCGCGCGAACGGCCTCGACGGAAACGAGATCGGCCTCCGGCATCTCGGAAATGACGCGGCGGATATCGTCAAAGGGCTGGGCGGTGGTGGTCATCGGGGAACTCGTCAAAACGGATTACACAAGCGTGCGCCGTTAGACGCTGTGATGGGATTCGATGCAAGGGTGAAAGGGGATTTGGGGTGGGTGATTGCGAGGTTTGCAGTGAAAGCTTCAGACAACCTCGTGGGTTTTTAACCAGTCTTTTAGGGCGGCATCTATCCGTGTCTGCCAGCCGGTGCCACTTGACCGGAAGGTTTGAAGCACATCGGGCGACAAACGGATGGTGATCCGCTCTTTGGTGATCAGCGCCTTAGGCCGTCCCTTCAACTTGGTTTGAAGTGATTTTGGCAATGATGTGAACGGCTTGAACGCGGAGGGATCGACACCCGATAGATCGCCCACTTCACCGTCACTATCGATCAAGGGTTTGCGGGAATCCATGTTTCTTTCCTTCTCTGTTGTTGGCTTTTCGAAAGCTGATCACCCTAATGCCGCCCTCGATCTCGGCAAATACGAGAACGTGCAGGCGTTCATTCAGATAACCAAGCGCTATGTAACGCGGCTCGGGATAGTTTTTTCGATCGTCTTGCCAAAACTTAGCGGTTTCAAAATCAAAATCTCTAACCATCTCGAACGAAATGCCGCGCTCCAGCGCGTTTTTATCGCTCTTGGCGGGATCATAGCTGTAGATCATCGTGCTTTATTGTATGCACAAAATCGTTGGACATGTCAATTCAGTGTTCAGGGAACTACTGGAAAATATCAGCCCCTCAAAACCCCACATCCAGCCGCTCCACCCCATGAAAATGATAGGCGTCGCGGTAGACCGGTTTCCCCGCTAGCTGCAAACGAGGCAACCGCTCGAACAACACTTTCAAGGCCACGCGCATCTCGAGACGTGCCAGCGGGGCGCCGATGCAGAAATGGATGCCGCCGCCGAAGCT
>Ga0209033_1000393_pt1 | contig 24838 bp, 19 predicted proteins | sample LauGreFa1BDMLBDN_2_FD_188218 | JGI IMG/M metagenome (GOLD analysis project Ga0209033, IMG submission 188218) | Freshwater lake microbial communities from Lake Michigan, USA - Fa13.BD.MLB.DN (SPAdes) (version 2) | ecosystem: Environmental > Aquatic > Freshwater > Lake | place: Lake Michigan, USA...
GTTGAAGACATTGGTCGTGCAGAACGAGCAATTAAAAGTACTAGTGGTAGACCAAAAAGAACAGGACAAAATTGTCAAGCAATTAAAGAGTAAGGAACAAGAGATTACTGCACAAGTGCGTCAGAAGGAAGCACAAAGAAAGAAAATGCAGTCTGCTTTATTAACTATTATTAGAAGAGAGACTTTAGAGGCCGAACGTAAAGAAAAAGAAAGAATAGCTAAATTAAAGTCGTCCAATGATGCAGGGAAAACACCTGTAAAAAATAATGGGGATGCAATAGCATCTACCAAAACAAGTGCAAGAAATTCAAAAGTGGGTAATGTAGAAGGGGGATTGACAAGCACCACAGATAACCGACCTTATTCAGCACTAGAAACGACTGAAGAGGGAAGAGAAGCTTCTATCTTATTTGAAAACAATAAAGGGAACCTGCCTTGGCCCGTAGATAGAGGTAATGTATATATACATTTTGGAGTGGAGAATATTCCAGGCACCAAATTGAATCGCAAAAGTGATGGTATTGAATTAGCCCTGCCTAAAGGAAGTTCTGTGAAAAGTGTAGCCAACGGAGTAGTTAAGTATACAGGAGATATTAATGGCGATTTAACAGTTTTTATTCAACATGGAAAATACTTTTCTACCTATACTCATTTGAGTAGCATTAATGTAAGTAAAGACCAAGAAGTAAGAGCAGGCACTACACTAGGTAAGTCGGGTATTAATTTAGACGGAGAGGGTGCACTTCTATTTATGATCAACAATGAAAAAGGAGTTTTCTTTGATCCGGAGAGCTGGTTAAAGAATAGAAGATAAATTCAAGTTACTTTTTCTGCATTTCTTTTTTTATATTACAATCCATTAACCGATTGTTATGTCAAAATATATCTTATCCTTTGATCAGGGCACTACCAGTAGTCGTGCTATTTTATTTGATCACCAAGGTCAAATTCACGCCACTTCTCAAAAAGAATTTCAACAAATTTTTCCAAAGCCAGGATGGGTGGAACATGATCCTTTAGAAATTTGGAGTACACAAATGGGTGTCGCTACTGAAGCCATTAGTATGAAAGGCTTATCGGTGAATGATGTGGCAGCCATTGGCATCACCAATCAAAGAGAAACGACAGTGGTTTGGAATAAAACCACAGGTCAACCTATTTATAATGCCATTGTTTGGCAGGACAGACGCACAGCCGATTTTTGCGACAACTTAAAAAAACAAGGACATGCCAAAATGGTCCAAGAAAAAACAGGCTTGGTCATTGATTCTTATTTTTCAGGCACAAAAATTAATTGGATTTTAGATAACGTAGCAGGTGCGCGTGATTTAGCCAATAAGGGCGAACTTATTTTTGGTACCATTGATACTTGGTTGGTTTGGAAATTAACCAATGGGAAAGTACATGTAACCGATGTGACCAATGCTTCTCGCACCATGCTATTTAATATTCATACACTACAGTGGGATACTGAATTATTGAAATTATTAAATGTGCCAATATCTATGTTACCTGAAGTAAAAAGCAGCAGTGAAGTATATGGGCATACCACTCAGTTATTTGCACACCATGAAATTCCTATTGCAGGTATTGCAGGTGATCAGCAATCGGCATTGTTTGGACAAATGTGTACCGAACCAGGTATGGTTAAAAATACCTATGGTACAGGATGTTTTATGTTAATGCATACGGGTGAAAAAGCGGTGAGTTCAAAAAATAATTTATTAACCACTATTGCTTTACAAATTAATGGACACACTTACTATGCATTAGAAGGAAGTGTATTTATTGGAGGTGCTGTAGTGCAGTGGTTAAGAGACGGACTACATTTAATTAGAAATTCTTCCGAAGTAGAAGCGCTAGCAAAACAAGTGGAAGAAACAGACGGCGTGTATCTAGTACCTGCTTTTGCTGGATTAGGGGCGCCTTATTGGAATCAACATGCAAGAGGAACCATTGTGGGAATTACGCGAGGTACTACATCGGCTCATATTGCACGCGCTGCACTTGAAAGTATTGCTTTTCAAAGTTATGATTTATTAAAAGCGATGGAAGCAGATGCTGGTATTCCTATTGCAGAATTAAGAGTAGACGGCGGTGCTACGCATAATAATTTACTCATGCAATTTCAATCAGATATAGTGAACACAAAAGTAACCAGGCCTACCATGGTTGAAACGACTGCACTTGGCGCTGCTTATTTAGCAGGCTTAGCCGTTGGCTTTTGGAAAGACATTGAAGAACTAAGATCGAAATGGCAAATTGATCAAACCTTTCTTCCTAGCGCCACAGCAGAAAAAAGAAAAGACTGGATTCAAGGCTGGGAGCGTGCTATTAAGGCTACCAATAATTGGTAATCAAAACTTATTTTCATTTTATAAATTTTAATAAATTTTTTGTTTAACTTAATCTATCCTATCAATCAAATAAAAATATATGACACCTTTTACCGCTGAACTATTGGGCACTGCACTTGTCATCACCATTGGAAATGGAGTAGTCGCTAACAACTTATTAAAAAATTCAAAAGGCAATGATGGTGGACTTATTACCATTGTACTGGGATGGGTGATTGCAGTATTTGTAGGAGTTTACGCTACTACTAGTATCAGTGGAGGTCATTTAAATCCGGCGGTCACTATTGCGCTGGCAAGTGCCGGTAAGTTTGAATGGGCCTTGGTGCCTTCTTATATTTTAGCTCAAATGCTAGGGGCTATGTTAGGTGCATTAATTGTTTGGATGGTCTATAAAGACCACTTTAATGAGACCCAGGATGCGGGAGCGCAATTAGCTGTTTTTTCTACTGGCCCCGCTATTCGTAATATTCCTCAAAATTTTATTGTAGAAACCTTGGCTACCATGGTTTTTTTATTGGGTATATTTTTACTGAAGCCAGCCGACTCCGATTTGGGCGCCTTATCTGCCTTGCCCGTAGCCTTATTAGTAGGAGGTATTGGCTTTGGACTGGGTGGTCCCACAGGTTGGGCGGTGAATCCGGCCAGGGATTTAGGGCCTAGAATCATGCATTTTATGCTTCCTATTAAGGGAAAAGGCAGCAGTGATTGGGGCTATGCGGCAGTACCGGTATTAGGGCCCATTGTGGGGGGAATTTTAGCTGCGATTATCTACGTACAATTTTTGCAATAAACCACCAATACCTTACCTTTGCAGCCGAAATAGTATATTATGACAACAAATGGTAAAATCAAACAAATTATTGGTGCTGTTGTAGACGTTCAATTCCCAAATCAGCAATCACTTCCTGAAATTTATAATGCGCTTACAATTGTAAGACCAGGTGGTGAAAAATTAATTCTTGAAGTGCAACAACACTTAGGAGAAGATAGTGTACGTGCCATTGCGATGGACGGTACAGAAGGTTTGGTAAGAGGAATGGAAGTAATAGATAGTGGTAAACCCATTTCAATGCCAATAGGCGATGATATTTATGGTCGTTTATTTAATGTAACAGGTGATGCTATCGATGGCCTACCTCAATTAGATAAATCAAATGGTCGTCCTATTCACGCAACGCCTCCAAAGTTTGAAGACTTAAGTACTGCAACAGAAGTGTTGTTTACGGGTATTAAAGTAATTGATCTTATTGAACCTTATGCAAAGGGCGGTAAGATTGGATTGTTTGGTGGTGCGGGTGTAGGTAAAACAGTATTGATTCAAGAGTTAATTAATAATATCGCAAAAGGACACGGTGGTTTATCAGTGTTTGCGGGTGTGGGAGAAAGAACACGTGAGGGAAATGATTTATTACGTGAGATGATTGAAGCGGGTATCATGAAATATGGTGACGATTTCAAACATAGCATGGAAGAAGGTGGATGGGATTTAAGCAAAGTGAATATGAAAGGATTAAAAGAGTCAAAAGCGACCTTCGTATTCGGACAAATGAACGAACCTCCAGGAGCACGTGCGCGTGTGGCTTTGAGTGGTTTGACTATTGCAGAATATTTCCGTGATGGAGATGGTACAGGAAAAGGAAAAGACATTTTATTTTTCGTAGATAATATCTTCCGTTTTACACAAGCAGGTTCTGAGGTATCGGCTTTATTAGGTCGTATGCCATCAGCGGTGGGTTACCAACCAACTTTAGCAACAGAGATGGGACTTATGCAAGAGCGTATTACTTCTACTAAGAGTGGTTCTATCACTTCAGTTCAAGCGGTATATGTTCCTGCGGATGACTTAACCGATCCAGCACCAGCCACTACTTTTGCGCACTTAGATGCGACAACTGTACTTTCTCGTAAAATTGCTGACTTAGGTATTTATCCTGCGGTAGATCCTTTGGATTCTACTTCAAGAATTTTAACACCTGCTATTGTTGGTGATGCGCATTATGAAACAGCGCAAAAAGTAAAAATGATTTTACAACGTTATAAAGAGCTACAAGATATTATCGCCATTCTTGGTATGGATGAATTAAGTGATGAAGATAAATTAATTGTATCTCGTGCGCGTCGTGTTCAACGTTTCTTATCTCAACCTTTCCACGTAGCTGAGCAGTTCACAGGTTTAAAAGGTGTATTTGTTTCTATTGAAGATACTATTCGCGGATTCAATGCCATCATGGATGGTGAAGTAGATACGTATCCAGAAGCAGCCTTTAACTTAGTGGGTACTTTAGAAGATGCGGTGGAGAAAGGAAAGAAAATGATGGCACAAGCCTAATTACTTTAAACGATTACTTTAAAAGATTATTTTAAACTGTACGCATGTTATTAGAAATTTTGACACCCGAGAAAAAGCTTTATAGCGGAGAAGTACAAGGCGTTCAATTGCCTGGTATTGATGGGTTATTTGAAGTATTAGATAAACATGCCCCCTTGGTAAGTGCTTTAGGAGTAGGACAAGTGAAGGTCTTGAAAAAAGGAGAAGCTTCAGAAACCTATGCTATTCAAGGCGGTTTTGTAGAGGTGATTAATAATCAAGCTACCGTTTTAGTAGAAGGCGTTTTATAAAAAGAGTTAATAGCGTCCTAATTTTTTTGGATGTTTTTAAATAGTTGTCCCGGTTGCCCATGGTAGCCGGGATTTTTTTTATATTCACATAGCCTTAGGGGCGGTACCGAACTTGAACTTATGAAAAAAACTTTTCCTGTCATTTTTGTTTTAATAGCACTGTCTATTTTGGGTATTCTATTTATTCAAATATCTTGGTTGCAGGGCCTGATGTTTTTACAAAAAAATCAGTTATCAGATAAACTTAATCAAGCAGGTGTATTAGTATCGAATGATGTAAGTAAAAAAATGAATAGTGGTTTGTCATTTCGTTTGCCTAAAAAGAGTTTGGGATTAAATGACGATTATCATTTACACAACTTTGAAGAAACCACCATTTCCGACATATACAACTATAAGGAAATGCAAAAAAAAATACAATTAGCTTTAGAAAAGTATGGATTAAGTGACTTGCCTTTTGAATTTGCTATTGCCGATAAAAAAGGTAATATCGAAATGAAGAGTAAGAAATTTGAAGATGTTTTTTCAGATGAAATGAATACGCTTCAAGCAAGAATTACGGTAATACCTGCTGATATTATGGAACCTACGGGTCCCTTTGAAACTATTATTATTGTAGCGCCCAATATTCGCTATTATTTATTACGCTCTTTATTATGGGTAATTGTAGGGGTGGTGCTATTTATTATTATGGTGCTAGCTGCTTTCTTTATTACCATTCGATCACTTATGACACAGCGAAAATTAGTGGAAATAAAAAAAGACTTTATTAATAATATGACCCATGAGCTCAAAACGCCACTAGCTACTATCTCTTTGGCGGTAGATGCTTTGAAGAGTACTAAGGTAAATACCGATCCTAAGTCGGTAGATTATTTCAGTAGTATAATTAAGGAAGAAAATATAAGAATGAATAAGCATGTAGAAACTATTTTGCAAGCAGCTCAATTGGATAAAAAGGAAAATGAACTGAATAAGCAAGAAGTAGAATTACATGATTTAATACTTGGGGTGGTAGATAGTTTTAAATTACAATTAGAGGGTAAGCCTTCCAATGTGCAAACTATTTTAGAGGCCAGCCCTTCCATTATTAAGGCAGATGAAGAACATATACTGCATGTACTCTCTAATTTAATTGACAATGCCATTAAGTATTCCAAAAATGACATAGATATTACCATACAAACAAAGACCTTGTATAATAAAACCTGTATTCGTATTATTGACAAAGGCATTGGAATGGATGCCAATGCAAGAAAACATATTTTCGAAAAATTTTACAGAGCGCACTCTGGTAATGTGCATGATGTAAAAGGATATGGTTTAGGAATGAGTTATGTGAAATGGGTTATAGATACACATAAAGGTCAAATTACAGTGAATAGCGAAATAGGTGTAGGTACTACTATTGAAATTATACTTCCTAATTAATAGATTAATCTTATTCGTTAATCGTAAAAAAGCAACCATCTCCATAACTTAAAAAGCGGTATTGGTTATCAATAGCATGTTGGTATATGCTTCTCCATTCATCTCCAGTAATGGCTGCAATAATTAAAAGTAAGGTCGATTTTGGTTGGTGAAAATTAGTCACCAAGCCATTTGCAATTTTAAAGGTATATCCAGGTACAATCATTAATTGAGTACTTGTAATAAGCTGGTTCATTTGATGCGATTGCATCCAAGTTAATAATGTACTTAATGCATTTTTCACAGTTATACTGTTATTGTTATCAATAGTAGTATCATCTTTGGTATTATTGGAAGTACCACTATTAGATTCATTTTCAGACCTAGGGTTAGACGCATAGGCATCCCACTGCATTAAGTGTAGGTCCTTATTTTCTTGTAGCTTTTCGTTATTTATTAATTTCACACCTAACCAATACAAGCTTTCTATTGTTCGCAAGGTAGTAGTGCCTACTGCAATCACTGGCGTATAATTGGAAGGGTTTAATTCTTTTTGGTTTGCAATTTCTATTAAATGAGTTAGGGTAGCCGTGGTAATTTCAAAAACCTCTGCATGCATTTCATGGTCTGTAATATGCACTGTTTTAACAGGCATAAATGTACCGGCACCCACATGTAAACTAATAAAATCAGTGCTACATTTTTTTTCTGCAAGCGATTCAAATATAGTAGCATTAAAATGAAGGCCTGCTGTCGGCGCTGCTACCGAACCTTCTTGCTTTGCATAAGTTGTTTGGTATCTATCTTTATCCTCTTCGGTGGTAGCGCGTTGAATATAGGGAGGTAGGGGAATACTTCCTATATGCTCAATAATTTCAGAGAAGCTTATGGTCTCATTGTCCCAAGAAAATTCAATTAAAAACTTACCGTCAATTGATTTTATTTTTTTAGCACGCACTTTAATAGTGATACTGTTATTATTATTTGATGGCGTAATAAGTTCAAATTCTTTTTCTAAATAATCTTCTTTCCATTTTTTAGCACCACCTACTAAACATATCCATTCTACTTTTTGACTAGCCTGCATAGCCTTAGAGATAGGTTGATAATTATTGCTAGGCTCTAAACAGAAAATTTCAATCGTTGAATTATTTGCTTTTTGAAAATGAATTCTTGCAGCAATTACTTTACTATTATTAAAATACAGCGCCGCCTTTTCAGGGATGAACTTGGCAATATGATTATAAGTACTTTCTGCAATGATCTCTTTGTTCCATACTAAAAGCTTGCTATCAGATCTATTGCTTGCAGGCGTATAGGCAATACTTTGGTCTGGTAAATGATAGTCAAAATCCTCAATGGGGAGCTTAATAGAAGGCTTCATGGCCCAAAGGTACATATTGCCTTGATTTTCACTTGAATTCACCCCTTTTTCACATAAAAAATAGGGTTTTCCACAGGTTTGCACATTCCTAAATCTTGAATTCTGTCAAAACTGTTCTGAAACGCCCTACTGCGTTGATTTTCAGCTTGGTTTATTTCTTGTGGAAAACTAGAACCCCTGTTTTAGCCTTTGAAAGTGGGAAATTGTGTTAATTTGTGTGAACAAGTGGTAAAAATCACTCTAATTATTAACAATGACAGGCTTTCACGGAGAATATCAATCAACTATCGACGCAAAAGGGCGTTTCCATTTACCTGGCAGTCTTAAAAAACAGCTAGTTGAAGGGGAGAATCGCTTTATTGTAAGTAGAGGCTTTGAGAAGTGCTTGACACTTTATCCGTTGAAAAGCTGGCAGAGTATATTAGATCGAATTAGCCAGTTGAACGATTTCGATCCAAAAGTACGTCAGTTCAGACGTCAATTTCTTGGAGGAGCCACCGAAGTAGAATTGGATGCAGCAGGAAGAATTTTATTGCCACCCACTTTGCGTGAATTTGCTTTACCAGGTAAAGAGATTGTTTTAGCAGCCGCTTTAGATCGTTTTGAAATTTGGGATGCAAGTAAGTACAAACAGCTCTTTGAGGATTTCTCTGCAGATGCATTTAGTAATTTGGCGCAGGAAGTAATGGCAGGAATTAAAAATCAAGATTAAGTAAAACAGATGCAAAATCAAACCATTGATTCCAACGCATCTAAAGCTTTTGCTTCTTCTTATCATATTCCAGTATTATTTCAAGAATGCTTGTCTCATCTAAACATAAAACCAAATGGTGTTTATGTAGATGCCACATTTGGTGGTGGGGGTCATAGTAAGGGTATCTTATCTATGCTTGGCCCTGAAGGACGACTTATTGCTTTTGATCAAGATGCCGATGCGCAACAAAATTTACCAAAAGACAATCGTCTTGTTTTTATTCCAGAAAATTTCAAGTATCTACAACGTTTTCTGCGTTTAAACAAAATTGATCAAGTAGATGGTATACTTGCCGACTTAGGTGTAAGTAGTCATCAGTTTGATGAAGGTACAAGAGGCTTTTCAACCAGACACGATGGCCCTTTTGATATGCGCATGGATCAACGTCAAAGCCAAACAGCTGCTCAAATTATTGACACTTATGCTGAAGCAGCATTACATAAAATGTTTGAGCAATATGGCGAGGTAACGAACTCTAAAACTTTAGCCAAGCATATTGCCACACAGCGTAAACATGTTAAAATAAATACGGTTCAAGATTTTAAAACATTTATCGCACCTGTAGTCAAAGGAAATCCTAATAAATATTGGGCACAAGTTTTTCAAGCCATAAGAATAGAAGTGAATGAGGAAATGGAAGCCTTAAAAGAATTTTTAAAGCAGCTTCCTTTAGTAGTGAAGCCAGGAGGTCGCGCGGTCATTATCACTTTCCATTCCATCGAAGATCGTTTTGTAAAAAATGCTTTTCGAGTATCGCAAGAAGAAGCTGAAGATGCCCATCCTTTTTTATCCGTAGAAAAGGAAGTTTTTTGGAAGATCATTACAAAAAAACCTGTAGTGGCTTCTGAAAAAGAGATGAAAGAAAACAATCGAAGCAGAAGCGCAAAAATGCGTGCTGCCGAAAGAGTATAATAGTATGTCCGTACCCATTAACCCAGCCCCTAAGAATACCCTTAAAAGTATTCTTAATTATCAGTGGATTGTTATGAACATTAGTTTCTTTTTGTTCCTAGCATTCATCGCTATCCTCTACATAGCGAATGGGCATCTTACCGACAAAACCATTCGTCGAATTAACACTACACAAAGAGAATTAAAAGTACTTCAGTTTGAATACAAGACCATTAAGTCTGAATTAATGCGTCGCAGTCGTGCCATTGAAGTGCAAACTGCTATGGAGCCTTACGGTTTAGTCGTTTCTAAGGAAATGCCTATCAGACTTGCTATAGAAAATAAAATTAAAACACCCACCAAAAATTAAGTATGGACGTAAAACGCGACATATTATGGAGGGTATATTTAAGTTTCATACTTATTGTACTAGTATGTATTCTTATTATAGGCAAGGCCTTTTACATTCAACAAGTCCAAGGAAAATACTGGAGAAGCTTAAGCGATAGTTTGCATCAAAGAATTATTGAAATTCCTGCAGCAAGAGGTACTATCTATAGCGAAGATGGCCAAATGCTCAGTACCAATATTCCTCAGTTTGATATTTATATCGATTTTAGAGTTAGTCCTTTGCACGAAAAAAGCGGCCTACTTTTTAGAACCCATATCGATTCATTAAGTTTGAGTTTAGCTGCTTTATTTAAAGATAAGTCGGCAGAAAAGTATAAAGAGGAACTAACGAATGCTTATGAAGCGAGTGTAGGAAATTATGAATTAAGAAAGAAAATCTCTTATAGAGAATACTTACAATTGGTAAAATTCCCCTTATTTAAATTAGGTAGGTATAAGAGTGGAATGATTGCAGAGGAAAAAAATATTCGATTAAACCCTTATGAAAATATTGGCTATAGAACTATTGGACTTGCTAGAGATGAAAATAAAGTAGGTTTAGAAAAATCTTATGATACTGTTTTAAACGGACGCAATGGCCGTCAACTAGTACGCGCTATTGCAGGCGGTGTAACGGTTCCAGTACAAGAAGGTGAATTTGAAATTGCCCCTGAAACAGGTAAGGATATTGTAAGTACCATTGATGTATTCATACAAGAAGTGACTGAGAAGGCCTTAATGAGTATGATGGTAAAAAATGAAGCACAAACAGGGGTGGCTATTGTAATGGAAGTGAAGACAGGGAAAATTAAAGCCATTGCTAATTTAGGAAAAGTGGGTGAAGGTAAATATACTGAAGATTTAAATTATGCTATTACACCTACAGAACCTGGATCTACTTTTAAATTGGTTACTTTATTATCGGCCTTAGAGGATGGTAAAGTGAATTTAAATTCAAGAGTTAATTTAGAAGGCGGTGTTTGGAAAGTGTCTGGTCAAACTGTATATGATTCTGAAAAGCATGGAAAATTCGACGCCTCCATTTTAGAAGCTTTTGAAGAAAGTTCAAATGTGGGCATGGCAAAAATTGCGATGACGCATTATAGTAATAATGTGAATGAGTATTTCAAACATTTAACAAAGTTGAGATTAGATTCAACTTCAGGCCTCGACTTAGTAGGTGAAAGACAACCTAGACTTGTAAAACCAGGCAGTAGATTATGGGGTCCTACTACACTACCTTGGATGGCCTTTGGTTATAATATTGAAATTACGCCTCTACAAACTTTAAACTTGTATAATAGTATTGCCAATAACGGCGTCATGATGCGCCCTTATCTTGTTAATTCCATACAAGAAGAAGGTAGAATTATTAAATCAATTTCTCCTAAAGTATACAATGCGCAATTATGCAAGCCAACTACTATTAGAGATTTACGCATTGCTTTAGAAGGTGTTTGTATTAACGGAACGGGAAAGACTTTATTTAAAAATAGTCTATATAAAGTTGCAGGTAAAACAGGTACAGCCTTAGTGGCGAATGGCAATAAGGGTTATGGTGAGGGAATATATCAATCTTCTTTTGCGGGTTATTTCCCGGCAGACAACCCACAGTATACAGTTGTTGTCATTATAAAAAATAAGCCACATGCCGCTAGTTTTTATGGAGCTTCTGTAGCAGGTCCTGTATTCAAAGAAATAGCTGACAGATTGTATTCAACCTATATTCAAAATAAGTTAGACATCGCACCTGTTTTTTCAGTAAAAGATAGTTCCTTATTTAATTATAGTATTTCAAAAATATCATTGCAAACCATAGCAAAACAATTATCTATTCCTTATCAAGACTCTTCATTGGCTTCTACTAATTGGATACGATTAGAAGGAAAAGGAAAAAATTTGAAAGCAGCTACACAAGTAATTTCAGATACTACCATGCCCAATATGACAGGAATGAAATTGCAAGACGCTTTATGGCTTTGTGAGAAGAAAGGATTACTTGTGAAATGTGTGGGTAAAGGAAAAGTAGTGAAGCAAAGTATTGCGCAAGGAGAAGTTATTATTAAAGGACAACAAATTCAAATTGATTTAAATTAATGAAATCTTTACAATCTATATTATTTGGTGTGGCTTTAAGAGAGGTATTAGGTACTACCCAACAAGAAGTCACCACTATAGAAATAGATTCTAGAAAAGTAATTAAAGGCGCTGTATTTGTTGCTATTAAAGGCTTACAAGCAGACGGCCATTCTTTTATACCCACTGCCATTGAAAAAGGAGCTACTGTAATTGTTTGTGAAAATAAGCCTGTAAGTTTAGTAGACGGCCTTACTTATATAATGGTAGAAAATGCACAAGAGGCAGTGGCTATTATGGCGCATCAATTTTATGATGAGCCTTCTACACGTATAAAATTAGTGGGTGTAACAGGTACTAATGGTAAAACAACAGTAGCTACCTTATTATATAAATTATTTTCTGAATTAGGGTATACCTGTGGTTTAATAAGTACAGTGCAAAACCATATTGGTACTGAAATAATTGCTGCTACACATACTACACCCGACGCTATTCAATTAAATGCATTATTGCATAAAATGGTGGAGGCAGGCTGCACCCATGTATTTATGGAAGTAAGTAGCCATGCTATTCATCAGCACCGTATTACTGGATTACAATTTGTAGGAGGGGCTTTTACTAATATCACACATGATCATTTAGATTATCATAAAACTTTTGAAGCTTATATAGAAGCTAAAAAAACTTTCTTTGATAAATTACCTACTACTGCTTTTGCTTTAACGAATGTAGATGATAAAAACGGGGCTATAATGCTTGCGGATACCAAGGCCACTAAATTAACCTATGCTATTCACGCACCTGCTACTTATAAAGGGAAAATTTTAGAAAATCAATTAAGCGGACTTGTAATGCTTGTGAATGATATTGAAGTGCATTGCCGTTTGATTGGCACATTTAACGCCTATAATTTATTAGCCGTATATGGAATCGCTATTCAACTAGGTGAAAAAAATACAGAAGTCTTAACTGTGTTAAGTGCTTTAACAGGCGCAGAGGGAAGATTTGATTATATCGTAAGTACAGAAAAAATTATTGGCATCATTGATTACGCGCATACACCAGATGCCTTAGAGAATGTCTTAACTACCATTGCTAAATTAAGAAAGGGGAATGAAACAGTGATTACAGTGGTGGGTTGCGGTGGAGATAGAGATAAAACAAAGAGACCTATTATGGCGCAGGTAGCTTGTGATTTAAGTAATAAAGTATTTTTTACTAGCGACAATCCAAGATCGGAAGATCCGAATGAAATTATTAAGGATATGGAAGAGGGCTTGACAAGTGCAGCCAAAAGAAAGTATATCAATATTGTGGATAGAAAAGAAGCCATTAAAGCAGCTGTAAGTTTTGCAAAATCGGGCGATATTATTTTAATAGCAGGTAAGGGACATGAGAAGTACCAAGATATTAAAGGTGTGAAGCACGATTTTGATGACAAGCAAGTATTAGCCAACCAATTTAAAGAATTAGAAAAATAATCAATATGCTGTATCAATTATTTTCTTGGCTTGACAAAACATTTAATATCCCAGGTTTGGGGGCTTTTCAATTCTTAACTTTTAGAATTGCCATGGCTATTTTAATGTCATTATTTATTGCCACGGTGTATGGTAAAAAAATGATTCTTTTTTTACAAAGAAAACAAATTGGCGAAACCGTAAGAGAGCTAGGTTTAGCGGGTGAGCAACAGAAAAAGGGAACACCTACCATGGGTGGTATTATTATATTATTGAGTATTTTAATTCCTACTTTATTATTTGCCAACTTAGATAAAGTCTATATCCGATTAATGATACTATGTACAGTGTGGTTAGGCCTTATTGGTTTTTTAGACGATTACTTTAAAATTAGAGCAAGAAAGCAAGCGCAAGCTCAAGGCGGTGCGTACAAAAAGCAAAATAGCGATGGCTTGGCGGGTATTTCAAAAATTATTGGTCAAGTAGGATTGGGTATTATCATTGGTGTTACACTTTATTTTAGCAATGCTGTCACGGTAGAAAGAGAAATTATTTCAACTACTATTTCTGAGAGCTTACAAAAAGGTGAGAAAGTAGCAAAGGGTGCAGATGTAGTTGTCAGAAAAATTAATGGTGTAGAAAGACGATTCGTAAAAGTGAAAACACCTATTACCACAATTCCTTTTGTAAAAAATCATGAATTTAATTATAGTAAAATAATTAGTTGGATAGGACCAGGTGCAGAAAAGTATACTTGGATTATTTATATTCTTATTGTCACTTTTATTATCACAGCCGTATCTAATGGAGCTAATTTAACCGATGGTTTAGATGGCCTAGCTGCTGGTGTATCCGCCATTATTGGCGCCGCGCTGGGTGTATTTGTATATGTAAGTGGTAACTATGTATTTGCCGATTATTTAAATGTGATGTACATACCTAATTTAGGAGAGCTATCCATTTTTGTAGGCGCCTTTGTAGGAGCTTGTATTGGTTTTTTATGGTACAATGCATATCCAGCGCAGGTTTTTATGGGAGATACAGGAAGCCTTGCCTTAGGAGGTATTATTGCATCACTAGCCATTATTGTTAGAAAAGAATTGCTAATTCCTATTTTCTGTGGTGTGTTTTTAATTGAAAACTTATCTGTTATTATTCAAGTAAGTTATTTCAAATACACGAAGAAAAAATATGGAGAGGGAAGAAGAGTGTTTTTAATGAGCCCGCTTCACCATCATTATCAAAAGAAAGGATTTCACGAAAGTAAGATAGCCGTACGTTTTTGGATCATTACTATTTTATTAGTCGTGGCTTCTATATTAACCTTGAAAACAAGATAAACCCTTGGCAAAAAAATTAGTCATATTAGGTGCAGGTGAAAGCGGAGTAGGTACTGCTTTATTAGCCAAACAAAAAGGCTATGCAGTATTTGTATCTGATGGCGGCGCTATCAAGGCTAATTTTCAAAAAGAATTAGAAGATGGGGGTATTGAGTTTGAATCGGGTTCACATAATGTCGAAAGAATATTAGCAGCAGACGAAGTGATGAAAAGCCCAGGCATTCCAGAAAAAAATGAAATGGTGAAAGCCATTAGAGCAAAAGGCATACCCGTAATTAGTGAAATTGAATTTGGCTATAGATATAAGGGCAATAGTAAAATAGCTGCTATCACAGGCAGTAATGGAAAAACTACTACAACGTCCTTATTGTATCATATCTGTAAACTAGTGAATGAAGATGTAGCCATGGTCGGTAATATTGGGTATTCATTTGCAAGACAAATAGCTCAAGCACCTAAAGCCTTATACATTATTGAAGTGAGCTCTTTTCAATTAGACGACATACAATATTTCAAGCCTGAGATTGCTATTTTATTAAATATCACAGAAGATCATTTAGACAGGTATGATCACCAATTCGAAAATTATATTAAAAGCAAGTTTAGAATTATAGAGAATCAAACTGCAGAAGACTATTTCATCTATTGCATAGATGATGAAACCATCGTAAAACATCTAGAACTACTAACCATCAATACTAACCCACTACCATTTTCTATGAAACAAGAAGTAAAAAAAGGAGGCTACATCAAGAACGATCAAATGATGTTAAAAATCCAAGAAGAACGCGTTACTATGAGCATTTATGATTTTGCCTTAAAAGGAAAGCATAATGCTTATAATACCATGGCTGCAAGCATTGCGGCTACTACCTTAGGTATCAGAAAAGAAAAAATTCGCGAAGCAGTAAGTAATTTCCATAGCCTAGAGCATAGGATGGAATTTGTTGCTACTGTAAGAGGCGTTGATTTCATTAATGATAGCAAGGCCACCAATGTAAACAGTACCTGGTATGCTTTAGAGAGCATGCAAAAAAACACTGTTTTAATTTTAGGTGGTGTTGACAAAGGAAACGATTACGAATTAATTGCCGATCTAGTAAAAGAAAAAGTAAAGGCTATTGTTTGTATGGGTACCGACAATAAAAAAATAATTGAATTTTTTAAAGATAAAGTAAGCACTATTGTGGAAGTGGACAGCGCTAAAAAAGCAGTCAATGCTTCTTTCAAATTAGCAGAAAAAGGGGACTTAGTTTTAATGAGCCCAGCTTGTGCAAGTTTTGATTTATTTAAAAACTACGAGGACAGAGGTCGTCAATTTAAAGAGTCTGTAAAAGAACTATAATTTCTGTAAAAGAACTTTAATTTATGTTTAACGATACTACAGACAAATTATTTTCACAAATGCCCACTATTGGCGGCATGAAAGAACATTTAGACCAAAGAACGAGGGGTGATAAATACATATGGGGGTTAGTCATTGTATTATCGCTTATTTCTATATTGGTAGTATATAGTGCTACTGGTTCATTGGCTTATAAAATGTATCGTGGAAATACAAGTGTGTATTTATTTAAACAAGTCATATTTACTTTAGTAGGTTTACTGGCTATTTTTGGTTTGCACCGTGTGAACTATACCGTTTTTTCAAAAATAGCCACCATTTTATTTATGTTGTCTATTCCTTTATTAATATATACTTTATTTTTTGGTGCGAGAATTAATGAAGGTAGTAGGTGGATCAAATTACCCATTATTAATTTAACTATTCAGACAAGTGATTTAGCCAAGCTGGCTTTATTTATGTATTTGTCTAAGATGTTAAGTAAGAAACAGGAAGTCATCAAAGACTTCAAAAACGGATTTTTACCTGTTATCACTCCTGTCATTATTATTTGTGCATTAATTATGCCTGCGAATTTATCGAATGCATTATTAACTGGGGCCACTTCATTATTATTAATGTTCATTGGAAGAGTAAGTATTAAGCATATTTTATTAACCATTCTAGTAGCGATGATACCACTAGCTATTATAGTTGGTGTGGCCATGGCCACGCATTCCAGTAAATCGGTGGAAGGAGGCCCTGTGGTAGCTGAGCAAATGAAAAGCTATGGTCGTGTTGGTACCTGGGTAAGTAGAGTGCAAGACTTTATGTATGCCAAGGATAATGATGTGCCCTATCAAGTGCAGCAAGCAAAGATTGCCATTGCGAACGGTGGTATTTTTATGGGATTAGGTCCCGGCAATAGCAGACAAAGAAATTTTCTACCACAAGCCTATAACGATTTTATTTACGCTGTCATTATTGAAGAGTACGGGTTACTAGGCGGTGTCTTTATTATTTTCATTTACCTCGTTTTCTTATTTAGATGTATAAGAATATTTAGAAGATGCCCCTATGCATTTGGTGCCTTTCTTGCATTGGGATTAAGTTTTACATTAATCATTCAAGCTATTGCAAATATGGCAGTGAATGTAAACATAGTGCCTGTAACGGGTGTGACATTGCCATTAGTAAGTATGGGAGGAAGCTCATTCATCTTTACTTGTTGTTCTATTGGACTTATATTAAGTGTGGCTAGAAACGTAGAGCAAATGGAAGGCAGGGCACCTATAGAAACAGAAATTGAAATACCTGACGAAAATAACGAACAAGACACAGAAAAAAATGTCATTGAAGCAAAAGCATAATACATTACGCATCATCATTGCAGGTGGTGGCACAGGAGGTCATATCTTTCCAGCCATTGCGGTAGCCCAAGCTATCAAAGCTTTAGCGCCTGATGCTGCTATATTATTTGTGGGTGCTTTAGGCAAAATGGAAATGGAAAAAGTACCCCAGGCAGGATTTGAGATTAAAGGCATTACCATTGCAGGCTTTAATAGGTCTCAATTATTAAAAAATATCTCACTGCCTTGGAAACTTTTGAAAAGCTTTTTTCAAGTAAGTGCTATTTTTAAATCGTTTCAGCCCAATGCAGTATTTGGAGTGGGAGGCTATTCTAGTTTTCCAGTTTTAAAATATGCGCAAACAAAAAATATTCCCACTTTTATACATGAGTCCAATGCCTTTGCAGGCAAGGCCAACACTTGGCTGGCTAAAAATGCTATAAAAATATTTACGGGTACATTGGGTATGGAATCTTTTTTTCCTGCTGCTAAAATTGTAGTAACTGGAAACCCTATTAGAAAAAATATAATCAATCATTCTTATACTAAGCAAACTGCTTTACAGGTATTTAATCTAGAGGCGACTAAGCAAACCATTTTAATTATTGGCGGAAGTTTAGGGGCTAGCTCTATTAATAAAGCCATTCAATCTAATTTAGTTTCTTTCTTTGACAAAAATATTCAACTAATTTGGCAAACGGGCAAACCTAATGCCGAAGTATACGCAAACTCGGCCCATAATTATAAAAACGTATTTGTGCATTCCTTCATTGATAATATGAGCGCCGCTTATGTTGCTGCTGATATTGTCATTAGCAGGTCTGGGGCCATGGCCGTTTCAGAAATTTGCATCACGGGTAAGCCTGCTGTATTTGTGCCTTATCCATTAGCAGCAGAAGATCATCAAACTTTTAATGCCATGACCCTAGTCAATAATAATGCAGCTGCTATAGTGAAAGATAAAGAAGTAGGCAATGATTTAATACCAAGCGTTTTACAATTACTAGGAAATGAGCAGCAGATGCAAACCATGCAAAATAATATAAAGGCTTTTGCATTTAGTAATGCAGATGAAATAATTGCGAAAGAAATTTTGAAACAAATAAATGAATAGTTGAAAAATGAATCCGTTAACAAATTGTAAGAACATTTATTTTATTGGTATTGGAGGTATAGGCATGAGTGCTTTGGCTAGGTATTTTAATACACAAGGCGTAGTAGTGAGCGGATATGATAAAACCCCCACCTTATTAACTGACGCTTTAGTAGAAGAAGGTATTCAAATTCATTTTGAAGACGATTTAGCTAAAATTGATAAAGCAGCAACGGTAATTGTATACACACCTGCTATACCTAATGAGCATGGTGAATTAAATTATTATAGAGATAACAAATACTTGGTGGTTAAAAGAAGTGATGTACTTCAGTGGATTACGGAGAATGCTTTCACTATTGCTATTGCAGGCACCCATGGTAAAACCACCACCACTTCTATGACAGCGCATATACTTCGTCATACAGGGTATGGTTGTAACGCTTTTTTAGGAGGCATTGCTACTAATTATGGTACTAATTTTTGGAGCCATGAAAAAAATGTAGTGGTAGTAGAAGCCGATGAGTACGATCGTAGCTTTTTAAAATTAGCACCCAATATTGCTGTTATTACTGCAGTAGACCCAGACCATTTAGATATTTATGGTACAGCAGAAGAAGTAGTAAAAGCCTTTGGTGAATTTTCTGATAAAATAAAACCAGGTGGCGTGTTAATTCAAAAATGGGGTACTGCATTTAATACCAATACAAGTAATAAGACGGTACTCAGTTATGGCTATAATCATAATGAAGCATCTTACCATACTAGTAATTTAAAAGTAGTAGAAGGTTCTTATCATTTTGATTTAGTGCATCCTGCTGGCATTTGCAAGGACATTATATTAAATATGGGAGGCTTGCATAATGTTGAAAATGTAAGTGCTGCTATTGCTATTGCATTAAGCTTAGAAATAGAGGAAGTAAAAATTAAAGAAGCAGTAGCTAGTTTCGCAGGAGTGAAAAGAAGATTTGAATACAAGGTGAAGACACCTAATAAAGTTTTGATAGATGATTACGCACATCATCCAGAAGAATTAAATGCATTAATTAGCGGGGTCCGTAGTTTATATCCCCATGAGAAAATGGTGTTGGTTTTTCAACCGCATTTATATAGTAGAACCAAGGACCAGTGCGATGGATTTGTAGAAACCCTTGATAAAGCAGATGAAGTCATTTTGTTGCCTATATATCCTGCGCGTGAGCTTCCTATGGAAGGAGTGAGTAGTGAAATGTTATTAGCTAAAATGAAATTGAGTCATAAAAAAATAATGTCTAAAGATGAGTTATTTGATTGGGCAGCTAATTCACAAGACAAGCTTATTGTAATGGCAGGAGCCGGTGATATTGATACCTGTATTTTAAAAGTTCAAGAAATTCTTACAAATAAATAAATGAAGCACTGGCAAACCATATTAGTTAGAGTTCTTTGGAGTATAGCAGGCGCTGCGCTTATTGTATTATTTGTAATAGCCTGGAAAGCCAAGGAAGAAAAGAAATGCAACTCTATTCAAATTGAATTAGTGGGTGAAAATACGGCTGCCTTATTTATAGACGAGAAAGAAATTTTACAAATCATTCATGAGCAAGGTGTGAAAGAAGGTCAAGCTATTGGGAAGCTGAATTTAAGTGTATTAGAAAAGTATTTAGAAACCATACGTTGGGTAAAACATGTTGAATTATTCTTAGACAATGCACAGGTTTTACAAGTTAAAATAGAACAGCGTATTCCTATTGCACGCATATTTACAGCTTCAGGCAATTCCTTTTATATTGATAAAGAAGGTTTGCAGTTACCCTTGAAACAGCTTACCGTACTGCGTTTGCCAGTATTTACCAATTTCCCTACTGATCAGGAAAAATTATCCAAACCAGATAGTTTACTCTTAAATGATATCTTGCATTTCACCAAGGCAGTGCAAAACGATTCTTTCTTTATGGCACAAACCGCACAGGTAAATATTGCTGTCAATGGCGATTTTGAATTAGTGCCATCCGTTGGAGATCATTTGGTTTTAATTGGTTCGGTAGAAAATATAGAAGATAAATTAAATAGGCTGTATACATTTTATAAAAAAGTTTGGGTACAAAGTGGCTTGAACGCGTATCAGGTAATTGATTGTCGTTTTGATAATCAAATTGTAGCGCTTAAAAAAGGCATGCAGCCTATTCAGTTTTCGGCAAACGATTTACCTACCGTAGATTCTGCAATGGCTGTAGAAGTGAAACTAGATACAACTGCTCCTAAAATTGCTCCCAAAAAAGCAGCTATTGTAAGTCCTAAAATAGCATCAAAACTATCGCCTAAAACAACTCCAAAAACAGCGGTTAAAGCCCCCTCTAAAACAGCTGTAAAACAGGCTTCTAAAAAAGGGTCTAAAAATCTGGCTAAAACAAGTAGTAAAATAAACAATAAATCGAAAGCAAAATCGTTAATTAAAGTGAAGCCGTCTGCTAAGGCGTTAATGCCACAAAAGAAGGCTTCCACAACAAACAACTAAAAAACAACAAAATGAGTCAGCACGAATCACCCATTATCGTAGGTCTTGATATTGGAACTACAAAAATCGCTGCCATCGCAGGAAGAAAGAATGAGTTCGGTAAGTTAGAAATCTTAGGATTTGGGCGTGCCAACAGTAATGGTGTTCAACATGGTCAGGTTTTGAATATCGACCAAACTATTAAAGCTATTCAACAAGCACTTCAAAACTGTCAATTAAGCAATCCCGATTTAGAAGTGAATGAAGTATATGTGGGTATTGCTGGTCATCATATCAAAAGTTTACAAACAAGAGGGGATCAAGTGCGTCAAGACGCCGAGAATGAAATTCAAGCTTGGGAAATCGAGCAACTCATCAATAATCAAAGAAAAACATTTATTCCTGCAGGAGATCAAATCATTGATGTGATTCCGCAAGAATTCCATGTTGACAATAACCAAAACATCAAAGACCCAGTGGGGGTGAATGGTGTAAAAGTGGGTGCTAACTTTTTAATCTTAACTGGAGATAGAAACGCCATTAGAAATATTAATCGTTCTGTTGAAAGAAGTGGTTTAATTACAAAAGATTTAGTCTTACAACCTTTAGCTTCTGCAAGTGCAGTAATGAGCGATGTAGATATGGAAGCAGGTGTGGCTATTTTAGATATTGGTGGTGGAACAAGTGACCTTGCAGTATTTTACGAAGGTGTATTAAAGCATACAGCAGTCATTCCTTTCGGTGGTGAAAATATTACCAATGATATTAGAATGGGGTTGGGCGTATTGAAAAGTCAAGCTGAAGCCATGAAGGTTCAGTTTGGAAGTGCTTTAACCGATGAAGCAAAAGCCAATGCCTATGTGACTATTCCAGGTTTGAAAGGAATGCCCGCTAAAGAAATAAGTGTTAAAAGTTTAGCAGGTATTATTCAAGCAAGAATGAGTGAGATACTTGATTTTGTTACTTATCATTTAAAGCAAGTGGGCATGGATAGCCGCATGTTAAATGGGGGTGTGATTTTAACAGGGGGTGGTTCTCAATTGAAACATTTAATTCAATTAACTGAATATATTACAGGTTTGAATGCAAGAATTGGTTTACCAAACGAGCATTTAGCGCCTAATCATATTGAAGAATTAAAAAAACCAATGTATTCAACTTGTATTGGTTTAATCTTAAAAGGATATAACGATTACGAGCAAAATCATAAAGTGTTTACAGAGACATTTAAGAAAGTAGAAGTGCCTAAGTCTTTAACTGTAAATAATACAGGATCTGCTAATGGTTTAACAAGCCAAAGAGTAGAAGCGAAGCCAGTTGCTACTAGTTTAACAGCAGAACAAATTGAAAAAAGAAAGAGTAAATTCTGGGATCGATTCAAGAACAATCTCATTGAAATTTTCAGTGAGGAAGATGACAAATTATTGCCATAATATTTACCCACATTATGGTTATAAAAAACCAATAGAATAAAATCTAAAAACGGTAATTTCGATATAACTAACTAAGAACGAACCAACTAACTAAGAACTAACCATCTAACTAACCCATCTAAACACAAAAAAATGATTCAATTTGACTTGCCAAAGCAAAAATCATCCATCATTAAGGTCCTCGGCGTAGGCGGCGGTGGAAGCAATGCTGTCAACTTTATGTTTAATCAGAATATTGAAGGCGTTGATTTCATTATCTGCAACACCGATTCTAAAGCGATTGAGCAAAGTACAGTGCCGAATAAAATTCAATTAGGGCCACATTTGACACAAGGTTTAGGGGCAGGTGCCGATCCTTCAGTAGGAAAGTTAGCAACAGAAGAATCTTTAGACGAGATTAGAAAAATATTAGAAGTTAATACTCGTATGGCATTTATTACAGTGGGTATGGGCGGTGGAACTGGAACAGGTGGTGCTCCTATTATTGCAAAAATTTGTAAAGATTTAGGCATATTAACAGTGGGTATCGTAACTACTCCTTTCGGATTTGAAGGACCACGCAGACAAGCACAAGCAGAAGAGGGTATTAAGCAATTAAAACCTTTAGTAGATACTTTATTAGTAATCTCTAATGATAAATTACGTGTTCAATACGGTAATTTAAAAATGAAAGAAGCTTTTACTAAAGCTGATAACGTTTTAGCTACTGCAGCAAAATGTATTACAGATGTGATTAATAGCCGTGGACATATAATTGTAGATTTCGCGGATGTATGTACTGTTATGAAAAATGGAGGTGTCGCTATTTTAGGAAAAGCAGAAGTTGAGGGAGAGAATAGAGCACAACGAGCTATTGAAGAAGCTTTGAATTCACCATTATTGAATGACAATGATATTAGAGGTGCAAAATGGATCTTATTAAATATTAATAGTGCAGAAGGAGATTATGAGTGTTCTATGGATGAATTAGAAACCATTAATAATTTCTTACGCGAGCGTACAGGAGAAAATTCTGATGTAATTATGGGTATGGGATACGATGCAACACTGGGTCAAAAATTAGGTATTACCCTTATTGCAACTGGTTTTGAGCACAAGGATCCATTCCAAAAGCAAACACCAAAAAAAGCTGAGGCTCCTGTTGAAGAAAAAATTGTAATGACATTGCTTTCTGAAGAGACAGCTAATGATACAAATAATATTATGACTGCCCCTACCGAAGCGGTAGCCGAAACTCCAACAGAAGAGCCAAGAACAGAAGAGCCTATATTAGCTGACGGTAATTTTACATTAGGAGAAGAAGTGGTAGAAGCCATTGAGGAAGTAGTTGAAGAGGTAATGAGTATACATGAAGTAGATGAAATTTCAGAGAAAGAATATGAGGCTGAAATGGATGCACAAATAAGTATTGCTGCAAGTGAAGTGATGGAAGAAATGGTAAGTCAACCTATTGTTTTTGAAATCAATGATGTGTATGAGGGAGAAGATGTTGAAGAAGAGGAAGTAGTAGTGAATGAAGTGGAAGAAGAGGTAATAGTGGCAAGTTTTCAAGAAGAAGACTTGGAAGAAGAAATAGCGTTGAATGAAATTGAAGAAGAACAAATCGAGGAGGAAGTGATTGTAAGTGAATTACAAGCGCCAGTGGCTGAAACGAATCATTTCATATTAACGAAGCCTACTAATATTTATGCAGAGCATACTGAAGAAGAGCCTTTATTAGAAGAGATGGAGGAAATGCCTGTCATTGAGGAGATGGAAGAGTTTGAAGAAATGGAAGAAGAAGAAATAGTGGAGATGGAAGAGATGGAAGAAATGGAAGAAATGGTTATGCAAGATGATTTAGCGGTTACCATGCAAGAAATAGTAGAAGAAGAAATAGTAGAAGAAGACTTAGTAGAAGAAATAATAGAAGTAGCTGAGATAACTATGCAAGCAGCTCCAGTTCAAGAGTCTGTTGTATACGAAAGTTCCTTTAGAATGGAAGAAGAGCCTACAATGCAATTGGTGATGAGAGAGGAGTCTTCTTTTAATGCTAATCAAAATAATGCAAAGCAACATTCTTCTTCATTTGATATGCCAATGGATGATGCAGAAGAACAAAGAAGAAAAGTAGCTGAGCGTATTCAGAAATTAAGAAACTTATCTTTCAATATCAACAATGCATCCGATCCAAATAATGAATTTGATGCAGTGCCTGCTTATGTAAGAAGAAATTTAGATTTGTTTGGCAATACCATGGCCTCTGTAGAAAACTATTACAGTAAGTATACAGTAGAAAAAGATGAAAATAACCAAACACAAATCTCTACCATTAATACTTTTTTAGACGGTAAAAAACCAGATTAAACTTGTTTTTTGTGTACAGTTGATTTTAGTTGTAACCCCACCCCTTAAAAAGGTGGGGTTTTTTGTTGTCAATTTTCATGTACTTTTATAGCATGCAAACAGTATTAATTACAGGCGGAACGGGCATGATTGG
>Ga0209033_1000394_pt1 | contig 24823 bp, 19 predicted proteins | sample LauGreFa1BDMLBDN_2_FD_188218 | JGI IMG/M metagenome (GOLD analysis project Ga0209033, IMG submission 188218) | Freshwater lake microbial communities from Lake Michigan, USA - Fa13.BD.MLB.DN (SPAdes) (version 2) | ecosystem: Environmental > Aquatic > Freshwater > Lake | place: Lake Michigan, USA...
GTAAAAAAACACGACTTATTCTTATTCGCTGATGAAGTTTATCGTGAATTCTGCTATGATGGTGCTGTTCCTTTCTCCGTAATGAATTTAGAAGGGATTGAGAACAATGTCATTATGATTGACTCTGTTTCTAAGCGATATTCTATGTGTGGCGCTAGAATTGGTGCGCTAATTTCTAAAAATAAAGAAGTGATGGCTGCTGCCTTAAAATTTGGACAGGCGCGACTTTCACCACCAACAATCGATCAAATTGCGGCAGAAGCTGCTTTAAAGACTCCCCAATCATATTTTGATAATGTTGTTCTTGAATACGTTCAGCGAAGAAATATTATGATTCAAGGATTAAATTCTATTCCAGGAGTTTTTTGTCCAAATCCAAGTGGTGCTTTTTACTGTGTTGCAAAATTTCCTGTTGACGATGCTGAAAAATTTTGCCAATGGTTACTAGAAGATTTTTCACACGAAGGTCAAACTGTAATGATGGCTCCTGCAAATGGTTTCTACGCAACAAAAGGAGCTGGATTGCAAGAAGCAAGAATAGCGTATGTTCTCAACCAAGAAGATTTAAAAAAAGCGGTAATTTGTTTAGAAAAGGCATTGGAAGTTTATCCTGGTAGAACAAATTAGAGAACAAATAGCCTTTAAATTCTTAAGAAACCTATTAATTAGTGAGTGAATGTTTGTAATTGTAGACGTCGAAACAACAGGAGGAAGTCCACAAAATTCAAAGATCACGGAATTGGCGATGTATAAATTTGATGGTACTAAAATCATTGAAGAATTCACAACCTTGCTTAATCCAGAAATGGAAATCCCGGAATTTATTGTCCGACTTACTGGAATTACAGATCAAATGGTTGTTAATGCACCAAAATTCTTTGAGGTAGCAAAAAAAATTCTTGAATTCACCAATAATTGTGTTTTTGTAGCTCACAATGTATCTTTCGACTATGGAATGTTTAGAAGTGAGTTTAAACGCTTGGGCTACGACTTCCGCTTACCTCATTTGTGTACAGTTCGTAGTTCGAGAAACATACTTCCAGGACATGCTTCTTATAGTTTAGGGAAAATTACACGCGATTTAGGAATTTCAATTGTTGGTCGCCATAGAGCCGGTGGAGATGCACTTGCAACATGCAAATTATTTGAAATTATCTATAAAAAAGATGAGCAAAAACTGAGATCATTTATTCAAGATGAATTAAATCCAAAATCCTTACATCCAAATTTAGATTTGGATACGATTGAAGCCATTCCAAATAAAACAGGAGTTTACCTTTTTCACAATGAATTTAATGAATTAATTTATGTTGGGAAAAGTATTCATATTCGGACACGCGTAGAGCAACACTTAAGAAATCTAAAATCAGTGAAAGGTCTAAAACTTATTCAAGATATTGCAAGTGTAAAATTTGAACTTTGTGGTTCAGAACTGATTGCCTTACTTCGTGAATCCGAATTAATTAAAGAAAAACAACCCATTTATAATAGAAAACTCCGAAAAAATCACTTTCCATTTGGACTTTTTGATGAGCTAGATTCTAATGGATACATTCGTTTGAAGGTAAAATCTAGTGTAAAAGAAACTGCCTACCCAATCGCCAGTTTTACTTCCAAAAAAGAAGGGACCTCCTATTTACTGAAAATCATAGAGCAATATAAATTATGCCAAAAATTGTGTGATTTATATAATTCTTCTGGTGGCTGTTTTCAGTATTCTGTTAAAACTTGTGATGGCGCCTGTATAAATAAAATAAATCCAAACGAATACAATCAACGAGTAAATGATTTTGTAACAACAATAACCTTGGAGAATAAAACTTTTTATATCGTAGATAAAGGACGAAATAATTCAGAGAAAAGTTTAGTTTTAATTGAAAACGGAACCTATCGAGGTCATGGTTTTGCACCTTTTCATTTTCATGGAAAAGAAGCAAAAGATTGGAAAAAATACATCGATGAACAAAAGGAAAACAAAGATATTCGAACAATTATCAATCAATTTATTCGTAAAGGTCAAATTGAAAGAATGATCGAAATTTAAAGTTTCTCAATCCAAATTTATACCTTCGTTCTATGAGAAACGGTGTAGTTACAATTCTTGGTTCTGGAACATCACAAGGCGTTCCAGTAATTGCTTGTGAATGCAATGTTTGTCAATCAAATTCTCCAAAAGATAACAGAACGCGATCATCAATTATGATTTCTGTAGAAGAAGAAAATTATGTAATTGACTCCGGTCCAGATTTTAGGCAGCAGATGCTCCGCGAAAAAGTGAAAACATTAAGAGGCATTGTTTTTACACATGAACACAAAGACCATCTTGCAGGCTTGGATGATGTGCGTGCATTTAATTACCGTGAAAAACGAAAAATGGAAGTTTATGCCACTGCACAAGTAGAAGAAGCACTTAGGCGCGAATTTCATTATGTTTTTGAAGAATACAGTTATCCAGGAATACCAAAAATTGAAGTAAAACCTATTGATTTGACCCCTTTTATTCTTCAAAAAAATCTTACCTTAATTCCAATTCAAGTTTTTCACCATAAACTTCCTGTTCTCGGATTTCGATTTGGAGATTTCACCTACATCACAGATGCAAAAACAATTTCAGAACAAGAAATCAACAAAGTAAAAGGAACTAAAACCTTAATTATAAATGCTTTGCATAGAAATAGTCATGTATCTCATTTTAATTTAGAGGAAGCACTTCGAGTGATCGAGGAAATAAATCCAGAGAAAGCTTACCTAACACATATTTCTCATTTATTTGGAAAACAAGAGGATATTCAAAAAGAATTACCAAAAAATATATTTGTAGCTTATGATGGCTTAAAACTTCCATTTGCTTACTAACACCATTATTTTGATAAAAAACATAGAATCATCATTCACGCTAAAATATAAAACTTAATTTCGATAAAATGGAATTAGAAAATACAATTGATATTAAAGAATTAATAAGGAGTAAAAATCCTCGATTAGCAAAATTCCTCCCTTTTTTCGTTTTAAACTATTTAAAAAGAGTTCTTCATCAAAAAGAAATCAATCAATTTATTAAAGACTATAATCATCTTCACAATCAAGAATTCTGCTCAAAATTATTAGACAACCTAAACATTAAAGTAGATATTCAAGGAATTGAAAATATTCCAAAAACTGGACCTGTTATTATAGCAATGAATCATCCTTTAGGTGGTGTTGATGCTGTTGCATTGATTTCTGGATTAGAAGAACACCGAAGGGACCTCAAATTCATTGTTAATGATTTATTACTAAATATCCCTTTTTTAAAAAATATGTTTGTTGGCGTAAATAAATTCGGGAAAAATCAGACTTCAGTTCGGCAACAAATTAGTTCAGCATTCAATGCTGACCATGCACTCTGCATATTTCCGGCTGGAAAAGTAAGTAGAAAAGTGAAAGGAAATGTTGAGGATTTAGAATGGAAAAGAACCTTTGTATTGTATGCAAGAGAATTGAATAGAGAAATAATACCCATTTTTATTGATGGTGAATTATCAAATTTCTTTTACCGTCTTTCAAATTTTAGGCAATTTATAGGTGTCAAGTCAAATATTGAAATGTTTTATTTAGCGGATGAAATGTACAAGCAAAAAAATAAAACCTTTAAATTTATAGTTGGTGAGCCAATAAATATATGTAAAGAATATTCTGAACTATCTGATACTGAAACTACATTAAAAATTAGAGAAAAACTCTACGATTTAAAAGATAAAATTTGAAAACACTTATAGAACCAATTTCTCGAGCTCTACTAAAATCAGAATTGACAAAAGATTTATTTGTTAGAAATACTAGAAAAGGAGACAATGAAATTTATATTCTTGACCATTTTTCTGCACCAAATACGCTTTTAGAAATTGGTCGTCTACGAGAAATTACTTTCCGAGCTTCGGGAGGAGGAACTGGAGAACAAGTTGATATCGATGACTTTGACACCCACAAAAATTGCTATCAGCAATTAATTGTTTGGTCGCCTGAAGATGAAGAAATTATTGGAGGTTATCGCTTCATAAAATGTGCTGATGCTGTTGATGAAAATGGAAAAATTCATTTATCTACAGCTCATTATTTTAATTTTAATATTGAATTCACAGAAAATTATCTTGCAAATACTATTGAACTCGGAAGAAGCTGGGTACAGCCAAATTTTCAACCAAATATCAATCCTCGAAAGGGACTTTTTGCTTTAGATAATATCTGGGATGGATTAGGCGCAATTGTAAAATTAAATCCAGAAATAAACTATTTGTTTGGTAAAGTAACAATGTATCCAAATTACAATGTTGAATGTAGGGATTTCCTCTTGTATTTCTTGGATTACTATTTTCCTGACAGGGAAGAATTAATGCGGCCCTTCCACCCTCTTTTACACAATGAAAATAAAATCGATTATTCAGTTTTTTTACAAAACTTAGATTTCAAAGAGGGAATAAAAGTATTAAATTCTTATTTACGAGAACGAGGAGAATTTATACCGCCATTAATTAATATCTATATGGGACTTTCTCCCAGTATGAAAACATTTGGAACTGCCATAAATTCAGATTTTGGAAATGTAGAAGAAACAGGAATTATGGTTACTATTTCAGACATCTATCCTGAGAAAAAAGAACGGCATATGGACTTTTAAATTTTAATATTAAAGCTTTTAATAAACTGATTTATATCTTTTACTCCAGATTTTCTCTTAATTTTTTCCTTGATTCTGCTAATTAAAACATCAACGTGTGTTTCATTCATTTTTGAACTTATGAATACAGAGGGTTTATTATAATAATACTTCATTTTAAGAATTAACACCTCCCGTTTGGTTAAAAGCTTAAATAATATAGCAATTCCATCGTCTACCGATTTTTTTTTGTTGAAATCATATAAACCCGATGTATCATCTAGATTATCAGAATAATTAGTGCGAATAAATTCTGTTTTAGCTTCAGGAATTAAGAGAGGTTGGCGAATGGCATTTTTTTTTCTTAGCTCAGAAATACAAAAATTTGATACTATAGTCCTCAACCATGATTTTGTATCAAATAAATCTGGAGAAAGAGGATAATGCTTACCGATCTTATCATAAAGAAAAATAGAGAAATTTTGATAAATATCTTTTACTTCCTCTGGCTCTTGAAATTTCAGTCGAATTAATGAAATAAAATATCGATTGTAACGATTTAGTATTTCTGTAAACACAACATCCTGCAATCTTTTATTCATTCTAAAATAGGACTTCCTTAGGTTTGCCGATTAAGTGTTCTAAACCTTCAATGTGATTTTCTAATTCATAAATTGAATGCATAGAAAAATCATTTAAAATAATTTTATGAACAGCTTCTATTTCTGTCTCTGAATTTCTAATTAATAGTGTTTGAACAGCATTCTTTTTTAAGAGATAAATCAAACTTGATAATTCCTTTCGGGTATCATGACCTACCATGCCAATAGGATATAACAAGATAATTATAGACGATTTTACTGCTTTATTTTCATTCTCTAATAAGGCTGTAAGAGCAGACTGAAAAAGTAATTCAGATGGATTTCCGATAACAAGTGCTGGGGAGTCTAATATAGCATTCTCCTTAAATTTTAACTTTAAAAAAGAGGTTAAATCGTCGAAATTATAAGCATTTTTATACGAGTGTTTAATAGCATCAATCTGAACAAAATTATCAAAGTTTTCTAAAAATGGATCGCCAGTTTTATACATTAATGTTTGCTTTATTAAAGCTAAATCATCTATTTTTTTGATTCTTTTATTAATAGATAAAGCATGATTTCCTATAAGCAAAAGCTTATTAATAGTAGATTTCTCCATAGTTTATTTTTTTTACAAAACGTAAAACTTAGCTGAAAGTAACAATAAATTCAAAACAATAAGTATTTTAGTGACAATTTTTGCATTTTAGCAACGTTTCTTAACTATGAAATTTCTTGCTTTTCTAATAATTTTATACCCCGTAATCTTTTTCTCACAAACCTATGTCGGATCGAATGCTTTTGCTTTTTTAAATGCAAATTACTCAGCTCGAAGTAATGCCTTAGGAGGAAATTTAATTGCAATTCAGGACAATGATTTGTCTATGGCAGCAGAAAATCCTGCATTACTAAATTCAAAATCTGTGAGGATGCTCCAAATAAACCAAAGTATTCTGCCAAATGGAATTTCTATCGGAATGCTAAATTATGCTTTCAACACAAAATATGGAGTTTTTGCACCAACTATAAAATACATTAGTTACGGAAACTTTGAGTCCTACGATGAAGCTGGAAATCGATTGGGAACATTTACAGCGAGTGATTATTCAATTGGAATGAGCTATGGTAGAACTGTAAACAAATTAATCAGCATTGGCAGCTCACTCACTTTTTTAGGATCTAATTTAGAAACATACTCAGCCTATGGAATGACTTTTGGATTTGGAGCGTTTATTATACATCCAAATGAATTGTTTTCTGCAGGATTTTCAGTTAAAAACATTGGGCTTACTTTTAAAGATTATACAACAAGTTCAAAGAGTATGTTGCCAATCAATGTTCAAGCAGGAATTTCCTATAAATTAAAGTATGCACCTTTTCGATTTTCTGTTTTGGGACAGCAATTGAATAAATGGAATATTGTTTACGAAGATCCAAATTTAAAGCCAACGTATGATGCATTAACTGGAGATACAATTCCCGTAAAGACAAGCTCTTTTTTTACTAAAATCATGCATCATCTTAACTTCCAAGTAGAATTATTAGCAAGTAAAAACACTACGTTTAGACTAGGATTTGATTACCATAGGAGACAACAATTAAAATTACTTGATCGACCCGGAATGGCAGGTTTCTCAACTGGAATTGCTCTGAATTTTAAGAAAATAAAATTTGAATACGGATTTTTATACTACTCCAAGGCAGGTCAAAATCATTCAATTGGATTGAGCACAAATCTAGGAGATTGGAAGAAAAAATAATATACTCTTTCTATTAACACAAATCCTTAGAATGAAAGTCTTTTGTTAAAGCAATGTACTCCTCAGAGTATAGATTATTTTCATTTCGAATAACAAATTCTCTCTCTCTAATAGCATCTTGTTTTTGACTTGAAAAATTTAAAATCACACGAATATTTTTTTTGGATGGTTTTGAATGAATACAGATATACTCTTTTAGGAAAAGTCCATGCTCACTAGCCAATTTAGTTAGTTGATCTGAAGAAGAAAACGGCAGAATAATCCAAAAATCACCATTCTCAGTTAACAGCTGCTTTACAAGTTTGAAAAATTGAATGTAATCAGATAGTAAGGAATGCTTAGAGATATTGACACCATCATTTGGACTTAATATATTTTCAAAATGATAAGGAGGATTAGAAAAAATTAAATCGTATTTTTTTTTGAATGGAAACTGAAGATAATCAGCGGTAATACACTTTAAATTTTTTCTCCATTTCGAATTCTGAAAATTAAGATCACACTCATTAGCAACATTAGCATCAATTTCAACTGCATAAATTTGTAATTTTTGGTTATTTTGAGCTAACATTAAGGATAAAACACCAGTGCCAGCTCCTAAATCTAAACCTTGGAGTTTTGAATCGCTGGAAATGAAAGAACCCAATAGCATGCTATCCGTTCCAACCTTAAGTGGACTCACTTTTTGGATTATCGTAAATTCCTTGAACTTAAAAACTGACAATTAATAAGCTTTTGCGAAAATAACTCGGCCAACAGATGGTTTACCAGAAAACATACATAGACCTTCCTCCTCTTCTTGATCTAGCGCTATACATCTAATCGTTGCTTGAGTTTCCTCTTTAATTTTGGCTTCAGTTTCAGCAGTTCCATCCCAATGTGCTAAGAAGAAACCACCTTTTTCAATTTCTATTTTAAACGCAGCATAAGAATCTATCTTTTTGGTGTTTAAACTTCTAAATTCACTTGCACGTTGAAATAAATTTAACTGAATTTCTGAAAGTAATTTTTCGATGTAAGAATCTAAACCATCAAAATCAATAATGTCTTTTGTTTTTGTGTCGCGTCTTGCAATCTCAACTTTTCCATTTTCTAAATCTCTAGGACCCATTGCAAGTCGAATAGGCACGCCTTTCGATTCATATTCTGCAAATTTCCATCCTGGTCGTCGTTGATCGTCATCGTCATATTTGAAAGAAATATTTTTGGACTTTAATTTCAATGCTAATCCCTTCATTTTTTCTGAAATTGCAGTCAGTTCTTCCTCTGTTCTGTAAATTGGAATAGCAACTACTTGTATTGGAGCTAAAGCAGGAGGTAAAACTAAACCTTCATCATCCGAATGCGTCATAATCAAAGCACCCATTAAGCGCGTTGATACTCCCCAAGATGTTGCCCAAACATATTCTAATTTTCCTTCTTTATCAGCAAATTTTACTTCGAATGCTTTTGCGAAATTTTGACCTAAGAAATGAGATGTTCCCGCTTGCAATGCTTTACCGTCTTGCATCATTGCTTCAATACACAAAGTGTCTTCAGCTCCAGCAAAACGTTCACTTTCAGTTTTACGTCCTTTAATTACAGGCATTGACATGTAATTTTGAGCAAAATCTTCGTAGACATCTAACATTTGTTCTGCTTCAGAAATTGCCTCTTTGCTAGTCGCATGTGCAGTATGTCCCTCTTGCCATAAAAATTCCGTTGTTCGTAAAAACAAACGTGTTCTCATTTCCCAACGAACAACATTTGCCCATTGATTTATTAATATTGGTAAATCTCGGTATGACTGAATCCATTTTTTATAGGAATTCCAAATAATCGTTTCGGAAGTTGGTCGAACTATTAGTTCTTCTTCTAGCTTAGCACTTGGATCGACAATTAATCCGCTTCCATCCTCGGCATTTTTTAAACGGTAATGAGTTACAACAGCACATTCTTTAGCAAAACCATCAACATGACTCGCTTCTTTACTCAAGTAAGATTTTGGGATAAATAGTGGGAAATAAGCATTCTGGTGTCCAGTTTCCTTAAATTTTGCATCTAAAATATCTCGCATTTTCTCCCAAATTGCGTAACCATATGGTTTAATAACCATGCAACCACGAACATCAGAGTGCTCTGCTAAATCAGCACGATTTACCAATTCATTATACCATTTCGAATAATCTTCTGCCCTTTTTATAAATTTCTGTGCCATACATTCTCAAACTGATTGTAAAGGTAGTTATTTGAATTTTATTAATGAAACACTTTAAAAATTCATCAAATTGTTGCGTTTTTTTGTTTAAATTTGGGAGAATATAATCTAAATATGACCAAATATTTTTTACTTTTTTTACTCTTTCCATTGTCAATTTTTGGGCAATTTAAAATAAATGAGGCGAGTAATTCCAATGGTAATACAATTCTACTGCCAAACGGAGATAGCCCAGATTGGATTGAGATTTACAATGCAAGTTCTTCCTCTGCAAATATTTCAGGGTTTGGATTAAGCGATGATCCAAGCAATCTAATGAAATGGGTTTTTCCTACTACTTCAATTGGAGCACTGAATTTTTTAACCGTATTTGCCACTGGAAATAATGCTATTAATCTAATTAATCATTATGAAACAGCTGTTTTTGCAGAAAGCACATGGAAATACAATATACCTACTGCAGAAATTCCTAATTGGAAAAGTAACTCATTTAACAGTAGCTCATGGTTAACTGGTGCCGCAAGTATCGGATTTGGAGATGGAGATGACGCCACAGTATTAAACGCTCCAATTACGACAATTTACTCACTTATTACATTTCAATGCACAAATATAACAGCGATAAGTGAAGCTCTTTTAGACATTGATTATGATGATGGGTTTGTTGCCTATATTAATGGAGTTGAAATAGCACGAGCTGGACTTATGGGCTCACCGCCTTTATGGAATGAATTTTCAACAGACCATGAAGCAACACTTCCACAAGGAGGAGCAATTTCCTCTTTTGACATTGATATTAATGTGCTTCAATCCGCACTCGTAATAGGCGCAAATGTTTTGGCAATAGAATTACATAACGTAAATGCAAACTCGTCCGACCTGACTTGTAAACCTTACTTAACTTTTGGATTTAATCAAGCAAATATATTCTACAATAATACTGTTCACCCCTATTTCGAAACATCTTTCGGAACGAATTTAGAAGCAAATTTCTCAATTAGCACAGCTGGAGAAACGCTCTACTTATCAAATCCTGCTGGAGTCTTAATAGATTCATTAGTAGTTTCAGATTTAGAACCAAATATGTCTTGTGGAAAGTTTCCAAATGGAAGCAATACTATTTCTACATTTCCAATGCCTACACCAAATGCATCAAATAATGATGCTTTAGCATACAATGGATATGAAGTACAACCAACAATTGTAAATACAGGAGGTGTTTTTCAAGGTCCGATTTCTGTTTCGGTTATTAATAATTCTATTTCAAATGGAATTTTACGATACACAACAAACGGCTCAAATCCAACAATTTATTCACCACTTGTAACTGGACCAATTAGCATCAATGTAAATACTGTTTTAAAAGTCACCTGTTTTTCATCTGGAAGTGCAAATTTGTTACCCAGTATCATTGCAGGTGAAACTTTTTTATTTTCTGAGGATTTTGAACTTCCAATCTTATTATTGACAATTGATTCAGCAGATTTATACGGTGATAATGGTATTTTTGACAATTGGTGGACAGATTGGAAAAAACCCTGTATTGTAGAATATTTTGATAAAGATGGAATCAAAAAATTTGAATCACGATCATCTGTAAAACCTGACGGTGGAGCCGGTGGCAGTCGTTCGAATCCACAACACAGTGTTACCATTGAGCCAGCAAATACAATCTTTGGAGAAGGAGAACCTATTCATTATCCTATTATCCCAAACAAACCATATATTACTGATTACTACGCTTTGTATATCCGAAATGGAAGTAATTTTTGGAATCAATACCCACAAAGAGACGCAACGTTTAATCGAATGATGAGCAAAACAAATGTAAATTCTCAAGCTTATACACCCGCAGTAGTTTTCCTAAATGGTGAATATTTTGGCGTTTATGAGATCAGAGAAAAGGCAAATGAGGGCTATTTCGAAAATAACTATGGAAATGACAGAGACAGTGTTGATTTACTATCAGTAAGTTATTTTTATGGCGCAGGAGTTATTCGAACTGTAAAAGGCTCAGATACTTCTTTTTATTCTATGCGCGATTACATTGCAAACACAAATCCTTATCTACCAAATTATTTTTCCGAATGCAATAAACGCTTAGATCTTTACAATTTTACAGATTATATGGCTGGAGAAAATTGGTTTGGCAATGCCGATTGGATATACAATAATATGAAAATGGCCAGAACTAGAACCTTTGACAATAAATGGCGATTTTTTCTTCAGGACTTAGAATGGGGACTTGGTGGCTGGACAAATTATACATCAAATATGTTTGATTGGTTCGAAGGACAAAGTCAGGGAACAGCCTTTTGGGATATTTACAATGGTCTTATTCAAAATCCAGAATTCAAAAACTACTTCATAAATCGGTATGCAGATTTAATGAACACAACATTTCAAGCTGATCATTACCAAGCAATAGTTGATAGCATGCATAACGAGTTATTAGCTGATTATCCAAGATCATTGCTGCTTTGGACAGGAAACAGCAGCATGGACAACTACAACAATATACACAACATTCATTTAGATCAGTTTGCCAATAGAAATAATTTTGTGAGAGATCAAATAGTTAGTGAATATAATTTGGTGAACAAAGTTGATGTAACATTGGATGTTTTTCCAGTTGGAGCAGGATATATAAAAATCTCCACAATCGTACCTGAAAACCTCCCTTGGACAGGCGTATATTTCAATGGGAATCCCGTCAAAATTACAGCAGTTGCCAATCCCGGATACACCTTTCAACATTGGGACGAAAACTTAACACTTTCACTCTTTAATTACACTGATGCCAGCATAACAATTAATATAGAAAACAACGATCTATTTAGAGCCCATTTTTCAGGTTCTCCAAAACAAGAAAAAATTACAATTTCTGAAATAAATTACAATCCCGACCCAACAATTGATGGAGGAAATTGGATAGAATTACACAACTTTGGAACTGCTCCAATTGATTTAACAGCCTGGTCAATAAAATCAAAAAACTATTGGGATAAATTTACCTTTGAAGACCAGACTATTCTGAATCCTGGAGCATATTTAGTCGTTTGTGAAAACACAAATCTTTTTAGTCAAATGTACCCACAAGTAACTAATTTTGTTGGAGGAACGGGCTTCGTATGGAGTAACAAATGGGATTCTGTTAAATTGTATAATCCCTTTGAAGAAATTCGAGTTTCTGCGGTGTACACTGATGAATCACCGTATCCAAAATGTGCTGATGGCTGGGGCAGAACCTTAGAAAATAAAAACATTTCACTACTTCCTTTAGATTCACTAACGTGGTTTTGCGGTTGTATTGGAGGATCGCCAGGAGAAGCCTATTCGCCTTGCGAAGAGCCTATCATTATAAGTGAATTTAATTACAACAATAGCATTCCAGGCAATAATGCAGGCGATTGGATTGAATTGTACAATAATACAACTGCAACAATCAACCTGAATTCATATGTTTTTAAAGATTCAAAAAATAACAATGAATACATTTTTCCATCTGTAAGCATTCCTCCTGATTCATTTATCGTCATTTCTAACAACATTTTATTGTTCTCACTAAAGCATCCTTTAGTGTCTAATTTTATTGGGCAATTTAATTTTGGTCTTTCCTCAGATGATGGTATTCGAATTTATGACAACACCGGAACCTTAATAAATAGTTTTACTTATGACACACTTGCTCCTTGGTCGGCTATCCCCTCAGTACTTAACTTCACAAATGAATACAATTTCTATAATGGTTACTTAGATCAAAACAGTGGTCTTTCTTGGTTTGTGGGGTGCCCTGGAGGTTCTCCTGGAACTCAATTTATTTCATGTACTGCTTCTATAAATCATGATGATAATACTGATCGCTTTGTGAGTTTATTTCCAAATCCTGCTACTTCCTCTCTTACATTGTCTATAAAAAACTCTTTAGCACTTGATGAAACAACTGAATTTATTCTCTACAATCTCAATGGAAGTATTCTAGATAAATGTAGTTTAACTTCGAAAGAACTTATCTCAAATATTGAAATCAATCTTCAAGATTTTAAGCAAGGAATGTATTATGTTCAGGTAAAACAAAAAGACAGAAGTGTTACCTTGCCTTTTGTTAAAATGTAATTCCTTATGGCTAAGAAAAACTTTTAAATTAAGTTTAGAAAAAAGGATTACAAATGAATCACTTCTCCGTAGGCCTGGGCTGCAGCTTCCATAATCGCTTCTGACATTGTTGGATGTGGATGAACAGTTTTAATCAATGCTTCTCCTGTTATTTCTAATTTACGAACAGCAACTAATTCAGCAACCATTTCTGTAACATTTGCACCAATCATATGTCCACCTAAAAGTTCGCCATACTTCGCATCGAAAATTAATTTCACAAAACCATCTTTTGCTCCCGCCGCACTTGCTTTTCCTGAGGCAGAGAATGGAAATTTTCCAATTTTTACATCATAACCTGCTTCTTTGGCTGCTTTCTCTGTCATTCCAACAGAAGCAACTTCTGGAGAACAATAAGTACAGCCTGGAATATTTCCATAATTTAATGGCTCAGGATGATGTCCAGCTAATTTCTCAACACAAATAATTCCTTCCGCTGAAGCAACATGCGCTAATGCAGGTCCTGGAACAATATCGCCAATTGCATAATAACCTGGTAAATTTGTTTGGTAATAATCGTTTACAAGAATTCGACCCTTGTCAACTATAATTCCAAGTTCTTCTAATCCAATATTCTCTATATTTGCTTGAATTCCGACAGCAGAAAGAACAACATCACATTCTATTTTTTCTTCGCCTTTTTCAGTTTTTATTGATACAATACAATTTTTACCCTTAGTATCAACTGCTTCAACTGAAGCATTCGTCATAATGTTAATTCCAGCTTTTTTAAAGGACTTTTCTAGTTGCTTTGAAATATCTTCATCTTCAACAGGGACAATATTTGGTAAGTATTCAACAACGGTAACCTCTGTTCCAATAGCATTATAAAAATAAGCAAATTCAACACCGATTGCACCAGAGCCAACAATAACTAGTTTTTTTGGTTGAGTCTTCAAAGTCATTGCTTGTCGGTATCCGATTATTTTTTCTCCATCTTGAAGTAAATTTGGTAATTCTCTTGAGCGAGACCCTGTTGCAATAATTAATCCTTTATCCGCAGTATACTCAATTGTCTTTCCGCTCTCATCAGTTACAGCAACTTTTCTTCCTGCTTTTAAGACGCCATTTCCTTTAAGAACATCAATTTTATTTTTTTTCATTAAAAATTGTATTCCATTACTCATACCATCAGCAACATCTCTACTTCTTTTAATCATCCCATTAAAATCGGCAGAAGCAGAATTTACAGTAATTCCATAATCGGATGCATGAGAAATATATTCAAAAACATTCGCAGACTTTAGTAAAGCTTTTGTTGGGATACAACCCCAATTCAAACAAATACCACCTAAAGCTTCACGCTCAATAATAGCAGTTTTAAACCCCAACTGAGAAGCTCGAATAGCAGTTACATATCCACCAGGTCCACTTCCCAAAACAATAATATCGTAATTCATATAGACTAATTTATCTTGCAAAATTAATAAAATTATACGGATTCTATGTGTTTTTTTAATTCACTTGAGATTTGTAAAAAAATAAGAATTAAGCACTTTTTTAGTATTGATTTCATCAGAATATACTTACTTTTGTTGAGAAAAATTAAAGCATGGAAAGTAATTTGCAAAAAGAAGCAAGCATAGAACAAGCAATAGATTTAGGTCTCAGAACGGATGAATTTGATCAGATAAAAGAAATTTTAGGACGAACACCAAATTTTACTGAAACTGCTGTTTATTCTGTTATGTGGTCGGAGCATTGTTCTTACAAGAATTCGATTCTTTGGCTCAAAACACTTCCGAAAGATGGTCCACATATGCTCGTAAAAGCTGGAGAGGAAAATGCTGGCTTAGTAGATATAGGGGACGGTTTAGGCTGCGTTTTTAAAATTGAATCACACAATCACCCAAGTGCTTTAGAACCATACCAAGGAGCTGCAACTGGAGTTGGCGGTATCAATCGGGATATTTTTACCATGGGAGCGCGACCAATTGCTCAATTAAATTCTTTGCGTTTTGGAAATATTGAAAATGCCAGAACAAAATGGTTAGTCAAAGGAGTTGTTAAAGGAATTGGAGATTATGGAAATGCATTTGGAATTCCAATCGTTGGTGGCGAGGTCTTTTTTGATGATTCATACAATACAAATCCACTAGTTAATGCTTTTTCAGCGGGAATAATTGATAGTAAAAAAATGATTTCAGCAACTGCAAAAGGCCCCGGAAACCCAGTTTTTATTGTTGGGTCTGCTACTGGAAAAGACGGAATCGCAGGTGCAGCATTTGCATCAAAAGACATAACAGAAGATTCCGTAAACGATTTGCCATCTGTACAAGTTGGTGATCCTTTTATGGAAAAATTACTCCTTGAAGCTACAATGGAATTAGCAGAAACAGATGCTATTGTCGGAATGCAAGATATGGGAGCCGCTGGAATAACTTGTTCAACTTGCGAAATGAGTGCCGCAGGAAACGTTGGAATGGATATTTTTTTAGATAAGGTGCCAACAAGACAAGAAAATATGCTTCCCTTTGAAATTTTACTTTCAGAATCTCAAGAACGCATGCTTGTAGTTGTTCAAAAAGGTAAAGAGAAAATCGTAAAAGATATATTTACAAAATGGGATTTACATGCCGAGGAAATTGGCTTTGTTACTGATACAGGTCGTGTTCGCTATTTCACAAATGATGAATTAGTTGGCGATGTTCCTGCCGAATCACTTGTTTTAGGAGGTGGAGCACCGCAATACAAAAGAGAATATTCTGAACCAGCATACTATTCAGAATTCAAGAAATTTAATATTGATAGTATCGAAATGCCAAGTAATTTAAAAGAAGTTGGCTTTGCAATGCTTGGATTACCAAATATCGCATCTAAAAGATGGGTTTACGAACAATATGACTCAATGGTCGGTACACGAAATATGACGACTAATCGCCCTTCAGATGCAGGAGTTGTAAATATAAAAGGAACGAATAAAGCTTTAGCAATGACAGTTGATTGTAATTCGCGCTTTGTAAATGCAGATCCAGAAATAGGAACGATGATTGCCGTATCAGAAGCAGCTAGAAATATTGTATGTGCTGGTGGAATTCCGAGTGCAATTACAAATTGCTTGAATTTTGGAAATCCTTATAATCCTGAATCCTATTGGCAATTTGTTGGAGCAATTAAAGGAATGTCTACTGCCTGTCTAAAATTTAAGACACCTGTAACTGGTGGAAATGTATCATTTTATAACCAAACATCTAAAAATGGTGTTGAAATTCCAGTTTTCCCAACTCCAACTATTGGAATGATTGGCATTGTTCCCGATAAAGACATGGTAATGACCTTGGATTTCAAGCAAAAAGGAGATTTAATTTTTTTAATTGGTGAATATAAAAACGATATTTCGTCTTCAGAATACCTTGCAACATACTTGGGTGTAAAAGCCTCGCCAGCTCCTTATTTTGATCTTGAAAAAGAATTTCAAATGCAAGAGGCAGTAAAAGGATTAATCGAAGAAAACATTGTAAATGCTGTTCACGATGTTGCAGATGGAGGATTATATGTAACTTTGATTGAAATGTCTCTTCCAAGAGAACTTGGTTTTGATATTGTTAGCGACTCTGAAATTCGTGAAGATGCCTTTTTATTCGGAGAAGGACAAGGAAGAGTAGTTGTAACTGTAAGTGAAGAAAAAGCTGAATCTTTTCTGGAATACATGATTAAAACTAAAGTTAACATTACGCTTTTAGGCCATGTCACCAAAGGAAAGCTTCAAATTGACGAGGAACATTTTGGATTTATTAGCGAAGCAAAAAATATTTATGATAATGCACTCGCACAAAAATTAGAAAATTAATTATGGAAGAAATGGAATACAATACCACACGCGGAAAACTAATTCTGCCTGAATATGGTCGAAATGTTCAAAATATGATCTCACACGCTATGGATCTTGAGGATCGCATTGAAAGAAATAGAGCAGCTCAAGCTATAATTGAAGTTATGGGACAACTAAATCCGCATTTAAGAGATGTTGATGACTACAGACATAAATTATGGACACACTTATTTGTTATGTCTGATTTTATGCTCGATGTTGATTCACCTTATGATATTCCAAAACCTGAAGCTTTAAATGAAAAACCATCCATTATGGATTATCCTTCAAGTTCTATTAAATATGGCCATTATGGGAAATATACGCAAGCAATTTTAGAAGCTTCAAGGGAAACAACTGATCCAAAAGAAAAAGAATATTTAAAGACTTCAATGGCTAATTTCATGAAAAAACAGTATCTCTCTCATAACAACGATGCTGTAGAAAACAATGTTATTGCTGAAAATTTAAAAGAATTATCAAAAGGTGACTTAATTTTGGAAAACCCGGATGATTTGGTTAATACAAGTACTATTTTACGTGAAATGGGGCTGAATAAGAAATTTACGAAACCCAATAACAATTTTAAGCAAAAAAAGAAATTCAAAAAGCAATAAAATGGCCTCATTTGAGATTTATGGTGGAAAACCACTTAAGGGAGAATTAATTCCTCAAGGTGCTAAAAATGAAGCGCTACAAGTATTGTGTGCTCCTCTTCTAACGGAAGAAAAAGTCACAATATCTAATATTCCTGATATTGTCGATGTAAATAAATTAATTGCACTCTTACAAATTATGGGTGTGAAAATTGAGAAAATTGAAAAAGGAACGTATAGCTTTCAAGCAAAAGAAATCGATTTAAAATACCTTGAATCGGAAGATTTTAAAATACGTGCTGCATCGCTTCGTGGTTCAATAATGATTGTTGGTCCGTTATTAGCGCGCTTTGGAAGAGGTTTTATTCCAAAGCCCGGTGGAGATAAAATTGGAAGACGTCGTCTAGATACTCATTTTGAAGGTTTTGCACTTCTAGGAGCAAAATTTAATTACGATGCTGGAGAACATTTTTATTCTGTAGAAGCAAAAAAGTTAAAAGGTGCATACATTCATTTAGATGAAGCTTCCGTTACAGGAACTGCAAATATATTGATGGCTGCTGTTCTTGCTGAAGGAAAAACAACCTTTTATAATGCAGCTTGTGAGCCATATATTCAACAAATGTGCCGCATGTTAAATTCAATGGGAGCTAATATCACTGGAATTGGTTCGAATTTATTATACATTGAAGGGGTTAAATCTTTAAAAGGTTGTTACCATCGTATACTTCCAGACATGATTGAAATTGGAAGTTTTATCGGCCTTGCAGCAATGACAAAATCTGAAATTACAATCAAAGATGTGAGTTATGAAAATCTAGGGATTATCCCAAATGTATTTAGAAGACTCGGAATAAAACTAGAACGACGTGGAGATGATATTTTTGTGCCAGCTCAAGATAGTTATGAAATTGATACTTTTATCGACGGGTCAATTCTTACTATTTATGATGCACCATGGCCAGGCTTCACACCAGATTTACTTTCAATCATATTAGTTGTTGCAACACAAGCAAAAGGATCAGTTTTGATTCATCAAAAAATGTTTGAATCTCGCTTGTTTTTTGTGGATAAATTGATTGATATGGGAGCACAAATTATTCTCTGTGACCCACATCGGGCCACAGTTATTGGCTTGGGAAGAGAACATGATTTAAAAGCAATTAGCATGACTTCACCAGATATTCGTGCTGGCGTTTCCCTCTTAATTGCTGCTCTATCTGCACCCGGAAAAAGTACTATACATAATATTGAACAAATTGATCGTGGATACCAAGATATCGAATTGAGACTTAATAATATCGGTGCTGACATAAGAAGAATTAGCTAATGAAATATAAAATAATTTTAAGTTCTATTTTAGTTGCAGTTTATGCTTGCTTTGCTCTAACTATGAAAAAAAAAGCTGATGTTAACTCAGCAATAAGTGCCCCAGAAATAGAATTACTTTCCCCTAGTGGTAAAAAAATTAAACTTTCAAATTTGAAAGGGAAAATTGTCTTAATAGATTTTTGGGCTTCTTGGTGTGGACCTTGCAGGCAGGAAAACCCCAAAGTTGTGGAAGCTTATAAAAAGTATAAAAAAGAAACCTTTATAAATGCAAAGGGTTTTGAGGTATTTAGTGTTTCACTAGATCGTGATGAAAAAGCATGGAAGGAAGCTATAAAAAATGATCTTCTTTCATGGAAAAATCATGGTATTGATAAAGAAGGGAAAGCCGCTACTCTTTATGGCGTTAGCTCAATCCCCTCAGCTTTTTTAGTTGATGGTACAGGAAAAATTGTTGCCCAAGGAAATGAGCTGAGAGGAATCAATTTACACATTGCTATCGACAAGCTAATAAAGAATTAAAATCAGTTTATATTCTTTCGAGCGTATACGCTATTAAATTTTGCATTTCAGTTTTGGAATCACTAGAAAATTCAAGGTTTGGTCTATTTGCAATCCCCAAACAAATTGTTGCGCATCTGTGACCGAGTTCTTTTCCTAAAGCAAAAAGAGCTGAACTTTCCATTTCAAAATTTAAAATTTTTAGGTCTTTCTCGATAAATTTAGCAAGCAATAAATGAATATCTTGGGTATGGGTTGGAATCCTTAAAGTTCTGCCTTGTGGACCATAAAACCCAGAACTTGTTACCGTAATTCCAATATGGGTATCTTTTGAACTTAAACGACTGACTAAATCTTCGTTTGCACTAGAAAAATAAGTTTGAATTGATTTTGGAAAATCTAAAAAACCATTAATTTTTTGTGCTAAGTCAAGTTCAAAAGCACTGAAGTTTATTTTATAAAAATGTGCTACATTATCAAAACCACAAGCATGACTAGATAAAATATAAGAATGTACTGGAATGTTTTCTTGTAAAATCCCACAGGTTCCAATACGAATTATCTCTAAACTAATTTTTTCTTCATGCTCTATTCGATTCTCTAAATCAATATTGACTAGTGCATCCAATTCATTAATAGTAATGTCAATATTATCAGTTCCAATTCCCGTTGATATAGCTGAAATTCGTTTTCCTTTGTATATTCCTGTATGACAAACAAATTCTCTATGCTGTGACTTATGTTCAATCTCTTCAAAGAATTCTGAAACCATTGAAACACGATCTTGATCTCCAACAAGAATTATTTTATGAGCTAAGTTATTTGCGGATAATCCAAGATGATATACTTGTTTTTTGGAATTTAATACCAATTCAGTTTCAGCGTAATATTTCATACTGCTAAAACAAACTTCCAAATACTTTTACAAGAATATCTGAAACACGCGCTAAAGGGTCTTTACGAATTTTATTTTCTTCAGTTTCTACCAAATAAAATAAACCATCTATTGCTTTTTGGGTAATATAAGCATCTAAATCTGGATCTAATTTTTGACCGCCGGATAAAGTCATTGCAGAATTATATCTTGTAATTATTGGATTCCAATATGCTGTTAGTTGCACTTTAGTAGTCGCTTCTTTTACAACAGGAGCAAAAGCTATAACTAATTGATTTGAAGTTTGGCTTTTTAAAAATTTAGTAGCTGCTCCATCTCCTCCTTTTAAAATTGAGAAGCCATCTGAAACAGACATATTTTTTATTGCATCAATAAAAATCGGTAGTGCTTTTTTTGTAGCTTCTTCTGCAGCACGATTCAATGTTTCCTCAAAGGTTGTAACTTGTTTAGAAAGACCAAAATTTATTGCTTTTTCACGAACTTTAATCGCATCTGGAGGAAAAGGTAAGCGAATCACATCATTCTTAAGAAATCCATCAGTTACTGAACTTAAATTAACTGCATTCTTAATACCAACATTCAGAGCTTCTTTTAAACCTGAAATAACTTCCTCATTTGTTAAGTCGATTTTAGAGGAAGAATTGTTGGTCGGACTTAAAATAGTTATTGAAGCATCTTCTATAATGCTACATGAAAACAAACTGATTATAAATAAACAAACAAGTAATTTCATTTTTAACGAATCACATTAATTAATCCTGTTCTTTGTTTCTTGTCATCATTATCTAGGGCTTTATAAGAAGCTTTCCAAACATACGAACCTGCTTGAACTATTGATCCATTATAATAGCCATCCCATGAAGCTTTTGCATCTTTTGTTTGCCAAATTACTTCTCCCCAACGGTTATAAATTTCTAAGGCAAAATTTGCTAAATCAATCCCCTCAATATAAAAAATCCAAGATTGATTGTGTTCATCATCATCAGGTGTGAATGAGTTTGGAGTGTAAAAAATAATATCAGGAACAATTTCCATTGTCAGTATTGAAGAATCAATGCATCCCTCACTATCTGTAACTAATAATATAATATCATAGTTGCCAGTAATGCCTTCTGGATAGGATATAAAAGCACTATTTCCATTACTTGTGATATTAGAAGCACCAACACTAGACCAAACATAACTTGAAATATTACCGAAAGAAACATCATTTGTTTGAATTGTTGTTTCAAACCATGTTGCAGGATTTTTTGAAATTGTGAAACCTGCAATTGGAAGAGGGGTAACTTCAATAATATTTGGAATTTGTGAGGTATAAATACAGCCATAAATTGAGGTTACCGTTAAATCAACACCGTAAACACCAGCATATGGAAAGATTGCGGACAAAGGATTTAAATCAGTTGTGCTGTATGCGAAACCATTAGAAAAAGAATAATCCATTGTTGCAATTTCTGAGCCATTTATAGAAGTATTTGAAAATAGAAAATCACCTGGTAAGCATTTTTTAGAATCATCAGGGACTGTAATTGGAGTAATTGGAGTTGGAAAGGTAATAGTTAAACATTCTTGTGGCGGTATTGGCGAACCGCAGAGTTCCGATAATGTTACACAATATATGTTTCCAGTATTTATCGGATCAACATTAATCATTGAACCATTTCCAATTGGAACACCATTTTCTGTCCAAGTGAATGTGTAAGCTGTCGAACCTCCGGATCCAACTACACTTAAATCAATTGATGACTCTGAACAAATCATCGAATCTGGAGAAACAAATGTAATAGCTAAGGGCGGTGGTTCATTAATCAGTACAGAAATGTCATTAATGCAACCATTTGCGTCTGTAACTGTTAATGTGTTTGTCCCTGGAACAAGATTATTTGCAGTGTTAGATATTGAAGATGAAGTATTCCAACTATAAGTATAGGGTAAGGTTCCTTGTGTTACTGTAATTGCAGCAATACCATTATTAGCAGAATTACAGGTGATATCTTGTTGGTTTGATATCACAAGATTTAAATAAGGTATCTGTGTTACATTTATAACAAGATTTTGTGAGCAGCCAGAAGCAGCTTGAATAAAACAAGTATAGGTTCCAACAGTTAATCCAGTTATTGTTTGTGTAGTTTCTCCGCCTCCCCATAAATAAGTTGTTGCTGCGCTTTGTGGAGTAGAAATAGCTGTCGCAGTACCGTCAGAACCACCTGGACAAGATACAGGAACTATTGTTGAAGTAAATACTGCTGGGTTATCACCAACTACAGCTGAAGAAGTGGAAGTGCAATTGTTACCATCAACTTGAGTTAGCGTATAAGACCCTCCAAATAAATTTATATTAGCTGCTGGATTTGCCAAAGGAATTGTAGGAGATGGAGACCACGTGTATGTGTATGGTCCGGGAGAGCCCGCCCCGGGATTTGCGGTGACACTTCCAATTCCTTGAGAGCATATATCAGTTTGTGCAACAAGTGAAACAGACGGACTTGCTTGTGTAATCCATGATGTATCGGAGATTGCATTTCCTCCTCCGCAAGTTGAACGCAAAAAATATCCGGTTGTTCCTGCAATAACTTGAGCAGCAGGTATCGTTAATACACCATTATTATAAGGATAATTTGCCCCATTAGTACTTGCCCACTCGATTCCAAGAGCTCCAGGCATAAATCGAGTGCCTTCATTTGTTGTTGTCCATTGTGTATTGTTTCTATTATTTACAACAATTGCAGCAGTACCTCCAATATTATGCAAACCATGAACAGCATTTCCACTATTCCATCCGGCACAAACTGATTTATTTACAATGTGTGTTTCAATTACATTTGTTGTCTCATAGATTATTATTTGACTTGAATACAACTGTCCCGTACAACTAAACATCGGAATATTATTCCAAGAAACTGACATTCTTCTGAAAGGAGCAGTTCCATAAAGTTGATATCTTACCGTTCCACCAGCTCCAGGATTAATATCTTGCCAAGGCCCCATTATAGCATTCTGAGGAACAAAACCAGCATTAGGAATTGGTGTTGTGGCCCATGGAGAATTAGTATTTGGAGGGAAAGAAATGAAATTATTTGAACCTATATTAAATTGTGTGTAAGTATTTCCATAATAGCAAAAAGAAAATCCGATATTTAAAACACCTGATAAAGCATCATCTGTCAAAGTAACTTGGGTACCAGCTGTCAATGGGTCTGGAGCAAAAGGAGTAGTGTTAATATTATATGCAGCACCTCCACCGCCCCCCATAGAGCCGCCAACATTTGCACAGTCGTTAATGGTAAAACCTTGACCAGGACAAATAGTTGCATCTGCTCCTAAACAAAGTGTTACTTGACTATAAATTTCAAATGAATTTAAAGAGAACACTAAGAATAAAAGTGAAATTGAATGTATCCAATTTTTCATAAGCTAATTTTTATTTTTTGTTACTTTTTATAAACGACATGTTTTGTTAGAGGTTGCCTTTTTATAAAATACATGTCAAATTTACTGAAAATAAATTTATAAAAAATTAGATGTCCATCATTCTTCCACATAAATTCACTTCAAAGGTTCAAAATGTAAATTTCAAACTAATAATCTAATCAATATTTTATTACTGAGTTTTGACATATTTTTTACCGTTCTTGATGTAAAGAGAATTAATTGAGTATGTTGCTATGTCTTTAATTTCTCTACCTAATAAATCATAGTATTTACCATTCATAAATGACGAATTTTGAGTTTGTTCAGTAAGAGATGCCGAATTACAATCGTTAATATTCGTTCCTAAACGAACGTAATTCAAATTATTCTGGTCAACGAATGTGGCGATGTTTCCTTCACAACTAAATACCATTCGACTAACTAAGATATTTCCAAAATGGTAATCCATAGTAATTGTATCGTTAGACACGGAGTAATCTTCTGTTCCAGGAATATGATTGCCGTCTCCAGCCTCAAAGGTGTTGTATAAGGAATCGCAATTTCCTGCGATACAATAATAGGTGAACCGTTCACCATTTTCAAAAATATACAGCGTATTGTCGAAGTTTAGCATTTTCCATTTGCCGTCAATTGTGTTGTTTTGTGAGAATATGTTAGTTGTACTCAATAGTAGTAGAGTTCCTAATAGTAATTTTTTCATCATTTTATTTTAGGTGAATTTAATGAATAACGACCAATTTTTTAATGGGTTGCCTTATTTTAAATTTAAGTCAAATTTAATTAAAACAAAGATTTAAAATTAGATATACTTGAATCTTACTTGTAAATACACATAAAGTACAATCTAAGTGTAAATTTGACACTAATAAATTATTCAATTTTAGTGAATTGAGAATCAAAAATCTTATCTACATTTGCGACGATTAATTT
>Ga0209033_1000395_pt1 | contig 24785 bp, 27 predicted proteins | sample LauGreFa1BDMLBDN_2_FD_188218 | JGI IMG/M metagenome (GOLD analysis project Ga0209033, IMG submission 188218) | Freshwater lake microbial communities from Lake Michigan, USA - Fa13.BD.MLB.DN (SPAdes) (version 2) | ecosystem: Environmental > Aquatic > Freshwater > Lake | place: Lake Michigan, USA...
ATCTTGTGTATCTTGAATTTTTACGGGCATCGATGCTCTACCTGATGGAAAAGCAGTTGAAACCGCTGCTACTGGCACATGCTGGCCGCCGATTGAATCAAGGTGTTTGCGGGCGACTGAAACCATGTCGTTGTAAACACACACAGCACCAACGCTTGGAACTGAGGAATCAGTTGGATCTGGTCTGACAGCCTTTGTGCACAGTGCTTTCACTTTGCCAGGAGTATCTGCGCCTTCAAGAGTTGTTAAGTCCACCATCGTGATCGCGGTATCTATAGCCCAGCGCTTTGATGTTGTTTTAATACTTCGAGTAGCAAGCATTGCCGCACGAGCTTCAGCGCCAACCTGGTCCACACCTGAGAGATTGCCGAGGTAACTCTTTAGTGAGGCATCAGTGCCATCAACTAAGCCATAAAAACTCACGATAACAATTCCTTTAGCGGTGGTCGCAGTTGATCCAATACTACTTGAGCGGTTTTGGAATCCTTTTCAATAACCTCAATGTAACACTTCATCTTTGCCTCAGTACCGCTGGGGCGAATAATGATTCGAACTCCACCATCTAGCCAAATTCTTAAACCATCAGTAGGTGGCAATCCATCAGTAGGTGCGGCTAGATCATCAATTGATGTAACCGCTCGACCTGCAATGTTTTGTGGTGGATTACTACGCAGCCCGCCAAGAATTACACCCACCTTCGATAAGTCACTGAGGCGAATAGAAATCTGTTCAGTTGCATGGAATCCATGACGTGCCCAAATCTCATCTAACAAATCAAGAAGAGTTTTTCCATCAGCTGCAAGATCTGTTGCTATTTGAGCCAAGGTGATTGCCGCTGAAATTCCGTCTTTATCATTGACTGTCTTTGCATCAACTGCATATCCGAGTGCTTCTTCATAACCAAAGGTCAAATTCTTAATTTTTGCTAACCATTTGAAACCTGTGAGAGTTTCTGTGAACTCAATTTTGTAGTGTTCAGCAATTTTCTTCAGAATAGATGAGGAAACAATGGAGTTAGCGAGTATGCCTGTATTGGTTTTTCGAGCAATAGATTCCCCTAATATCGCCCCTAATTCATCGCCCCTCAGCATACGCCAGCCCGTTGCAGGGTCTTTAACTGCAGCAGCACATCTATCTGCATCTGGATCATTTGCAATAACTAGGTCTGCATCAAAACTCTTGGCTGTCTCAAGTGCTAAATCAATAGCACCTGGCTCTTCCGGGTTAGGGAATGCGACAGTTGGAAAATCAGGATCTGGCGCAGCTTGAGCCTCAACCAAGATTGGAGATTGGAATCCCGCTTTGTGAAATACCCGCTGAAGAGTTTCAGTTCCAACCCCGTGCATTGCTGTGTAAACAATGCGCAAGGAACCGGGATTTGTTGCAAGAGATGCTGTGCGATCGATGTATTTTTCAATTATCTCTTCGCTAAGGACTGTCCATTCTTTTCCACGTGGTTGAGACTTTAGAGATTTAATCGCATCAATTTTCTGTGCGATTGAAACATCGGTAGGCGAAACAATTTGAGAGCCTCGGTATTCGATGCCATCTACAGTTCCACCAAGATAAACTTTGTATCCATTGTCTTGTGGTGGGTTATGACTTGCAGTAACCATGATGCCAACATCGCAACTCAATTCATTGGTAGCAAAAGCCAAAACTGGAGTTGGAAGTGGACGCGGCAATACAAAAACCTTCATACCCGCACCGCTCATAATTTCAGCGGTTTCAAATGTGTAATCTTCAGATCCATAGCGAGCGTCGCGACCAATAACCACAGAAGTTAAGTTGCGCTCTTTCATATAGGCAACTAATCCAGCGGCTGTGCGCCCAACAACTGCGCGATTCATTCCGGATGGTCCAGGTCGAATCGGACCGCGTAATCCGGCTGTGCCAAATTGTAAAAAGCCATTAAAGGATGCACGCAGCTCAGCTTCGTTATCTGTATCTAGCCATTGCTGTAATTGAGAGGCAGTAACCGGATCTGGGTCATCAGCAATCCAGGCTTGAACTTCGCCTACTAATGATTGATCCATGTGCCTAGAGTAACTTCGAGGCACCTCTTTGAGAAGTCGGATTATTTATCGATAATGTCACAGAGATTAGTTCCACTAGAAACAGTGGTTCCAATGACAGCCGTGAGATTAGAGATGATGCCCGCCTTGTGAGCAGTAAGTGGCTGCTCCATTTTCATGGCTTCAAGAACAATGATGAGGTCGCCAACTTCAACAGCTGCACCTTCTTCCACTGCAATTTTAACAACCGTGCCTTGCATGGGACTTGTTAGTCCAGACCCACTTGATCCACCTGACATAGTTTGTTTTGCACGGTGACGTTTAACAACAGGCTTAGGTGCATGTACAAGTATTTCAAATCGCTTCCCATTAACTTCAGTAACTAAATATTCAGGTGCCATATGAGTTTCAAGAGGTGGCTCAGCGAATGTAAATGCAGGAATTTGGTTATTAAATTCGTTTTCAATGTAACTGGTGTAAACCTTGAAATTCTCTGCGTATGCAGGATCTTCAAGTATGGCCCGATGGAAAGGAATCGCAGTTGCTAGTCCTCCCACTTTGAATTCAGAGAGTGCACGGCGACCACGTTCAATTGCTTGTTCCCGAGTGGCACCAGTAACAATTAATTTTGCAAGGAGAGAATCAAAGTTTCCTCCGATTGTGTCACCACCTTGGAAACCTGCATCGACTCGAACGCCAGGGCCTGTTGGGATTTCCCATTCAGTTATTCGTCCAGGTGCCGGTAAGAATGAACGTCCAGGATCTTCGCCATTGATTCTAAACTCAATTGAATGGCCTCGAATTACTGGATCATCGAATCCCAGTGCTTCACCATCTGCGATTCGGAACTGTTCACGCACAAGATCAAGTCCAGTAACCTCTTCGCTAACTGGGTGCTCAACTTGTAAACGCGTGTTCACTTCAAGAAATGAAATAGTTCCATCTACGCCAACTAGGAACTCACATGTTCCAGCCCCTATGTAGCCGGCTTCCTTCATAATTGCTTTACTTGAACGGTAGAGCTCATCGTTTTGTGCTTGGGTTAAAAATGGCGCAGGTGCTTCTTCTACAAGCTTCTGGTGACGACGTTGTAGAGAGCAGTCACGTGTACTAACAACAACGGCGTGACCGTGCTTATCAACTAGTACTTGTGTTTCAACATGTCGGGGTTTGTCTAAATAGCGTTCCACGAAGCATTCACCGCGACCAAAACCTGAAATAGCCTCGCGCACAGCAGATGCAAATAGTTCTGGAATCTCTTCCATTGTGCGTGCAACCTTTAGTCCGCGTCCACCACCACCGTGGGCAGCCTTAATCGCAACAGGTAACCCATGTTCTTTAGCAAAAGCTGTAACTTCTTCATGACCAGCAACAGGATCTTTAGTTCCTGCAACTAATGGAGCACCTGCTTTAGCAGCGATCTTTCGCGCAGAGACCTTGTCACCTAGTGCACGAATGGCATCTGGTGGAGATCCGATCCACGTAAGACCTGCATCAATAACAGCTTGAGCAAAATTTGCGTTCTCTGAGAGGAAACCATAACCAGGGTGGACGGCATCTGCGCCAGATTCCTTTGCTACAGCGATTAACTTTTCAATATCTAAGTAAGTTTGTGTGGCAGTTGTGCCTTGAAGTGAATAGGCAGTATCTGCCATTTGTGCATGAAGTGAAGTTCGATCTTCATCCGAATAGACGGCAACACTTTCGATCCCATGATCCTTACAAGCGCGGATAACGCGCACAGCAATTTCACCGCGATTGGCGATTAGTACGCGCTTCATTTCATCACCTTTGCTTGCGGCCATGTATAACCAAGTTGGGCAAATGCTTTGCGCACAAATGGCATTGATATGCCAACAACATTTGTGTAATCGCCTTCAATAGATGGGATGAATGGAGAACTAAAACCATCAAGAGTAAAGCCACCTGCAACATGTAGTGGCTCTTCAGTTGCCACGTAATCTGCAATCTCTTCATCGCTCATATGATCAAAAGTGACGCGAGTTGTTACGCGATCTGAAATTTCAACATCTTTGACTGTATCGATAATGCAGTGACCGGTGTGCAGTAAGCCTGAATTACCTCTGACTCGCTTTGCCCGCTCGGTTGCAATAGCTGGAGTCCCTGGCTTACCGAGTGAAACCCCATCAAATTCGAAGGTGGAATCACAACCAATAATGATGGCTGGGTAGTCGATTTGTTCTCGGACTGTGTGGGCTTTTGTGATCGCTAGGGCAATAACCATATCTGCAGGAAGCATCGCATTGAAAAACTCTGTTTCCTCATCAACATTGCTCACAATAATCTTTGGCGATAAACCAGCCGACTCTAATAAGCGGCGTCGACTAGTTGATTGCGAAGCTAGAACAATTGTTGGCATTGTTAACCAAACCTTCTTGCACCAAATGTAATTTGATGAGGAAGTGGCTGACGTAACTGTGGCCGACCATAAATACTGCGACGGATGACAGGCTTGAGTTCTTCACGTTTGTGTTGAGCCATTACTGCCTCAATCGCAGCCAACTCTTCAGGAGTTGGATTACCTGATGTGATTTCAAATTTCATTACAGAGGAATGTTTCCATGCTTGCGAGCTGGCAAGATGTCGCGCTTTGTCTTTAAAGTTCTAAAGGCCTTAGTGATGTATGCGCGAGATTGGCTTGGCTCGATAACAGTGTCAATAGTTCCGCGCTCTGCAGCTAAGTAGGGATTAGCAAGAGACTCGTTGTAATCCTTAACCAACTCAGCGCGCTTTGCTTCAGGATCTTTAGTATCTGCCAAATCCTTGCGATACAAAATGTTTACCGCACCTTGTGCGCCCATAACTGCAATTTCGGCACTTGGCCATGCGAAGTTAATGTCGCTACCAAGGTACTTAGATCCCATAACAATGAATGCTCCGCCGTAAGCCTTGCGAGTAATGAGAGTCACTAGTGGCACAGAAGCTTCAGCGTATGCGTAGAGCAACTTAGCTCCGCGACGAATGATTCCGTCCCATTCTTGTTCTGTTCCAGGCAAGAAACCAGGGACATCTACAAGGGTAAGAATAGGAATATTAAATGCATCGCAGAAACGTAAGAAGCGTGCTGCTTTCTCGCTTGAATTGATATCAAGTGTTCCTGCCAATTGATTAGGCTGGTTAGCAATAATTCCAATTGATTCACCTTCGATTCGTGCAAATCCAACAACAATGTTTGGCGCATAGAGTGCATGAACTTCGAGGAACTCACCTTCATCTACCAACGCCTGAATAAGTACCTTCATGTCATATGGCTGATTAGGACTATCAGGAATCAAAGTATCAAGTGCGATATCTGAAGCTTTCTTTTCTAAAGTCTCTGTTGGCGGAAGATGTGGTGTTGCATCCATGTTGTTTGATGGAAGATATGAAAGTAGTGCCTTCACATAATCAATCGCGTCATCTTCATTTTCTGCCAAGTAATGAGAGTTACCGGTGCGAGTGTTATGTGTACGTGCACCACCAAGTTCTTCCATTCCAACTTCTTCACCCGTAACGGTTTTGATGACATCAGGACCGGTAATAAACATGTGCGAAGTTTCATTAACCATGACGGTGAAATCAGTAAGAGCTGGTGAGTAAGCAGAGCCACCAGCACATGGGCCAAGGATCAATGAGATTTGGGGGATAACTCCTGATGATCTGGTGTTGAGGCGGAAGATTTTGCCGTATCCATTAAGTGATGCAACGCCTTCTTGAATACGAGCACCACCGGAATCATTTATGCCGATAAGTGGAATTCCAGATTTAAGGGCGAACTCGGCAATCTTTACGATTTTATCCGCGTGGACTTCACCTAGTGATCCACCCATAACGGTGAAATCTTGTGAATACAAAGCTATTGGTCTTCCATCAACTGTTGCTGTTCCGATAACTACGCCATCACCGTATGGGCGATTTTTTTCCATTCCAAATTGCGTGGAACGGTGACGGGCAAACTCATCAATCTCAGTGAATGAATCGGCATCAACCAACAAATCAATTCTTTCGCGAGCAGACTTCTTACCTTTTGAGTGCTGCTTCTCAACGGCGCGTTCGGAGCCACCATGGACAGCTTCCTCAACACGGTCGCGAAGATCTTCGATTTTTCCGGCAGTTGTATGCAGATCACGGCTCATGGGCGTACGGTACTAGGCGTGGGCAAAGAATTGTTAAGTGCAGCGCTTGATCAGGCAGAGATCAATAGATTAGTTACGCCTTACTGGCGAGTAAGCGTGGTTGAACTCACGAGTTCTACGCAAGGTGATTTAGTACAACGAGTACGCGACGGCAAAGCACAAGTGGGTGATGTCATCACTGCAGAATTTCAAAGTGCAGGTCGAGGCCGACTAGATCGCACATTTGAAGCTGCTAAAGGAACTGCTTTGCTATTTTCTTTTTACATAGAGCCACAACGAAGTCGTGATGACTGGGGATGGCTCCCTTTGATTGCTGGCTACAGTGTTGCAAAGACTCTGCATGCTTTTCATGCAAATGTTAAATGGCCTAATGATATTTTGATTAACAATAAAAAAGTTTCTGGTCTTATCGCAGAAGTAGTTGGAGATGGCGTAGTAATTGGGATTGGCATCAATGTTGGAATGAGTGAGAATCAACTTCCAGTTGAAACAGCTACATCCTTATTAATTGAAGGAGGAGTTGATTTAACTCGTGATGAAATTTTGTGTGAGGTGCTCGAAGAGTTTGAAGAGCATTTTGTGCAATGGGATCAAGGCATCGACGAAGTTCAATCTCTCTATAACCACCTATGCGCCACATTGGGCAAGGAAGTTCGAGTGGAGTACCCAGGCGGAGCTACACACTTGGCAATCGCCGAATCGATTTCAGATATTGGCGCTCTGGTATTAGATGATGGGACTCATGTTCAATCCGCCGATGTAATTCATCTACGATAATCGGATGAGAAAAGCCTTCCCAACAGTCGGAATCATCGGTGCTGGTCCGCTTGCTCGAATGTGTATGTCACCTGCTGCAGATCTAGGTATTGAGCTACTGTTATTTGAAGATGATCCCAAAGACTTTAAAACAGTCCGCGCTTTTGCGATGAAGTGCGATGTCGTGACTTTTGCGGAGGATCAGGTACCGCTCAGCGTTATCAAGACCTTAGAAGCAGAGGGGGTAGCGGTTCGTCCATCCTCGGCTGCACTCGAAAACTCACACAGCAAAGCGGCCAGGGATCAAACAAAAGATTTTGACTATGAGATCTCCGTATTAGTTGCGCGTTCACCGCATGGCCAAGCTGCAACCTGGACTCCCACGCAAATGATTGAAAATAATGGTGACTACATGATGACTGTTACTCCTGCGCCGCAACTTTCACCAGAATTGAGTGAACGCGCACAAAAGTTGGCTCTAGATGTTGCAGTTGAAGTTGGAGCTATTGGCGTGATGGCTGTTGAAATACTTGTTCTGGATCAAAAGTTATCTGTTAGTAAATTGGTGATGCGTCCCCATGTCTCAGGAAATTGGACTATTGAAGGAGCCCGCACAAGTCAGTTTGAACAACATTTACGCGCTGTTTTAGATCTTCCACTGGGCGATCCTTCAATGACAACAGCTGCTGCAGTTATGGGAAATGTTGTAGCTGGAAACAAGAGTGATATGTATCGTCCATATTTGCATTTAATGGCACGTACGCCTGCACTCAAGTTTCACCAATACAAGGTCGATGCACGCCCAGGTGAAGTAGTTGGCCATGTAACTTTGCTTGGCACAAATAATGCAGAGTTAATCGGCGAAGTGGAACACGCTTTGGATTATATGAGCGGAAAAATTGATGAGTAAAACTGGAAACACTCGAAAGGTGTTTAAGCTCTAGCCCGATATTCAATCGCCGGGCAACGATCCATAACAGTTAACAACCCTGCAGCTTGCGCGCGTGCAATGGCATCGTTATCAATAACATCTAATTGCAACCACACAGCTTTAGCACCAATAGCAATGGCTTCATCGACAACTTTGCCAACAAGTGTTGAATTAACAAAGCAATCAACAACATCTACAGTTTCTGGGATCTCAGAGAGCGTTTTGTAACCAGTTTCGCCATGTACAACTTCAGCTCGTGGGTATACCGGAATAATTCGGTGTCCTTTATCTTGCAGAAGCTTTGCTACTCCAAAAGCCGCGCGCTCAGGGTTATTTCCAAGTCCAACTACTGCCCATGTCTTTAGTGCAAGGACAGCATCAATGGTTTCTTTGGTGTTAATCAGTGCGCCCCAATGCGTGGAATTTCCACCCAGCGTTGCGCCACAAGGTGCGATCAAGCATGTTACGTCCATCAATAATGATTTTGCATTTAACAATTGAAGAAATAGCGGCAGGATCTATCTGGCGATACTCCTTCCATTCAGTTAAATGGAGAATTAAATCTGCATCTTTGATCGCATCATTAACAACTGGGGCGTAATCAAGGTTTGGAAAACGCTTTCGAGCAGGTTCAATGCCTTGTGGATCATGAATAACAACCTTTGCACCAGCTGCATGTAACTGAACAGCGATATCTAATGCAGGGGAGTCACGCACATCGTCGCTGTCTGGCTTAAAGGTTGCACCTAAAACAGCAATCTTGTATTTAGTTAGATCTTCGGAAAGCTCCCCGCGGACCACATCGATCACACGTTGGCGGGCACGCAAATTAATTGCATCAATTTCACGCAAGAACTCAAGTGCTTGTTTTGCACCTAACTCTTCAGCGCGTGCCATAAATGCACGAATATCCTTTGGAAGACAGCCTCCACCAAAGCCAATACCAGCTTGCAAGAAACGACTTCCGATACGTGGGTCATAACCAATTGCCTTTGCAAGCACAGTTACATCTCCGCCTGCTGCTTCACACACTTCAGCCATGGCATTGATAAATGAAATCTTTGTAGCAAGAAATGAGTTCGCAGCAACTTTTACAAGTTCAGAGGTAGGCAGGTCTGCACGAATCCAAGGTGTTCCTAAAGCAATTACTGGTTCATAAACTTCTTTGAGAATTTCCTCTGCGCGATCATTAGCAACACCGACGACTAAACGATTTGGCGTCAATGTATCTTCAACTGCAAAACCCTCACGAAGAAACTCTGGGTTCCAGGCTAAATCTGCTTGCGGTGCAATCTTTGAAAGTTCAGCGCGTAAGGCTTGTGCAGTTCCAACTGGAACTGTGGACTTACCAACAACCAGAGAACCATCTTTTAGATGTGGAGCTATCGCTGCTACTGCTGATTTAACGTATGTCAGATCTGCTGCTAATCCATCTTTACTTTGTGGAGTTCCAACACATACAAAGTGAACGTCAGCATCTTTGACTGCAGAAAAATCTGTTGTAAAAGATAGTCGACCAGTTTTCATTTCTTGCTCAAGCAGCGTGTCCAGTCCTGGCTCATAAAAAGGAAGCTTTCCGCTTTGTAGAAGCGCCACTTTCTCTGGGTCTGTATCAACGCCAATTACTGTAAAACCGAGCGAGGACATACAAGCAGCATGGGTGGCTCCGAGATAACCGCAGCCAACAACCGAGAGAGTTAAAGTCATGTGGGGGAGTTTACTTCAGAGCACCGCAAGGGTTTTCATCAGCGGTACGAGTCTTGAATTTATCGATCACAGTGGGAGTGGCTTTTGAACTTGCAGAGGCTGACGGAGACGGGGTTACTTCATCAATCAGTGGCAAATCTTCACGTAAACGGTTGAAAAGATCTGGGGCTAAAACTGGATCCCATGTAACTACTGAGCCAAGACCAGGCACGCGAGCATTTGCATTACCCAAAGGAATAGTCAAAGTACGCATTTTGCTTGGAGTTAGATTTTTCATCTGCTTTGCAAGAGTTAATAGATCGCTCTCATTGAGTTCAGAGTCTGTTTTAACTGTTGCAATTGCAGCGTTAAAGAAATTAACCAGTTTGATTGGGTTGAGAAGAACACCAGTACTTGTAACTTTTCTTAGTACCGCGCCCATAAATTGTTGTTGACGTTGCATACGGCCAAGATCGCCCATGCCATCAAAGTCGCGTGTTCGAACATACTTAAGAGACTCCACACCATTGAGTGTATGAACACCTGCAGCCAAGACTAAGTGGCTACCTGGATCATCAATGTCTTTCTTAGTACAAACTTCAATTCCGCCAAGTGCGTCAACCATTCCAGCAAAACCGGCAAAGCCAATTTCAATGTAGTGATCTATGCGAAGACCGGTTTCATTTTCAATAGTTTGAATTAACAGCGGTGCACCACCCCAGGCAAAAGCCGCATTAATTTTTCCTTTTGCCGCTGGAATAATTCTTTCTTTATCTAGGGAAGATACATGCTCAGGAATTGTCACTAGAGAATCTCTTGGAATTGAAATTAATGTTGCCTTATCGCGCGACTTAGAGATATGAACAATGAGCATCGTGTCAGAACGAGATCCTGCGGCTGTCGCAGTTGATCCAACTCGAAGCAATTTTCTTTGTTCTTTTGTTAAGCCTTCACGAGTATCTGAACCAACAAGTAGGTAGTTCAGCGCTTTGTTAGGCTTATCAGGGCGGGATTGCAAAGTGCCGAAGACATCGATTCGATCAATGGCTCCGCTCACTTGGCCTAGGCCTAACCAAGAAAATGCGGAGATAAGGACAACTCCCACAGATAGTGAGGTAATAATCCGAATTGCCCGCGTTGATTTCACTGTCCGAGAGTACTTGAGCGATAGCGTGTACGCGTTATGTCGACATCAGCTAATGCGTTATATGGCTCACCGAAGCGAGAGATTTCGGTAATCCTGCCTGTCCTCAATGAGGAGAAGTATCTGGAGGATGCAGTCGCAGCGATTCTTGCCCAAAAGTACGATGGGAAAATTGAAGTAATTCTTGCAATCGGGCCATCACATGACAAAACCTTAGAAATTGCACAGCGATTGCACATAAACGATCCTCGAGTTGTGATCATTGAAAATCCAACAGGTCGAACAGCAGCTGGACTCAATCTCGCAATTGCTGCTTCTCAGTACTCGATTATCGTTCGAGTCGATGGCCATTCAAATATTCCACACAATTATTGCCAATTGGTTTCTGAGATTCTAGAAAGTACTGGTGCGGTAAATGTTGGCGGTGTAATGGCTGCCGAAGGACAATCTTTGTTTGAGCGATCAGTAGCCCGGGCAATGCGAAGTCCACTCGGTGTTGGTGCATCCAGGTTCCACACCGGTGGAGGTGCGGGAGAAGTAGACACGGTTTATCTCGGTGCATTTCGAAAAGAAGCACTGCTTGCGGTAGGTGGCTTTGATGAGCGTTTTACTCGTGCACAAGATTGGGAACTCAACTTTAGATTACGTCAGGCAGGTGGAGTTATTTATTTTGATCCACGATTAGTTGTAACTTACCGACCTCGATCAACAGTTAAAGCATTAGCAAAGCAATACTTTGAATACGGACGTTGGAGACGAGTTGTTTCACGTCGTCATCAAGGCACAATTAATTACCGTTATTTAGCTCCACCATTTACTGTTGCAGCAACAATGATGTCGTTACTCCTTGGTTGGCTAATTTCACCAGTCTTGTTTATGCCAGCCCTTGTTTATGCTGTGTTTATCCTGATTGCATCCGTAATTATTGGAAAAAGCGTGGGTGAAATTCTGTGTTTACCCACAATCTTGCTAACTATGCATATTTCATGGGGGTTTGGATTTCTTACATCGCCTAAGTCTCTTGCCCCTGCTGTAACCTTGCACCCGTGAGCATTCCGCTGCAGGTATATGAGCCATTTAAAGCTGGCCTGCCAAAACTAGGTCGCTACTGGAAATCCTTATGGTCCAGACGCACCTTTATAAAGGAATACTCAAAATCTGAACTTCGGGAGCAACACTTTGACTCCGTGTTCGGGCAATTGTGGCTAGTTCTAAACCCATTATTGCTCTCAGGCGTTTACTTCATTTTGATCATAATTATTGGTGGTGCCACAGATAGTGCTCGGTATGCACATTTAACTGCAAGCCTGTTTCTATTTTATTTAGTTGCAAACAGCCTTACAGGCGGCGTCAAATCTGTGACCGCAGGCCAGCGCTTGATTCTTAACACCGCATTTCCTCGAATCATGCTTCCAATTTCTGCAGTGGTAATTGCAATCTTTAAGTTTCTTCCAACACTAGTTGTCTTTGTTGTAATTAAAGCAATTGTTGGATCGCCTTTCACAATCCAGATGCTCTGGGCAATTCCAGTGTTATTGATAACTGTTTTTCTATCTCTCGCAGTAGCAATTACGATTTCCTGCATCAATGTTTACTTCAGAGATATCGCAAGCTTCTTGCCATACTTAACTCGAACACTTCTTTATCTGTCACCGATTCTCTATGAAGCGTCTGCGCTAAAACCAAGTCTTCGCGCAATTGAGATCGTTAACCCGCTATTTCCAATTTTAGATTCATGGTCTCGTGCAGTTGTTCAAGGAAAGGCACCTGAACTTTCAAGCATGCTTCAGGGCTTAGGTTGGGCAATTGGAATCTTCTTTATTGGAACTTATTTCTTCTTATCGAGGGAGCGTGAGTTCGCTGTCCGTCTCTAATTCGCACCTCACAAATGAACTCGCGGTATCAATCCGTGGGGTTGGCCTTACCTACACAACATCTATTGATAAGAAGCCAACCCTAAAAGCACGAGTTAAATCACTTGGCCGTGGAAAAAAACAAACACGAGTTGTGCGCGCACTAGATGACATAAATTTAGATGTTGAGTATGGACAAGTACTTGGTGTGATCGGAACAAATGGTGCAGGAAAATCTTCTCTAATGCGCTGCGTTGCGGGCATCTTGCCTCCATCACAGGGTCGTATCGAGGTATATGGATCCGTGAGCACTTTGCTTGCTCTGGGAGTTGGTTTTAATCCTTCAATGTCTGGCCGAGATAATGTGTTTTTAGGTGGATTAGCTGCCGGAATGTCTCGCGAAGAGATTGCTGGCAACTTTGATGAGATTGCTGAATTTTCTGAGTTAGGCGATGCAATTGATGCTCCAATGCGCACCTATTCATCAGGAATGTATGCGCGCCTAGCATTTTCGGTAGCCGCTGTTGTTCGACCAGATATTTTGATTATTGATGAAGCTCTGAGCACAGGTGATGCCAAATTTAAAGAAAAGAGCCTTAACCGCGTTAAGGAACTGAGAAGTGATGATCGTGCACTTATTTTGGTGAGCCATGCGATGCAAACTATCCGCGAAACATGTAACGACGTTGCTTGGCTTCACAAAGGCAAACTTGTGCAACGCGGGGAACCCAACGCAGTCATTGATGCATATCAAGAGTTCTTACACCTCGGAAAGAGCGCAGTAATTGATGAGGATTTTTAAGCCACTAGTTCTGGCTATTTCAATTGCGTTGTTACTACCTTCGCAATCATCTGCGATAGATATTCCTGTCTCATTTCAAGTGCAAGGTGCTGGCTATGGCCATGGTGTTGGAATGAGTCAGATTGGTGCTAGAGCAAAGGCCATAGCGGGCGAAACAGCCACTGCAATTATTTCTTATTACTACAAAGATGTAGCGATAGAACAACTAGATGATACAAAAGTGTTGCGCGTAAACATTGGGCATTTGTTAACTTCTGCGAAAATGGCCACAGCAACACAAGATGCGACAATGCAAATTTTTAGTGGTGATATTGGTGATGCTCAAGATGTCGTTCCGCTTGCTGTTGTGCCCGTGAAGAGTTCACTAAACTTTACAATTCTTGGCTCAACTGTTTTACCTAGCGTTGTTACCGGGAAGAAAACGGTAAGCATTCCTCGGAGTCGCATCTTCACAGTTCGCTGGAGCGGTACCCGATATTTGCCTGGTGTTGATGGAGTTATTTCCCTTTCTCACACAAACACAACGAAGAAGTATCGCTACGGACAGATGCAATTTAGAGCGGTTAAAGCGGCAACGCTGGGATATCGCATTGAAATTACAAACTCAGTTCGCTTGTCCGATGAATATTTATGGGGCATAAGCGAAGTCCCATCCTCATGGCCAGAAGCTGCGCTGCAAGCACAGGCAATTGCCTCTAGAACATATGCAATGAGTAAAGCTGGGATATATCGAACGGCTTGTGATTGTGATCTATATGGTGAGATTTCCGATCAATCTTTTTTGGGTTATGCAAAAGAAATAGAAAAAGGGTGGGGACAGTTCTGGAAAGCAGCAGTTACGAACACTGCAGGCTTGACGATTACTCAAGCAGGCAAACCAATCACCGCATATTTTGGTAGCTCAACAGGTGGGATTACTGAGACTGCCGTAAATGCATGGGGAACGGAAAAAGCATTTACCCAAACAGTTTCAGATGTTTCCAGCCTAGATCCACTTCTAAACCCCCGCTTTTATCGTTGGGATCGCACCATTACGCAAGCCTCTGTAGCGGCGGCCTTTTTGTTACCTGATGTTGTAACTCTTGAAATAGTTACGAAGAATGCAACAGGCACTGTTGGAACAATAAAGGCAACATCTAGTGCTGGAGTTCAAAAGAGTTTACGTGGTGAAACATTTAGAAGCCGAACTAAAATTCCATCTGCCTACTTTGATTTAGTTGGCATGCAAAATGCTGTTGAGCCCACCCCAAGTCCCAGTCCGTAATACAACCTCTAAGCAACCATCTAGAGAGTTGCGTCGGAACAAAAGATTACTTGCACCAGAAAGTGTTCCTGCCTTAACAATCTCACCATCAGGAAGTCTTACTTTCGCAGCAGAAGTTATGTAAGTGCCAGCTTCGATTACACAGTTATCACCAAGAGAAATACCAAGTCCTGAGTTTGCGCCCAACAAACACTTTTCACCGATGGAGATAACTTCTTTTCCACCACCGCTGAGCGTTCCCATGATTGATGCACCACCACCAACATCAGTGCCATCGCCAACTACAACTCCGGCAGAGATGCGTCCTTCAACCATCGAAGTTCCCAAAGTTCCGGCATTGAAGTTAACAAAACCTTCATGCATGACAGTTGTGCCTGATGCAAGGTGAGCACCTAAGCGAACACGATCTGCATCTGCAATTCGAACTCCACTAGGAACTACGTAATCAACCATTCGTGGGAACTTATCAACGCCATAAACACTTACATGACCATGTGCGGCCTTTAAGCGGGCACGAGTCATTTCAAAACCATCTACCGCACATGGACCAACTGAAGTCCACACAACGTTACTTAGTAATCCAAAAATTCCATCAAGTGCTACTCCATGTGGCTTTACAAGACGGTGTGAGAGCAAATGTAAACGCAGGTAAGCATCTGCTGCGTTTGCAGGTGCTTTTGTTATATCAATCTCGATACTAATTACTTCGCGAGTAACCGCGCGTGCTATATCAGTACCAGCTAGTGCAGTTAGTTCTGCAGGGGCCGAACCAGATAGTGCGGACAGAGATGGGGATGGGAACCAAACATCCAAAGTAGTTCCGTTGGAGATTGTTGCGATTCCGTGGCCAGATGCAATGGTCGTCATGTCCTAAGCCTAGCCTCTATTGTTAGCGGTATGCGTATTGCCGTCTTCTGCTCATCATCGCCAACGATTGATAATAAGTATGTAGAGCTTGCCTATGAACTTGGGCAGGGAATCGCAGCAACATCCAACGAGTTAGTAACAGGCGGCGGCCATATTTCTATGATGGGCGCCGTTTCCCGAGGTGCTCGTGACAAGGGCGGCAAGACTGTTGGTGTCATCCCTCAGGCACTCGTTGATATTGAATTTGCAGATCATGACAACGATGAGCTCCATGTTGTTGAAACAATGGGTCAACGCAAACACATGATCACTGATATTTCAGATGCCTTTATTACTTTGCCAGGTGGTGCGGGAACTCTTGAAGAGTTTTTTGAAATTTGGGTTGGCCACTATTTAAAGTTTCATACAAAGCCAGTTGTCATCTTGGATCCATTTGGAATCTATACACCGTTGCACGAGTTGATTGTGCATCTTGAAGAAGAAAAATTTATAAAGCCCGGAATGCGCGAGATCGTGCAGTGGACTACAAACGTTGAAGATGCACTGAAAGCATGTGGTGCATGAGAAGTAATCACATCGCAATGAGCCTTGTAATTGAAGCGCCAATTGAAAAAGTCTGGGCGGCACTCGCCGATTGGGAATCCCAAGGTGATTGGATGTTGCAAACGAGAGTTGATGTGACATCAGATATTCGTGAAGGCGTTGGAACAACAATTGCTGCATTTACAGGAATAGGTAAATTAGGAGTAATGGACCATATGGTTGTTACTTCGTGGCAGCCTCCACATATCTGCGATGTTTTGCATACTGGCAAAATCATCAAGGGAACTGGCAGATTTGAACTCGTAGTAATCGATGCAGAGACAACTCGATTTAATTGGTCGGAAGAGATCTTGGCTCCTAGGGCGGTATTTATTCTCATCGCACCTGGTTTATACGCTGGCGTGCGCATCTCATTGACCAAGCTCGGCCGCCATTTGCGCCATTGAAAGTAATCCAAACGAAGTAAACTAAGCCAATGGGCAAGCAATCGCAGACTCTCGCAGATGCGCTTGCTTCCCTCCCTGATGAAGAACGCATCATCTTGACGATGCACTATCTCAAATCAATGACAGCAGCCGAGATTGCGGCGATGTTAGGGGTTCCAGAACGCTCTGCAGAAGCGATCATCAAGCAAGGTAAGGCCAGATTGAGCGCGATTTTGGGTATTTAAGGCTCTATCCCGATTTCGCACAACGGTGCATTGTGCGAGATACTTACCCCCTTGCTTCAAAAGAGTAATTCAACCGATTAGAGGAGTCCCCACATGGCAGCCATGAAACCCCGTACTGGTGATGGTCCAATGGAGGTTACAAAGGAAGCTCGCTCATTGGTTATGCGAATCCCTCTAGAAGGTGGCGGCCGCTTGGTCGTTGAAATGAACGCAGAAGAAGCAAACAACCTCAGTGCCGCCTTACACGCCGCAGTCGCACTAGTTAAGAAGTAATTCCTTTTCCAAGGCACTAGCCTTACCAATCATGTCAGCACTACCAATCGCCGCCTCGCTAGATATTAAAGCGGCATCATCTGCCAATTCAATTGCAATCGGATTTATTAAAAACACCGATGATTCATTTGAATTCGTTGGGCCACTAGTTGCAGATATTGAAAAATTCTTCGGATTAAACCTTATTGACGAGTTAACTTTCTTCGGACCAACAGCAAAAGCTGACGAAATATTTGAGATTCCAGTGAGTGCAGCTGATTGCCCAACAGATCGAATCTTTTTGGTTGGAATCGGAGATCAAAGCGGTTCCGCTCTGCGTGCTGCTGGCGCATCTGTTGGACGCAAAGTGCGTGGTAAGAATCTAACTGTTTACTCTGCATGCGCGGTTAAGGAAGTTAAAGCACATGCAATCTCAATGGCACTCGGTGCCTGGGTGTGGAATTTAAAGACGGATAAGAAAAAAGAAGAGCCTAAGTTATTAGTTGGAAGCAAAGACAAAAAAGTTGTAGAAGATGCTGCGGCAATCGCACAAGCTATGTGCCGCGCTCGCGATTTAATTCATACACCTGCAAACATCAAGACACCTGCATGGATGGGTAAGCAAGCCGAGCTCTTTGCAAAAGGAACAGGATTAAAGGTAAGAGTCTTAGCTGGAGCTGAACTTAAAGAGTTTGGTGGATTGCGAGCAGTAGGTGGATCATCACCGAAGCCTGGTCCGCGCATGATTGAGGTCTCATATCAGCCAAAATCAAAGAAAAAATCAGTTAATGCATTGCCCCATGTTGTTTTAGTTGGCAAAGGCATCACCTTTGATACTGGCGGGGTTTCATTAAAGCGTCCCTATGACACCATGATGGAGATGAAAAGTGACATGGCAGGGTCCGCTGCAATTCTTGGAACTCTCACCGCACTAGAAGAATTACAACCTAATGTTCGGGTTACAGCATTGATGATGATGGCTGAAAACGCTATCTCTGGCAGGGCGCAGCGCCCCAGTGATGTGATTAAGCATTACGGTGGCACAACAGTCGAAGTAATTAATACAGATGCAGAAGGTCGTTTGGTATTAGCAGATGGGCTTGCTTACGCTGACATTAATCTTGATCCGGATTACTTAGTTGATATTGCAACGTTGACAGGTGCAATAAGACTTGGATTAGGTCGCCAATACGCTGCGATGTATACACGCGATAGCGCGCTTGCAGCTCAGCTATCAAAGGCTGGCGAAGCATCAGGTGATCGTGTTTGGCACATGCCACTTGTTGATGATTACAAAGATTCGCTGGGTAGCGATATTGCAGATTTCAATCACAACGCTAGTAAAGGAAAGTACTCTGCAGGATCTGTGACTGCAGCACTGTTCCTTGAAAACTTTGTTGGCACACGCCGTTGGGTTCACTTAGATATTGCTGGGACAGCACGTAGTGAGGTCGATGCAGGGGAGAATTCAAAGGGTGGCACAGGTTTTGGTGTTCGCTTGCTAACAGAATGGATCACCTCGCTGTGATGAAGATTGACCCACATGAATTTGCTGAAGGATTTATTACAGAGGATTTCTTTAAGTCCCAAGCTCGTGCTCGCGGTGTTGAACTAGGAACAAAGGACACAACGCCTGGCTCTGGAGCTTTTCTTCGTTATCTAGCATTTACTTTAAAAGCGCAATCTGTAGTTGAAGTTGGAACAGGTTCAGGCGTTGGTGCATTGTGGTTACTTGATGGAATGTTAGAAAGTGGAACTCTTACATCAATTGATGATGAGATGGAACATACACAAATTGCCAAATTAGCATTTGCTGACGCTGACATCACGCAAGGGCGTTATCGCTTAATAACCAACACCGTTGTTGATGTCATTTCTAAGTTAACTGATCGCGCATACGACTTAGTTGTATTGCGTCATAATCCTGAAGATCTCAGTTTTGTCATCGGTGAGGCACACCGCATATTGCGAAGTGGTGGAGCGCTAGTTATTGATAATTACTACGGTGGCGGCAAAGTAAGCGATGCCACCCAACGAGATCCAAAGACTGTGGCACTGCGAGATGCTGGGAAGATTATCAAGAACGACTCAGAGCATTGGGTGAGTTCCTTGATTCCAATCGGAGATGGCTTGCTCGTAGCCACCAAGGTGTAAAGATAGAGACATGATTTTTCCACGCAAGAAAGAAATTCAAGCCGCACCAGCTGCCTGGTGGCAATCACCAGCTCCTTCAAAGAGCGGCAAAGGCACAGTTGCATTAATTGCAGTGCTAGCTGGATCTCTCGGTGGGTTCTTAGGAGTTAATGCTGCCGGTGGAGACTTATTTAATAGAGCTCAGTTGGTTTCATCGACGAGCACAATTCAACGTGCTCCGGATTCAGTTGCAGGAATTGCTCAAAGAGTTTTGCCATCCGTTGTTTCAATTAGCACTCGATCAATTAGTGGCGCTGGCACTGGATCAGGATTTGTTATTGATAGCAGCGGCTATATTTTGACGAATAACCATGTGATTAGTAAGGCTGCACAAACTGGTGGAAGTATTCAAGTTTCTCTAAGTGATGGAAGTTTTTACTCAGCTAAGGTCATTGGTAGAGATGTTTCCTACGATTTAGCTGTTTTGAAAATCACCGCACCCGGACTTAAAGCATTGCAATTCGGAGATAGTGACACAATTGCTGTTGGTGACTTAGTAATTGCAATTGGTTCACCTCTGGGTCTAACTGGAACAGTAACAACCGGTATTATTAGTGCAAAGAACCGTGCGGTCACCGCTGGTGAAGCAAATAGTGAAAGCTCATTTATTAATGCGCTTCAAACAGATGCGGCAATTAATCCAGGCAACTCCGGAGGGCCACTTGTTGATGCAACTGGTGCTGTAATTGGTGTTAATTCTGCAATCGCATCCCTTGGAACAACCTCTCAACTCGGTTCGATTGGTTTAGGTTTTGCGATTCCTATTAATCAGGCACGCAAGACCGCAGATCAGTTGATAAAAAATGGTGTTGCGACTTATCCCGTAATTGGCGTTTCGCTAAACATGAACTACACAGAAAATGGTGCCCAAGTCTCCACATCTGGGCGAGGAATTTTGCCTGGCAGCCCAGCTGAAAAAGTGGGCTTGCGCGGTGGGGATGTCATTATTGAGATTGATGGAAAAGAGATCTACTCACCTGAAGAATTGATTGTTTCGGTCCGAGCAAAGAATGTGGGGGATCGAGTAACCCTCGGATTCCTGCGTGATGGCGTTAAAAAAACTGTCACTCTTACTCTGATCGCAGGAAAGAACTAATTACCGTAGGCTAACGACATGTTCTTTGACTTCGGTGCGGGCGAAATCTTCGGCCTTGCAATCTTGGCCATGTTATTGGTTGGCCCTGAGCGTTTGCCGAAATTAGCTGTTGAAGCTGCACAATGGGTTAAGAAACTTCGTGGTTTAGCCTCAACTGCTACTAATGAACTTCGTGAAAATCTAGGACCTGGTTTTGAAGATTTACAGGTTAAGGATCTAAATCCAAAAACATTTGTGAAAAAGCAGGTTGCTGATTTGTTAGATGAAGGATCACCTAAGCCAAAGGTTAATCGTCCAAAGGCAATGATTGATCCAGATCTCCTATGAGTTTAATTGACCAGATTTCTGATGCGTTAGCAAAGGTTCAAGATCCCGAACTTCGTAAGCCAATTACCGAATTAGGAATGGTTGAAGATTTACAGGAAAAAAATGGATCCGTATCTCTCACACTCTTACTTACGATTTCTGCTTGCCCGATGCAAGATCGCTTGCGCAATGATGTTACGACAGCAATTACCAACGTAGAGGGTGTTGCATCTGTTGATTTAACATTTGGCGTAATGACTGAAGAACAAAGAAATAATGTCAAAAAGATTGTTCGTGGAGGACGTGAAAAGTTTATTCCTTTCGCACAACCAGATTCACTCACTCGTGTTATCGGAATCGCATCTGGTAAGGGTGGAGTTGGAAAATCCTCTGTAACTGCAAACCTTGCCGTTGCTGCAGCTAAAAAAGGTTTGAATGTTGGAATTTTGGACGCCGATGTATATGGCCACTCAATTCCACGTTTAATGGGATTGATGGGACAACGACCAACTGCAATTGACCAAATGTTCATTCCACTCGAGTCCTACGGTGTAAAGACTGTTTCGATGGAAATGTTCAAACCTGAGCGTTCAGATCCAGTCGCCTATCGCGGCCCCTTGCTCCACCGCGTGCTTGAGCAGCTACTCTCCGATGCTTACTGGGGCGATCTTGATCTTTTGTTGATCGATCTTCCACCCGGCACTGGTGATTTGGCGATTTCACTAGGTCAATTAATCCCGAACTCTGAAATTGTTGTTGTCACAACCCCACAAATTGCAGCAGCTGAGGTTGCAGAACGAGCAGGTCGCATCGCTCACCAAATCCATCAGCATGTAATCGGCGTTATTGAAAACATGTCCGAGTTTCCTTGCCCAGCATGCGGTGAACCAATGTCACTGTTTGGTGAAGGCGGAGGAGAAGAAACTTCTCGCCGCCTCTCCCTATTAGTAGGTAGCGATGTTCCATTGCTTGGAAAGATTCCATTTAGCCCAGCTTTACGAACTGGCGGTGATGATGGCGCACCTGTTGTTGAGGCAGATCCGACATCGGTTGCCTCTATTGCGATACTGGAGATTGCAGAAAAAATTGTGAAACGAAATAAGTCTCTAGTTGGTGTCCGATTGGGTATCTCTACGTAACTCTTTTGCAAGTTCATCGACTAAGTCAGCCAATTCACTTCGCACAAAGTCGCGAGTAGCAACCTCTCCTAGAGAATTCCGAAGCGCTGCAAGTTCGCGCGTCAGATATTCAGTGTCTGCAATTGAGCGTTCGTTTTGAGCACGATCCTCATTAAGTTGAATCCGATCACGGTCCGCTTGGCGATTTTGTGCAAGCAGAATGAGCGGAGCGGCATATGAAGCTTGTAAAGAAAGGATCAAGGTCAAGAAGATAAATGGATAATCATCAAAACGAAGATCAACCGGCGCAGCAAAGTTCCACACAACCCAAAACATTACAAAGAATGTCATGTATACGAGAAAACGCGCAGTACCTAAGAAACGTGCAAAACGTTCTGACAAGCGACCAAAGGCTTCTGGATCAAAATTAGGACGTAGTGAACGACGGGTCTCGCGTGGAGTATCTAATCCGTTGTTGCGTGCCATTTTTTGACCTCCTTACAAAGTCTCTGTTTTGAAAGATACTGGTGATTTTTCTCGGTGATCGTGACGCCAATTCTCTGGCAACAAGTGATCGAGCACGTCATCAACTGTGACCGCTCCAAGCAAACGCTCGTTTGCATCAACTACAGGTAGTGAAAGCATGTTGTAACTAGCTAAATACGATGAAACTTCGTGCAAAGTAGCATCAGGATTAACACCCTTAGAGTCGTTATCGACGATAGAGCCTAAAAGTGTTGCAGGTGGTTCCCGCAGCAAACGTTGGTAGTGAACCACTCCAATAAAGCGTCCGGTTGGGGTTTCAACTGGCTGGCGGCAGATGTAAATCTGTGAAGCAAGTGCCGGAGAAATTTCTTTTTGGCGAACTGCAGCCAATGCATCGGCAACTGTGGAATCTGCGGTGAGCACAATTGGCTCAGTCGTCATCATTCCACCAGCTGAGTAATCTTCGTAATTCATCAGGCGCAATACATCTTCTGCATCTTCTGGTTCCATTAAATCAATAAGAGCATTTGCTCGCTCTCCACCAATTTCACGAAGTAAGTCGGCAGCATCATCTGGATCCATTTCACCCAATACATCTGCAGCTCTTTCACCTTCTAGTTCGGCTAATAGCGCGACGCGATCTGACTCATCCATTTCTTCCAGAACATCTGCAAGTCGCTCATCATCAAGTGCGATTGCAACTTCAATGCGACGCTTCGGAGCAAGATCTTGCAATACCGCTGCAAGGTCGGCAGCGCGTAGGTTGGCAAGTGTTGACATTAAATTTGCAACACCTTGGTTTTGCTCGGTGCTTGCAAAACCTGTGACCTCTTCCCATGCAACTGTTGAAGTTGCACCTTTGCGACGAAGTCCACGACCTCGGCGCATGATGTGGACGCGGTTGATCAACCAATCACCTGTGCGTGTTTCTTCCATGCCCATGTCCTCGACAACAACAGCTTCACCAGATTCAACTAAGGTGATTGAACGATCTAGCATTTCACCAAGAACTAGAACTTCACCTGGACGAGTCTCGAAGCGACGCATATTCAGTAAGCCAGTGATTACTACTGCTCCACTTTCAATTGAAGTCACGCGAGTAATTGGAACAAAAACACGACGGCGCAATGGAACCTCAACAACTAATCCAAGAATTCTTGGGGGTTGATTTGTAGAACGAAGGGTCGCGACAGCATCTCGCACCTTTCCTACTGGATCACCATTTGGGTCAAAGACCGCGGTACCTGCAAGACGGGCAAGAAATACTCGGTTTAGGAGATTGCTGCTCATGGGATAAGGGTACCTTTGTCTTATGAACGCAGGCGAACGCATTAATCAACATACGGCGATACCCGCACGTCCAGATCTGATTCGTTTAGGTCTTGGAATTATTGGAATCGGAACTTCAGGGCCGTTGATTGCGATGAGCACCATGCCTGTCCTCACCTTGATCTTTTGGAGAAATCTAGGCGGATCACTAGTGACTTTGCCTTTTGCTCTACGTCATCAGCGCGATCGGGCTGGTGTGAAGTGGGCCGTTATTGCTGGAGTTGTTCTAGCTCTCCATTTTGTCGGATTCTTTCTGGCCATGCGAATGACAACTGTTGCAGCCGGAACTGCCCTTGTTGCTTTGCAGCCAATATTTGCTGCACTGTTTGTTAAGTTTTCGGGCGGTCACATTCCATCAAAAGCATGGCTTGGGATGATTGTTAGTTTCGCTGGCGTATTACTTGTCGTCGGCGTAGACCTACAGATTTCCTTTAAGTCATTTTTAGGAGACTTAGCCGCTCTTATTTCCGCAGCACTTGCAGCTGCATACATGATGGCGGGGTCAAAAGCGCAAAGAACTCTAGAAACGACAACCTATACAACCATTTGTTACTTCATATGCTCTGTTACAGCTCTGCCTATGGCAATAATTGCTGGCAACGAAATATTTTCTTTTAGCGCCAAGGAGTGGTGGATCCTTTTGGGGCTAATCCTCGGAGCACAACTGCTTGGACATTCAATGTTTAACTCTGCACTAAAGAGAGTTTCACCAGCAGTAGTTTCATTAATTGTGTTTTTTGAAGTTCCAGTAAGCGCTGTTCTTGCAGCATGGTGGTTGAATCAAACACCTCCAGCTGGAATTATCCCAGGTATTGCACTAATTCTTGCGGGCTGTATTTTAGTTGTTACTAGAACTAGAGGCGTGAGTAATGATTGATTTACACACACATACAACTTGCAGTGACGGCACCGATCGTCCAAGAGATTTAGTGAACAAGGCAATTGTTCAAGGTTTAGATGTTCTAGGAATCTCAGATCACGACACAACATCAGGGTGGGAAGAAGCAACGCAAGCATTACGGGGAAGCCTCAAGTTAGCGTTAGGTGCTGAAATTTCATGTCTAACAGCAGATGGCATAAGTGTTCACATGTTGGGAATGCTTTTTGATCCAAACCATAAAGAAATGCAAACAGTATTAGAGGAAACTCGAGACGGTCGTTTACCGCGTATGCGCAAAATGATTGAAAAAATGCGAGCCGAAGGTATGGATATTTCAATAGCAGATGTTGAAAAAGCTATGCCTGTTAGCGCCACAATGGGACGACCGCATTTGGCTGATGCTTTAGTTGCAAAGAAAATTGTGAAATCTCGCGACGAAGCTTTTGTTGATTTATTAC
>Ga0209033_1000396_pt1 | contig 24770 bp, 23 predicted proteins | sample LauGreFa1BDMLBDN_2_FD_188218 | JGI IMG/M metagenome (GOLD analysis project Ga0209033, IMG submission 188218) | Freshwater lake microbial communities from Lake Michigan, USA - Fa13.BD.MLB.DN (SPAdes) (version 2) | ecosystem: Environmental > Aquatic > Freshwater > Lake | place: Lake Michigan, USA...
CCCTTAGGCAGTCGCTGCAACGCCGCCGCGGCCTTGTCCAGCCTGTCCGCCCGCCGGTAAAACTGCGCCTCGGCATGGATAAAAGCCGGTTCCTTCCGCAACGCCTCGGGTACCGCCGCAATCAGCTTTTCCGCGTCGCTCGCCCGCGTGCCCACAGCCTTCCGCGCCCGCGCAATCGCCTCAAATCCCGGCCCGATCAACGCCGCAACCCGCAACGCCGCTTCCCAATTCTCCGCAAATAGCTGCGTCGCCAGCCTTACACGATGATCCTGCATGCCGAGTCTGTCACCAAACTCCTCCAAAATCATCGCCTCGATCTCGTCCGGCACCGAATCATCCTGCCAGACAGACGCCGCAAGCTTCACCGCCTCCGCCACCTGCCCCCTGCCCTTCAGCGCCCGCGCCAAAAGCACGCGGCCAACAGCCGTCAAAGGCCGGTCTTTGCCGACAAAGGCCAGCACGGTCTCGTCATTCCGCTTTTCCGTCCGGAGCGCATCCTCGCCCTTCCGCCGGATCAGCGCGAGCACAGGCCAGGTCGGGTTCGCTTGCAAAAATGCAGCAATCCGCTCAAGACCCGCCTTTTCCGGCACGTTCCGCAGCGCCACCCATTCCAGAATCATCCGCGCCAAAGGGTCGTTGAGGCGCGCCGCAATCGCATCCCCCTGAACCAGATCCGCCTCGCGATACGCCCCGATCGCCGCCTTCAGCGTTGCAAGCCCCTCGCCGTCGAGCCCGTGCCTGAGCCCGAACGGCGCTTCCGCCGCCAACACCCCCGCACTCCGCAACGCCAGAGGCAACCCGGCCATCACTCCCAGCACACCCCGTCTGCTGATCCGTATCGACACTGAAACTCCTCCACAACGCCAACGGGAATCACCCCGCCTCTCTCCTAAAAGGCGCGAAAAATGCGGCGTCCGCAAGGCACCCTCCCGCGCAACAAACGAGAAACCGTTACACAGCCCTTCCCTGCGCCCGCGCAAATGTTTATGTGTCATTCAACGCGATGCAATGACAGCAAGAGGGGAATGACGTCATGAGCAAGAATGGCACTTTCAGGGGTTCGATGACGGCTTTGGTCACGCCGTTCAAAAACGGCAAAGTTGATGAAGCCGCCTTCCGCGGTCATGTGGATTGGCAAATCGCGCAAGGCACGCATGGCCTCGTTCCCGTCGGCACCACCGGCGAAAGCCCTACTTTGTCCCACGCCGAGCATAAAAGCGTCGTTGAATGGTGCATCAACGAGGCCAAGGGCCGCGTTCCCGTCATTGCCGGCGCCGGGTCCAACAACACCAACGAAGCGGTTGAACTCTCCCGCCACGCCGAAAAGGCCGGCGCCGACGCCGTACTCATCGTCACCCCCTATTACAACAAGCCCAATCAGGAGGGCCTGTACCAGCATTACAAGGCGATCAACGACGCCATCGGCATCCCGATTATCATCTACAACATCCCGCCACGCTCCATCGTGGATATGTCGGTCGACACCATGGCCCGCCTCTATGAACTCAAAAACATCGTCGGCGTGAAGGATGCCACCGGCAACATTGTCCGCGTCAGCCAGCAGCGTCAGGCCATGGGCCCCGATTTCATCCAGCTTTCGGGCGAAGATGCCACCGCCCTCGCCTTCAACGTCCATGGCGGCCATGGCTGCATCTCGGTCAGCTCCAACGTCGCCCCCAAGGCCTGCGCCGATTTCCAGAATGCCTCCCTCTCCGGCGATTACGCCAAGGCCCTGACCTATCAAGACAAACTCTTTCCGCTCCACTCGGCCCTGTTCGTCGAGCCCAATCCCGCAGGGCCAAAATATGCGCTCTCCGTGCTGGGCCGCATGACAGACGAAGTCCGCCTCCCCATGGTTCCCACCACCGAGCCAACCCGTGCTATTATCCGCAAGGCCATGGCGTTTGCCGGTCTCACCAACGCCTGAAGGGCCACACCGCCGCAATGACAGCCGCACCAAAAGGCAATGCCAGAGTCGCCGCCGATAACCGCAAAGCGCGTTTCAATTACGCGATTGGCGAAGTGTTCGAGGCTGGCATTGCGCTGACCGGTACGGAGGTCAAATCGCTCCGCGCGGGCAAGGCCACAATCGGCGAGAGCTACGCCGCCGAAAAAGACGGCGATCTCTTCCTCGTCAACGCCAATATTCCGGAATATCTTCAGGCCAACCAGTTCAACCACACGCCCAAGCGCCCGCGCCGTCTGCTGCTCCATCGCCGTCAGGTCGACAAACTCGTCGCCGCCGTCCAGCGCGAAGGCATGACCATCGTGCCGCTCAAAATCTATTTCAACGAAAAGGGCCGCGCCAAAGTCGAAATCGCGTTGGCCAAAGGCAAAAACGTCGCCGACAAGCGCGAAACCGCCAAAAAGCGCGATTGGGACCGCGAAAAATCCCGCGTCATGCGCGATAAGGGGTGATCCGGAAAGCGTCCTTTCCGATAAATCATTGACTTGTTGACGATTCCCCCTATGGTGCGCGCTCAATGGTGCTGAGAGCGCTGAAGGTTCGTCGCATGATCGAACCGGGCCCTGCACCCGCCATGCCGCGACCGAGAGGCGGCCTTAAACGATGAATTTTTCTGAACTGGGTCTTAGCCCTAAAGTCCTCGAAGCCGTCACAGCCGCCGGCTACACACAACCAACGCCGATCCAGGAGCAGGCCATCCCGCGCGTGCTCGAACGGCGCGACGTGCTCGGCATCGCCCAGACGGGCACCGGTAAAACCGCCGCCTTCACGCTCCCCATGATTACCCTGCTCGAGCAGGGCCGCGCACGCGCCCGCATGCCGCGCACGCTCATTCTGGAGCCAACCCGCGAATTAGCCGCCCAGGTCGAAGAATCCTTCGTCCGCTATGGTGCCGGCCAGAAACTCAATGTCGCCCTGCTCATCGGCGGTGTTTCCTTCGGCGATCAGGATCTCAAAATCGCCCGCGGCGTCGACGTGTTGATCGCAACACCCGGCCGCCTGCTCGATCACATCGAACGCGGCAAACTTCTCCTCACCGGCATCGAAGTGCTCGTCATCGACGAAGCCGACCGTATGCTGGATATGGGGTTCATCCCCGACATCGAGAAAATCTGCCGCATGGTGCCGTTCACGCGCCAGACATTGTTTTTCTCCGCCACCATGCCGCCCGAGATCCAGCGCATCACCGATGCGTTCCTGCATAATCCCGTCCGGATCGAAACCGCCCGTCAGGCCACAACCGCCTCGACAATCACCCAGCGCCTCGTCGCCACACCGCATAATCCGGCCCAGAAGCGCGAAACGCTCCGCCGCCTGATGCGCGACTCCGACGATGTGAAAAACGGTATCATCTTCTGCAATCGCAAAATCGACGTGCAATTGCTGCTCAAATCCCTGTTAAGCCACAGCTTCAACGTCGCAGCCCTCCATGGCGACATGGATCAGCGCGCCCGCACCGTTGCGCTTGACGGTTTCCGCGCCGGCACAACCCAGTTCCTCGTCGCGAGCGATGTCGCCGCCCGCGGTCTCGACATTCCCGATGTCAGCCATGTTTTCAACTATGATGCCCCGCATCACGCCGAAGATTACGTCCACCGCATCGGCCGCACCGGCCGCGCCGGCAAACTCGGCACCGCCTTCACGCTGATCAGCCCTGAGGACCACAAAAATCTCAGCGCAATTGAAGCCATGATCAAGCGCCCGATCGAATGGCTCGGCCCTTCGCTCGACGAGTCAGGTTTTGCAAGCGAAGCCCCCGCCCCGCGCGGTCGCGGTGGTCGCAACGCACCCGCCAAAGGCCAGCCCCGCAAACCGCCGGAAGCGAAACCAGCCGAGATCAAATCGGAAGCGCCAAAAGAATCCCCGCGCGCGCCATCAAAGCGTCCGCCCGCACCCCAGACCGAGATCGCCGCAGCCCCAGCCGAACCACGCGCCCCGCGCGAACAGCGGGATACACGCCCCCCCCGCGATGAACGCCCCGCACGGTCCGACGAAAATCGCCCGCGCCGGTCCTATCCCGAGGATAATGAGCCAACGCCTCTAGGCCTCGGCGATCACATGCCGGGCTTCATGATGCGGTCGGCAAAGCTGAAATAAGGGTCAGGAGTGCGCGTGCGCGCCCTCACCAGTCGCCGGCGTAATCGCCACAGACTCGCCGCACCCGCAGGCTGACGTCTGGTTCGGATTATTGAACACGAATTGCGATGCCAACGCCCCGCTCTGGAAATCCATTTCCGTGCCGAGCAGAAACATCAGCGCTTTCGGGTCAACAACAATCTTCACGCCCTTTTCATCGACGACATCATCGCCCGGGCGGATTTTTTCTTCATACTCAATCGTATACGCCATTCCCGCGCAACCGCCATTCTTGACGCCGACACGGATCGCCTCGATCGGCCGGTCTGCATTCGCCATAATGCTGCGGATACGGTCCGCCGCGGCGTCAGTCACCGACATCACTTTCAATTTCGGCAAAGCCATCGTCTTCTCTCCTCGCACGGGGTCAAGGCCCGGACGTTGAATACCTAATGTAACACTGATCGGCCCAATTGTAAGGGCCTGATCATGTCACCGCCTTCTTCTTCGGTGCCGGCGCCCGCATCGCCGCCTCAATAGCCAGTTTGAACCACGGACGAAACGCATCAGGATCCTCATACGCCTCGTCCGGCGTCTGGAAATACCGCATCGTCATCGTCTTGCCCTTCGCCGAATAGGTGAACTTTTGCAAACCCTCCGCCTCGAACACAGGCTCGGTCACATCATCCGCCTTCAGATAAAGCACGCCGTCAATCTCGATTGCGATAATCCGCCCATCCACATAAACGCTCGTTCCGCCAAACATCCGCTTCAGCATCACGCGGGCGAAAGGCGCGAAAAGATCATAAAGATCATCATGCGTCATCGAAGGCCGCCTATCACCACATATCGAGCGCGAATCTCGCTTCGTCCGACATGCGCGACTGGTCCCATGGCGGATCAAACACCATCTTCACCACAACCGATTGAATGCCCGGCACAGCCTGAACCGCCGCCTCGACCCACCCCGGCATTTCGCCCGCAACCGGACATCCCGGCGCTGTCAGCGTCATATCAATAGCAACATTCCTGTTGTCATCGATATCCACCTTGTAGATCAGCCCCAATTCGTAAATATCGGACGGAATTTCCGGATCATACACCGTCTTGAGCGCCGCAACGATGTCGTCGGTCAGCCGGTCGATTTCCTCCGGCGGCAAAGACGGGTTCACGCCGATTGCCGGATGGTTCGGCGAAGGCGTATCGGACACGCTTGTATCATTCATAACGCTCTCCTCAACCGAACATGCTTTCAGCTTTTCGCAAAGCCGCCACGAGAATATCGATCTCTTCTACCGTATTATAAAACGCAAAAGAAGCCCGGCATGTCGAGGTCACGCCAAACCGCGCGAGCAGAGGCTGCGCGCAATGCGTCCCCGCCCGCACCGCCACTCCCGCACGATCAATCACGGTCGCAACATCATGCGCATGCGCGCCCTTCATCGAGAACGCGACAATCGCGCCCTTGTCCCGCGCCTTGCCGATAATCTCGATTGAATTCATCGCGCCCAATTGCTGCATGGCATAATCGCGCAAGGCATGTTCCTGCGCGGAAATCGCGTCGCGGCCGACACTGTTCATATAATCCAGTGCCGCCCCCAGCCCGATAGCCTGCACAATCGGCGGCGTCCCCGCCTCGAACCGGTGCGGCGGCTCGTTATAGGTCACCGTCTCGGTTGTCACGAGATTGATCATCTCGCCGCCGCCATTATAGGGCGGCAATTTGGCGAGCAAATCCCGCTTGCCATACAAAACCCCGATCCCGGTCGGCCCGTAGAGCTTATGCCCGGTCAGGCAATAAAAGTCGACATCCAGCGCCCGCACATCGGTCGCGAGATGCACCGCCCCCTGGCACCCGTCAATCATCACATAGGCGCCCTGCGCATGCGCAATCCGGACAATCTCCGCAACCGGCGTCACGGTTCCGAGAACATTCGACATTTGCGTGAGAGCAACAATTTTCGTCCGCGGCGTCACAAGCTTTTCAAACGCATCCAGATCAAAATTGCCGACATCATCCACCGGCACCCATTTGATCACCGCGCCATACCGCTCGCGCAAAAAATGCCACGGCACAATATTGGAGTGATGCTCCATGATCGACAAAATGATCTCGTCACCCGGCTTGATCACCATCTGCCCGAGGCTCGCGGCAACGACATTCATCGCTTCCGTGGCATTGCGGGTAAAAATGATCTCGTCTGTCGAAGCCGCATTGATAAAGGCGCGGATCGTCTCGCGCGCATGCTCGAACGCCTCGGTCGCCGCATTGGCCATATAATGCAGGCCCCGATGCACATTCGCGTATTCGTTCTCATAAGCATAGATCATGCGATCAAGCACCGCTTTCGGCTTCTGCGCCGACGCCGCATTATCGAGATACACAAGCGGCTTGCCGTAAACGGTTTTCGACAGGATCGGAAAATCCGCACGGATTGCCGCAATATCAAACGGACGCTCAGTCGTCATTGTGGTTGCTCCCGCCATCACGCCCGCGCCTTCAGCCACGCGTCAATCGCACCATCAAGCGCCTCGCGGACGCCGTCATGTGCGATCATCGCCACCGCTTCACCCGCAAATGCCTGCAACATCAACGCTTCCGCCTCCGTCTTCGGCAGACCGCGCGCCTGCAAATAGAACAGCAAATCCTCGTCGAGCGCGCCCACAGTCGCGCCATGCCCGCACTGCACATCATCCGCGAAGATTTCGAGTTCCGGTTTGTTGTTCATCGTCGCGCCATCGGTCAGCACAACCGCACGGCTCATCATCTTGCCATCCGTCTTTTGCGCCAATGGCCGCACGATGATCTTGCCTTGGAACACCCCCGTCGCTTCGCCATCGAGCACATGCGCAAAATGCTCGCGGCTCTGGCAGTTCGGCACCGCATGATCGACAACAAGCGTCGTATCAGCATGCTGCCGCGCATTGAGCAGCATCGCGCCACTCAGCGTCACCACCGAGTGCTCGCCTTCAAGACGCAAAAAAACCTGATGCCGCGAAAGCGCGCCACCCGTCACGAAGGAATGCGCATTGAACACGTTCGACGCCCCGAGCATCACCACCAGCGTCGAAAAATCAGCCGCCGCCTTCCCGTGCGCATTCACCCGCACCAAATCAATTTTGGCATCATCACCGGCCACAATCTCGACCAGCGAATTGTTCTGATAGGCCACGCCATCCGGCCCGAAATGGCTTTCCACCAGCGTCACCGCCGCACCCGCACCAACTTCGAGTGTCACGCGCGGATACACCGCCACCGCCGCCCCGCCAATCATCGACTGCAGATGAAGCGGCGTGTCGAACTTGATCCCCGCAGCAATCTTGATCACCACCCGCCCGGTCATAAAGGCCGTATTCAGCGCAATCATCGGATCATCCGCCAAACCGCCATCGACAGCCGGCTCCGCCTCCTCATGCACCTTCACACCGTCCGGCAAGCGACCGAGATCCGACCGCGCCCGATCCAGCACGCCGTTGACAAGCACAATCTTGAACGCCTCAAGCGCGGAAAGCGCGCTCGGCAGCACGGCCATTTCAGGCAAAGCCACCGTGTGTTTGGCATGCACTGTAGGCCCCGCCACCTCGCGCAGCAAAGCCCGCACATCGGTATAATGGTAGGGCTCGATCCGGCGATGCGGCAGGCCCAAGGCAACAAACCGCTCGAAAGCGGCACGACGCAGTTTCAGCCCTGCGGGATCACGCGTCGTTAGCCCTGCTTCAAACGCAGGGAACTGCGAAATATAAGCCGCCTCGGCCTGCGTTCTGATCGGAGTAATAATCGTCATTCTGTCCGGGCTCCTATGCCGCGTCCGAAACATAATCGGCGTAGCCATTGGCTTCGAGCTCGAGGGCGAGCTCTTTGCCGCCCGTTTTCACCACCCGCCCCTTCGACATCACATGCACCGTATCCGGCACAATATAGTTCAAAAGCCGCTGATAATGTGTGATCACAAGGAAAGAGCGATCCGCCGAGCGCAATTTGTTCACGCCTTCGGAAACAACCTTCAGCGCGTCAATATCCAGCCCCGAATCCGTCTCGTCGAGAATGCAGATGCGCGGCTCGAGCAGCGCCATTTGCAGAATTTCCATGCGCTTCTTCTCGCCGCCCGAAAATCCCACATTCAGCCCGCGCTTCAGCATATCCTGCGGAATCCCGAGATCATCCGCCGCCTTCCGCACCCGCTTCATGAAATCCGGCGTCTTGATCTCGTCGCTGCCCGCCGCCCGCAAATGCGCGTTCATCGCCGCTTTCAAAAACGTCATCGTCGCAACACCCGGAATTTCCAGCGGATATTGGAACGCCAGAAACACCCCCGCCGCCGAACGCTGGTCGGGCTCCATCTCGAGAATATTCTCACCCTCGAGCAAAATCTCTCCGTCCAGAATTTCATATCCCGGCTTGCCTGCAATCACATAAGAAAGCGTCGATTTCCCCGACCCGTTCGGCCCCATAATGGCCGCAACCTCACCCCGGTGAACCGTCAGAGTAAGCCCGTTCAGAATCTTCTTAGATCCGTCTTCAATAGCGACATGGAGATTTTTAATTTCAAGCATTGATCTCACCTTCAACATAAAGAGTCCGCTCCCTGAGGTAGCGGATAACCTTGGAAAACAAACGATCTATTTCATCAATCCGGACCATGAACTCCGCTTCCGGCGGAATATCCGCAAGGCCTCCCGAGCCCACGGGATAACGATACTTCGAAGACGCGGAACTCAAATCATCGAACATCAAAAAATCATCGTAGAGTGGATTTTTGGAACCGATAATCCCGACAAGCTCCCGGATATTGTGGGTCGACCCTGCTCTTTGATCTTCCGCCTCGATGACGGCGCGCAACAATTTCTCGACAACCTGCTGTGCAAGAAAAAGCGCGGGACGAGGCACTTCCTGCGACAACAACTTGACCGCCTTCAACTCGTCGCCAGCGAGCGTTATGAAAGACCGGATACGCTTGAGACGATGCGGATGAGCTGTCATGATCGGGCCTCGTAAAGCTTTCGGCCTTCATCAATAACCGTTGCAACAAAGGAGGTGTACAGGCTGGCAGCCTCGTCAAAATCGGCCTTTCCGACAGGAACAATATCGCACCCGATCCCCGTGCCGCTCGTCGCCATATAAGCCTGTTCATAATGATCGGCCCAAGCCTGCCCCGGCTTAGCGACAACCAGAAGGTCATAATCACTGTCAGGGCGATGGCTACCCCGTGCCCGACTGCCAAACAACCAGATCGCGTAAGGGTCGAGCGACTCAACCAATTTTTCGACAAGCGCCGCCAATGCCGCTTCCTCCGAGAGAAAGTGACCAATATTCGGTTTTACCGAATTGGAGTGGTTGATGTGAGTGTGAGCCATCGGCGTTTATGTGTAACCTTTTCAAACAAGATACTGGTGAGAGGACGCCAACCAATACTACATCACATGACGTGCCCGGCAGAATTAAGTGTTCTCAAAACACGATCAAACACCTCATCCACGTCACCAGCCACGCCACTTTCAAGACCGGCATCCCATAGTTCACGCAATCTGGCCTCGGGGCTTGGACGATCTGCACGCAAATCCACAATTTCATCCCGCAACCGCCGCAATTCTCCGCTCAAGGAGTGAAGATCAGAACGAAATGGACCAATTTGCTCAAGAATGAGATTTTCAACCTTTTCATTCATCATTTTACCCCACGCTTCCCTCAAGCGAGATCGAGATCAACTTCTGCGCTTCAACCGCGAATTCCATCGGCAATTGCTGCAACACGTCCTTCACAAATCCGTTCACGATCAGCGCCGTTGCCTCCTCGGCGGAAAGCCCGCGCTGGCGGCAATAGAACAATTGGTCTTCCGAGATTTTCGACGTCGTCGCCTCATGCTCGAACATCGAGCTCGAATTCTTGCTTTCGAGATACGGCACCGTATGCGCGCCGCACGTCTCGCCGATCAGAAGACTGTCGCAATTGGTAAAATTCCGCGCATTCGTCGCCTTTTTATGCGCCGATACCTGCCCGCGATAGGTATTCTGCGACCGTCCCGCGGAAATCCCCTTCGAGATGATCCGGCTTGTCGTATTCTTGCCGAGATGGATCATTTTCGTGCCGCTATCCACTTGCTGCATGCCGTTCGACACCGCAATCGAATAGAATTCGCCGCGCGAGCCATCGCCGCGCAAAATGCAGCTCGGATATTTCCACGTGATCGCCGAACCCGTCTCAACCTGTGTCCAGCTGATCTTGGAATTCGCACCCCGGCAATCGCCCCGCTTGGTCACGAAATTATAGATCCCGCCCTTGCCCTCGGAATCCCCCGGATACCAGTTCTGGACGGTTGAATATTTGATCTCTGCATCATCCATCGTCACGAGTTCGACAACGGCCGCATGCAACTGGTTCTCGTCCCGCTGGGGTGCCGTGCATCCCTCGAGGTAACTCACATAAGAGCCCTTCTCGGCAATGATCAGCGTCCGCTCGAACTGGCCGGTATTCTTCTCGTTGATCCGGAAATAGGTCGACAATTCCATCGGGCAACGCACACCCTCGGGAATGTAGACAAACGATCCGTCCGTGAACACCGCACAATTCAACGTCGCGTAATAATTATCCGTCACCGGCACAACCGAGCCGAGATATTTCCGCACCAGTTCCGGATGCTCTTTGATGGCGTCCGAAATCGAGCAGAAAATTACGCCGACCTTTTTCAGCTCTTCCTTGAACGTCGTCACAACGGAGACCGAGTCGAACACCGCGTCCACCGCGATTTTCGAGGTCTGTACACCCGCAAGAATTTCCTGTTCGCGCAGCGGAATACCGAGCTTCTTGTAAGCATCGAGAATTGCCGGATCGACCTCGTCCAGAGACTTTGGCGACGCATTCATCTTTGGCGCCGCATAATAATAGGAATCGTTGAAATCGATCTTCGGATAGGAGACGCGCGCCCAATTCGGCTCAGTCATGGTCAGCCAACGGCGATAGGCATCAAGCCGCCACTCGAGCATCCATTCCGGCTCGCCCTTTTTCGCCGAGATAAACCGGACAATATCTTCCGAGAGGCCCTTCGGGGCTTTGTCGACTTCAAGCTCCGTCGAAAACCCGTATTTGTACTGGTCCACATCAAGCGCACGAACCTGCTCGACAGTCTCTTTAACCGCAACCATTCATCTCTCCCGACATTCCGGCTTCAAGGGCCGACGTCATCTTCGCTTCACATCATCCGTTCCGGGCAACGCACATTCACGCCGCGTGCCGCCCGATCAATTTTTCGCGCTTAGATAGAGTGCGTTCGAACACCTCGCGGAATCGGATCACATCCGCCTCGCTGCTTGTCCAACCCGCACTCAACCGCAACACACCCTTGGCCATATCCGCCGCAATCCCCATCGCCTCGAGCACATGCGACCTTTTCACCTTGCCCGACGAGCAGGCCGAACCGGAGGAAAGCGCAATGCCCGCCAGATCAAAATTCATCAACGCCGTTTCCGCCGTCAGCCCCGGCACCGAAAACGCCACTGTATTCGGCAACCGCGCCACATCGGCACCGAAGATCACCGCATCAGGCGCCAAGTCCCTTATCGCATTCTCAAAAGCATCACGAAGAGCACCAAGTCTATGGGCCTCGTCCTCAAGGTCCTTGAGAACCGCCGAAGCCGCAGCACCAAATCCGGCAATCCCCGCGACATTCTCCGTCCCCGAGCGCGCCCCGCGCTCCTGTCCGCCGCCACGCAGCATCCGGTCACCGATCACAATACCGCCCGAGCGCAGCACAAGCGCGCCAACGCCCTGAGGCCCGCCGATCTTGTGCGCCGAGAGCGCGAGCATGTCTGCCCCTGCAGTCACCTGATCAATCGGCATCTTGCCTGCAACCTGCACCGCGTCGCAGTGCAAAATCCCGCCATGCGCATGCACAATCGCCGCAATCGCAGCAATCGGTTGCAAAATCCCCGTCTCGTTATTCGCCGCCTGCACCGCCACAAGCGCCCGCCCGCCTGCCGCCGAAATCGCAGCAAGCCGCTCGGAAAGCCAAGTCTGATCAACCAGCCCGTTCGGCAAAACCGGGATACGTTCCACAGCATTGCGCTCGAAACGCGCGCCCTCCAGCACGCAGACATGCTCCACTGCACTCATGAGACACTGCGTGAACGGACGCCGGTCGCCCCCGACTTCGAGCGCAGGCGTTAGTGCCAGAATACTCGCTTCCGTCCCCCCGCTCGTGAATATCACATCGCGGGATTGGGCCCCTGCGAGCAGCGCCACCTGATCCCGCGCCGTCTCGATGAGCGCATGGGCCGCCCTTCCCTCGCGATGCACCGAGGATGGATTGGCCGCATGATCCAACGCATCAAGCATCGCCGCGCGCGCTTCCGGACGCAGCGGCGACGTCGCATTATGATCAAGATAGACGCGTTCGACCGCGATCATCATCCAATTCCATCATCAACAACGTCACTATTCTTGGATCCAACCAACGAAACCCAACACAAGAAGCGGGAAATGCTTGCATTTTACCCCCGCACCCGTGCTAAGAGCGGTTGTCTGTCCAATGCGCCGCGGTATTACCGCAGCCAGCTGGAACCGACCGGTCGGATCTTAGAACCATTCTAAGTGTTATTTGACGATGGAACACTCCCGAGTCAAGCGGGACGGTCCTTTGTTGTACCGATGATAAGGCCGTTACTCGATAAGAAGCGTTATGAAGGGTGCATGAATGCCTGAAGTTATTTTCACGGGGCCTGCGGGACGAATCGAAGGCCGCTATAATCAATCAAAATCCAAAGGCGCCCCGATCGCGATCATCCTGCACCCGCACCCGCAATTCGGCGGCACGATGAACAACCAGATCGTCTATGCGCTTTATTATGCGTTTCTCGAACGCGGATTCTCGACCCTCCGCTTCAATTTCCGCGGCGTCGGACGCAGCCAGGGCGCGTTCGATCACGGTCAGGGCGAATTGTCGGACGCCGCAACCGCGCTCGATTGGGCGCAAGCCATCAACCCGGACGCCCGCGCCTGCTGGATCACCGGCATCTCCTTCGGCGCATGGATCGGCATGCAACTCCTGATGCGTCGTCCCGAGATCGAAGGCTTCATCTCGATCGCCGCACCCGCCAACCGGTTCGATTTCACCTTCCTCGCCCCCTGCCCGTCCTCCGGCCTGTTCGTACATGGCTCGCATGACCGCGTAGCTCCTGCCAAAGACGTGATCCCGATCATCGAGAAGGTTAAAACCCAAAAGGGCATCCAGCTCGAACACCAGATGGTCGACGGCGCAAACCACTTTTTCGAGAACAAGGTCGAGGACCTCATGGTGCTCGTCAACACCTATCTCGACAAGCGCCTTGGCCCGAAGGAAGTCGAATAAACGTCACTGGTTAGTTCAATGAACGACTTGCAAAGCCAACGGATCATTTCTAAATTAACAGCGTCATCAGGCCACGTTCATCAGGGTGTGACGGAATGAACCGCGACGTCCGAAAATTGGAAGAAATTATTCGGTCAAAATTGGCCACAGAATACGAACGTCTGAAAGTCGTAAACGTCAGAGTGCACGAGGACGCGGATTTCGAGGATGACGACGTTATCTATGTAGATGTTGTTTTCGAAGGACCACTGCAGGACACTGATGCGGGTGCTCTGTCCGGAGTCGTCCGCAAGGTTCGGCCTGCTCTGTTCGAAAACGACGAGAGTGCGTTCCCGGTATTTTCATTCATCTCAAAAGATGATGCTGGACTCGCCTCCCGTGCAGCCGCAAGATTTCATTGACGTCGCAAGAGAGCTCCTGGCCTCCGACACAGGAAAGCCGCGTCAGGCATTCCTGAGACGTTCCGTCAGCACACTCTATTATGCCTTGTTCCACGCCCTCGCCCGGTCGTGCGCCGACGCCCTGATCGGCGGCTCAAACGCCGACAGGAGTCGAAGCGCTTGGACCCAAGTATATCGGTCGCTCGATCATGGCTTTGCACGTCAGCAATGCTCGAATTCAAGGATATCGGCATTCCCGCAAGAGATTCAGGATTTTGCAAATTTGTTTGCAACGATGCAGAAAAAGCGTCATCGCGCCGACTACAATCCGCTGGAACGCTTTTCTAAATCGGCCGTGTTCGCGGACATCCACCAAACGGAAGCGGTAATCAAGGGCTTCAAAATGGTTACGATCAAGGATAAACGGGCGTTTGCCGCCTTTGTCTTGCTCAGAGCTCGTAGCGATTAAATCAGCAAAATCGGCAAAAAGCGGATCATTCGCGCAATTGCCTGCCTCCTCCCTTCAGGCTAAAACAGCGCAATGGTCATCAAGCAGTTCGCCTATCTCGTCGCACTCGCCCGCGAAAAGCATTTCGCCCGGGCGGCGAAGGCCTGCAATGTGTCGCAGCCGACCTTGTCAGGCGCGATCCGGCAGCTTGAGGAAGAGCTTGGTGTTCCCCTAGTCGAGCGCGGCCACCGTTTCACGGGGCTGACCGCCGAAGGCGAGACGATCCTTGCCCACGCCAAACGCATTCTCGCCGAAGTCGACACCATGGCGCAATCCATCGGCGATGTGCGGCAAGGCTTGAAAGGCCGCCTCCGGATCGGCGCAATCCCCACCGCCCTGCCCCTCGTCGCCCAGATTACCGGCCCCTTCTCGGAGCGTTTTCCCGCTGTCACCCTTGCCGTCCTGTCCATGACCTCGACCGCCATTCAGGACGCCATCGACAATTTCGATATCGATGTCGGCATCACCTATCTCGACAATGAACCGCTCGAACGCGTCATCTCCAAACCGCTCTACGCCGAAACCTACGTCCTCCTCACCCGCGCCGACAGCGCGCTGGCCAGCCGCGAGACAATCGGCTGGCAGGAGGCGGCAACGCTCAATCTCTGCCTTCTGACGCCCGACATGCAGAACCGCCGCATTCTCGACGGCATTTTCCGCTCGGTCGGCAAGGCGCCGCATCCGGTCATGGAAACAAATTCGATCTTCAATCTCTGCTCGCACGCCGCCGTTCCCGGCTGGGTCAGCATTGTGCCGTCGCAATTGCCGCGATTCTTCGGCATCCCCGCGGGCCTCAAAGCGCTCCGCCTCGTCGATCCCGCGGCCTCGCGTTCGGTAGGTCTCATCATGGCGGACCGCCAACCTCAAGCGCCCCTTGCCCGCAGCCTGTTCGCGCTCTCCACGCCGCTCGACGCCGGCGACTGATCGTCCGTTCTATCCATCTCGATTCCGCTAAATCTAATTAATCGGGATTTCCGATGAATTATTAGATAAAACCTATTTGATCACCGATCAAGAATGGACTACGAGAACTCGACAAGAGTCATAAGAGTTCATGAAGCTGGACATGGGACACGGGATGGAATCGATGAGCTGGGACGAAGCAGTAGCAACGTCAATCGTCAATGAGCACAAGCATTTGGCGGGCGCAACGCTCCCGATTCTGCACGCTTTGCAGGAAAATTTCGGCTATATCGACCGCGCTGCCATTCCCCTGATTGCCGAGGCGCTCAACGTCTCGAAGGCCGAAGTGCTCGGCACCATCACTTTCTACCATGATTTCCGCTCTGAGCCCGCCGGCCGCCGCGTCATCAAGCTCTGCCGCGCCGAAGCCTGTCAGGCCGTCGGGTGCGAGGCGCTTGTCGACCACGCCGCCCGCGAGCATCATCTCGCGATCGACTCCACCAGTGCCGACGGCGCCGTCACCTTTGAAACCATTTATTGCCTCGGCAATTGCGCGCTCGGTCCTGCCGCCCTCGTCGATGGCGAGCTTGTCGCGCGTCTCACACCTGAAAAACTCTCCGCACTCTGCGATGGCAGGTCTGTTCAGGAGATCGTCAAGGGAGCCTTGTCATGAGCGCCGTACTCCGGATCTATGTTCCCATTGACGCTGCAGCCCTTTCGGTCGGCGCCGATGCTGTAGCCGCCCACATTGCCGGCGAGGCAGCAAAGCGCGGCGCATCCGTCGAGATCATCCGCAACGGCTCTCGCGGCATGCTCTGGCTCGAACCGCTCGTCGAGGTCGAAACCCCGTCAGGCCGCGTCGCCTATGGCCCAGTCACCGTGTCGGATGTCGCCTCCCTGTTCGATGCAAATTTCCTCACCGGCGGCGCGCACAAACTCGGCCATGGCCTCACCGACGAGATGGACTGGATGAAGCGCCAGAACCGCTTCACCTTCGCCCGCGTTGGTATCATTGATCCGCTGTCGCTCGATGCCTACCGCGCCCATGGCGGCTTTAAAGGGCTTGAGAAAGCCATTGCCATTGGCGGTGCCGCAACCGTTGAAGAGGTTCGCGTCTCCGGCCTGCGTGGTCGCGGCGGCGCCGGCTTCCCGACGGGTATTAAATGGAAAACCGTTCACGACGCCAAGGGCGACCAGAAATACATCGTCTGCAACGCCGATGAGGGCGATAGCGGCACCTTTGCCGACCGCATGTTGATGGAGGGCGACCCCTTCACTTTGATCGAGGGTATGACAATCGCCGCCGTCGCCGTCGGGGCAACGCAAGGCTTCATCTATCTGCGTTCCGAATATCCGCACGCCTTCCGCACGCTGCAAACCGCAATCAGCCTCGCCGAGCGCTCAGGCATTCTCGGCAAATCCGTTCTCGGCTCCGGCCACGCCTTCCACCTCGAAGTCCGCCTCGGTGCGGGCGCCTATATTTGTGGCGAGGAAACCTCCCTGCTCGAAAGCCTCGAGGGCAAGCGCGGCATCGTCCGCGCCAAGCCACCGATCCCGGCACTGCAAGGGCTCTTCGGCAAACCCACCATCGTCAACAATGTCATCTCGCTCTCGAGCGTACCCTGGATTCTGGCCAATGGCGGCGCTGCCTATGCAGCCCACGGCCTCAACCGGTCGCTCGGCACCCTTCCCGTCCAGATCGCGGGGAACATCAAGCGCGGCGGCCTCGCCGAACTCGATTTCGGTATTTCCGTCCGCGACATCATCGAAGGTCTCGGCGGCGGCACCCTGAGCGGTCGCCCGATCCGCGCCGTTCAGGTCGGTGGCCCGCTCGGCGCCTATATACCGAACGATCTGCTCGACACCCCGATGGATTACGAGGCGCTGGCCTCGATCCGCGCCATGCTCGGCCATGGCGGCTTCGTCGTGTTCGATGACACGGTCGATATGGCCAAGCAGGCCCGTTTCGCCTTCGCCTTCTGCGCCAAGGAATCATGCGGCAAATGCACACCGTGCCGCATCGGCGCGACCCGCGGCGTCGAAACCATGGACCGCATCATCGCAGGCCATGAGCCTGAGAAGAACATCACTGTCCTGCGTGACCTCGGCAAGCTCATGACCGATGCCTCGCTCTGCGCCATGGGCGGGCTCACTCCGATGCCTGTCCTGAGCGCCCTGAACCATTTCCCTGAAGATTTTGACCGCGCAGCACACAAGCTGGCGGCAGAGTAAGGAGAGCACCATGTCGCTCATCAAAGAACTCGATTACGGCACCCCGATCCGCGTCTCGGAAAAGACCGTCACACTCACAATTGACGGCGTCAGCGTCAGCGTTCCGGCAGGCACCTCCGTCATGGCCGCCGCGATGAGCATGGGCACCAAAATCCCGAAACTCTGCGCCACCGATTCGCTCGAGCCCTTCGGCTCGTGCCGTCTCTGTCTCGTCGAGATCGAGGGCCGTCGCGGCACCCCCGCCTCCTGCACCACCCCCGCAGAAGAAGGCATGATCGTCCGCACCCAGTCCGACACCCTCCACACGCTGCGCAAGGGCGTCATGGAACTCTACATCTCCGACCATCCGCTCGATTGCCTCACCTGCTCCGCCAATGGCGATTGCGAATTGCAGGACATGGCAGGTGCTGTCGGTCTGCGCGAAGTGCGCTACGGCTATGATGGCGAGAACCATCTGCGCGACGCCAAGGACACGTCGAACCCCTACTTCACCTATGACGCCTCGAAATGCATCGTCTGCAACCGCTGCGTCCGCGCCTGCGAGGAAGTGCAAGGCACCTTCGCGCTCACCATTACCGGTCGCGGCTTTGACTCCCGCGTCGCCGCCGGCCCGACCGATTTTCTCGGCTCCGAATGCGTTTCTTGCGGCGCCTGCGTTCAGGCCTGCCCGACGGCAACCCTCATGGAAAAGACCGTCATCCAGATGGGTCAGCCCGACCATTCCAAAGTCACAACCTGCGCCTATTGCGGCGTCGGATGCTCCTTCAAGGCCGAAATGCAGGGCGACAAGGTCGTCCGCATGGTTCCCTACAAGGACGGCAAGGCCAATGAGGGCCATTCCTGCGTCAAGGGCCGTTTCGCCTGGGGCTATGCCGGCCACAAGGACCGCATCACCAAGCCGATGATCCGCGAAAAGATCACCGATCCATGGCGTGAAGTCACGTGGGAAGAAGCGATCGGTCGCGCCGCCAGCGAGTTCAAGCGCATCCAGTCCGACTATGGCCGCGACTCGGTCGGCGCCATCACCTCGTCGCGCTGCACGAACGAGGAAGTCTTCCTCGTCCAGAAACTCGTCCGCGCGGCCTTCCGCAACAACAATGTCGACACCTGCGCCCGCGTCTGCCATTCGCCGACCGGCTACGGCCTGTCGAAAACCTTCGGCACCTCCGCCGGTACACAGGATTTCAAATCTGTCGCCGAGTCGGATGTCGTCCTCGTCATCGGCGCCAACCCGACCGATGGTCACCCGGTCTTCGCGTCGCGCCTTAAAAAGCGCCTCCGCGCGGGAGCCCAGTTGATCGTCGCCGATCCCCGCCGGATTGATCTCGTCAAATCTCCCCACATCAAGGCGGCGCATCATCTGCCCCTGAAGCCGGGCACCAATGTCGCGCTCATCAATTCCATCGCCCATGTCGTTGTCACTGAAGGCCTCGTTGACGAGGATTTCGTCCGCGAGCGGTGCGAACTGGTCGAATTCGAAATGTGGGCCCGCTTTGTCGCGGAAGAGCGCAACTCGCCTGAAGCAATGGAAGCGTTCACCGGCGTTCCCGCCGATGAAGTCCGCAAGGCTGCCCGCCTGTTCGCCACCGGCGGCAATGGAGCGATCTATTACGGCCTCGGCGTCACCGAGCACAGCCAAGGCTCCACCACCGTCATGGCAATGGCCAATCTCGCAATGGCAACCGGCAATATCGGGCGCAATGGCGTCGGCGTGAACCCGCTGCGCGGCCAGAACAATGTGCAGGGCGCCTGCGACATGGGCTCCTTCCCGCACGAACTCTCCGGCTATCGCCACGTCAGCGATGACGCCACCCGCGACATGTTCCAGAACCTCTGGGGCGTGGAACTCTCAAACGAACAGGGCTTCCGCATCCCGAACATGCTGGATGAAGCCGTTGGCGGCAATTTCAAGGGTATCTATATTCAGGGTGAGGATATCGCCCAGTCCGACCCGAACACCAAACACGTCACCGCCGGCCTCGAAGCCATGGAATGCGTGGTCATTCAGGATCTCTTCCTGAACGAGACCGCCAAATACGCCCATGTCTTCCTGCCGGGTTCGTCCTTCTTGGAGAAGGATGGCACCTTCACCAATGCCGAGCGCCGCATCAGCCGCGTCCGCAAGGTCATGGAGCCGAAATCGGGCAAGTCCGAATGGCAGGCAACCATCGATCTCGCCGCAGCCCTCGGCTACGAGATGCACTACACCCACCCGTCCGAGATCATGGACGAAATCGCCCGCCTCACCCCGACCTTCAAGGGTGTCAGCTACGCGAAAATCGAGGAGCTCGGCTCCGTCCAATGGCCATGCAATGACAATGCCCCGCTCGGCACACCGATCATGCACATTGACCGCTTCGTCCGCGGCAAAGGCCAGTTCATGATCACGGAATACGTCCCAACAGAGGAAAAGCAGGGCCCGCGCTTCCCGCTCCTCCTCACCACGGGCCGCATCCTGTCGCAATACAATGTCGGCGCGCAAACCCGCCGCACCGACAATAATGTCTGGCATACCGAGGACGTGCTCGAAATCCATCCGTTCGACGCCGAAAATCGCGGCATCAATAACGGGGATCTCGTCTCCCTCAACAGCCGCTCCGGCGAAATCTCGCTCCGCGCGGAAGTCACCGAGCGTGTCCAGCCGGGTGTCGTCTACACCACCTTCCACCATGCGCGGACAGGTGCGAACGTCATCACCACCGATTTCTCAGACTGGGCCACCAACTGCCCGGAATACAAGGTGACAGCGGTTGAAGTCCGCCGCACCAATTATTTCTCGGAATGGCAGGAACGAAACCTCGAGGAAGAGATTTCACTCAGGAAGATTGCGCAACAGCTTCCAACCGCGGCGGAATAAATTGGCAACACCCCTGCTCCCGGTTTCCCTGTCGGTTCCGGCGGAACGCATGCGTTTCGACGGCATCGACGGACTTGCCGTAGCGCAGGATATTGCCGTCGAAATGCCGGTCAATATCATTTACGGCACAATCCCCTATGCCGTCATGATGGCGACGCCCGATGATCTCGAGGATTTTGCCACCGGCTTCAGCCTCACCGAAGGCATCGTGCAGACAGCAAGCGAGATCCGCTCGATCACCACTGAACCTGTTGATGATGGCGTCGCCATCACGATCGATCTGGTACCCGATCGCTTCCGCGAGCACCTCGCCCGCCGCCGCAATCTTTCCGGCCGCACCTCATGCGGCCTGTGCGGGATCGACTCGATGGATGCCCTGCCCGCTGCAAAGGCGCTTGGCAAAGCTCCCGTCACTGTTTCTGCCGAAGCCATTCACAAGGCCCTTCTGGCCCTCGAGACCCGGCAGCCGCTTGGCACCCTCACCCGCGCCGTCCATGCCGCAGCTTGGTGCAACCATGCGGGTGACATTCTCGCTGTGCGCGAAGATGTCGGCCGCCACAACGCGCTCGACAAACTCATCGGCCACCTTCTCCGCGACAACCAGTCCCCTGCCGAGGGCTTCATCCTCATCACCAGCCGCGCCTCGTTCGAGATGATCGAGAAGGCCGCCATCTTCGGCGCTGGCACCATCGTCGCCATTTCCGCCCCGACCTCGCTCGCCGTCAAACGGGCGCGAGAGCTCGGCGTCACCCTCATCGCCGTCGCACGCCGCGACGCCGCCATCGTCTTCGCGGGCGCTTTGGCCCCCCATCAGGAGTTAACCGCATCATGACCGCAACCCAGACAACCGACATCGAACATCACGAGACCCCGACCGAGAAGCTCCTGCGCATGGCGCACCAGATCACGACCTTCTTCGAGTCCTATCCCGAGGAGCAGGGCGTCGCCGCCATCGCCGAGCACATCAACAAGTTCTGGCACCGCACCATGCGGGACGAGTTCGTCACCACCTTCTCCGAAAGCGACCCGGCCCTGAAGCCGCTCCTCCGGAAGGCGATGCCCAAGATCAAGAGCGCGGTTCCCCGCCACTGAACACCAAATCAGCCTGACAACACGATCATCACCAGCTCGGATTTTCCGTGACGGACCGCTTTTGTTCGGCATGTCCAACGGCGAAACTCCAACGTTGGAGTTTCGGTGGCACAACTCTGGAACAAACACTGGTAAAGTTGACGGTAATTCACCCTGTTGTACCACTTGATAAACTGGGAATTTCCATAAAATGTCCAGTAGAACCGGCATTTTCTCCAAGTTACATTCGGAATGCACCCCATGACGGAAATCATGGCATTTTGTTGCATAACCGTTTAACGAACAGTGGCGGAGTCCACATTGGACGCCGCCGCACCGGCCACACTGGCACGGTCCTGTCCATAATAGCCGCCCGATCGGATTTACATGCCCTTTCCCGTCCTTCCTGCCCCACTTTCCCGCGCCCTCATTGAGCGCAGCTACCTTGAGCCGACCTCGGTACAGAGCGCCGTCCTCGAAGCCGAAGCCGATGACCGCGATCTGCTGGTCTCGGCACAAACCGGCTCCGGCAAGACAGTTGCCTTCGGTTTGGCCGTTTCTACGAGCCTTTTAGGCCAAAATGACCGCGCCGAACCCGCGCCAACCCCGCTTGTCCTCGTCATCGCCCCAACCCGCGAATTGGCCATGCAGGTCCGCGCCGAGCTCGAATGGCTCTATGGCCAGACCGGTGCACGCGTGATTTCCTGCGTTGGCGGCATGGATATCCGCCGCGAAGCCGCAGCCCTCATTCAGGGCGGCCATATCGTCGTCGGCACACCCGGCCGTCTGCGTGATCACATGGAGCGCGGTCGTCTCGATGTCTCGGCTCTGCGCGCCGTTGTGCTCGACGAAGCCGACGAAATGCTCAATCTCGGCTTCCGCGAAGACCTCGAATTCATGCTCGACTTGATGCCGGCAGAGAAGCGCACTTTACTGTTTTCGGCCACGATTCCACGAGAAATCGCCTCTTTGGCCCGCCGTTTTCAAAAAAACGCCCTCAGAATCGACACAGTCAACCACGCAGCACCCCATGTCGACATCGATTATCGCGCCATCCGTCTCGCCCCCAACGAAGTCGAGCATGGCGTCGTCAATCTCCTGCGCTTTTTCGATGTGCCGACTGCCCTTGTGTTCTGCTCCACCCGCGAAGCCGTCAAGAGACTGCATGCGAGCCTCGTGGAGCGGGGTTTCTCCGCCGTCTCGCTCTCCGGCGAGATGAGCCAGTCAGACCGCACACACGCCCTTCAGGCGCTCCGTGACGGTCGTGCGCGGGTTTGTGTGGCCACAGACGTCGCCGCACGCGGATTAGACCTCCCTGGCCTTGATTTGGTCGTCCACGCCGATTTGCCGAACGACAAAGAGACTCTGCTTCACCGGAGTGGCAGAACGGGCCGTGCAGGCCGCAAGGGCGTCTGCGCGATCCTCGTGCCCTATAATCGCCGACGCAAGGCGGAAATGCTGATTAGCGGTGCTGGCGTCGATGTTGCGTGGGGTGGCCCGCCAACGGCAGAAGAAATCCGCCACAAAGACCGCGAGCGCTTCCTTGCCGACCCGATTTTTACTGAAGAAAACACAGAAGAAGATCTCGATCTCGCAACAGCTTTGCTGGTCCAGCACACGCCCGAAACAGTCGCCTCCGCCTTGATCCGCCTGTATCGCTCACGCATGCCGGAACCGGAGGAAGTAATAGCGAATGCACCGGAAAATTTCCGTAATGAGGGTCGTCGTGAACGCGGTAGATCCGATTTTGAGCCCTCATCGCCACGTGATTCCCAGCGTGCAGAGGGCCCGATGGTCTGGTTCCGCATGAATATTGGCCGCACCAAAAACGCCGATCCGCGCTGGCTCTTGCCGATGATCTGCCGTCTCGGCCACGTCACAAAACGTGAAATTGGCGCAATCCGGATCTTTGATGCGGATACAAAGTTTGAAATCATGCAGTCCGTCGCAGCAAAATTCGCCGCCGCCATCGCAAAACCGAACGACGAGGACATCAAAATCACTTCGGCAGACGGATCGTCTCCCGATCGCAAGCCTTCCTTCAAAAAAGAAGGCGATTTTGGTAAAAACAAAGACTACAAAAAAGACAAAGGCTTCAAAAAGCCATGGAAAGAGAGCGCGCCACGGGCAGAAAATGCTCCGGCACCCGAAAAATCCTTTGCGCCAGAGGCCAAAAAGCCATTCGAGCGTAAACCATGGCAGAAAGATGCCGCACAGGCGGCTCCTTACCCGTCCAAAAAAGCTGATGGTGACCGGAAGCCATGGCAAAAAGACCGGCCAAAAGCCGCTGAAACAGACGCTCCAAAGAGAGATTTCGAGCCGAAACCGTGGCAGAAATCGGCGCCGTCAGGCGCTGCTCCTTCCGCTCCAAAAGGAGATTTCGAGCGCAAGCCATGGCAAAAGGACCGCCCGCCGGGCGCTCCGAAGCCGCCATTTTCTAAAAAGCCTAAATCCGGAAAACCGAAGCGGCCAAAGGTTTGATATCGAATTTTATCTCGGAATCGGTGTTTTAAACGCCGATTCCGAGCATTAATTTCAGATTTTGCACCGCTGCACCCGATGCGCCCTTGCCTAAATTATCAAGCCGCGCCACCAAAACCGCCTGCCTCCGTGCCTCATTGCCGTAAACCCGCACTTCAAGCTGATCAGTATCGTTCAACGCCTCAGGTTCAATTCTTCCAGCCTTGACGCTCAAATCTTGCGAAGAAACGACACGCACCAACTCCGCATTTCGATAGCGTTCGACCAGCACAGCTTCGAGATCGGCAACCTTTGGCTTCCCGTTGAGTGCATCCAGATGCAAAGGCACGCTCACAAGCATTCCTTGCCTAAAATTGCCTACTGAAGGGACAAAAATCGGCCTTTGGTCCAAATTTCCGTATTTTTGAAGCTCTGGAACATGCTTGTGCTCAAGCGAAAGTCCGTAAAGCTCAAAAGCAGGCGCTGTTCCAGCCTCATAAGCCTCGATCATGGCCTTTCCGCCCCCCGAATAGCCACTCACAGCGTTCACCGAGATAGGATAATCGGGCAATATGAACCCTTCGTCGACGAGCGGCCTGATCAAAGCGATCGCGCCTGTCGGATAACAGCCAGGATTGGCAACGCGTCGTGCCCCAATCAGCATGTCACGCTGGGTAAAATGCATCTCCGCAAAGCCATAAACCCAGCCATGCGCGAGCCGATGCGCAGTCGACGCATCCAGAATTCTGGGTGCATTGGCACCAAGTTCATCGGCGAGTGCCACTGCTTCGATCGCGGCGTCGTCTGGAAGGCATAAAATAACCGCATCAACGTCCGCCATCATCGCCTTTCGCGCGACAGGATCCTTCCGATGCGCGTGAGCAATACTTTTGACGGTAACACCCGCAACATCCTTCAAACGCTCGCGAATTCCGAGTCCTGTCGTGCCGGCTTCCCCGTCGATGAATACGGTCGA
>Ga0209033_1000407_pt1 | contig 24498 bp, 26 predicted proteins | sample LauGreFa1BDMLBDN_2_FD_188218 | JGI IMG/M metagenome (GOLD analysis project Ga0209033, IMG submission 188218) | Freshwater lake microbial communities from Lake Michigan, USA - Fa13.BD.MLB.DN (SPAdes) (version 2) | ecosystem: Environmental > Aquatic > Freshwater > Lake | place: Lake Michigan, USA...
TCTGAAGCGCACCTGGTCATAGCGCAGGCAGGCTTGGGCAATGGCATCTTCAAGGCGCAGGCAGTGGGTGCTGAGCCGACACCAAGCGCCCGAAGCCAGACGAAAGCGGCACTGGTAGCGAGCCGAGCGGCTGCGACGGTAGACGATGAGTTCGCCGTCGCGCAATCTTAGGCTTGCGCTTGTGCCATAATTTGGTTTTGCCTCGTGCCGGGGTGGTGGAACTGGTAGACGCGCTGGACTCAAAATCCAGTGCCCGTGAGGGCGTGCGGGTTCGATTCCCGCCCCCGGCACCAAACGTCAAATCGTGGCTAGCAGCCACTAAGGCAAGCGAATGACTACCCTTGTTTTTATACACGGCTTTACCTGCGACGGCAGTGACTGGGCCGCTCAATTGAGTTTTTTCGGGCGTCAATGTCCGGTGCTCGCTCTTGATCTGCCGGGTCATGGCAATACCCCAGCCGATGAACGCTGGTCGCTCGAGGCGCTTGCCGAGTCGATGTGGCAGCAACTTGATGCGCTCGGTCTCGAACGAGTTGCCTTGGTTGGACACTCAATGGGCTGTCGGGTGATTCTTGAAGCTGCGAGTCATCGACCCTCCGCGGTCGCTGCCTTAATGCTGGTCGACGGATCAAGAAATGCGCCGCTTGGCCCGCGACAAGAGGCCCAGGTGAAGGCGCTTGAGATGATGCGAATGGACGGATTCAAGCAATTTTTGCGTGAATTTTTTGAGGCAATGTTTACCGACCGGATGTCAGCCGGTCAGCGTCGGGCCATTCTTGAGCGATCGACACGTATGCGTGCCGAAGACGCGCGGGCTTTGCGCGCCAACATGATGGGCTGGGACGCCGCCGTGTTTGAAAGTGCACTCAAACAGGTTCAGCGCTTTGCGATTCCCTTATCGGTCATCCAAACCACCCGTACCGATGCGAGCGGTCGCCATGCCCTCAAACTAGGCGAAACAATGCCGTATCTAGATACGATTGCTGAACACGTACCCTTAGCAGACATTTGTGTGATGCCTGGTGAAGGACATTTTCCTCAAATCGAATCGCCAGAGGCCTTCAATCAATTATTACAAGGATTTGTCAGCCGACATTGCCTCACGAAGTTGTCAAAATAAATTGACAATATTGGGGCTTTAGGGCTATGCAACCCGCGTGAAAGGTCCATAATGAGCGCTGCGGTGGGATTCATGAGCCGCTGACCAAGCCTCGGGTCCATCGAGGAGACTTTGTAAGGCACGCACTTTGACGCCGCTTTCCACGCTGGTCTATCGCAGCAAGGCCACGATTCCTTTGACGGAACTCGAGCTTTTGTATTTGCTCGGCCAAGCCAGAGGTCGTAACCAGGCTGAGATGATCACAGGATTGTTGGTTTATGACCGTGGCTTGTTTTACCAATGGATTGAGGGCCCCGATCCAAGCATGGGTAAGCTTTGGCAGGCCATTCGCCAGGATCCGCGGCATGGCGATATCGAGATCCTGAGTGAGCAACAAATCCCGATTCGCCTATTTCGTGACTGGCATATGCAACTCGCTTTCCGCGAAGGTTATTGGGGAAGTGCCATTGACGGGCTGGTTCAAGCGCCCAACGATGTTTTGGACCAATTACACGAGCAACCTCAGCGTGCGCCGGCGATCCTGGCTGAGTTCACCGCCTTGGGCGGTGGCCCCTTCGCGCGCACTTTGCGCTGAGGTTTTATCCCGCTTTGCGATGACGGGCTCGCCCTCTCGTGAAACACACGCGACTAGCGCAAAGCGGCTAGCGGCTAAGCTAAAAAGGCTCGGTTAAAGCCAACCCTGCCATCCTGCCAAAGCACCGTAGCCGCCTGCGCAAAGAACAATAACCAGTGGGCTGAGCGTTTTGCGCCACGATAGGAAAAAGGCAAGCGGTACCACCAGCAGTAAGGGCCAGTGTGCCGCCTCCGTTGATCCAACGACCCATCCGGCCGATCCCATCAAACCAACGGTTAATGGCGCAAGCCCCGCACGTAAGGTTTCGATGAAGGCTGATTGGTTGTGGCGCATCCCAATGCGGTTTGCCCATAGCGCAATCGTGGCCGAAGGAGCGACAGCCCCGAGCAGGGTGATTGCAGCGCCAAGTGGCCCCGCAATTTGCCAGCCGATGACGGCAACCAATTGCACGTTTGGCCCAGGAGCTGCCTGGCCGATGGCGATCGAAGCGGCAAGTTGGCTTTGGTTGATAAGACCTTGTTCAACCACCAAGTAGCGCTGCATCTCTGGAACCACTGAGATAAAGCCCCCCACGGACATCACCGAAAGCCCTGCGAAATGGGCAAGTAAATCGAGCAGTAAACCCCAGTCGGTCTGGCTTAGGGCTTCAAGCGAAAACTGCAGGGTCGCACTCATGGCTTAGCCTTTGCGCTTTGATTGACGACGCCAGGCAAGGCCCAGTGAAATTGTTCCAACCAGGCCGAGTGCATAGAGCATAGGGAGGCGAAGCAAGAGCAGAGCAGCCAGCATCAAACAGGCAATCAGCCCATCACTTTTTGGGTGCTTGAGGGCCTTGGATAGCCGCAAGGTCATGGCCAGAATTAATCCCGCCGCGGCCATGGCCATAGCCCGCAGCGCACCAGTGACGACTGCGGAGTCGGCCCATGTGCTATACAAAAAGGCAAGCAACATGACTGGCAATAAGGGTGGCAGTAACAAGCCAGCAAGCGCAGCCAAGGCACCACGGGTGCCATGAAATCGGTCGCCGAGCATGATGGCCATGTTGCAAATATTCGGTCCAGGCAGGACTTGAGCAAGTGCTAATGTCTCGAGGAAATCCTGGGCACTGACCCAGCCTTCCTTACGCACTAATCGGTCCTCTGCAATCGGCAAAACACCGCCGAATCCGGCAAGTGCCAATTGTGAAAACACCCAAAAAAGCTGAGCAGGTGAACCCGGCCCTGCGCGAGCTTCAGTCGGCAAGGCTGAAGAAGGCACGTCTGCCTCGCATGCCAACCATTTGCTCGATCAACAGCTCGAAATCGTCGGATCGATCAACCGGGTTCCAGTGGTCGGTATTAACGATAATGAGCGGCGAACTATCGTAGTGGTGGAAAAAGCGCGTGTATCGATCGGACAGCGCGCTCAGGTAATCAGCGCTTATCCCCTTTTCCATGCTGATGCCGCGTCGGCTGACTCGGTCAAGCAAATGTTGCGCGTTTGCCTGGAGGTAGATCACCAGGTCGGGCTTTGGAATGCTCAAGCTTTGCGCTGCAACGATGCGCTCGTAGAGCGCAAGTTCATCATCGTCCAGGGTCAGTTGAGCGAACAAATGATCTTTTTCGATTAAGAAATCACCCACCACGAAGTCGTGGCCTGTTGACTTGCGCTCGTCATGGTTAAGTTGGTCGATGCGTTGAAACAAAAAGTGCAGTTGGGTAGCTAAGGCCCAACGCTCGCCGTCCCGGTAAAAACGACTCAAGAAGGGATTGTCCTGAGGGGCTTCAAGCTGAAGACGAGCCCCAAAGCGTGAGGCAAGCGCACTGGCTAGCGAGGTTTTGCCAACGCCAATCGGGCCTTCAACCACGATATGGCGAAAACGCTCAAAAGGGTTTGCTACGTTTCGAGCACCTGTTTTCGCCGCGGGGGAGTCACGACGCTGTGCTCTGGCTCGAAGACTGGCTGGTTTTTGCATGAGCTTATCGGGGTATTAAACCGTTAAGCGTCGGCAAGTTTGGCCGCTGCTCGCACTTAGCCACTTCGAGGCAGGGCCAATCCCCGGGATGCTGAGCTCGGGTTCGAGCTCAAGCAAGGGTTGCAACACGAAGGCACGCTGATGCATTCTTGGATGAGGAACTTGCAATCGATCTTGCTCGATTCGCTGCTCATCAGCAAGCAGTAGGTCCAAGTCGAGGGTACGCGCTGCGTTGCGTGTGGATCGTTGTCGGCCGAACGCGAGCTCGATGCCTTGCAGCACATCAAGCAGGGCCAAGGGGGCGAGCCTGCAGTCAAAACGAATCACGGCATTGATGTAAGCCGGCCCTGGACCGTCTATGGCTTCGCTTTCCCAAAGTGAGGACTCCCGCAAGCTGCCTTCAATCATCCAAGGCTTTAACTGCTGCACGGCTGCCCTTAAGGTCCCTATCCGGTCGCCGAGATTGGCGCCGAGCCCCACGAAGTAACGGTGTGCCCCGGGCTCGACTGCCATAGGCATCATCGACACGAAATCAAGCTTGGGCGCATGCGCGCTTGTAGCGCGCTCAGCTTCAGGCAGCGGCACTTTGAGTCCGCCTTCTGCGCCGGGTGCTTCGTCGCGGGCCCTTTATAGCGGCCTCTGGGGCCCTTTGGAGCAAATCCTCACGATCCAAATCGTCGGCTTGAACGAAACTATCCCACCAACTTGCGAGCGCTTCGCAGGGTTCACCTGCTTGCGCTCTCAGCAAAAGAAAATCGAAGCCAGCACGAAAGCGCAAATGTTCCATGAGTCTCCAAGGTGCTCGGCCCGTGCAACGCTCAAAACGAATCTGCATGGCCCAGATCTCGCGCATGTCAGCGGCAAATCGTTTCTGAATCGCGAGGCGATCGGATTGCTGCTCCAAAACTTCGTCAGCTGCTGCCATCAGTGCTGGCGTTGTGTGCTCGCCTTGGGCCAGGCGCTTGTGCCACGCGGCGAGAACTTGTGGCCAAAGCAAGGCAGCGAGCAAAAAACCGGGTGAAATCGATTTGTCGGCTGCAATACGTGCGTCGGTATTGCTGAGCGCCTGTTGAATGAAGCGCTCACCCGCATCACTTGCGAAAATCCCATCGAGCAATGGGAGCAGGCCGTGGTGTAAACCTTCGCTGCGAAGGGTTTGAATGCAGGCAAGTGCGTGTCCACTGGTGAGCAACTTGAGCAATTCGTCAAACAATCGTGCAGCCGGCACATGGGTGAGCAAATCGGCCATGGCTGCTATGGGCGCGCGGGTTTGCGGCTCGATGCTAAAGCCCAGTTTGGCAGCAAAGCGGGCAACCCGAAGCATTCTCACGGGATCTTCGCGATAACGGCTTGCCGGATCACCAATCATGCGCAGTGTGCGGGCCTGAAGATCCCGATAGCCATGGTGATAATCGAGTAATTGATCGCGAATCGGATCGAGATAAAGTGCGTTGACGGTGAAATCGCGGCGGGCTGCGTCTTCTTCCTGGCTGCCCCAGACATTATCTTTGAGCACACGTCCGTGGGCGTCGGTTTCGGCTTCGGTTTGAATCGCACGAAAGGTCGACACCTCAATCAATTCCCGACCAAAGTGCACATGAACAATTTGAAATCGGCGTCCGATGGTTCTTGCCCGTCGGAATAATTTCACCACTTCTTCGGGGGTTGCATTGGTTGCGACGTCAAAGTCTTTGGGACGTCGGCCAAGCAACAAGTCGCGCACGCCACCTCCGACCACAAAAGCGTTAAAGCCGGCTTGCTGCAGGGTCTGGCAGGTTCGCAAAGCAGCATGAGAAATCAAGGCAAGGTCAAGACCGAGTTCGCTGGCTCGCATGACTTCAGCATGGCGCTTCACCCAGGTTTTTGGGTGGTCTTCAACGCTACTTTTACGTCGAAAGATTCTGCCAAGCAGCTTGCGAATCATTTAGGTCCTGGCCTCGTCATGGTTGAATAGCTCAAGGCAGATCCAGCCTTTCGCGTGGGCATGGGCGCGCAGTCGGCTATCGGCATTGGTGGCAACCGGAAAACCAACCCGCTCAAGCAGGGCAATATCGTTGGCCGAGTCCGAATAAAAGCTTGCTTGACCAAGCAGGCTTTCTGCTTGATAGCCTTTTGCTTCAATCCACTGCACCAAGCGCGTAACCTTGCCCTCACGGAAGGAGGCAATGCCTTGCGGCCTGCCCGTGTAGCGGCCGTCGATGCGTTCAACACCGCAGGCGATCAAATGTTCAATGCCAAAACGGGCGGCTATAGGGGTCGTCACGAATTCATTGGTTGCGGTAATCATCAGGCAAACATCGCCACGCTCCTGATGCTTGCGCACCAAATCGAGGGCTTGCGGCTTAATGAGCGGCTCGATGACCTCGCGCATGAATGCCTGCTGAAGTTCAAGCAAGCGCCCAGCTTCGATGCGGGCGAGCGGGGCAAGCGCAAAGCGCAAATAAAGCTCAATATCAAGCGTGCCATCACGATACTGCTGATAAAAGCGATCGTTTGCCGCGGCATATGCGTGGCCATCGACCTCGCCCCGATTGACTAGAAATTGCCCCCAGGCGTGATCGCTGTCGGCAGGAATCAGGGTGTGATCAAGATCAAAGAGCGCAAGTTGCATGGGCTTTGATGTTAACCCAGGGGGTCTTGCTTGGGGCGAGTGCTGCCTCGTTCTTGCAGCCATTGGCGCAAGAGCGTCAAACTAAGCGATCGTTTGCTTTGCAGCGCAAAACGGTCAAATTCAAGCAGCAAGCTTGTGAGATGGGCCAAATTGCGACTTTCATGGCGTAAAAGCCATGGCAACACATCGGCGGCAAGCGGTAAGCCTCGCTCCTGGGACCAGGCGCAAAGCGCTGTGAGTTTGTCCTCATCGGCCAGTGTTTTGAGCTCATACACAAGGCCCCAGCTCAATCGCGATCTTAAATCGGCCAAGAGCGGAAGCTGCCCTGGCGTTTGTCGGCTTGTACTTAACCAAAAGCCTTGTCTTGTCGCCTGAAGTTGATTGAAGGCGTGCAAATACTGCTCTTGTTCCTTCACACTAGCTTTGTCGATGTCGTCGTGAATCTCAAGTCGCTGGGATGTCGATGCCATTGATCGAACACACTCGCAAAGAAAGGATTTGCCGGCTCCTTCAACGCCCCAAAGATGAAGTGACCTAAAGCCCGATGCTTCCTTGCCAATTCGCCTTACATGGTCGAGCAACTCTGCATTGGGGCCAGCAACGAAATGGCTGAGATCGGGCACATAGCTAACCGCAAGGGCTAGTGCGTCTTGGTTTGGTTTGGACATGGCAGGGCATCGTACACTCGCATTCTACGTAACCTTAAGTGAGTAATATGGCTTCAAACCCAGACTTGCAGCCGCCTTTGAGCTACAAAGACGCGGGCGTTGACATCGATGCGGGCGATGCCCTGGTTGACCGTATCAAGCCGCTTGCCCGCAAGACGATGCGAGAGGGTGTGCTTGCAGGTATTGGTGGTTTTGGCGCACTCTTCGAAGTGCCGCGACGCTACCGAGAGCCTGTCCTCGTTTCGGGCACCGATGGTGTGGGTACCAAGCTCAGAATGGCGTTTGCGCTCGACCGTCACGATACGGTGGGCATCGATTTGGTTGCCATGTCAGTCAACGATATTTTGGTCCAGGGTGCGGAACCACTCTTTTTTCTGGATTATTTCGCTTGCGGCAAGCTTCAACTCGGTCAGGCCGAGCAGGTCATTGCAGGGGTAGCCAAAGGATGTGAACTCGCTGCCTGTGCTTTGATTGGGGGCGAGACCGCCGAAATGCCTGATAGCTACCCGGCAGGTGAATATGACCTCGCGGGCTTTGCGCTTGGGGTTGTCGAAAAGTCCGCCATTGTTGACGGGTCAAAGGTAAAGCCCGGTGATCGCTTGCTTGGACTGGCCTCAAGCGGGGTTCATTCCAATGGCTTTTCGCTGGTACGACGGGTGTTAATGCGGCGATTCGGAGCGATCAGCCCCGAACATTTGGGCGAGAAGATCGATAACCGACGTCTTGATGATGTGTTGATGGAACCCACCAGAATTTATGTGGCCTCGCTTCTGGGTCCGATGCAATCGGGGCGCATTAAAGCCTTGGCACACATCACCGGTGGCGGCATTGTTGGCAATTTGCCTCGCGTGCTACCTGAGGGATGTGCGGCACAGCTTGAGCGTTCGAGTTGGGCGCTGCCTGGTATTTTTAGTTGGCTTGCCGAAGCCGGTGCTATCGAACGCGCAGAGATGGATCGGGTGTTTAACAACGGACTTGGGATGATTGCGGTGGTGGATCCTCAGCAGGCTGATCAAATCCAGGCCGAACTTAGGGCAGCTGGCGAAAAAGTCTTTGCAATCGGAGAAGTCGTCAGTCGGGTACCGGGTCGGCCTATCGTTGACATCAGCTAGCGACGCTGGCTGATTTGGCAGGACGAAGCGCCTGTTGCCAGCGATTGGTTAAGCCTGGCAGGATGAAGCGCTTGATCAAGCCGTCGCTGCGGATGCTAGGGCCTGTTCAAGCCTTTGCTGTGCTCGGCTAAGCTCGCTCGAATCATCGCACGCAAAGACCTGGCGTTGTGGCATGGCGCGCAGCCAGGTGAGTTGGCGTTTGGCAAATTGTCGTGTTGCTGCAATGCCTTGCTCCTCAAGTGAGCTGCCTTGATCGGCCTGGCCGAGAAGCCATTGCAGACATTGGCGATAGCCCACAGCCCGCATCGACGGAAGGCTTGCATGCATCTTCTCTTGGGCCATCAACGCTGATACTTCGTCAAGAAGCCCGCGCTTGAGCATGTGCTTAAAACGCAGAGCAATGCGTTGGTGTAACCAGCTGCGATCGCGAGGCTCAAGGCTAATCCAGATAAGCGTCTCAACACCTGCTTTGGGCACGCTGCCGGCTTGATCGGCGAGCCACGCGCTGAGAGGCCTGCCGCTCATGCGAAACACTTCCAGTGCTCGAGAGATGCGCTGCGCGTCATGCGGCATGAGACGGGCGGCGGTTTGTGGGTCGACTCGGGCGAGTGCTGCATGCATGGCTGGCCACCCGAATGCCTTGGCTTCGTTAGCAACCGCTTCACGGACGGCTGCTTCGGTTTCAGGAAGCTCCGAAAGGCCACCAGCAAGTGCACGCCCGTAAAGCAGCGTGCCACCGACCACCAGAGGAATACGCCCACGCTGCCTGATGTCTGCAAGTGCGCTGAGCGCGTCGTCACGAAAGCGGGCTGCCGAGTAAGCCTGCCAAGGATCGATCAGGTCAATCAGGTGGTGCGGGACGGCTGCACGTTCATCCGGGCTTGGTTTGGCTGTACCTATGTCCATGCCGCGATAAACCTGCGCAGAGTCCATGCTAATGATTTCAAGCCGATCAGCTAGGGGACCACTTGTCGCAAGCGAAAGCGCCATGCCTGATTTGCCACTGGCTGTTGGCCCGGTCAGAACAACAATCATGCTTGTCAGCGGCCGCGCATGAGCCAGCGATCAAGCTGATCCATACCGATATGGATCCACGTGGGTCTGCCGTGATTGCAGCGGTCCGAACCCGGGGTTTGCTCCATGAGTCGCAACAGGGCATTCATTTCGCTCAAGCTGAGCTGACGATTAGCTCGCACGGAGGCGTGGCAGGCCCAACTCGCCAGCAGTGCATCCCGGGCGCTGCCAAGCACCAAATCGGCAGAGCCTGCCTGCAAGGCTTGCAAAACATCATGAACCACTGCTGCGAGATCGCCTCTGGCAAGCAAACTTGGCACCGCCCGTAAAACCAGTGCTTGCGGCCCCCCAGGCTCAAGGTCAAGTCCTAGCTGTAGCAAAAGCTCCCTGGCTTGTTCGACCATCGCGACATCACTTTCTTGAGCGCGAACCCTAAGCGGAACCAGCAGTTGCTGGACCTGCAAGGATTGGCCGTTGTAGGCTTGCTTAAGCTGCTCATAGGTGATGCGCTCGTGCGCTGCGTGCATGTCGACAATCACAAGACCCGACTTGTTTTGCGCAAGCAGGTAAACCCCGTGCAATTGCGCCAGTGCCACGCCCAAGATGGGTAACTCCGATGCGTCGTCAGCGGCTTCGGGCAAGGGCTGTTGATCGGTTATTGGGCTTTGCTTTGGTTCGGAGACGACGTGCTGCTTGCTCAGGGCGCTGGGGTCCGACGGGGCACTCGATGCGTAAAGCGAAAGCCAGCCCTGCTGGCCCTTACTGCTGACGTTGGAAGAACCGGCTGTGCGAGGCGTTGGAGCCTGCTCGAGTTGTTTGAAGTCGCCCGTACTTGCACCTGATCCCTTGAGTACGTCGGCAAGTTGCAGGGCTATAAAGCGGAAAACAGCCTGGGGATCTCTAAAGCGAACTTCAAACTTGCTTGGATGAACATTCACGTCGACAAGCTCAGGCGAAATGTTCAAAAACACGCACCACGACGCCTGCAAATCGTGATGCAACACATCACGATAGGCTTGACGCATCGCCGCTTGCAGCAAACGATCGCGAACAAAACGCCCATTGACGTAGAAATACTGCTTATCGCTTCGAGATTTAGCACGTTCAGGATGGCCGAGTAGTCCAAAAAGTCGAAGCACAGCGGTATCGCCCGAGTCGAAGGCTATGAGGCTTTCGGCTTGTTCACTACCAACGCCCATACCGGTGCTTACCCGCTGCTGCCAGCCTTGTTGTGGCCATGCCAGCACGACCCGCTGCTCAGACTGCACCCTAAAGCTCACACGAGGATGCGCTATCGCCACGCGGCGTAACGCCTCGATGGCGTGGCCGGCCTCGGTAGCCGCAGACTTTAGAAACTTGCGCCTTGCTGGTGTTGCTGCATAAAGGTCAAGTACTTCGACCCGGGTGCCTTGAGCGCCTGCTGCCGGTTCAATGGCACCGGTCGCTGAATCGAGCAGCCAGGCATGTTCTTCGTGAGCGCTTCGCGAGCGCAGCAAGGTTCTTGCCACCGACGCGATCGAGGCCAAGGCCTCGCCTCGAAAACCCAGGCTCTGTACCTGCTCGAGTTCTTCCAGATTGCGGATCTTGCTCGTGGCATGTCGGGTTAATGCGAGCGCTAGCTCCTGCGCTGGGATGCCCATACCGTCGTCGCTCACGACGATACGCTGCATGCCGCCGTCCTCAAGCCTCAACTCGATGTGTTTGCTGCCTGCGTCAAGTGCGTTTTCAAGCAATTCTTTCACCACCGAAGCCGGCCGCTCGATAACCTCGCCTGCAGCGATTTGGCTTATCAGCACGTCGGGCAAAAGTAAGATCGACCGCCGAGCGGCTTCAGACGCTTGTTCGCTCATGCTCAAGTTTTCGTTGGGAGATCCGACGGGGTGGGTGGTTTCATAGCCCAATGCTAGCAAGCCGCGGGGGCATTAAGGATCGCTTATCATCGCCGCCCATGGATCTAAGCGGGATTGTCGATGTCTTGTTGCATCTGGATAAGCACCTGGCTGCCTTGGCGCAAGCCTGGGGTCCCTGGATTTACGCAGCGCTGTTTGCGGTAATTTTTGTTGAGACGGGTTTGGTTGTGATGCCTTTCCTGCCGGGTGATTCACTGCTTTTTGTAGCCGGGGCGATTGCAGGCCTCGGTGGTTTGGATCTTTTCACGCTTTGCTGCCTGCTCAGCGTGGCGGCGATTCTTGGTGACTTCGTGAATTACTCGGTCGGCAGACGGGTGGGTGCCAGGGTCTTCGCTTGGGAAGATTCACGTTGGTTTCATAAGCAATCATTTGAGCGTACCCAGGCCTTTTACGATCGCTATGGGGCAGTCACCATTATCGTGGGTCGTTTCTTACCCTTTGTACGGACTTTTGCCCCTTTTGTTGCGGGCGTGGCTGCGATGAATCGCAAACGATTTGTTATTTATAATATTGTTGGCGCGCTCATCTGGGTGGTCGGACTTTGCTCGCTGGGCTATGTGGTCGGCAATACCAGCTGGGTTCAGGCCAATTTTTCCTTGGTGACCTTGCTGCTGATCGTGGTGCCAGGCATGCCGGCAATTATCGAGGTCTTGCGCCAGTGGCTGCGTTCGCGACGAGGTACTGCTTAATGCCCTTGTGCAAGGCGTCAGCGAGCTGATCGCGATAGTTTGCGTCAGCAAGCCGTTGCTCCTCTTCAGGGTTTGATATAAAGGCTGTTTCGACCAAGACCGAGGGCACATCCGGGGAGCGCAAGACCGCGAATCCCGCTCGCTCAACCTTAGGTTTGTGCAATCGCCCGATTCGTCCGAGTTCGCCGAGTAGGAGGTTTGCCAGCTCAGATGATTCGCGGATCTGGGTGCGGGTACTCAGTTCGAGCAAGATGCGGGTTGCATCCTTATCGCGACGACGCAAATCAACCCCGCCCAGTTCATCGGCAGCGTTTTCCTTTTGCGCAAGATAGCGTGCGCTTGCGCTGCTGGCTGCGCCTTCGGATAAGACAAAAGCCGATGCTCCTCTTGCCCTGGCTTCGGTGAAGGCATCGGCGTGAACCGAAAGCATCACATCGGCCTTCAAGGCGCGTGCTTTGCGCACGCGCTGACCGAGGGGAACAAAATAGTCCGACTCGCGGATTAAGGCTGGCCGAAGCCCTTCAACCCCCGCGAGTCGCTCAGCTAATTTGCGTGCCACATCAAGCACGACATCTTTTTCCTTCAGACCTGTCGGGCCGACGGCTCCCGGGTCTTCACCACCATGGCCCGCGTCAATCGCAATAATCCGACCGGTGAGGTTTGCGGTTGATGCGAGCGATGGTTTTTCTGAGGGTGTGGCCGTTTTAACCTCGCGCTTTGCCAAATCCTCAATCAGCTGTTCGAGCCCGGGTTCATCCGATTTCGCTGCAAAGCGCCGATTCAACAAGGCCTGCAAGGCGTCAGGCTCGCGATCCGGGTGCAAATCAATCATCCAACGTCGTTGATAGGGGCCAACAGGCAGCGACTCGAAAATCTCCACGCGGACGGCTTGTCGCAGATCAAAAACCAAGCGGACGATCCTCGGTTGAAACTGTCCAACCCGCAGCTGTGCGATCCAGGGATCATCGGCGGGAATAATCGAGGGCAATTGACGCAACGCGGCATCGACTTGTAGGTCTTGCAAGTCGATCACTAAGCGTAGAGGATGCTCAAGTAATTGATGCTGAACCACCAAACGCTGTTCGAGTTCGAGGGTGACCCGCGTGTAGGCCTGAGAAGGCCAGACGCGAACGCCCAAAAGACCTGCCGCATGGGCCAAACTGCCCGTCCAGCCCAAGGCTTCGATACCAAGTAAACCAAGGCCCTTGATGAAAAGCTCACGCCGACCAAGCCTTGTCGTCGTATGGCTTAAGGGCAGATCGATTAAGGGCTTGCGCATGGCAGGAGGCGATTAACCCTTTAGCGGGTCTGTGGGCTTGTCTTGCAAACCTAGCTTCAGGGCTTTAAAAGCCCAGAAGTCGGGTCTTGCCGTCACGGTGACATGCCTTGGGCTGAGCTCGGCTTGAAGCTGTTCATCTTGGCAGCTGTCGGCTTCGCGATTGCCTTCTTCACCCCCCCAGGACCAATGAATCCGGATATCAGCGGCAGGCAGGCTTGCTTTCTCCGGCCATTCAACCAGCAGCAGTGCGCAAGGCTCATCGAAATGGTCTTCAAGTCCAGCACCCAGCCAATCGCCAGGGGTGTTGAGTCGATAAAAGTCAAAGTGATAGGCATCAAAAGAAAGGCTTGGCTCATTGCCCTTCTTTCGATAGGCTGACCCGAGCAGGTCGGGATGCTGATCATCCATGACTAGGCTGTAACTATGCATGATGGCAAAACTCGGACTCTTAACACGCTCATTGAGTCCGAGGGCACGAAGCAGGTAGCGTACGAAGCTTGTTTTACCAACGCCTAAATCACCATGCAAATAAACTTTCCAGGAAGAAGGCTTCTCCAGCATCGAGGCTTTATAAATTCTGGCTAAGTCTTGAGCTAGCAAGGCACAATCGTCTTCTTTGTGAAGAACACGTTTGCAAACCATGCAATTACCCGCGCTTGCTTCAGACAAGGCTCACCCCAATGGCCATGACTGGGCAGCTTGGATGCGCGCTCAAGGTTTTGAGCACTGGGGGGTGACTGACATCGATTTGCATGACGCCGAAGAGGGCTTGCTGCAATGGCTTGGGGCCGGTTTTCATGGCGAGATGGATTATATGGCGCGCCATGGTTTAAAGCGGGCCCGTCCTGCCGCATTGGTTCCCGGCACGGTGTCTGTGCTGATGGTTGCGCTGAGCTATCGCCCGCGGTCCAGTGCTTGGCTGGACCAAGCCTGGGGCGAACTTGAGCGTAACAGCCAGGCCAATGTTTCTTTGTACGCGCGGGGGCGCGACTATCACAAGCTGCTGCGATCGCGTCTGCAAGCACTTGGTCAATCCTTAAAGCAGCACTTGCCAGGACTTGAATTTCGAGCCTTTTGTGACTCGGCCCCCGTCATGGAAGTCGAGTTAGCCCATCGGGCCAAGCTCGGATGGCGAGGTAAAAACACCTTATTACTCAATCGCCAATCGGGTTCGATGTTTTTTCTCGGATCGCTGTTTCTCAATCGGGCGATTGAACAGCTTCCCATGGCACTGGCAGGGGAGATCGAAGCGCGTCAAGCCGATCCGGCGAGTGATCGATGTGGAAGCTGTAGCGCTTGCCTTGATGTCTGCCCGACCAAGGCGATTGTTGCACCTTATCGCTTGGATGCCAGGCGCTGCATCTCGTATCTGACGATCGAAAATCCAGGCCCTATTCCGGTAGCGTTTCGAGCTGCCATGGGCAATAGGATTTATGGTTGCGATGACTGTCAGCTCATTTGTCCTTGGAATAAGTTCGCTGTTGCGACCCCTGCCGAGGACTTCAAAACCCGACCCGCTTTCTTAAACTTATCGCTCACTGAGGCGTTGAGCTGGAGCGAGGAGCGCTTTTTGCGAAACACCGAGGGCATGGCTATCCGTCGCATCGGCCATTGGCGATGGCAGCGCAATGTGGTTGTTGCACTCGGTAATTTGCTTGCCAGTGGCTCAGCTCAAGAGCCACTTGAGGCTGGCAAGCTGCAGGCACGTCAAGCGCTCGTTGCCTTGAGGTCTCAGGCCGACCCTATCCTCGCAGAGCATATCGATTGGGCGCTGAATCGCTAACGCGCAAACTGAATCCAAAAGGGTAGTGTTAGGGTCGAGACGAGCAGCGAGAGCGTGATTAACTGGGCGACATAAACGCCATCACCGCCCATACGCGATGCCAAAACATAGGAGGCGGGCGACGTTGGAAGTGCACAAAACATCACGACAAGTAAACCCGCCGTGCCGCCAAGCCCAAGCGCGTCGCACACCAATAAGGCGATTGCTGGCATCGCAATGAGTTTGATCGTGGTGAAGCAAAGCGCAAGCCATCGATCACCAACCAAGAGCCCTTGCTCAGACCGCGGCCAACGTAAAGCGGCGCCCACGCATAGCAGGCCAAGCGGCAGAGCCGCCTGCCCGAGCCTGCCAAGGCTGGCTTGAATCAAGCCAGGTAACGGCATCTCGAGCGATCGCCAGGCAAGACCACCCAGGGTGGCAATAATCAAGGGATTGCCTGCCAGCTCGCGCCAAAGATTTTGTTTGCCCTGTCTTGCCATCGGGTAGACCGCTGCAACATTGAAGCAGGGAATCAATACCGAAATCATGATCGAAAAGAGCGCAAGGCCTTCGGCCCCACCTAAACGCTCGGCCATGGCCAGACCAAGATAAGAATTAAAGCGAAAGGCGGTTTGGACACCACTTGCGAAGCGTTGTGGCTGAGTTTGAGGTATCCAACGACAGGCCATACCCATGGCAATTGCGCATGCAGCACTTGTGCCGGCTGCGAGCATCATCGAGGCAGCCGATGCAATGCTTCCTGGGGCCTTCACAATGGACAAAAACAAGAGGCAGGGAAACAGCAAGAAATAATTGAGCTTTTCAAGCATCACCCAGCCCTGCTCGGGCCAAGCTAAGCCTCGACGCAGCGCAAGGCCAGCAAGCATCAGTGCAAACTCTGGGCCGAGGAGTTCAAGCACAGCGCTGCGATCTGTGGGAGCATTGCAAACCATGCAGCTTGCAACAACGACACGTCAGGTTATGCATAAAGACCATGGCTTAGAGGCTTTTTGTGATGCCTTGTGGCTTGAAGACGGATTATCCCCTGCAACCCGGCTTGCCTATGGCCGCGATCTCAAGGCCTTCGCGCAATTTTTGAGCGAATCGGGATGTTCGCGCCAACTCTCGGACGCGCGCGCTGAAGATTTGCTCGCCTACATCGCTGCTCGGCATCCGCAAAGCAAAGCAAGTTCGGCTAACCGCAGACTTTCTTGCATGCGCCGTTATTACGCCTGGTTGATGCAACGTGGACTCCGTGAAGACGATCCGAGCGCTGGGATTCGTTCGGCCAAACAAGGGCCTCGTTTTCCACATACGCTTTCCGAGGAGCAGGTTGAAGCGCTATTAAAGGCGCCAAATATTGATGAGACCCTCGGTCTACGCGATAAGGCTATGCTCGAAACGCTTTACGCGAGTGGTCTGAGGGTTAGTGAACTGGTTGGTTTGCGGGTTGCTGAACTATCGCTACGCGATGCCGTGCTTCGAGTGGTTGGCAAGGGTAATAAACAACGACTCGTTCCCATCGGTGAAGAGGCACTTTACTGGGTTGAGCAATGGCTTAGCCAGGGACGAGCGAGCTTGCTCGGCGCTAAGAGCTCCGATGTACTTTTCCCGACGGCCAAGGGCGAAGCGATGAGCAGGCAGCGATTCTGGGTGTTGATTAAGCAGTACGCGATCGCGGCAGGCATCGAGGCAGCCTTATCGCCACATGGCTTGCGTCATGCTTTTGCCACCCACTTACTCAACCATGGTGCAGACCTACGCGTGGTTCAATTGCTGCTCGGCCATGCTGATATCACGACCACTCAAATTTACACCCATGTTGCCCGCGAAAGACTTCGCCAGCTTCATGCCAAACACCATCCGCGTGCCTGACAAAGGCCTTCGATCAGCATGAGTGCATCCCGACATGTTTCAGAGACGCCTGCCACGCAGTGGTTGCGACGCCAAAAGCTTGCCTTTAGCGAACATCCTTATGATTATCTCGAGCACGGTGGTACGGCCGAGTCGGCAAGACAATTGCAAGTTGACGAACATCAAGTGGTCAAAACCCTGGTGATGCAAGACGAGCAAAAAAAGCCCTTAATCGTGCTGATGCACGGTGATCGTAAGGTGTCGACCAAGCAATTAGCGAGGCAAATTGGACGAAAAAGCATTGAGCCTTGTGATGTGGAGGTCGCTCAGCGCCATTCAGGTTATCAAGTCGGTGGCACTTCACCATTCGGGTTGCGCAAAGCCATGCCCATTTATGTGGAGGCAAGCATTCTCGATTTACCAAAAATTTATATCAATGGTGGGCGGCGCGGCTTTTTGCTCGGCCTATCACCCCAGGTGCTAAGCGAGGTCTTGCTTGCCAAGCCTGTGCATTGCGCCTTGGCCGATGAGTAAATGAGCATGCACGCGATGATGAAGCTACTCGCACCCTGTAAAAAAGGCTGCACACGATGAGCCAAGCCCCAGCAATTCTTGCGCTCATGGCCTTACTTGCCTACTTGATTGGGTCGATTTCTTTTGCGGTCTGGGTGAGTCATTGGATGGGTTTGCCCGATCCCCACAGTTATGGATCAGGCAATCCGGGTGCAACCAATGTTTTACGTACCGGCAATCGTCAAGCGGCGATCTGGACCTTGCTTGGTGATACCGGTAAAGGTGTTTTGGCGGTGGCGCTCGCGGTGGCTACTGCCAAACTTCACCAACAAGGCATGGCCGGTCTTGCTTTGGTGGGGCTAGCTGCGTTTATCGGGCACTTGTTTCCCATATGGCACCGATTCCAGGGCGGCAAAGGCGTTGCCACTGCCGCAGGCGTGCTTTTGATGCTTCACCCATGGATGGGTATGGCCACGGTGTTGACCTGGCTCATCACAGCGATCGTCTTTCGCTACTCCTCCCTGGCTGCATTGACCGCAGCCTTTGTTGCGCCTGGTTTTGCCTATGTTTTCCATGGTGGCTTCGACTTAGTTGCGGGTGTGAGCGTGATGAGCATCTTGCTGGTGCTCAGACATCGCCCCAACATCGCGAAGCTCTTGCGGGGTGAGGAATCAAAAATTGGTCAACGTTCGAAGGCTTAAGTGAAGCAAGAGCGACCAGGACGACCGGGCGGCTATCGATGGGGTGTCGATTTAGGAGGCACAAAAACCGAAGCGATCCTGCTCAACCCTCAAGGGCAGGCGATTTGGGGCCAACGCGTTCCCACACCCAGAGGTCATTATCAAGCGACTCTTCATCAGATTGGGGCGCTTTTGCAGGCTGCACGGCAAGCGCATCCGCGTGCTCGCCATTGCAGTATCGGGATTGGCATACCGGGTTCTCTCGATGAGCAAGGTATTGTTCGTAATGCCAATTCCACCTGGCTGATTGGTCACGCGATGAGAGATGACTTGCAGGCCTTGCTGGGCGAGCCTATCGCCATGGCTAATGATGCCAATTGCCTTGCTTTATCCGAAGCTGAAGACGGCGCTGGGGCAGACTTTTCTTGCGTGTTTGCAGTCATTTTGGGTACCGGGGTTGGTGCGGGTTTGGTCGTTAACCGCAAGCTCTGGGCAGGTGCCGGGGGTCTTGCAGGCGAATGGGGCCATGTCAGCCTACCCTGGCCGCGTGTGGATTGGGGCGAGGTTCCAGGTCCGCGTTGCTGGTGTTTGCGCCATGCGTGCATCGAATGTTTCCTTAGTGGGCCTGCACTTGCAAGAGATATCGGTCGTAACGACGGCAACGCTCAAGCTGCCTTGAACGATCCCCGTGCGCCCGAGGCGCTCGAGCGCTTTTATGATCGACTTGCAAGGGCGCTTGCCATGGTGATCAATATCATTGACCCCGAGGTGATCGTGCTCGGTGGCGGTTTAAGCCAGCTTGCCGCGATTTATGACGAGGTGCCCGCACGCTGGCAGGCCTGGGTTTTTTCAAACCGTCAACCGAAAACCCGCTTGCGTCCGGCGCTTCACGGTGATGCCTCAGGGGTTCGTGGGGCTGCCTGGTTACTTGAGTCCGTGTAATGGCCAGCGCGGGCGAACGTTTGCGCCAACACGGGCAAGTTCTTCGCCCTGAAGTCCTTCGCCGCGTTCAAGCCGCATTGCCGCTGCCAGTGCAATCATCGCGCCGTTGTCGGTACAAAGCTTAAGCGCTGGAAAGTGCAGCTGAAAGCCGCGACGCTCGCAAGCTAGCTTGAGTTGCCTTCGCAGTTCATGGTTGGCGCTAACGCCTCCTGCAATCACGAGCCTTTGTTGATCGGTTTTTTCCATGGCAGCCATTGATTTACTCACCAAGACCTCACAAATCGCGGCCTGAAGGCTTGCCGCCACATCGGCACGCTGCACGTGGCTGAGGGCCTGTATTGATTCCTCATCGTCAGCCCGCACCCCAAGCGAGGCAAGCTTGGTTCGCACCGCGGTCTTTAAGCCACTAAAGCTGAAATCCAAATCGCCTGATCGCAGCATCGGACGCGGGAGGGGGTAGCGTGTTGGGTTGCCTTGTTGCGCAAGCGCGGCGATCGCAGGCCCACCCGGATAGCCCAGACCCATCATTTTCGCGCTTTTATCGAAGGCTTCGCCAGCGGCGTCGTCTAAGGTATCACCAAGAAGCTCGTAACTGCCGAGTTGCTGGACCAGCATCAACTGGGTGTGGCCACCTGAGCAAAGTAAAGCAACAAAGGGAAAAGCGGGCGGATGATCATCAAGCAGCGGTGAGAGCAAATGTCCCTCCAAATGATGGATCCCCAGACCCTTAATGCCGAGACTGAGTGCAAGCGAGCTTCCAAGCGATGCACCAACGAGTAAGGCGCCTGCTAAACCTGGACCTTGCGTCCAGGCAACCGCATCGAGATCATGAAGTGCTCGTTGGGCAGCGGCCATGCAGCGCACAATCATCGGACTTAGGCGTGCTAAATGATCGCGCGAGGCAAGTTCGGGCACAACACCGCCGTATTGGGTGTGCATGGCGACTTGCGAGTGCAAGGCTTCAGCGAGAATGCCGCGATCGCTGTCAAAAAGCGCAACCCCGGTATCGTCGCAGGATGTCTCAATACCTAAAACAAGCATGGACCAGATAATGCACGATGTCATTGTGGTGGGCGCAGGCGCTGCAGGGCTATTTTTTGCAGGAAGCCTGCCACCTGGACGCTTTCGCGTCCTGTTGGTCGATCACAGCACCAAACTTGCGGAAAAAATTCGCATTTCGGGCGGTGGACGCTGCAATATCACCAACCTCGAAGGCGCCAAACTCGATCGCTATCACGGCCAGGAGCCGCGCTTTGCACGTCAGGCTTTGAATGGCTTTGGTCCTGATGCCTTTTTGGCCCAATTCAGGCGTGATGGCTTATCCGTTCACGAAAAACACCGCGGCCAGCTCTTTTGCGATCAGGGCAGCGAAGCTGTGATTCGCTGGCTTGACCGCCGCGCTCAGCTAGCGGGTGCTCAACGTATCATGGGAAGCACCGTGCACGCGGTGCGGCCTGACTATGACCATGGCCCCTGCTTTAGCCTAGCGAGCGACGCGGGTCCTTTGCGCAGCCGTATGCTGGTGATCGCAAGTGGGGGTCCTTCGATACCAGCGATTGGCGCAAGCGATTGGGGGCAACGTCTTGCGGCATCGCTAGGCTTAAAGCTTATTGAGCCGCGTCCTGCCCTGGTCCCGCTCACCCTCCAGGCACCCTGGATGGCCAATGCCGCCTTGGCAGGTGTCTCGCTAAACGTTCGGGTGAGTTTGCCGACTCAGCGCAGCGCACCCAGTTTTGACGAAGACTTGCTCTTTACGCATCGAGGCTTATCGGGGCCAGCGATCTTGCAAATTTCATCGTATTGGGCCCAAGACCAGGCGCTTGAATTACGTTGGGCACCCAATGGGCTTACGCGCGATTTTGCCGAGCGCTGGGTCAAGCAAAAGGCCACCCAGCGGCAAAGTCTAGAGCGTATTTTTGGAGGGTCTGATCCGACGTTGTCAATGCCAAGGCGATTTTTGCAGCAACGGCTTGGCATGTCAGGTGCACAATTGCCCGAGCTAACGACGACGATCGATCAATGGCCCGATCGTGCGATTCGCCAACTCGGACAGATTCTTGAGCGCGATCGGTTGCTGCCAACAGGCACTGAAGGTTGGAAAAAGGCCGAAGTCGCCGCAGGCGGCGTTGATGTGGCTGAGCTTGATCCGCGAAGCATGCAATCGCTTAAGCACCCTGGCTTGTTTTTTCTGGGCGAGGTGGTCGATATCACCGGATGGTTGGGCGGCTACAACTTTCAATGGGCCTGGTCGTCTGCCTGGAGCGCGGCACGCGCGATATCGGTTATACTGGAGGGCTATCTCAACGAAAGGGGGTGATGAGTCTATGCCGATTATCCGAGTCAAAGAAAACGAGCCGTTTGACGTTGCCTTGCGTCGCTTCAAACGCACTATTGAAAAGACCGGAATCATCACCGAGCTAAGGGCCCGCGAATTTTACGAAAAACCGACTGCTGAGCGTAAGCGCAAGAAAGCGGCGGCGGTTAAGCGTCATTACAAGCGTATCCGTAGCATGATGCTACCAAAGCGCAAGTACTAGGCTAGCGATGTCAGCAGTCTGAAGGACTCCAATAGCCTTCAAGCGCTCGACAAGCCTCACAGGGTTTACAAGCCAAAAAAGCCGGAATGCTCCAAAGCCTTCCGGCTTTTTCTTCTTAGGGCCAAATGGTGATTGAGCCAGATGGTGTTCTTTTTCCTCTCAGATCGACCGAGGTTTTAGCGATGAGTCTTAAACAGCGTATCCAAGACGACATGAAGACGGCGATGAAGGCGCGCGATCAGGATCGTTTGCTCACGATTCGCATGCTGCTTGCTGCCATGAAGCAAAAAGAGGTCGACGAACGTGTGGAACTCGACGATGCAGCGGTGGTGGCAATAACCGATAAGCTCGTGAAGCAGCGTAAAGATTCGATCGAAGCTTACTTATCAGCAGGGCGCAAGGATTTAGCCGACAAAGAGCAAGCTGAAATGATCATTTTGCAAGGTTATATGCCTAAGGCGGCCGATCCGAGCGAGATTGAAGCGGTGATTGAGCAGGCGCTGCGCGATGCTGGCTCCACAGGACCGGCTGCTATGGGAAAAGTCATGGCTCAGGTTAAGGCTGCGCTCGCTGGGCGTGCTGATCTGTCGGCGGTTTCGCAACAAGTGAAGACCCGCTTGAGCCGCTGAAGGAAGCTTGCGCGACAGCGGTCAAGCCTGAGGCTTTGCTTGGTATGCTTCCTGAGCCGTGATACCCCAATCCTTTATCCAGGAATTGCTTGATCGCACCGATGTGGTCGAGGTGGTAGGCGCCCATGTGCGCTTGAAAAAGGCGGGCGCAAACTACAGCGGCCTTTGCCCTTTTCACGGCGAGAAAACGCCTTCGTTTACCGTAAGCCCAAGCAAGCAGTTTTATCACTGTTTTGGCTGTGGTGCTCATGGCTCCGCGATTGGCTTTCTCATGGAGCACTTGGGGCTGGGCTATGTGGAAGCTATTGAAACGCTTGCCCAGCAGCAGGGCTTGACGGTACCTAAAGAGCGCGAGGCTAAGCCTGTTCAAGCACTCGATGAACGAAAGTCGATGCTTGAAGCCATGGCCAAGGCTGCGGACTTCTATCGGGCAAGACTCAAAGACTCCGACCGCGCGATTCACTATCTACGCAAGCGTGGCCTTGAAGGCCGAACCGCTGCGCGATTTTCGCTTGGCTACGCGCCAGGCGGATGGCATGCACTTGAGGCATGCTTTGCCGAGTATCGATCGCCTTTTCTCGTCCAGAGCGGCTTGCTGATTGAGCGAGAGAACCCACAAGACGCTGCCGATGGTGAATCAAGGCATGGCCAGGCGCGAGAGCGCTGGGATCGCTTTCGCGACCGAATTATGTTTCCTATTCGAAACCCAAGGGGTCAAGTCATCGGATTTGGCGGCCGAGTCATCGACCAGGGCGAGCCTAAATACCTGAATTCGCCCGAAACACCCCTCTTTTCGAAGGGGCGCGAACTCTACGGGCTCTACGAGGCACGCGAGGCTTTACGCCGCGAAAACCAGGTGCTTGTCGTTGAAGGCTACATGGACGTCGTGATGCTCGCACAACATGGTGTGGACTATGCGGTCGCAACCCTTGGCACCGCAACCAGCCTTGAGCACTTATCCAAACTCATTAAGCTAGTTGACCGGGTTGTCTTTTGCTTTGATGGCGACGCTGCGGGTCGCCGAGCTGCTTGGAAGGCGCTCAACACAGCATTGCCGCTTGCCATCGATGGCAAGCGCTTTGAGTTTTTGTTTTTACCGCCCGAACACGATCCAGACAGTTTTGTACGCAGTGAGGGCGCCGCTGGCATGGCCAAGGCGCTTGACCGAAGCGAACCACTATCCGCATGCTTAATGCGCGAACTCGTCCAAACCCATGGTGAAAACAGCGCCGAGGACCGCTCAGCACTGCTTGCTGCCGCCATCCCCTTGCTAACCCAATTACCGCTTGCGGCCTTGCGTATGCAACTGAGTCGCGAGCTCGCTGACCGGGTGCACATTAGCGTGAACGAAGTCAATCAGCTTGTGCAGCAGCACGCAGCACAACGAGCCAAGCGGCAGTCGCTACAACAACAGTCCCTTGGCCAGCGACAGGTTGAATCAGGCAAACGAACCGGCTTCCAAAGCAAGTCTTCGTTGTATCGCTCAAACGCGGGTGTTGACGGCGATGCGCTCGCACCTGAGGCATCACTTCGCCCTTCAGCTTATGCATCGAGCCAGGCGCAGGTGCTTGCTCCGCGACACCAAGCGATAAGCCTCATCGAAAAGGCCCTTGTCTTGCTGCTTCGTTTCCCAAGACTGAATTTGCGGGAGCCTTCGTCTTTGCAAGCCTTTTGGCCGGAGATCCTGGTCGAAGCGATGAAACTTGATGGCTTTTCCATTACCGATCAGGGCTCGGATCTGGCGGCCCTGAGCCTCCACTTAGACCAAGTTTGCGCGGCCAACCCTGATCGATGGGCGCCCTGGCGAAAGCGTCTCAATCGCGCTTTAGCGTGGGTACTTTTAATCGATGAGCGGGCCGCAAGAAGCGAATTTCAAGGGGCACTGCTCCAATTGGCTGACCAAAGCATCCGGGTCGCCATCGATCAGCTTGTTCAAGAGGGTCTTACAAGCGCAGATGATCGCGAGCGCTACGAGGCTTTAGTCGCCCAAAGGCGCGCGATTCGCTCAGGTGAAACCACCCTCACTTGACACTAGGGATATAATCGAAGGTTACTCTGCGTGAACCTAAGTGTTTGCGTGCGGCCTTGTCGTGACGTTTTTGGGAATCGTTCATGCCTGCTCAACCAAAATCCACCGCCTCTAAGTCTTCCTCGGCCGCAAAAAAAGCGAGCCCTGCCACCAGCAAAAAGGCGGCTGCGGCGTCTACACAAGCCGATGACATCATAAGCCCTGCTGAGATGCCAAAAAAAGACTCCGTAAAAAAGAAAGAGCCGCTGCAAGATGCTGCTCAACAAGCCCCAAAGCAGGTAAAGAAAAAGGCCGCGATCGCTGAGGCTCCAACGACCGCAAAGCTGCAGGCCGAAGAGCAAGCGCCTGCCAAGCAGGCAGCGGCAAAGAAGGCAGCGACGAAGAAGGCGGGGACGAAGAAGGCGGAGACGAAGAAGTCAACGGCTGAGCAGCCACCGACAAAGCAAGCGCCGGCTAAGAAGGCAGCGACCAAGCAGCCACCGACAAAGCAAGCAAAGGCTGAGCAGGCAACCGCCGCGCAAGCTGTGACTGACATTGAGCATGCTCAAGAGCCCAAGGCAAAACCAGCGTCTAAAGCAGCAACAAAAATCGCAAAGCCTAAGTCTGAGCAGAAAAAGTCTG
>Ga0209033_1000409_pt1 | contig 24474 bp, 28 predicted proteins | sample LauGreFa1BDMLBDN_2_FD_188218 | JGI IMG/M metagenome (GOLD analysis project Ga0209033, IMG submission 188218) | Freshwater lake microbial communities from Lake Michigan, USA - Fa13.BD.MLB.DN (SPAdes) (version 2) | ecosystem: Environmental > Aquatic > Freshwater > Lake | place: Lake Michigan, USA...
GTGTGTCCATGGTACTTCCTTATGTAGATGTCTTATTTTAGCCAAGCTTAACAGACGCCGCTCGATTAGCCGACGCGACGCGCCAAATACCCGCAAGATCCTGGTGGGCTTTGATATTGATGTAATTTTGTTCCTGCAATAACTGACAAACTTGTTTGGATTGATCGAATCCATGTTCTACCAAGATGAATCCATTCTCTGCTAAATAAGCAGGGGCTTCTTTAAAAATGGTGCGGTATGCCATCAAGCCATCATGATCATCGGTCAGTGCCGAGCTTGGTTCAAAGCGCAAATCACCCATGAGCAAGTGATGATCGCCCGCTGGGATGTAAGGAGGATTGCTCACGATCACATCAAATACGCAATCTTCAGCTGGTAGGTTTGTGGTCAGATCATCGAACCAATTCGATTGAAGGAACTTCACTGAGTTCAGATTTAAAAGTCGGGCGTTTTCTTGGGCTATCTTGAGTGCATCAGCGCTGACATCAACACAAGTGACTTCGGCATTAGGAAGGTTCTTGGCCAAGGCCAAACCAATCGCGCCACTGCCTGTGCCCAAATCTAGAATTTTTGGTGCTTTTTTACCTGATGATCGAACATGTTCAATCGTCAATTCAACCAAGAGTTCTGTTTCAGGCCTTGGGATCAAAACGCCAGGGGCTACTTTGAGTTCAATGTTGAAAAACTCTTTTTTACCAATCAGGTAGGCCACAGGGTGACCTTCAGCGCGTTGCTTTTCTAATAGGGTCCACTCTTCAAGCAAGGCCTTGGGCAATGCATCTGTATCACGGCTAATCATTGCAGATTTTGGCCAATTCAAATGCTTGTTAATGAGGTGAGCGAGCAAGGCTTTGGCATCTACTTTATCCAAAGTAGATTGAAAAAGAATTTCTCGAATATTGATAGCCATTAACTTTGTTATTAATAAGGTCTTAGTGAGAGAGGATAATTAAATGCTTTTTTGGGTTGGCATGAACAAACAGTATAGTGATTACATTATCTTTGTAGACGAAAGTGGATCTGATAGCTCCCAGCACGTTGATCCTCTTTACCCAGTTTTTGTTTTAACGTTTTTTGTGTGCAAAAAAGATACCTATGTTTTCGATCTTAACCCCAAAATCAATGCATTTAAATTTAAGCATTTTGGACATGCAGAGGTAGTTCTCCATGAGCGTGACATTAGGAAAGACTTGGGAAACTTTGCTTTTTTGAAGTCAAAAAGCATCAAGGAAGATTTCATCGCCGAATTAACAAAAATTATTCAAGCTGTGGATGCATATTTTATTTGTGTGGTGATTGATAAAAGAAAGATTTCTCAAAAAATCATAGATCAAGACAACCTCTATTCCAGAGCATTTGCTACAGGATTAAATGCATTCAATCTTTATCTAAAGACAAATGAGCAGACTCTAAAGATTAATCAAGCATTACACATAGTCATTGAAAAAAGAGGCCGTAAAGAAGACTCTTTGCTGCTGGAACAGATTAAAAGTTTAAAAGTATCAGAATTATCCAAAAATTCTGATTTTGAGTTGGTTTTTTCCGATAAAAAATCTAATGCGGTTGGCATTCAAATTGCTGATTTGATAGCTAGACCATTGGGAATGTCTTTTTTGCGACCAGATCAAAAAAACAGAGCAGTAGAAGTAATTAAGAAGAAGTTAATTACTGGTAAAAATACTGGGTCAAATGAGTTGAGTGATCGTCTACTTGTTTTTCCATAAACAAAGGGCTCCTAAACAACCGGAGCCCTTTGCCGACCGAGTATCCCCAGTCATTGATAACAGTTTACATCAAAGCACTTGGTGAATCAAATGTCACCCAAGCTGGCCAATAATTCAGCTTGGTGCTCGGCAGACAATGCGTTCAAAAGATCTTGAATGTCACCGTCCATCATGGCATCAATCTTGTACAGGGTGAGATTGATGCGGTGGTCGGTGATGCGTCCTTGCGGGAAGTTGTAGGTGCGGATGCGATCACTGCGATCACCAGAACCCACAAGGCTCTTGCGAGTTTCAGCTTCTTTGTCGTGGGCAGCGCGACGTTTGGCATCCATGATTCTTGAAACAAGCACTTTCATGGCTTGATCTTTGTTGCGGTGTTGACTGCGATCATCTTGGCATTCCACCACCGTGCCGGTTGGGATGTGCGTGATGCGCACTGCAGAGTCTGTTTTATTGATGTGCTGACCGCCCGCACCAGAAGCTCTGAATGTGTCAATGCGCAAATCAGCAGGATTGATTTCAATATCACTGATTTCATCGGCTTCAGGCATCACCGCCACCGTACAAGCTGAAGTATGAATCCGTCCTTGAGTTTCTGTTTGAGGGACTCGTTGAACACGATGACCGCCTGATTCAAATTTGAGTCTTGAAAAAGCACTTTGACCAACAATGCGCAAAATGACTTCTTTGTAACCACCCAAGTCTGATTCTGAGGCGCTCACGACTTCCACTTGCCAACGTTGTCTTTCAGCAAAACGTGTGTACATCCTGAATAAGTCAGCAGCAAATAAAGCACTTTCATCACCGCCGGTACCCGCACGAATTTCCAAAAAGATATTTTTGTCATCATTAGGATCTTTGGGTAATAGCAGGCGCTGCAAATCAGCTTGCATGGTTTCCATGCGCACTTTGGCAGATTTAATTTCCTCTTCAGCAAAGTCTTTCATTTCAGGATCAGCTTGCATGGCTAAAGCGGCTTGTTCATCGGCTTCGGCTTGAAGGAATAGCTGAAATTGTTCGACAACAGGGGATATTTCCGCATGCTCACGATTGAGTTTGCGGTACTGATCCATGTCCTTGGTGATTTCTTCCTGGACTAGCAATGAATTGAGTTCTGCGAGCCTGGCATCTAATTGCTCAAGCTTCGCTTTCATACTTGGTTTCATCTATTGATTGGAGTTGTTTGACCGGAATAAACCCGGCAAGATTTTCATGAGTGCGTCACGCTCTTCGCCTTGCGCATGTTGCAAAGCGTGCAAAGAGCCATGTAAAAACTTATTGGTAAGACCTTGCGCCAAAAGATCCAATACCACTTGTGGGTCTTCACCTTTAGCGAGTAGCTTGCGGGCACGCTCAAGCTCGATAGAGCGCAAGTCTTCACCGCGTTGGCGCAAGTCTTGGATCAAAGGCACCGTGCCTCTGGTTTCTAACCAGTGCATGAAATGCGATACGCGGGTTTCAATGATTGCTTCCGCTTGGCCCACAGCTGCTTGACGAGAATCTGAGCCAGCTTGAACAATGTCACTCAAGTCATCAACTGTGTAGAGATACACGTCGTTTAATTTACCGACCTCAGTTTCAATGTCGCGAGGCACCGCCAAGTCAACCATCACAACGGGGCGATGACGACGTTGCTTGACTGCACTTTCAACCATGCCCAAGCCAATGATTGGTAAGGTGCTGGCAGTGCATGAAACCACAATATCAAAATCATGCAGGCGTGTGGGTAGATCAGAGAGACGCAAGGATTCTGTTGCCAAGCCTTGTTCTGATAATTGATCAGCTAGTTCTTGGCCGCGCTCCAAAGTACGATTGGCCACAGCCATTAATTTTGGTTTGCGCGCTGCAAAATGCGTGGCGCACAAATTGATCATTTCACCAGCACCGATGAATAAAACTTTTTGCTCTGAAACACTTTCAAAAATTCTTTCAGATAAACGCACCGCAGCAGCTGCCATTGAAATGGAGTGTGCTCCGATTTCAGTGGTGCCACGAACCTCTTTGGCGACCTGAAAAGTTTTTTGAAACAGTTGATTGAGGTAAGTTCCTAGTGAGCCGGCTTCATCAGCAGAGCGCACCGCATCTTTTAACTGACCCAAAATTTGGGTTTCGCCAACCACCATCGAATCTAAACCGCAGGCCACTCTGAACGCGTGACGCACGGCCAGCGATTGTGGCAAGACATAAACGTGAGGCATTAATTCTTGGCTATCGATGCCTCGTGATTTGGCTAGCCACTCCAAGGTGGTTTTCTTGAGTAAAGAGGACTGTTCTTGTGTTTGCTCATCATTGGCCGCACAGTAAAGTTCTGTGCGATTGCAAGTTGATAAGATCGTCGCTTCTGGCAAATCTGTTTCAGATACACTTGCTAAATGATTTTTCAGGTGATGCAAGGCAGGCTGAATCATCTCAGGTGTGAATGCCACCTGTTCGCGCACCTGGATCGGTGCGGTGTGATGATTAATGCCCAATGTCAAAATTTGCATAATGAAATTATAAGTTTTTCATGGAGTTAGGATGAGTTTTCTAGCATTTTTAATATTTGGCGGCTCTGTGGGCTTGATTACTGCATATCTTTACCCTAAAAACCGACTAAAACTCAAAGATTTACTGCTTTATTGGCTTGCTGGCGTGGTGATTAGCTTTTTAGTCTCTTTTTTTGGTCAAACCTTAGGACTTTTTAGTGCTGGCCAAATGTTGGAGTGGTTAGGAGCGATTGTTGTGACTATCGTGCTGGTTGCTACTTTGAGGGCTTTGGCCAACAATTGATCTCACGAAGCCTTGGTCTTTTGATTAAGACCATGTGATGACAGATTCACCTTGTTTTTCAAGAAGGTCATTGACCTGTTGAAAGTGACGGCAGCTACCCGTGTCACCTTTTAATAAAAATGGTTCAGTAGTTCGATACACACTCAGCCCTGATGGATGAGAAGCTGTCAGTATGCTGGGGCTTTTCATGGGTGTGCTGGAGTGGCTTGCTTGTTCAATCAGAGCTTTTTTCTTCTGCGCATGAGAACCCCACAGCAGCCATATTAATCCAGGCTTTTTAAGCGCTAAGCGATACAGCAAGCAATCTGTTAATTCTTGCCAACCCAACTGGGCATGTGATCCAGCGATCTCAAGTTGAACAGTCAGACTGGCATTGAGAAGTAACACGCCTTGTTTGGCCCAGTGGCTGAGGTCACCATGGTGCAATCCTGAATAACCATCTAAAGCAAGCGCTTTACTGATATTTCTGAGTGAGCTAGGAAAACTGCGCCATCCTGGTTTGATGGCTGCTGGGATGGAAAAAGCTAAACCTTGCGCCAGTCCTGGCGTTTGATACGGGTCTTGCCCCAAAAGAACAACCTTGACTTGTTCAACGGATGTTTCTCTTAAGGCCCTAAAAACATTTTCAGGGGCAGGCTGAATCAACTCGCCCAATTTTTCGTAAGCAGCAGAAACATTTTTTTCGAGTTGTAAAAATTGGCCAGCATCCAATTCTTCAGAAATCAAAGCCGCCCAATCGGCGGGCATCTTGGCGCGGATGGAAAAAGAGGAATTAATCAATTAATTGAAAAAATAAATCAAAGCCACATTGACTAAGCCACAGCCAAAGAAAATTGTTGAGGTTGGCGACTTAGCATTTCTTTTGGAGAGCTTGATAGGTTCACGGTGAACGCTGTTTCATGGCGGAAGGCGATGATCTTCACGTTTTTACCATGGGCTATTTCAAGCATGAGCAGTGTTAACAACTGATCTAATCGTGAGGCTGTCACCCGCTCTTGCTGAATGCTCGCTAAATAATCGCCAGCTGACAAACCTGCTAGTTGAGCCAGACCACCATCGAGCACATGGGTTAACTTTACCCAGCCATTATTCACCGTTGTTCTGATACCTAATAATTGTTTGGCACTTTCAGGACTGTCAGAAGGTTTCTTGATTTTTGAGGTCACTTTGATTTTTGCTGATGATAGTAATTTCATCAACGGTAAATCTTTGGTGCCTTCAATGTAATCGGATTTGAATGATTGCCAAGTCGTTTGAAACGACGGTCCAATGATGAACGCAATAGCGTTATCAAAATCATTTTCTGCCATGCCTTCTTGCGTTAATTGATACATTTGCCAAAGATGTCTGATCACATCATCAAGGGATTGTTGATTGCGCGTGTGCTGCCTGATCACGAGATCCAGTGCCAAGGCAATCAATGAACCTTTTGTGTAATAACTGACCACTGCATTGGGTGTGTTTTCATCCATTTGATAGTACTTGGTCCAAGCATCAAAGGAGCTGTCTGCCACACTTTGCTTCTGGCGACCGGGTTGGCGCAAAACCATGTTCCAAGTTTTCTCGAGTCGTTTGAGGTAGGCGGCCAAATCAATTCTTTTGCTTCTAAAGAGTTGGAGGTCGTCATAGTAGCTGGTGAAGCCTTCAAACAGCCAAAGTAGACGGGTGTGATTTTTTTGATCGAGGGTATAAGGAATGAATGCTTTGGGTTTGATGCGCTTGATCATCCATGCATGGAAATACTCATGGCTACACAGCCCTAAGAAATCTTGATAAGCATCATGTTTATTTAAGTTTTGATGAGGATAGGGAAGATCATCCCTTTGGCATAAAAGGACTGTGCAATCAGAATGTTCTAAGCCGCCATAGCCTTCACCCACTGCGTTGACAATGAATGTGTATTGTTGAAAGGGTGCTCGATGAGACTTTGGTTCAAAAAATTGTATGTGTGCATCACAGATGGCTTTCAAATCTTTGGCCAACTGTTGGGTATCCACTTCTTTGGTTGCACCTTGAATCACCATCCGGTGTGGTGTGCCACAAGACTGCCAGGTGATTGTTTGAAATTCTCCTATTGCCAGTGGATGGTCAATCAGAAAATCATAGGATTCAGCTTGGTAGATACCAAAGCCTGACTGATCTATTTTTTTGGCCGGCAGCGTTGTCTCAATCCGCCAAGCTTTTGTACTTGAGATGTGTTGAGTGGGTTTCAATATTTCAAGTTCATGCACTTCATCAGCATGGTCGAGTACTTGTAAGCACAGGCTGGTTGGATTGAAAAAGGCACGGGTTGCGTCGATGTATGCTGCTCTGACAGAGGTATCAAAGCCATACACTTGATAACTTAATGTGACATCGTGATTGGAAGGTGGTACGAACCAAGTATTGCTGTCAATTTTTTCTAATGAAATGTTTTTCTTAGTGGCTATGGATTTAGCGCTGATTGTTTCTAGATGTTTAGAAAAATCACGCAACATGTAGCTACCTGGTATCCATGCAGGAAGTTGAACTTGAGCTCCCCACCCTTTGAGAATGCGAGCGGGTATAAGGAGTCTGACCTCAAAGCGATGACCATGAAGATTTTTTAGTTCAACCGTGTAACGAATTCGTTCCATCTTATTTTAATTTCTTCTCTATTTGCGCCAAAGGAACAGCGCCAGCAATGCGTGAACCATCTACAAAGAACATGGCTGGAGTTCCAGTAACACCCAATTTCTTGGCCAAAGATGTGTTGCGATCCAGTGGTGTTCCGCAGTCGCCTGGACCAGTTGGTGTTTGGTTTTCAAGCATCCATGCATTCCATGCTTTATTTCGATCCGCTGCACACCAAATCTGTTTTGATTTGGTGGCAGAGTCGGCTGATAGCAAAGGAACTAAAAATGTATAAATGGTGACGTTATCTAATTGCTGAAATGATTTCTCTAATTTTTTACAGAAACCGCAATTAGGGTCTGCAAATACAGCAATTTGGCGTGAGCCTTTGCCGCGCACCACTTTGATGGCATCGTTCAGAGGTAAGTCAGACCATTTGATGCGATTCAAATCATTGCTGCGTTGCTCAGTGAGATTGGCGCCAGTTTTTAGATCAATGATCTCCCCTTGAACCAGATAACGTGCAGTGGCATCGGTATAGACAACATCATTACCAATCGCTACTTCATACAAGCCGGGAACCGGGGTGCTGCGCACCGCACTGATTTGCGCGCGCTCCCCCAATTGTTTTTGAAGTTCGTTTTTTACTTTTTGCTCCACGCCACTTTGCGCATGAACAGTTGAAGCACCGATGGCTGTTAAGAATGCAATTGTTAGAACTTGAACATAGTTTTTAGAAATTGACATCATGAATACCTTGTTGAGTGAATGTTATGGCTTCAATTAAGAAAGCGCTTTTTTAATCAGTTGTCTTTTAAAGAATGGGCTGCGGTTGACCATGTTCATGCCCATGTTCCTGAAATTTTTCATGAAGCTGCTGGGGTGAGCAAATAATTTTTGTAATTGATCGGTGGTGAAAAGTAGGGCGTCTGTGTCGCCGTGGCGTGAACGTTCATAACGTCTTAATAGAACAGGGTCGTCAATAGCTCTAAATGATTCTTTTTCTTCAATCACTTTACCGAGGGTGGCCACATCTCTTAGACCTAAATTGAGTCCTTGACCAGCCAGGGGGTGCATCACATGTGCAGCATCACCGATCAAAACAACCTTAGGCTGATGGTCTGGTGCAATGATGCGTTCAGCCTTCAGTTTGCGAAGTGGAAAGCTTTTCGGGCTGGTGATCATCTTGAGAGGTCCAAAGCGTTGTGCAACGGATCCCATTGCAGCAGACATGACCTGAGCGGAAAGAGCTTCAGGAGTTAATTGTTGTAGTTGTTCAGCATGTGCACTTTGTGCTGACCACACCATCGATAATTTTTTATTTGGTAGTGGCAGAAGGGCCAGTATTTCACCATGATCTAAAAACCATTGGCAGGCAGTACCCTGATGATCGAGTTCGCATTGAAAATTAGCGACCACAGCAGTTTGTCCGTAATCGTTCACAGGGGTTTTAATTTGTAGTTTTTCTCTGATGGGTGAGTTGGCACCATCAGCGGCTAAAAGAAGCTTGGCAAAAAAACTTTGACCTGCTTTGGTGTGAACCGTTACCCCCTCTTTGCTTGAGACGAAATCCGAAACCGAATCAGTGATACGTTGAATGTTGCCTTGAAATTGGGAGGCGGTGTCTAAGGTTTTTTCAATATGACTGGCTTCTACAATCCAAGCAAGCTGAGAAACCGTGGCGCTGTAGGCTGAGAAGTGAAGTTCATCTGTGGCCCGCCCGCTGTCTCCAAACACACGCATATCACTCACCACCTGAATACGTCTGTGATCCAGGGCTTCCCAAACGTTCATATCAGACAATAATTGTTGGCTACTCGATGACAGAGCATAAATTCGACTATCCCAAGACAAATCATCATTACAATGTGGGTCTGGATCAAAATTGGGTGCTAGGTGCAATATCTTTAAGCCTAACTGGGCTAGTCGAAGCGCAGTTGCTTTACCGGCAATGCCAGCACCAATAATAATAAGATCGTAACTGTTCATATTGGAATAATAACTCGCTATGTCATTGAAATGCGGTATCGTCGGCCTCCCTAACGTTGGCAAATCAACTTTGTTCAATGCTCTTACCAAAGCTGGTATTGCAGCAGAGAATTACCCTTTTTGCACGATTGAGCCGAATGTGGGGGTTGTGGAGGTGCCGGATCCTCGCCTAGCCAAGCTGGCTGAGATTGTGAAGCCTGAAAGGGTGTTGCCAGCGGTTGTTGAGTTTGTTGACATTGCTGGCTTGGTAGCTGGTGCATCGAAAGGTGAGGGCTTGGGTAACCAGTTCTTGGCCAATATCCGTGAAACTGATGCCATTACCCATGTGGTGCGCTGTTTTGAAGATGGCAATGTGATCCACGTGGCCGGTAAAGTCGATCCACTGTCAGATATTGGTGTGATTGATACAGAGTTAGCACTTGCTGACTTGGCAACTGTTGATAAAGCTTTTGCTAGATATTCAAAGGCAGCTAAGTCAGGGAATGACAAAGAGGCCAACGCTTTGGCACCCCTTTTGGCAAAAGTACAAGCTCAGTTAAACCAAGCTCTCCCCGTGCGTGCGATGGGTTTAAATGAAGAAGATTTGGCCTTGTTAAAACCATTTTGCTTGATCACGGCCAAGCCTGTGATGTATGTGGCCAACGTTAAAGATGATGGCTTTGAAAATAATCCGCATTTAGAAACTGTTAAAGCTCATGCTGCCAAAGAAAATGCCCCAGTTGTGGCAGTGTGCGCAGCGATTGAGGCTGAAATTGCAGAGTTAGAAGATGAAGATAAAAAAGCATTCTTAAGTGATATGGGTATGGAAGAGCCTGGTCTGGATCGTGTGATTCGGGCCGGATTTGGTTTGCTTGGTTTACAAACTTACTTCACCGCTGGTGTGAAGGAAGTTCGTGCTTGGACCATTCATGTGGGTGACACAGCGCCGCAAGCAGCAGGTGTGATTCATACTGACTTTGAACGTGGCTTTATTCGTGCTCAAACCATTTCTTATGATGACTTCATCTCATTCAAAGGGGAGTCAGGCGCCAAGGAAGCTGGCAAGATGAGGGCTGAGGGCAAGGAGTATGTGGTCAAAGATGGTGATGTGCTGAACTTCTTGTTCAACGTTTAAATGTTGAATCCTTGATCAGGTCCATGAAATGACCAGCCCAGTCATCAGAGTTGTTCATAGCCGTGCCAAGGACGGTTGTCATGCGGCTTATGAAGCTTTGATCTTGGGGATGTTTGAATCAATGAAACATTTCCCAGGATTTTTGGGTTCTGAATTACTACCGCCCTTAGCTAACGCCGATGAATACCAAGTGATTGTGAAATTTTCTTCACAAAAAGATTTGGATGATTGGGATGTTTCTTCTCAGAGACAAATGTGGCACGCACGTTTTCGTCCATTATTAGCGGCTGACCCTGAATATCATCTTTTAACTGGTTTAGAAGCATGGTTTTCTTTGCCAGAAATCCCAGTGGGTAAAAAACCACCCAGAAATAAGATGGCTTTGATCACTTGGTTGGGCATTTGGCCCACCGCATCGATTTTCTTGTATTTCTTAACGCCTTATATGGAATCTTTGCCGTATTTGTTGCGAACCGCAATTGTCACGGGATTGGTCGTGATCACCATGACTTATTTATTGATGCCGCGTTTGGTTCAGGTCTTTAGAGCTTGGTTAAAGTAATTTTCAGTAGAGTCGGTCGGCAGCTAGGGGTTTACGCTAAATCTCGAGAAATTTAATTTATTTCGGGAATATTTGGTATAGGATATTCATTTAACCTATGCGGAGATACTCATGAAGCTCTATTACACCCCAGGCGCTTGTTCATTGGCTGTGCACATCACACTCTGTGAAACTGGTTTGTCATTTGAAAAAGAATCAGTTGATTTAGCCACTAAAAAAACAGCCAGTGGCGCAGATTTCTCAGCAATCAATGCCAAGGGTTATATCCCTGCACTTCAGTTGGATAGCGGTGAGTTGCTCACCGAAGGTCCTGCCATTAATCAGTACTTGGCAGATTTGGTGCCTGAGAAAAAATTAGCACCAGCCAATGGCACATTGGACCGAGTGCGTGTGCAGTCATGGTTAACTTTTATTGGTACTGAACTTCATAAATCATTCACACCACTTTTCCATCCTAGTGCAGATGATGTGAAAGCTCAGGCAAAAGCCAATATTGCTAAACGTTTAACTTATGTGAATCAAGAGTTATCAGGTAAATCTTATTTGGTCGGCGATCAATTCTCTATCGCTGATGCCTATTTATTCACTGTGATCGGATGGATGGGTTTCTTGGCGATGCCAACAGACGCTTATCCTCATATTCAAGCATTGGTAGCAAAAGTGGCAGCCCGACCAGCAGTGCAAGCAGCCATGAAGGCTGAGGGTTTAATCAAGTAGGATTTGAATCAAACTAAATGAAGAGACAACTTGCTCCGATGGCTTCTATTGTTCCTATTGCTGCTTTATTGAGCGCATTATTTTTTAGCACCAGTGTGCAAGCAGCCAGTGAGCAAGATCTTCAAAATAGCTTTGATCCCTATTTGAAAGGGTTCCCCCAATTTCCTGGGGTAAAGCCTGGTTTGGTGATTGATAAAACTAATCTTGAGCAATACAAGGCAATTTTAGATCCGGGTTTGCAATACGTCATCCAAAACGATTGGCATCAAATCAAGGTAGGGCCAACCACACAGTTTCAAATTAATCAGAAGTTCATTGCTGCTACCAAGCAGCATCTTAATAAAGCTCAGCTCGGTCCAAGAGTTGGTGATATTGATCAGTACATTTCAGGGCGTCCTTTTGTTGAGGAACCTGATGTAAAAGATCCACGTGCTGGAGAAAAATTAGCTTGGAATTTCAGGGCTGGTGCCGGTGTTGGTGATAGCGGGGTGATCTATCCTTTCTATTGGCGTTATCGAGACTTAATGAGTGGCAAGATTGAGAAGACGGTGAAGTTCTCTTTCAATATTTTGAAATTCAAGCATCGCATTGAAGAGCCGGCTCCAGACATTAAGCCCAACGCTGCTGATTTGGCCGTGGCTATTTATGCCAAAGTTTATGAGCCACAAGATCTTAAAAATACCCAACTCTTGATCTTGCATGCTGATAACGATCACAAACCTCAAGATGCTTATATGTATTTGGGTTTCCAGAGGCGCGTGCGTCGCATGGCTCCGGGTCAATACACAGATGCCTTTTTAGGCTCCGATGTGATGATTGAGGATTTTGAAGGTTTCAATGGTCGTATCTCTGATATGAAATGGCACTACAAGGGAGCCCAAAATCTTTTGCTACCGATGTTCAATCACCGTGAGATGAAGTTGGCAACTGACTTGCCAGTAGAAAAAGATGGTTACCAATTCATTGATGTGAATGGTCAAGGGGGATGTTTCCCTGATATCACTTGGCAATTGCGTAAAACTTTTATTTTGGAAGTTGAACCGCTCGATCCCAAACACCCGATCAGTAAGCGACTGTTTTATTTAGATGCTCAATCAATGCACATTGTTCGTACTTTGATTTATGACCGAAAAGGTCAACTATGGAAAGTTGGAACCTTGGGTAAAACTCATCCTGATGCACATTTGCCAGAAAATAAAGATTTGGGCAGTCCAGTCGATGACGTTTTTTCTGCCGTGGATGTCCAAACCAAGCATTGCACCACGGGACAATTTAAGACAAAGGTTGATCCTAAAGCCAATCCCCCATCACTTTTCCAAGTTCAAAACTTGAGGGGTGGCGATTAAATGACAAGTTTTTGACCCACATCCCTTTATTAAGAGTAACCTTGATAGTTCCTGAGAGTGGCTGAGCGCCATTGGTGGCTTGCATTCCTAGGATTTACCCTTAAATCTCGAGAAAAGTATAATATTTCGGGAATATTCGAGATATGATTCAGTCTTCAAATTTAAGAATAGTCTTAATGAAGACCTTTTAGGCATAGGTGAGAACATGGTGGAGCAATTTAATCCTGAAAAAAGATTTGTAAGATTTGTTGAAAAGCGCGAGGATGGTTTTGTGTTGTTTGAATTCGCGGTGGGTGAGCCTGAAATTTTTGCGGAAATGATCTTAAAAGAAGAAGATTATGTAATTTTCTGTAAAGAGCAGGGTGTTGTCATGATTGATGAAGACTCCAATCCGATTGATGAAGGCAATGATTTTGAATGGCGCTTGCGTGATGCAACCCAAAAAAGAATCGATAAATAGTTCTCTCGAGTATCAAAAACTAAGAGAACTGATGTGAATTTTGAAAATTAGGAATATAAAAAATGGCTAATGTATTTATTGCATTTCAATCAAATCAAGATAGTCGCTACATTGTTGAGGCTATTCTTGAAGACAACCCGCTAGCGGTTGTAGATGAGCAACCCGCTATGGTGAAAATCGATGTGCCCAATCGCTTGGTGATCAAGCGTGCAACTGTTGAAGAAAAAATGGGTCGAGAGTTTGAGCTTCAAGAAATGCACATGCATTTGATCACCCTTTCTGGCAACGTTGATGAGGATGACGATCAGTTTGTTTTAGAGTGGAAATCTTAAAATTTATTAAATGAGATGTTGAATAGATCGCTCAAGCTGATGAGCGATCTATTTTTTGTTAAGAGTTTTTATTTGTGAGTTTTTATGTCATACGAACTAACCATTGAGCCACTAGGCCAAACAATTGAAGTTGAAGACGGTCAGACGATCTTGGATGCCGCTTTAAGAGCTGGTATTTATTTGCCGCATGCTTGTTGCCACGGTCTATGTGCAACTTGTAAAGTTCAAGTGGTCGATGGTGAAGTGGAGCATGGTGAGGCATCTACTTTTGCCTTGATGGATTTTGAGCGTGAAGAGCAAAAATGTTTGGCTTGTTGTGCCACATTGCAAAGTGATGTCACGATTGAAGCAGACATTGATGAAGATCCTGATGCTCGAGTGATTCCAGTGGTCGACTATGAGGGGGTTGTTTCTAGAATTGAAAATCTAACGCCCACCATCAAAGGTATTTGGTTAAAGATTGAAGGTGGTAAGACAGTTGATTTTCAAGCAGGGCAATACATCAATTTAGAAATCCCAGCGCTGAATCAAAGCCGTGCTTTTTCATTAGCAAATCCGCCACATGATGGTGAAGTTGAGTTGAATATTCGTATCGTGCCTGGTGGCTTGGTCACAACCTATATTCATGAGCAGTTAAAGGTTGGTGACAAGCTGAAGTTGAGCGGTCCTTATGGTCGTTTCTTTGTCAAGAAATCAACCAACACGCCGATGTTATTCATTGCAGGTGGTTCAGGTTTATCAAGTCCGAAAAGCATGATTTTAGATTTGCTCAAGGAAGGCTGTGAATTGCCAATCACATTGATGTACGGCGCCAGATCACAAACGGAACTTTATTACGACCAGGAGTTCAAAGATTTGGCTGCGAAGCATCCAAACTTTACGTACATAGCAGCACTGTCTGATGAGCCTGCTGATTCTGGATGGACAGGACCAAGAGGATTTGTTCATGAGGCTGCCAAAGCTCATTTCAACAATGACTTTAGTGGACGTAAGGCTTATTTATGTGGCCCACCTCCAATGATCGAGGCAGCTATTACAACACTAATGCAGGGTCGCTTGTATGAGCGCGATATCTATGCTGAGAAATTTATTTCAGCAGTGGACTCGACCAATACAGTTCGCAGCCCACTCTTTAAAAATATTTAAGCCACTGGTTGGCTAAAAATTTCTTCAGGCAGTTTTGACACCAAGTCATAGGTTAGTTTGATGTGTTGACCTAAGAGCTTGGTGCAAAGCTTGATGTCTCTGTTCAGAGCGGCTGACTTGAGTGCTTCATGCTCAGCATGAACGTCTCTTTCAATATCTTTTCGATAATGCATCGCAATGCGACGATAACGCTCTGAATGATGGTAAAGAATACCAATGAATTGTAGGATCCATTTAGATGGGCAAGCTGAAACCAAGGCCGAATGGAACTCTTCATTTCTCTGTTCCCACTCTTGAAAAAAACTATCCTCATGCGCATCTTCTGTTCTACCTAACTTTTTCTCGGCCAAAGTTAGTCGGTGATAAGCCGCTATCACATCCGCCTCCCACTTGTCATTGCCAAGAGTTATCGATTGAGATAGAGCTTCATTCTCCAACATGATTCGTCTCTCAGTGATGTCCAGAAAGTCAACCAATGACATAGGGCTGACAGTGAAGCCCTTCTGACCTTGCGTGAACACCAGGCTATCAGCCACCAATAAGGCAAGAGCTTCGCGCAGGGTGCCTGCGCCAACGTTATACCTATCTTTTAAGTGTTCGACTCTTAACTTGGTTGAAGGTGGATGCACGCCGTTGATGATGTCACGTCTTAAGGCTAGATATGCCCCTTCTACTAGCGTTTTTGGTTCAGGAGTACGAGGAATAAATGATGATTGAGGTACTAAATGCATGATTTTTAAAAGATATCCGATTTTTTAAGAATTATCGATATTTTGCCGTGTCTTACGAACTTTGAGTAAAAAAATAGAGGTATTTAGGGGAAAACACTCATTGCCATAAATCTTTAGGTATTTCAAAATAATCTCGAGATTAATAGGTACAATCGAGAAAGTTGATGCCTCATAAAGTGTTCATTGAAGATACTCAGGAAGAGTATCCCTGTCGTGAAGATCAGCATTTACTCGCTGGGATGGAGGCTCTTGGGCGCAAAGGAATACCAGTCGGTTGTCGCGGTGGTGGTTGTGGTGTTTGCAAGATAGAGATTATCAGCGGTGAATATACCAAGCGTGTGATGAGTCGAGATCACGTCACAGTTGAAGAAGAGGCGAGAGGTTGTGTCTTGGCTTGTCGAGTGAGACCGCAATCAGATATCACCTTGAGGGTGGTGGGAAAGATGAAAAAAAATGTGGTGCGTGGCGCCACAGAGAAATAAAGAAGTTGTTTGATCAATGGTAGTTATTAAATATTTTGATAGGAGAAACATATGGCAATGACAGGTGTTTTACGTCCGGGACACGCTCAACTTCGTGTTTTAGACATGGAAGAGTCAGTACATTTTTATACAAATGTGTTGGGTTTAAAAGAAACTGGCCGTGATAAGTCTGGCCGTGTGTACTTCAAGGCTTGGGATGAACGTGATCACAACAGCGTGATCTTGCGCCAAGCTGATCGTGCTGGCATGGATTTCTTCGGTTTCAAAGTGGAGAGCAAAGAAGTTCTTGAGAATTTAGACAAAGCGCTTAAAGCTTATGGCGTTACAACCGAGCGCATGCCCGCCGGTGAAATGATGGAAACGGGTGAGCGCGTCAGATTTAAAGCGCCAACTGGCCATACATTTGAACTCTATGCAGAAAAAAATCATGTGGGTAACGGTCTAGGTGATTTTGCTCCTGAGGCTTGGAACCCAGACCAAAAGGGTATTTCTCCAGTACGCATGGACCATGCCTTGATCTACGGTAAAGACATTGATGGCACCAGAAAGCTATTTGAGGAAGTATTCGGTTTCCGTGTCACTGAGCGTGTGAAGTTGGAAGATAAGACAACTGATTTAGCAGCATTTATCACTTGTTCAACCAAAGCTCATGATTTAGCTATGGTTCGCCATGGTGAAGACGATAAGTTACATCACGTTTCGTTCCAACTAGATTCTTGGGAGCAAGTGCTTCGTGCAGCCGACATCATGACGATGAATCGTGTCTCAATTGATATCGGTCCTACACGTCACGGTATTACACGTGGTGCAACCATTTACTTCTTTGATCCATCAGGCAATCGTTTAGAAACTTTCTGCGGTGGTTATGAGTGGTATCCAGACATGCATGAGATCACCTGGCCAATCGAAGAAGTCGGCCGCGCGATTTTCTATCACGATCGTAAATTGAATGAAGCTTTCTTGGCTGTGGTGACCTAATGAGCCATTTTGTATCTCAAAAAAATATTAGTTGTGAGGCTGCTGCAAAAATAGCTCAGGGTGCTATTGATAAGGCAAATGAGTTGGGCATCAAAATTAATGTGGCCGTCACGGACTCCAGTGGAGTCCTGATGGCTTTTTTGAGAATGCCGGGCGCCTTTCTTCATTCAATCGATATCTCTATTGATAAAGCTTATACATCTGCGAGTTTTGGTTTTCCAACCAGTCAGTGGATGAGCATTATCAAAGACGATCCAGCTTTAAGGGAGGGGATTGTTCAAAGAGATCGATTGGTCATATTTGGAGGTGGCGTACCTATCCAATTAGATGGTGAATTAATTGGTGGAGTTGGTGTGTCTGGTGGTTCAGCAGAACAGGATGAGATTTGTGCCTTAGCAGGAATTTCAAAGATTAAATAATCAATAAAACAAATAGAAAACAACATGAAACAATTTCTAAACTACATTAACGGCGAATTTGTAGCAACTGATAAAACTTTTGAAAAGCGTGCGCCAGTCAGCAATCAAATCATTGGCATGGTGCATGAAGCAGGCCTTGCTGAAGTGGATCAAGCAGTGACTGCTGCTCGTGAAGCGCTCAAGGGTGACTGGGGAAAATTAACCACGGTTAAGCGCGTTGAAATGTTGTATGCGGTTGCTGATGAAATTAACCGTCGTTTCGATGATTTTTTAGAAGCTGAAATAGCTGATACTGGTAAGCCAAGATCATTGGCATCTCATATCGATATTCCACGTGGCGCAGCGAACTTTAAAGTGTTTGCGGACATTATCAAAAATGTGCCCAATGAAACATTCCAAATGGATACGCCAGATGGTGGCAAAGCAATTAACTACGCCATCCGTAAACCTTTGGGCGTGATTGGTGTTGTTTGTCCATGGAACTTGCCACTGTTATTGATGACGTGGAAAGTTGGCCCTGCACTGGCCTGTGGCAATACAGTTGTGATCAAGCCTTCAGAGGAAACTCCTGGAACGGCCACCTTGCTTGGTGAAGTATTTGAAAAAGTTGGAGTACCTAAGGGTGTTTACAACGTAGTTCATGGTTTTGGCCCTAATTCTGCTGGTGAATTCTTAACCAAACACCAAGGTGTGAATGCGATCACCTTTACCGGTGAAACAAGAACTGGTGAAGCCATCATGGCAGCTGCAGCAAAAGGTGTTCGCCCAGTGTCATTTGAGTTGGGTGGCAAGAATGCAGCGATTGTTTTTGAAGACTGCGACTTTGACAAAGCCATTGCTGGCGTGACTCGATCTGCATTTGAAAATTGTGGTCAAGTTTGTTTGGGCACAGAGCGTGTTTATGTTCAAAGACCTATTTTTGATAAATTCGTTGCGGCTCTTAAAGTTAAAGCTGAGGGCTTAAAAGTAGGTCCGCCGAATGAGCCTGGAGTTGGCTTAGGACCATTGATTTCTGCTGAACACAAAGAAAAAGTGACATCTTATTACGCTAAAGCAGTGGCTGAAGGTGCAACTGTTGTAACGGGTGGTGGTTCACCTAAAATGGCTGATGAATTAAAGAATGGTCACTGGGTTCAACCAACCATTTGGACTGGATTACCAGAAACTGCTTCAGTGATCCGTGAAGAAATTTTTGGCCCATGTTGTCACATTGCTCCGTTTGATACCGAAGAAGAAGCGATTGCATTGGCCAATAACACAAGCTATGGATTGGCAACTTCTGTGTGGACAGAGAATTTAGGGCGCGCGCATCGCATGGCTGAGGCTATTGAAGTAGGTTTATGTTGGATCAATAGTTGGTTCTTGCGTGATTTACGAACACCATTTGGTGGTGCAAAAGGTTCAGGTATCGGTCGTGAAGGTGGTGTTCATTCATTAGAGTTCTATACCGAATTACGCAACGTTTGCGTCAAACTTTGATTAGCAAAAAGCTAAAGAAATAAAGAGATAAGTATGGCTATGGATAAAAAAATTATCACTGACTTAGGTGATGAACTGTATAACGCGCTCAAGAATCGTCAAATGATTGACCCATTGAGCAGTCGCTATCCTGATATGACTGTTGAAGATGCCTATAAAGTGCAAGAGCGCATGATCGCGCGTCGCATTGAAGGCGGTGAGCGCATTGTTGGTAAAAAAATTGGTGTGACATCCAAGGTGGTCATGAATATGTTGGGTGTTTATCGCCCGGACTTCGGTTATTTATTGGACGGCATGATTTACAACGAAGGTGAATCAATTGAATTTGATAGCATGATCCAGCCAAAAGCTGAGGGTGAAATTGCCTTTATCTTGAAAAAAGATTTAATGGGCCCTGGTCTGAGTAACGCAGACATTCTGGCGGCAACTGAGTGCGTGATGCCTTGTTTTGAAATTGTTGACTCAAGAATCCGTGATTGGAAAATAAAAATTCAGGATACCGTTGCTGACAATGCTTCTTGCGGCGTTTTTGTGTTGGGTGACAACGCTGTTGATCCAAAGAAAATCGATCTCAATACTTGCGGCATGATCTTAGAAAAAAATGGCGATATTTTTGCAACTGGCGCAGGTGCAGCTGCTTTAGGTTCTCCGGTGAACTCAATCACTTGGTTAGCCAATACATTGGGTAGTTTAGGTGTTGGCTTAAAAGCTGGTGAGGTGGTGTTGTCTGGTGCATTAGCAGCCATGGCGCCAATTGCTAAGGGCGATAACTTTAGAGCAACCATTGGTGGCTTGGGTAGCTGTTCAGTTCGTTTTAGCTAATCGCCATGGATTTAAAGATTGCAGGTAAAACAGCTCTGGTGACCGGCTCAACAGCCGGCATTGGTTTTGCAATTGCTAAAACGCTCGCTGAGAACGGTGCGCGAGTGATTGTGAACGGGCGCACGGCTGCCTCTGTTGATCAGGCAATTGCCAAACTCTCTGAGCGTGTTTCTTCTAATTTATTGCAGGGCTGCGCGGCAGATTTATCCAATGCTGCGGGTGTGCAAAAGCTTTTAGATGCTCATGGTGATGTAGATATCTTGGTCAACAATTTGGGTATTTTTGATGTTGTGCCATTTGCTGAAATCAGTGATGCTGAATGGATGAGATTTTTTGAAGTGAATGTGATGAGTGGTGTGCGATTGTCACGCCATTATTTGCCTTTGATGCTCCAGAAAAATTGGGGCCGCATTATTTTTATTTCTAGTGAATCAGGTATTTGTCCTCCGGGTGATATGGTGCACTATGGCATGACCAAAACAGCTCAGTTATCTGTTTCTCGTGGTTTGGCTGAAATAGCAGCTGGGACAGGAGTGACGGTTAACTCTGTATTGCCAGGACCTACCAAGACAGAAGGCGCTGCCAACTTCTTTGCCTCAATGGCAAAAGATCAAGGTATTACGGTTGAAGAAATGGAACGCAAGTTCTTTGCCGAAGGTCGTCCCACATCATTGATCAAAAGATTTGTTTCTCCAGATGAAGTCGCCTCGATGGTGGCGTATATCAGTAGCCCGTTAGCCGCTGGAACAACGGGTGCGGCATTGCACGTTGATGGCGGTGTCGTGCGAAGCATTGTTTAAAAAATTAGTAAATTTAATAAAGAAGGTATTTTCAAATGAAAAAAATTAAATGTGCATTGATTGGTCCTGGCAACATTGGTACTGATCTATTGGCTAAATTACAAAGAAGCCCAGTGTTGGAGCCAGTATGGATGGTGGGCATCGACCCCGAGTCTGACGGCTTAAAGCGCGCTCGCGAAATGGGCATCAAAACAACTTCCGACGGCGTTGATGGTTTGTTGCCACACGTTAAGGCAGACGGTGTTCAGATTGCATTTGATGCAACTTCTGCTTACGTGCATGCTGAAAACTCACGTAAGTTGAATGAGTTGGGTGTGTTGATGATTGACTTGACCCCTGCAGCGATTGGCCCTTATTGCATTCCACCAGTGAACTTGAAAGAGCACTTGGGTAAAAAAGAAATGAACGTGAACATGGTGACATGTGGCGGTCAGGCAACCATTCCAATGGTGGCGGCTGTGTCACGTGTTCAAAAAGTAACTTACGGTGAAATTGTTGCAACCGTATCTAGCCGTTCAATTGGTCCTGGTACACGCAAGAACATCGATGAGTTCACACGCACAACAGCGGGTGCTGTTGAAAAAGTGGGTGGCGCACAAAAGGGTAAAGCGATCATCATCGTTAACCCAGCCGAACCACCATTGATGATGCGTGACACGATTCACTGTTTGGTTGAAGGTGAGCCAGATCAAGCCAAGATCACTGCCTCGATTCATGACATGATCAAGGAAGTACAAAAATATGTTCCAGGCTATCGCTTGGTGAACGGACCTGTGTTTGACGGTAATCGCGTATCAGTGTTCATGGAAGTTGAAGGTTTGGGTGATTACTTGCCTAAGTACGCCGGCAACTTAGACATCATGACGGCAGCTGCGGCAAGAACGGCTGAGATGTTTGCTGAAGAGATGTTGTCTGGCAAGTTGGTTTATTAATTAACCAAGTCAAAGAATTTAGAAATAAAGGATTAAAAATATGAGCAGCTTAAAAGGTAAAAAGATCACCGTTCATGACATGACCTTGCGTGATGGTATGCATCCTAAGCGTCATTTAATGACACTGGAGCAAATGGAAACTATCGCATGTGGCTTGGATGAAGCCGGCGTTCCTTTGATTGAAGTGACGCATGGTGACGGTTTGGGTGGATCATCTGTTAACTATGGTTTCCCAGCGCACACTGATGAAGAATATTTGTCTGCTGTGATTCCAAAAATGAAAAATGCCAAAGTATCTGCCTTGTTATTGCCAGGTATGGGCACTGTGGATCATTTAAAGATGGCGCATGACTTAGGCGTTCATTGCATTCGTGTGGCAACTCACTGCACAGAAGCGGACGTATCTGAGCAGCACATTGGTATGGGTCGCAAATTAGGCATGGATACCGTTGGTTTCTTGATGATGGCTCATAAGGCATCTCCAGAAAAATTGGTTGAGCAGGCTAAGTTGATGGAATCCTATGGTGCCAACTGCATTTACGTGACTGACTCTGCTGGTTACATGTTGCCCGATGATGTGAAGGAGCGCATAACAGCGGTTCGTCAAGCTTTAGATCCAAAGACAGAACTAGGTTTCCACGGTCACCACAACATGGCGATGGGCATTGCCAATTCACTTGCTGCTATCGAGTGTGGCGCTAATCGTATTGATGCTGCAGCTGCTGGTTTAGGCGCTGGTGCTGGTAATACGCCAATGGAAGTATTCATTGCTGTGTGTGATCGCATGGGTATCGAAACAGGTGTTGATGTATTCAAAATTCAAGACGTTGCTGAAGATCTTGTTGTGCCTATCATGGATCACGTGATTCGTATTGATCGCGATTCTTTAACTTTAGGTTATGCGGGTGTTTACTCTTCATTCTTATTGTTTGCAAAACGTGCTGAAAAGAAATACGGCATCTCTGCTCGCGAACTTTTGGTTGAGCTAGGTCGTCAAGGCATGGTTGGTGGTCAAGAGGACATGATCGAAGACACGGCAATGACGCTTGCAAAAGCGCGTGGCCTTATTTAATAGAAACCTTATTCAGGTTAAAGGAAACAATATGAAGTTAGATCAAGCAACCATTAAAAAATTAGCAGAGCATCTTGAAAACTGCGAATTGAATGCAAAAGATACGCCAAAAATCACGGATGATCATCCAGAGATGGATTGGGATGATGCTTATGCGATTCAAGATGAAATCAAGCGCCGCAAAATAGCCAGAGGTCATAAGATTGCTGGACTCAAAGCTGGCTTGACATCACATGCCAAGATGAAACAAATGGGTGTTGAGACACCGTGCTTTGGTTTTATGGCGGACTACTATGCATTACCTGACGGTGGTGAGTGCAAAGTGTCAGAATTAATTCATCCAAAAGTTGAGCCAGAAATTGCGTTTGTGTTGAAAAAAGCACTCAAAGGTCCAGGCTGCCACATTGGTTCAGTATTGGCTGCAACTGATTTCGTGTTGCCAGGCATTGAAGTGATTGACTCACGTTATCGCGACTTTAAATTTGACTTAAAGAGCGTGATTGCAGATAACACTTCTGCAGCTCGTTTTGTGATCGGCGGCAACCCTGTGTATGTGGGTGATGTTGATTTGAGAACAGTTGGTATCGTGCTTGAAAAAAATGGTGAGCCAGTGGCCTTTGGTGCTGGTGCAGCTGTATTAGGACACCCTGCGGCTGCGATTGCCATGATGGCCAATCACTTGGGCGCACGCGGTGAAGAAATCCCTGCAGGTACTTTGATTTTGTCTGGCGGTGTTACTGAAGCTGTAGCGGTAGCCGCTGGCGATAACGTTACCTTGAAGATTCAAGGAATGGGTAGCACAAGCTTACGTTTCATCTAATTTAAAAAGGATACTCAAATGCCATTTGCACAGATTTATTTGATGGAAGGTCGTACAGAAGACCAAAAGCGTGCTGTGATTGAAAAAGTAACTCAAGCACTTCATGAAGCTGTTGGTGCGCCAAAAGAAAATGTGCGCGTTTGGATTCACGATATGCCAAAAGAAAACTGGGGCATTGCTGGTGTCACTGCTAAGGATCTGGGCCGATAAGGGAATCATATGTCAAATACAGTCGTAAATAACCCAGAAATTGGCAAATCTATTATTGCTGGGGGTATCAAAACAAATTATCAGGATCACGGGCAAGGGGATCCAATCTTCTTGATTCATGGCTCAGGCCCTGGCGTAACTGCTTATGCCAACTGGCGTTTAACCATGCCGGTCTTAGCAGAAAAGTTCAGAGTGATTGCGCCAGACATGGTGGGCTTCGGTTTTACCGAGCGACCTGCCAATGTGAGTTACACCATGGACATGTGGGTGTCTCATGCTTTAAGTTTGATGGATGAGTTAAAGATTGAAAAAGCTCATTTGGTTGGCAATTCCTTTGGTGGCGGCTTGGCCCTTGCCTTGGCGTTAAAGGCCCCAGATCGTGTTAATCGCCTTGTATTGATGGGGGCGGCAGGCACAAAGTTTCAATTAACTGATGGCTTGGATGCTGTTTGGGGATACAAAGGCACCCTGGAGCACATGAAGGAATTGGTTGGCTTATTTGCTTTTAATAAGAATTTGGTCAGCGATGATTTGGCTAAATTACGTTATGAAGCCAGTATCCGTCCAGGTTTTCAGGAGGCATTCTCAGCAATGTTCCCGGCACCTCGTCAACGTTGGGTCGACTCATTGGCCAGTGATGAGGGGAAAATCAAAACATTGACCCATGAAACCATGATCATTCATGGGCGCGATGATGCCATCATTCCTTTATCAGCCAGTTTGCGTTTACATGATTTGATTCCAAAATCTCAGTTACATGTTTTCGGACAATGCGGCCATTGGACTCAAATTGAGCACTCAGCCAGGTTTAATCAGCTATTATTGAATTTCTTTTTAGAGGCAAATGCCAAATAAGTTTTGGCATCAATTAACGGAGATTCAATTGAACGCTAAAAAAACTATTCAATCATTATTGGTTTTGATGATGGGGACATGTTTCTCGTTAAATGTTTTAGCAGACGCTAAACCAACGCCACG
>Ga0209033_1000411_pt1 | contig 24393 bp, 25 predicted proteins | sample LauGreFa1BDMLBDN_2_FD_188218 | JGI IMG/M metagenome (GOLD analysis project Ga0209033, IMG submission 188218) | Freshwater lake microbial communities from Lake Michigan, USA - Fa13.BD.MLB.DN (SPAdes) (version 2) | ecosystem: Environmental > Aquatic > Freshwater > Lake | place: Lake Michigan, USA...
GGAGCTAATTGATGAGAGAATAAGCCCATGAGTGATTTCCGTTCGGGCTTTGTGGCCATTGTTGGCCGCCCAAACGTAGGAAAATCAACTTTGATTAACGCTCTCGTAGGTAGCAAGATTGCAATTACTTCTCACCATCCCAACACAACACGTACTGCGATTCGCGGAATTGTTCATCGTCCCGAATTTCAAGCAGTTCTTGTAGATACACCTGGTGTTCACAAGCCAAAGACTTTATTGGGTCAACGCTTAAACCAAGTTGTAGATCAGAGCATGGACTCAGTCGACATCGTGATTATGTGTATCCCAGCTGATGAGACATCAGGTGCGGGAGATACCTTCATTGCTGCAGAAATTGCTAAGCACCCAAAGGCCAAAAAGTTTGCAGTTATCACCAAAACAGATTTAATCTCAAAGGAAAAGCTGGCAGTCCGCTTGCTGGGAATCATGAAAATTGCCGAAGGCTTTGTGTGGGATGAAATCATTCCGGTATCAGCTGCAATTCATGATCAAGTAGATCTACTGAACGAACTTATTGGCAAGAATCTTCCGGCGGGTCCTCAGTATTACCCAGAAGGCACAACCAGCGATCAAGCGATCGAACAGTTAATCTGCGAATTTATCCGCGAAGCCGCGCTGCAAGATGTTCGTGAAGAGCTTCCGCACTCGATTGTTGTGACTATTGATGAATTTGGTGAGCGCGAAGAAAAGGGCTCACGCCCATTTTTCGATGTCCACGCAACTATTCACGTAGAACGCGATACCCAGCGCGCAATCTTGCTAGGGCACCAGGGCGCTCGTTTGAAGGAGATTGGAATTCGCGCACGTGCAGATATCGAGCGCGCTCTAGCGGCAAAGATTTTCTTAGGTCTTCACATTAAGGTTTCAAAAGAGTGGCAAAAGGATCCAAAGTTGCTGGCAAAGCTAGGGTTTGGCGAGAAAAGCTAGTTAGTTATTTTCTCTTGGCTTTTTCTGCTTGCAAGGTAAGAACCAATCAGCACTAAAGGTAATCCAACAATAATTCCCACTGTTAGTGGTTCTCTTAAAATGATTACACCTAGAACAACTGCTACGGCTGTATTTAAGTAAGTAACTAACGATCCACGTGCAGGGCCGATCTCATCCATTAACTTGAAGAACAAAATGAAAGCAAATGCCGTGCTGAAAATTCCAAGAGCGATAAGGGAAAGCGCAGAATTCATGGAAATACTTGATGGCCACTGCGCAATGGCAACAGGTGCCCAGAAGATTGTCGTTAGCGCCATAGCAAGACCGTTAATCGCGATGCCATCGACCAACGGCAAGTTTGAAGTCACCATGATTACGGCGTAGGCATAACCCATAGAAGCCAGGATCACCATTGCGATAGAAAGTGGATCGCTGGTTCCGGTGATGCTTTCGATTCCAACAACCAAGATCAATCCAAGGAAACCAACAACAATTCCTACGATTCGCTTGAATTGCCAGACAGAGTGATCACCTCTTAATGAAGTGATGATTGTTGCAAAGATCGGAACTGTAGAAACAAGTAATCCAGCAAGACCAGAGTTGATTTTCTGCTCAGCTGTAGTGATAAGAATCCACGGGCCTATCATTTCTAGTAAGGCATAGAAGGCAACAAACTTAAACCCAAGGACTGCGCCTTTAAACTTCTTGCGATAAATCGCAATCGGAATCAAGATTGATGCTCCGATTAATGTTCGTCCAGCTACGACTGCAGCAGGTGGAAAATCTTCAACAGCAACCTTCATCAAAAGGTAAGGAATGCCCCATAAAAATCCAACCAAAACAAAGTGGAACAGGGATTTTCGACTCATTTATCCAATCACCTTGCGGTAGAGATCCACAGTCAACGCTGCAACGGCATCCCAACCAAACAGTTTTTGAGCACGTGCACGACCTGCAGCGCCATATTTCTTGAGAAGTTCAGGTTGAGACATCAAGCGGGTGATTGCTTCAGTTAATGATTTCTCAAATGGTGCTGCTTCTCCGTTGTAATCAACTAGCTCGCCAGTTTCTTTGTCAGCAACAACTTCGGGAATTCCACCTACACGTGAACCAAGAACTGCGGTTTCACAGCCCATTGCTTCAAGATTAACTATTCCCAATGGCTCGTAAATTGAAGGACAAATGAATAAATCTGCAGCGGTCAGCATCGCAGTTAACTGGTCGTGGGGGAGCATCTCTTTAATCCACCACACATTGCTGCGGGTTGATTGAAGTTCTGCAATCAAGGCAGCAACTTCATTACCAATACCTTCTTCATCAGGACTTCCGGCAGCTAGAACTAATCCGTATTCAGCGGGCACATCTTTCCAAGCGCGCAGTAAATGCGCCAAACCCTTTTGACGAGTAATGCGTCCAACAAAGATTGCATATGGACCATTAATTCCAAAGCTTTCAGGGACTGACTTGTCGTGATTAGGTGCAAACTTGTCGGTGTCGACACCATTTCGAATCGTGACAACCTTTGCTGGATCAATTGCTGGGTAGGCCTTCAGAACATCAGCGCGCATTCCATCGCTAACAGCGATGATTGCACTTGCACCTTCGTAAGCAGTTTTCTCAGCCCATGAAGAAATGCGATATCCGCCGCCTAATTGTTCGGCTTTCCAGGGACGCAAAGGTTCAAGAGAGTGTGCGCTAACAATGTGTGGGATTCCGTGTTGCAGTGCGGCAATGTGACCAGCCATATTTGCATACCAAGTGTGCGAGTGAACGACATCAACATGGCCAAGATGCGTTGCCATTTCAAGATCAATTGCTAAAGCTTGAACCGCAGGATTTGCATCGGCAAAACCAGCAGGCAATGAGTAACCGAAAGCATCATCTCTTGTGCCACCAAAACAGTGAACATCAACGTGAACATCTTTGATTGTGCGAAGGGCTTGCGTTAACTGGAGGACATGCACCCCAGCGCCACCATAAATGGCCGGTGGCCACTCTTTGGTAACGATTCCAACCTTTAACGCGGTCATATCTTCGCAAACCTCTTCCTCGGACAAGGGTGAAAGGCTATCGTTAAGTCATGGCCAAACTGCAACTTCCGCTCAGCATCGTTCTTGCAGGTGGCGAAGGAAAGCGATTAATGCCGCTTACAGCAGATCGTGCTAAGCCCGCAGTTCCATTTGGCGGCTCATATCGTTTAATTGATTTTGTTTTATCAAACCTTGCAAATGCAAATATGCTCAAGGTCGCAGTTTTGACTCAGTACAAGTCACATTCGCTTGACCGTCACATAACTACGACGTGGCGCATGTCTTCGCTACTTGGAAACTACATCACTCCAGTTCCAGCTCAGCAGCGCCTTGGGCCACGCTGGTACACCGGCAGCGCTGATGCAATTTTGCAGAACTTCAATTTGATTCACGATGAAGATCCAAAGCATGTTTTGGTGTTCGGTGCTGATCACGTGTACCGCATGGATCCAATGCAGATGTTCCAACAACATCTTGATACTGGTGCAGGAGTTACAGTTGCAGCGATTCGCATGCCACGATCTGAAGCACATGATTTTGGTGTTATCGAGTTAGCTGATGACGGAATCACGATTAAGGCTTTCCATGAAAAGCCGGCCAATCCACCAGCAATGCCTGGCCATCCTGAACTATCACTTGTATCTATGGGTAATTACATTTTCAAGCGCGATGTTATGGAAGAAGCGTTGATTTTAGATTCTGAAGATATTGAATCTCGGCATGACTTAGGTGGAAACATCATCCCTTACTTAACATCACAAGGTCAGGCCAAGGTGTACGACTTCGCAAACAACGTTGTGCCAGGTGAAACAGCTCGCGATAAGGGTTACTGGCGCGATGTTGGTTCAATTGATGCTTACTACGACGCGCATATGGATCTTGTATCTGTTCACCCAATCTTTAATTTGTATAACCGCGAATGGCCTTTGCTCACAAACCCACCTTCATTGCCTCCTGCAAAATTCAGCGAAGGTGGTTCGGCACATGATTCGATTGTTGGCGCAGGTTCTATTATCTCTGGCGGAATCCTGCACGGATCCGTTGTTTCCTACGATGTTTCTGTAGGAAAAGCGGCAACCGTCGAAGGTACAGTGTTGATGCCTAATGTGCGTATCGGTGAAAAAGCCATCATTCGTAAAGCTATTTTAGATAAGAGCGTAGTCGTAGATCCAGGTGCACAGATTGGCGTTGATTTAGAACGCGATCGTCAACGTTTCACTGTCAGCGATGGCGGAATTGTTATTGTCGGTAAGGGTGTTCGCGTTACCGTCTAACTCCAGTTTTCTGTGGCGTTCTTTAACTCGTTGTATCTGACCATAACATCAGCAGTTGCAACACTGTTGTGATGTGTAACTTCTCCTAAATCCCATGTTGGCATTTCACCTAGTAACGCCCAAGCCGCTTGCTTTGCAGCGCCATTTGCCACGTATTCACCTGCTGGTGGAACTAAAACTTCGCGGCCAAACAATGCACTGGCAATTACTGGAACCGCTGGATTCTTTGCCGCACCACCGATAAGAAGAATTCGTTGCACTCCGACACCTAATGCAACAAGTGAATCAACAGCATCGGCCAAACCTGCCAGCATTCCTTCAACCATTGCACGTGCAATATCTTCAGGGTTTGAATTATTGAGGTTCATGCCAGCAAAGACACCTGTTGCAGTTGGGCGATTAGGGGTTCGCTCGCCTTCAAAGTATGGCAAAAGCGTTAAACCATTTGCGCCGGGCTTTGCAGCAAGTGCGAGTTGTCCAACTTCATCATGTGTCTTTCCAAGAATGCGACAAGCCGCATCCAAAATTCGCGCAGCGTTTAATGTGCAGACAAGTGGCAGGTAGCGACCCGTTGCATCAGCAAATCCCGCAACTTCGCCAGATGGATCATGTGTAGCAGTTTGTGAAACTGCAAAAGCTGTACCGCTTGTTCCTAATGAAACGACAACATCGCCAGGTTGTGCCTGCAGACCTAACGCAGCACCCGCGTTATCGCCGGCACCTGCAGCAATTGGAATTCCAGACAGGGTTGTTCCACCAAATTGTGATGGCTCAATTATTCGCGGAAGTGTGAAATTCTGATCATGACGAAGTGCTAATCGCACAATCTCTTCTCGGTAATGCGAAGTACTGGGATCAAAGTACCCAGTTCCTGATGCATCGCTGCGATCAGTGAACAACTTTGTTAAATCCTTGCCACCTTGTAACTGCCATGACAACCAATCGTGGGGCAAGGCAATAGATGCAACACGCGAGGCATTCTGTGGTTCGTGATCTGCCATCCAGCGAACTTTGGATGCGGTAAAAGATGCAACTAATTTCGAGCCAACCTTGCGTGCAATTACTTGATCTCCGCCAACTTCGCGGTTGAGATCTTCAGCCTCTTTTGCCGAACGAGTGTCATTCCACAACAGCGCTGGACGAATAACTTCACCGTCAGAATCCAACGCAACCATTCCGTGTTGTTGTCCTGCAATAGAAATTGCTTCAACATCATTTAAGCCACCAGCATCCTTAAAAGCTGCATGTAAACCAGTGAGCCAATGTGCAGGATCGACTTCGGTACCGTCGGGGTGGGTGGCGCGGCCTTCTCGCACTAATTCACCTGTGTGGGCATCGCGAATAACAACCTTCACAGATTGTGTTGAGGAATCCACGCCGGCGATAAGTTGTCGATTAGCCATGGGGCAAGGCTAGACTGTGCCAGTCAGCGTTGACCACAGGTGGCGGAATTTATTTGAGCCACACAATCAAACAATAAAATTGTTGGAGTAAATCATGCGTATTGGTGTCCTCACTGGCGGCGGAGATTGCCCTGGTCTTAACGCGGTTATCCGCGCCGTAGTTCGTAAAGGTGTTAAAGAGTACGGTCACGAGTTTGTAGGTTTCCGTGATGGTTGGAAGGGACCTCTAGAAGGTCTAACAATGCCTTTGAACATCGAAGTAACCCGCGGCATCTTGCCTCGCGGTGGAACCATTCTTGGTTCTTCACGTACCAACCCTTTCAAGATCGAGGGTGGCGTAGAAAAGATTAAGGAAAACCTTGAGAAGGCTGGCATCGATGCGTTGATCGCAATCGGCGGCGAAGACACTCTTGGTGTTGCAACAAAGCTTGATGCTCTTGGCGTTAAGGTGATTGGTGTTCCAAAGACAATCGATAACGATCTCAACAACACTGACTACACATTTGGTTTTGATACATCTGTAAACATTGCAGTTGAAGCAATTGATCGTCTGCACACAACTGCAGAATCACACCATCGTGCATTGATTGTCGAAGTTATGGGCCGTCACGCAGGATGGATTGCGCTTCACTCAGGCCTTGCAGGCGGTGCAACATGTATTTTGATTCCAGAGCAAAAGTTCTCTGTAGACAAGGTATGTGAATGGGTTGAATCACGCTTTAAGTCTCACTACGCACCAATCATTGTTATTGCAGAAGGTGCTATTCCTCAAGATGGCGACATGATGGTTAAGGATCAAACCCTTGATTCATTTGGTCATCCAAAGCTTTCAGGTATCGGTGATTGGCTAGCTGGTCAGATTGAAGAAAAGACCGGCAAGGAAGCACGCACATCTGTTTTGGGTCACATCCAACGTGGTGGTACTCCAACTGCATTTGACCGTGTTTTGGCCACACGATTTGGTCTGCACGCGATTACTGCCGCACACGAAGGTGACTGGGGCAAGATGGTTGCGCTACACGGTACAAATATCGCTCGCGTGCCATTGGCAACAGCGACTGAAAAGCTAAAGACCGTGCCACTAGAGCTATACAAGGAATCAGAGATCTTCTTCGGATAATTGCCCCGCGCAATCACCTTTGAACTCTCTAGACTTCTCCAATGAACTCGAATCCGAGCAATAAGTTAGACACTCTGTTCACACCTGGCCTCGTTGCGTCGCAGCAACCAACATGGCCGGGTGGACCAGAAGGTCCACAAGTAAAGGCTGCGGTAGCAGAGCTCAAAGCACTGCCGCCACTTGTCTTTGCTGGTGAGTGCGATGATCTCAAAGCTCGAATTGCATTGGCTGCAGAAGGAAAAGCATTTTGGTTACAAGGCGGCGACTGCGCAGAAACTTTTGTGTCAGCAACTGCAGATTCAATTAGAAATCGCATTAAAACAATTCTTCAAATGGCTGCAGTTTTGCAGTACTACTCAAGCCTTCCAGTAATCAAAGTCGGGCGCATGGCGGGGCAGTTTGCAAAGCCACGATCAAGTGAGTTTGAAACTCGGGGAGATGTAAAACTTCCTGCATATCGTGGAGATGCGGTCAATGACATCGAATTTACTGAAAAGGCTCGTACGCCAGATCCAATGCGATTGGTTCGCGTGTACAACACTTCTGCAGCAACGCTCAATTTAGTTCGAGCTTTCACACAAGGTGGTTTTGCCGATCTTCGCCAGGTACACGAATGGAACAAGGGTTTCATTCGTGATTCAAAGGTGGGCGATCGCTACGAAAAGATGGCGGATGAAATTGGTCGCGCATTAGCTTTCATGAAATCTGCAGGAGTAGATCCTGAAAGCTTTAAGTCGGTTGATTTCTTTGCAAGCCATGAAGCGTTGATCATGGAGTACGAAAAGGCGCTTACCCGTATCGATTCACGCACAGGTGATGCTTACGATGTTTCAGGACACTTCATCTGGATCGGCGAACGTACTCGTCAACTAGATGGTGCACATGTTGATTTTGCGTCAAAGGTTCGCAATCCAATCGGAATCAAGTTGGGACCTAAATCCACCGTTGAAGATGCGCTTGCCTTAATCGACAAGTTAGATCCAAACCGTGAACCTGGTCGCATTACATTTATTACGCGTATGGGTGCTAAAAACATCCGCGAAATCTTGCCCGCGCTAGTTGATGGCGTTACAAAGTCAGGTGCAAAGGTGCTCTGGGTGTGCGATCCAATGCATGGCAACACTTACGAAGCACCATCTGGTTACAAGACCCGCAGTTTCGATGATGTTATGGATGAAGTAAAGGGATTTTTCGAAGTACACAAAGCTTTGGGCACTCATCCTGGTGGAGTCCACATCGAACTTACTGGTGATGATGTCACCGAGTGCGTTGGTGGAGGCGAGCAGATTTCACATGAAGATTTGGCTTCACGTTATGAAACAGCCTGCGACCCACGCCTTAACCATGCTCAATCTCTAGAACTTGCCTTTTTAGTTGCTGAAATGTTGCGCGATCGCTAATTTTGGACAGTGCCCCTTCTTATAACTTCTCATAAGACTCCTGTCGGCACCCTCAATTTATTGGCCGATGATCAGATTTTGATCGGGGCAAACCTTTCTACGGTTTCAGCATTCAAAGCTGGTCGCGATGTAAAGGTTGTTAAAACAATTCCTGTAATTTCAGATCTCGTAAATGATTACTTTGATGGAGATCTAACCGCGCTCAATGGAATTCAAGTTCGCCAACCAGGTGCACCATTTTCTCAAGCCGCATGGAAAGCAATGCGAAAGATTGCTCCAGGTAAAACGTGGTCCTATGCCGACTTGGCTGACAAGGCGGGTAGCCCAGCTGCTGTCAGAGCGGCCGGAAGTGCATGTGCAAATAATGCGATCATGCTTGTTGTTCCTTGCCACCGAGTTGTAAAAACTGGGGGAGCGCTAGGAAATTATGCTTACGGTGTTGAAAAGAAGCAGTGGCTCTTAAGCCACGAGGGCTTTCTTTAAGATTTCAATGGCCTCTTGACACTGAGCATCATCAAAATCTAGATGCGTTACAAGACGTGCGTACTTTGGACCAAGCGCGCTAATCCATAACCCAGCATCCTTACAACGCGCAGCAAGTTCAGCGGCAGTAATAGGAAGCGCGGCAAGATCTAAACCAACAATGTTTGTATGAACTGTTGTTGGGTCAATCAATGAAGAATTAACTGCTGCTATTGCAACTGCTAGCTCCTGAGCACGACGGTGGTCTTCCGCTAAGCGGTTAATGTTGTTATCCAGCGCGTAATGAGCACCAGCTGCCAACAAACCTATTTGGCGCATTCCGGCACCGTAACGCTTACGCCACACACGGGCTTTAGCAATCCGTTCCTTGGTAGAAAGCATGACCGAACCAACTGGTGCGCCTAAACCCTTTGATAAACAGACAGAGATCGTGTCGAAGTACTTTCCGTACTCTGCGAAACCAACACCTGATGCAACATGTGCGTTCCAAATACGTGCACCATCTAAGTGCAATGCAACTCCAAGTTCATCAGCGCCTTTACGCAAAGCTGCAATCTCTGAAATTGGCTGCACAGTTCCGCCACCAAAATTGTGGGTGTTTTCAACTGCGATCGCAGTTGTTGATACCAAATACGGGCCGCTGTTGGGGCGAGCAATTTCCAAGGCATCAGATGCCTTTAACAAACCATTTTTGGCCGGAAATGTGCGTGTAGTAATTCCACTAAATACTGCTGCTGCGCCAAGTTCTGCGCGGACAATATGGCTATTAGTTTCTGCGATTAACTCTTCGCCAGGAGCGACCAGCATGCGGATCGCTAATTGGTTAGCTAAAGAGCCGGTAGGCGTAAAGAGACCAGCTTCTTTGCCAAACATTGCGGCAACTCGTTCTTCTAGAGAATTAACTGTTGGGTCATCACTGTAAACATCATCGCCAACGGGTGCTTGCGCGATCGCTTCACGCATTGCAGCAGATGGTCGAGTAACCGTGTCGCTTCTCAGGTCAATTGCCATTACGCCAGCCTACTTCTGTTCCTTAAGCACAATCAAATACATAGCTACAACTACAAGAACTCCGCCTACTGCGCTTTGAAGCGTCAGTCTTTCGCCACCGAAAAGGATTGCAAAGAGGGCAGCGAAAACAACCTCCATAGTCAAAATGACGGCAACTTTGGTTGCGCTCATATGTGCCTGTGACCAGGTTTGAACGATGAAGGCAATTGCAGTTGCAAAGACTGCGGTGAATATAACTACCGCCCAAACACCCGAATCAGGGGGTGCGGAATAACCGCCAGGAATTGATGCAATACCCGATAGCAGAGCACACATGGATAGTTGAACAATTGTCATCGCATAAACATCGCGACCAGAAGACCACTTGCTCAAAGCAATTATGTGAGCTGCAAACAAGAACGCACTTGCTAGGACGAACATTTCGCCGATACCTACTGAGAAGCCACGGATTGATAGCAATCCCAAACCAACTGTTGCAAGCATTATGCAAAGCCACACAAACCGTGTGATCTTTTCCTTTAAAACTAACCAGGCTAAAACAGGTGTAAGAACAACATATAAACCTGTAATGAATCCAGTAATTGCTGCGCCAGTTCGTTCGAGTCCAAGAGTCTGTGCGATGTATCCCAGACCTAAGAAAATGCCAGCCAATGATCCACGTTGCAATAAATCTTTATTGAAATGTTTCACGGTTTGAGGCCGAATTATCAGCATCACAAGGACCGCTAAAGAAAAACGTGTGAAAAGAAAGTTGTTAACGCTCTGACGTTCAATCGCATCCTTCATAACAACGAAGGCGAAGCCCCAGGCCGCGGCCACGGATAGCAACGCCCACGGAGCTAATTTGAGTTGAAGTTGGTGGCGAGCAGACATTAGCCGCGCAACTTCTTCAGCAACGCAACTTCCTTGCCATGCTCTGGTTCCATGCCCGGAGTTTCAAGAATCAATGGGGCGTTTGCAACAGCCGGGTGTGAAAGAAGTTCCTTAAACGGATCTACACCGATATGGCCGTCTCCAATATTTTGGTGGCGATCTTTAAGCGCTCCGCACACATCCATCGAATCATTGGCATGCACCAACTGGAAACGTTCAATTCCGGCAACTTCGACCAATAGATCGATCGTTGCGGTCATGCCGCCTTTAACTGAAATGTCATGGCCTGCAGCAAAAACGTGACAGGTATCCAAACAAATTCCAACCTTTGGATGATATTCAAGTGCTTTCAAGTACATCTCAAGGTCATCTAACTTCTTAACCAGACTTTGTCCCTGGCCCGCAGTTGGTTCTAGCAATAAGAACGGCGCATCATCGCCGAGTGCGTTCAAGATAGGCATCATGCCTTCGTGTATTTGCTTCCAAGCTTTTTCAACGTGATTAACATCGACGGCAGAACCTGTATGAATAACCACGCCGAGTGCGCCAATTTCTGAACCACGCTGCAACGAATACTTTGTTGAAGCTAAAGAGTTTAAGTACGTCGCCTCTGTTGGTGAACCCAAGTTAATTAAAAAAGGTGCGTGCACATAGGTTTCAATATCAAGTTCAGCTGCCTTGATCTTAAAAGCATCATCAAGTTCTGGTTTTGCTTCTGGCATCGCCCAGGTTCTCGGACTTGATGCAAAGACTTGAATTGCCTCTGCACCAATTTCTTGTGCGTAAGCGATTGATCTCTTCGCCATTCCACCAGTAGTAGGGGTGTGCGCGCCGATGCGTGGCTTTTTAACTGGTGTAGGCATTGGCTTACCCTACGGTAATCGTCACCGTACTGCCACGTTTTACCTTGGTGTTGACTGCAGGTGAAACTTTTTTAACTACCTTTTTCTTATTATTTCCAATCGACACAACCTTGACCTTAAGGCCAAGGGATTCAAGCATCTGCTGTGCGGTGATTGCATCCATCGTAATCACTGTTTTTGGAATAACTGTGTATCGAGGACCCTTTGAAATAAGAATCGTAACTTTGCCACCCTTATTGGCCGTTGTCCCACCTGCAGGGCTTTGTGAAATAACTGCCAATTCTGGAACCGTCTCATTAAATGCATAACCAGCCTCAACAGAAAATCCTGCTTCAGTTAACTCATTCAATGCTTGCTCGCCGCTCTTACCTAGATAAGAAGCAAGTGCAATTTGTTCAATTCCCTTTGATACCAACAAGTTGACTGTTGTATCGCGCTTTACCGAAGTTCCCGAAGCTGGTGACGATGAGATAACAAAACCCTTTGGAATTTCTGAGTTGAAAACCTCACTTACTGTTCCCACCAGCAGTGGATATTTCTTCAGAGCAGTTTGCGCCGCTTCAGGCGTCAAGCCTGTTGTCATCGGAATTGCATATCGCTCTGGACCTTTAGAAAGGATTAATTTGACCGTTCCGCCAGCATCGACTTTGCCGCCACCAGCAGGAATACTTTCGATGATTTTGCCTTTAGCAATCTCTTCATCAAATCTATTTTCAAGCACAACTGCATTGAGTCCGAGAGGTGAAACCACGCTTACTGCCTCATCAAAGCTTCCGCCAACTACTGATGGAACAACAACACGAGAACCAGGTCCTACAAGAGTCCACCAGCCTCCAATTCCTAGCGCAACAGCTAGAACTAATGCGACCTTGCGATTGCGTCGAACGCGCTTACTTGCACGCATTTTCTTCTCTTCTTTGCGACGAATCTCTTTCGTGGTTTCCACCACTGGGGCGGTTACTTCGACAGGTGCGACCTCTTTAACTTTCTTGCGAGGCTTTTCTCTAATGGGTTCAACAGGTAGGTCTAACCCTAAATCCATTTGGTTTTTGCGTGGATCAAGATCTACTTGGATCTGTTGCAACTTTTCTAGAAATTCTCCAGCCGTACGCGGGCGCTGATCTGGATCCTTGGCGGTTGAACTGGCAATCAAATCATCTAATGCTTGTGGGATCTCTTTACGCTTGCTGCGCAATCTCGGAATCTCTTCATTGACATGCATGTAAGCAATCTGGATGGGGGAGTCAGCAGAAAATGGCTTTTCTCCAGTCAGCATTTCATAGGCAACAATTCCCGCTGCGTAAACATCACTGCGAGAATCAGCGATGCCACGTTGAACTTGTTCTGGTGAAAGGTAGGAAACACTTCCTAAAATCACACTAGATTCGGCGGTCATTGTCGAACCAATCAGTTCGCCACGCGCTAAACCAAAATCAGCAATTTTGATGCGACCTTCTTTAGAGATCAGGATATTTTCTGGCTTGATATCGCGATGAACAATGCCCAGAGCATGTGCTGCCGCGAGCGCACTTAAAATCGGAGTCAGATAGTTGATTGCATCTTTGATTTCAAAACGGCCACGTTCATTTAAATATTCGCGAAGAGTATGTCCTTCAATTAACTCCATCACCAAAAAGACGGCCGGGACACCACTTTGATTCCAACCTTGATCTTGTACCGCAACAATATTGGGATGAGAAAGTGCAGCTGCAGCTTTTGCTTCCTTGATAAACCGTGAGACAAAGGCTTCATCTTGTGCAAGGTGTGGATGCATGATCTTGACCGCAACTTTTCGATCAAGCCGGGTATCAATAGCTTCATAAATAGAAGCCATTCCACCATTAGCGACCTGACGCAATAATTGGTAGCGCCCATCAATGAGCTCTCCGGTCAGATCAGACATGTGCAGATTTTATGGAGCCCACCTTGCACAAGGCCTAAGGGCGCGCCCAAAAGCCTTATGAAGTGAGTTTAAACTCGCAGTTTTCGCGGGTTAGATCCTTTGCAAAGTGAGCAGACTGTTGAATTTGCCATTGACGCATTTCCTTTTCAATATGAGCACCATCTCGCGCCAATACCCGTTTCAATCCAGTTTCAGCATCGATATCAAGCCAATATGTAACTGCACCAGCGTTTCGAACCACCGCTTGTGCCGCACCAACGCCCTCAAGAATTAAGTAATCAGTGGGAACTATTACCTCTTCACGATCAAACTTCATTAACTGCCAATTGAAGATCTTGATTGTGTGCTCAACCCCTGAAAGATATGCAGCGGTTATTGCTTCTAAGGTGTCAGTCAGAGAGATCCCCAGTGCATCATCCCAACCGTTATACAAGTCATCCATATGAATTGTACGAACCGTGGAATGAACTGAATATTCAGCTTCTAGTTTTGCAGCAAGGGTTGTCTTTCCGGCACCTGCAGGACCATCAATGGCTAAGAGAGTCACGCCAACGCTTCCATCCAAGAATTGCAACTATTGCAAAAACAGCATAAAGAATGGCAGTAAACCAATAGCCGAGTGAAAGGTACTGCGCAGTGGCAACAACGTTGACGATGAGCCAGAGCACCCATGTTTCATACTTTTCGTAGATCATCAATAACTGTGCGACAAGTGAGCCAATAAGAATAAAGGCATCGGTCCAAGTTGCGGCTGCGTTGATATCTGCCAATACCGGCGATAAAACTGCAACAGCTACTAGAGTTCCAATCGCAATTCTTATTCGGTACCTAGTTGAAATGGTTCCAGGGACCGCTCCAGTTGGTGCCCAACCAAACCATCCATAAATTGCTGCGCCAATAAAAATGATTTGCAACATCGCACTGGCGAAGAGATCAACTTGATAAAAGAAAACACCGTACAGACTGCTGCTTAAAACCCACCAAGGCCAGGTGATTCGTTTTCCAGTTGTTCCAAGATAGACACCAATAAATGATGCGACCGCTGCGACAAATTCCAGAATTGAAACTTCATAGCCCCAGGCTGTAAATAAAGTGGATGACATAGTTGATTCCTTTCCACATCCGCATTACCGGATGGGTCAATCGGTCGGTCTGAATTTCAGACCCTCTCAGCCTTGTGGGCTCCCGTAGTTGTTACTTTAGCGTGAAATCAGTTGTCGCTTAACGAAAGCAGCACCTGCAACACGAATTCTTCGAGCCGTTGATGTCTTTGCGCGATGATTAAAGATGTCATAGCCGATCTTTTCGACTTCATCGACAATTCCACAGTACAAAGTACTTGCCGCTTCAATACATGGGCGACTTGAAGCTTCTAGCATTTTGATTCCTGGAGCAGCCTCTGCCTGCAATTGGCGAACTCGTGCAATTTGGAATTTAAGCGCATCGACGATTTCAGGTGTAAGCACCCGTTCTTCAAGCATTTCGCGGGTAACGCCAAACTGGCCTAACTCTTTCAAAGGCAAATACACACGGCCACGGTCTAAATCTTCATCTACATCTCGAATAAAGTTAGCTAATTGAAATGCGATACCAAGCTTCTTTGCCGCTTCAAAAGCATCATTGTGAAGAGGCCCAAGAATTGGCACCATTTCTAGGCCAATGACTGCGGCGGATCCATAGACATACTCGATTAAATCTTCATAACTTTCATACTCTTGAACCGTTAAGTCCATAGTCATCGAATGTAAAAACGCCTCAAAGTGTTCGTGGGGGATATCAAAACGATTGACAGTATCAATCAAGGCGCGACCTACATGATCTTGGCTGGTACCTTTTTTCAGATCAGCAAGAACGCCGTTACCCCACTTACTCAAAACTTCAGCCTTTTCTTCAACACTGAGCTCTGACGCTAAATCATCAACGATCTCATCGGCATAACGCGCAAATCCATACAGCGCATGAACAAAGGGACGCTTAGCTTTGGGCAATAACAAAGTTGCTAAGTAATAAGTCTTTCCATGCAAGGCATTAAGCCGCTTGCACTCTTCGTACGATGCACGAAGATCGGGATCTGTAATCCCTGCAGCGGTTAGTTCATCCATTTACTTAACTGGTCCAACAATGCGTTCTGCCGCAAGACGGCCAGAAATCAATACCATCGGTACACCTACACCTGGTTGTGTTCCAGATCCGGCAAAGACAACATTTTCAATTCCAGCGGCCATGTTGCGTGGTCTAAATGGACCTGTCTGGAAGAAGGTATGTGCGCTAGCAAATGGTGCGCCTTCCTCCATTCCTTGATTTTTCCAATCAAGCGGAGTTGTAACAACTTCAGTTTCAATTGCATCACCAAAACCTGTGTAGCCACGTTGTTCAAGAGTTTCGACCATGTGATCACGGTAAGGCTTGGTTTGCTTAGTCCAATCAATATCTGCCGTCAGGTTAGGGGTAGGAAATAGAACATAGTAAGAAGTCTTTCCAGCTGGAGCTAAAGACGGATCATCTAGTGAAGGAATTGTTACCAACACACTTGGATCACTCATCAACTGCTTCTTCTTGATTAACTCATCAAAGACGCCATCCCAGGATTCTCCGAAGTGAATGTTGTGGTGAGCAGCAAAGTCATACTTCTTAGAAGAACCCACCAACATGGTTACACATGAAGGGGAGTAGTTAAGGCGCTTTACATTCAGCGGGGTTTTACCCAATAGATCGCGCCAAGCAACAGGCAGATCTGGGTTCAAAATGATTGCATCGCATTCGATGCGCTGACCATCTTCTGTGATGACCGCCTTTGCGCGACCATTTTGTACATCTACCTTTGACACGGTTGTGCTGTACTTAAATTCAACGCCATGCTTTTGTGCAGCTGCAGCCATTGCGCGTGGAACTGCGTGCATTCCACCCTTTGGAAAGAACACACCATTAACTGAATCCATGTACGCAATAACTGCGTAAATTGCCAAAGCTTGCTGTGGGCTCACACCGGCATACATCGCCTGGAATGAGTACACCTTCTGCAAACGTGGATCCTTCATAAACTGATTGACCTTTGGCGACAGGCGGCGGAAACCACCCAACGCGATAAGTCGTGCAAGGTTAGGTGTTAATAGATTAAATGGTGAATCAATGTTGCGATCAATAAAGTCATTCATCTCGTACTTGTACAACTTAGTTACGAAATCTACATAGCGGGCGTAACCAGCAGCTTCTTCGGGGCTGATCTTGTCTGCAATTTCAGCTTCCATCTGCGCAGTATTTGCGTGAACATCTAATTGGGATCCATCTGCATAAAAGGCACGATACAAAGGAGAAACGGGCATCAGTTCTACCCAATCCTTCATATCTTCACCGACGCAGCTAAATGCATCTTGAATCAAAGATGGCATAGTCAGAACTGAAGGTCCGGTATCAAATGAGTATCCATCTTTTTGCAACAATCCACTTCGACCGCCAGGAACAGCTTCGCGTTCAATCACAGTCACCTTACGTCCTGCACCTGCAAGACGAAGCGCAGCGCTCAAGCCGGCATAACCTGCTCCAACGATGACAACGTGATCGGTAGGACCTTTGACGCGTGCAGGCATTTAAGCGCTCCTTTTAGTTGCGATGTTAGCTAGCTCGACGAGCAAAGCCTTTCCATCGTTGGTGAAAAGTGAAGATTCAGCTGCAGCTAGCGCCGCATCTGTCAGTCTTTCAATCGTTGTTTCAAGTTCTGCGCGAGCACCTGTTGATTCAATAATTTCTTGCAAGATAGCAACGCCTTGGGCATCTAGATCTTGGCGACCAAAGTACTTCTTACATGTTTCGGCTTGCGATGCGGTTTGGCGCTCATGTGTCATTGCGATCAACACAGTTCGCTTTCCTTCACGCAAGTCATCTCCGGCAGGCTTACCCGTGACTGATGGATCACCAAAGACGCCTAAGAGATCATCACGTAATTGGAAAGCTTCTCCCAATGGCAATCCATATGCTGACAATGCCGGCAGAATTTCATTACTGTAATTAGTGCTCAGCGCGGCACCAAGGTGTAAAGGACGCTCAATCGTGTACTTGCCCGACTTGTAACGCGCAATCTTCATTGATCGTTCGGTGTCAGTGTTTTTCTGTGTCTGCTCGTGAATATCCAAGAATTGTCCAGCCATTAACTCAACACGCATCTCGTTATACAACGGAATCATTCGCGCGTACTGCTCTGTAGGCAACCCTGCGCTGTTAAGCATTTGATCCGACCAGACAAGAGCTAAATCACCAAGCAATACCGCTGCCGATAATCCGTAATGTGGGGCGAAACCATCAAGTTGATCCTGCACGTGAATAGATTCAAAGTGTCGGTGAATCGATGGCTTACCTCTACGTGTATCTGAACCATCCATTAAATCGTCATGAATCAGCGCGCATGCTTGCAGTAATTCCAAGGCAGCAATTGCTCGAGTTGTAGATTTTTCAATAGAACCACCCGCCGCCGCAAAACCTGCATAGGCGAATAGGGGACGTAGTCGCTTTCCACTATCTAATAAGAAAGAAGTCAGAGCTTCTGAAACCGGCGATAAATCCAGTGAGATCGAATTCAGATAAGCGCTTTCGCGGTTGAGGAAGATGCTTAACTCTTCTTCAACGGCGCTTCGCACGCTCTTTAATGTTGCCTTCGGCTCTGAACTCACTCGGTAACGATATCCTCACACCGTGGCATTGCGCACTTCGTATTCATTCGAGTTCTTCCCTCCAAAGGATGTTGAGGGTGAAGAACGCCTGTGGGCTGCCATCGAGGGGCTTAAAGCAATCGCCCCAGACTTTGTCTCAGTTACTTATGGCGCGGGTGGATCTACCCGCGATCGTTCAATTCGGATTGCGCAAGAAATTACTCAGCGGACAGGTATTTCAACTGTTGCACACCTGACATGTGTTGGATCTACTCGTGATGAATTAATCGCAATTTTGCACAGCTATAAAGAAGCAGGCATCACAAGTATTTTGGCACTTCGCGGAGATCCCACTGGTGGGCCAAGTGCGCCATGGACTTCGACACCAGGTGGTTTCAATCATGCTGATGAATTAGTTCAACTAGCTGATGAGTTTGGTGGATTCACAATTGGTGTTGCTGCATTTCCAGATGGTCACCCAGCATCTAACGGAGACTTTGATAAAGATGTAGATGTATTGATTCGCAAAGAAGAACTTGGTGCAACTTTTGCCACCACTCAATTTTTCTTTGAAGCAAAGCAATACACCCGATTAGTCGACGCACTTGCGGCCCGAGGATCAAAGTTAGTAATCATTCCTGGCATCCTGCCGGTCACCAACGTTAAGTTATTGCATCGCATGGCTGAACTTGGTGGAACTCCAATTCCAGCTCACATTGCTGATGCCTTCGCTAAAGTTGAAAATGATCCTCATGCCGTGCGCGAACTAGGCGTAGAGATAGCAACATCACTCTGTAAAGAGTTGTTGGCAGCTGGCGCACCTGGATTACACTTTTACACAATGAATAGCTCAACTGCTACTCAAGAAATCTATAGAAAGTTAAATGATGCTCAGTAATCAAGAATTCAAGGCAAAGTGGAGTTCCCTGCATAGCGACGCTGAAACTAAGGGCATCGTTGGAGCTTGGCTCAACATTTCGTATCGCTTTGGCTTGATTTGTACTTTGCTTCGCATCTCACCAAACGCGCTTACCTACTTAGGTTTACTAGGCGCGATCGGAACCGCATTAACAGCACAAACCTGGTGGTCTATTGGTTTCCTTGTTTTCTCACTGTTTTGCGATGGAATCGATGGCAGCGTTGCGATTTTTCAGCAACGAGACAGCAAGTGGGGCGCAACCCTTGATTCAGTTGTAGATCGCATCAGCGAAGCGTTGTGGTTTTACACCCTGTATGCAATCGGTGTTCCTGCTTGGATTCCAATTGCCCTTTGGAGCGTTGCAGCTTTCCAAGAGTATGCACGTACAAAGTTGATTTCATTGGGTGTCAGCGACATTGGTGTAGTAACTCCAGCAGAACGTCCTATGCGTGCAAGCTACATCTTTATCATTTTGGTAATGGGATTACTTGATATCCCTGGCTTAACTGCCGTTTCCTTAGTTTTCTTTGCGATTCAGTGCTACAGCTTTATTAGTGTCGTGCGTTTTTCTCGTAGCCAATTGCTTCAGTAACTAAATCTCCACTAATTCCAACAAGCGGTAATCCGCCACCAGGGTGTGCTGATCCACCGACTAGATATAAACCCTTAATAGGCGAACGATTTTTCGCACGCATGAATGCAGCGCGTGCACCATTGCTCGACGTTCCATAAATTGCACCACCCGGAGCATGCACTGTCGCTTCTAAATCTGCCGGTGTTCTAACTGTTAAAGATTCCAAACGATCCCGCACTGATATCCCGCGTGCTTCAATTTGATCAATGATTGTGTTGGCGTAATTGCGCGCAAACTCTTTGTCATTCCAATCAAACTGTCCATGTGTAGGAGCATTGACCAGCACAAACCAGCCTTCAAGGGTTTCATCTTTGCTCATGGCTGGATCTTGTGGAGCACAGATATAGATTGTTGGCTTCTCTACGGGTTTGCCATCTGTAAAAATCGCATCAAATTCGGCGTCGTAATTATCTGGGAACAAAATTGTGTGGTGGTTAAGAACTTGTTCAGGGTCCTTACGCATACCAAGCAGCAAACAGAAGCCAGCAACTGAAACATCGGCCTTTTCAATATTCTTACGCGCCTTCTTCAACGCGCGCTTGTTCCCAGTAATCAACTTGTTATAGACCAGCGACGCATCAGCGTTTGCCACAACCGCATCGGCTTCAACTACGGTTCCGTCAGCCAAAGTCACTCCCGTGACCTTCTTACCCGCGGTGTTAATCGCAGCAACGGGGGAGTTCAAATGAAAAGTAACACCCACATCTAATGCGCGTTGATAGACAGTTGCCGCAAGTTGACCTAGACCGCCCTTTACATGCCAAGCGCCAAAGCTTTCCTCAACAAAGGCGATAGTAGATAAAACCGCTGGTGCCTTGCGTGGATCAGAGCCACTGTATGTTGCATAGCGATCCATGATGTAGCGCAAGCGCTGATCTTTCAGGATCGCATCTGCATGAACACGCAAGGTTTTCCATGGCGCAATAATCTTCATGTCACGCACAAAGGTAAGTCGTTTCATCAGTGAAATCGGTGACTTTAATTCTGATTCAATAAAAGGTCCGCGGCTAACATCCCACATGCGCTCGGCACGTTTCATGATGCGGTCCCATTGGGTAGCACTTTCTGGGCCAAAGGATTCAGTGATGGAATCTAAAGTTTCTTTTCTTGAAAGATTTGCAAACTTCACATTACTTCCATCGGCAAAGCGGTAATCAAAAGAAGGATTAACTGACTCGATCGGACAGACCAATCCCATGGGCTTACCAGTTCGCTGAAAGAAATCTTTGTAGACAGCTGGCAACGTCAAAAGTGATGGCCCGGTATCAAAGGCAACTTTTCCGATCCATTCGGTGCGGCACTTTCCGCCAATTTGATCAGATGCTTCGTATAGAACTACTTCGTGGCCGCCTCGTGACAAACGTGCAGCAGCGGTCATGCCGCCCATACCTGCACCAATCACCACGATCTTCATACTGTGCGACCTTTCCACATTACGGTCTTGCGCACTAAGTATGAGTAAATAACCAGGTAAATCAGCGCAGCGATTGATATTGGATGCAACACACTATCTAGAACGTTTCCACGGCTCTTAATCGCGCTCAGTACTCGCGTTCCGACAATCGCTGCAAAACCAAGCCAGCCGTATGGATTACCCAAAAGGCCCAGGATCAGAGGAGCGATACTGGTAGCTAACAGAAATGTAATGACAAAGATTGCACCAATGAGTGAACCAAAAGCTTTATTCAGAGATTTTCCATAGCCAGCCTTGATTTCTTTCCATGATGCATACATGCGAGTCTCTGCGATATCTGAACCGTTGATTACCGTTCCTGATGATCCGCTTTCAATCAAATGACGCGCTAAGAAGACATCATCAATTACCGCATGCTTAACCGATTGATATCCACCTACTGAATTCAAAGCTGAACGTCTGACAACGAAGAACTGCCCATTTGCTACCGCCATTGATATGCGTCCAGAAGTTTCTGCATAGCGAAGTGGCACAGTTGTAAGCCACGACCATTGAAGCAAAGGTTGAATCAATCGTTCAGCCAAGGTCTGTGCAATCTGACGTGGATAGGGCGAGACAAAATCTAATCGAGCGCCATGCAGCAGTGTTACCGCTTGATTGATTGCATCATTTGTTAATCGAACATCTGCATCAATAGAAACCAAGACATCTTCATTGCTGGCCTCAAACAGTTGCTGTAAGGCCCAGGTCTTACCTATCCAGCCAGCGGCCAAAGGCGAACCTTTGATAACGGTAAAGCGTGGATCACCAGAGGTAAATCGTTGCAATAGTTCAAAGGTTGAATCCTCCGAATTATCATCCAGAAGGTAAAAATGAAAAGGACCATCTTGGGCCGACAGCGTTGCAACGATTCCTTCAACATTTTCAGCTTCATTTCGCATCGGAACAACCACGCCAACAGAATCCTGTAGCTCAGAAGTTGCTTTAGGCGTGCGAATCTGAAAGAAATTTACTGCAGCGATAGTAAGCAGAATTAAGGGAAGTAGAAAAAAGAGAATCATCAAAGGTTTACGGTCTTCCGACCCATCGATTAAAGAAGTATGGAGTTAGTAGAACTCCGAGGATTGCACCTGAAAACAGCGCGATTCCGGGACGACCAAAGAAGAACAAGTTTCCGACGATTCCTGAAAACAATGTCCAGAAAAGCATCACATCTGCAGCCAGCAAAGATCCACCAACCTTGCGGCGATCGCGTGGTGTAGCAAAGTGCAAAATAGTTATCAGCGTCATTCCTGATAGCAGCCAACCAAAAGTGTTGGACACAGGAATTTCAGGTTGGAACGGAACATGTGCGCCACTTACAACCCAAGTCCAACGCCCGGCGCTGACCATGAGCGGATCTAAGAATAAATCCCAAGCCATCATCAGCAATCCACCATACAAAAACACCCATGACTTACCAATACGTCGTGCCGCAACTAAACAAGGGTGGGCGATCATCACCCAAGCAAATGGCACGACCAAAGGAACATCAAATAACTTTGGACCTAAAGTAGATGAGTATGAGTACTCACCAAACGGCCAGCTTGTAGAAACTCCTAGTTGTTCGATGCAGTATCCAAAGACCAGCGTAATTCCAAGCATGCTCCACCCATAGCGCGCACCAAAAGCGGCAATTCCGTGAAGAAACATTGCAAGCGCTGCAGTCATTACAGATGTGATTGTTATGAACTGCAAAACATCGCCATCAACTAATGGATAAGCAATCTGCATCAAAATTGTTGCGCCAAGAGCAACACTCATAACCTTGATCAGAAGGGGAGATGCGCCACCTCTAGCCCGACGACGGGGTGTGTAATGGCGGATGGACATAGGTTAAGTCTGCCTTATTCCATTTATTTAAGACAGTTACTGCAAAGACCCGCGTACTTCACGCACAGCAAATCGAGCAAAAAGCTCCTCTGAATACCAGTTATAGGCCGATGTATCTGCAATCGCCTTTTGATGCGCTGCACCCTTGTACGCAAACTCGCGAATCGCAGCCGCGGATTCCCACAATGAAAAAGTGCCCTGCAGTCCGATAGGTGCTTCACCAATTCCAATTGCTGCAACCAAGCCAGGTGCTGCTTTCAACGAAACCGTAACTGGTGGCACGGAACTCCAAAATCTAAAGTTCTGACTCCACTTAATGCGCGCACGAGTGATTGCTGCGACCTGTCCATCCCAATCCTTAAGCGCCCCAACAAAAGGTTCTTTACCTGCCCATTTACCGTGGGATGAAATTGGATCTAGTACTGCCCGAAATTCCGTGACTGAATTCTTGCGCCAGCGCTTTACGACCTTTGAAGAATCAAACTTTTCAATATCCTCAACTACTGCCACCAAACCCCATTGCAATGCATGTGCGTCAGTTGGAGTAAAAGTTTCACCTTTGCCAGTTCCTAAAGATTTATGAAAAGAAACATTCTTATCTGCCCATAATGAAAAGCGATCAAAACCCATTGCTGTAATCGCAAAAGGAAGCTTTGCAGGCTTGATCTTCCAAAAGTAGGCAACAATCATTGTGAGCTAACTTCTATGAGATCCCACTTATTGCCATATCTATCTTTGAAGACGACTACTTGGCCATAAGCCTCTTGGCGAGGGGTTTCAATAAATTCAATTCCGCGAGTTTTATAAGTTTCATAAGTCTCTGCAAAATTTGTGGTGTACATAAAGAAACCAACTCGACCGCCAGTTGAATTACCTATTGCGGCTCTTTGCTGATCCGTTGCAGCCTTTGCTAACAAAACCTTTGCGCCATCTTTGCCGGGAGCAACTACAACCCAACGCTTTTCAGGGGACATCACCTTGTCTTCAACTAAATCAAATCCCAGATCACTTACATAATGTGAAATTGCAGCATCGTAATCGTCAATCACAATGGCAATCATCCCAAGGGTGTTCACAATTATTCTCCGACAACCATGGGCTTTGCGCCCGTACACGCTAGCAATTCAGCAAATGTCGTTGGGTACACCGCATGAGGATGACCCGCTGCAGCCCAAACAACCTCGTAATCATTGAGCGCTTGATCAATAAGAATTGTTGCGGATGACACCCAACCAATTGGAGCTACGCCGCCAATGGAAAACCCAGACTTTTCCTTTACGTAATCAGCATCGACTCGGCCAAGCTTTTCGATGCCTAGGTTCTTCGCAACTAAATCGGTATCAACTCTGTGGCGACCACTTGTAATGACAAGCAGGGGAGAATCATCTGGAAGTTTAAAGATAAGTGAGGATGCAATTTGTCCAACTTCAATACCTAAGGCAGATGCAGCTTCTTGAGCAGTGCGGGCACTATCTGAAAGAACATGAACCTCACCTTTCAGTCCATGCTCTGAGAGGGCAGCAATAACTCGCTTGACTGCGGCTTTTTCCTTTACGCCTTCCACCTTCGTAGATTATCGAACTATTCAAGTACTCTCAGCACG
>Ga0209033_1000412_pt1 | contig 24377 bp, 22 predicted proteins | sample LauGreFa1BDMLBDN_2_FD_188218 | JGI IMG/M metagenome (GOLD analysis project Ga0209033, IMG submission 188218) | Freshwater lake microbial communities from Lake Michigan, USA - Fa13.BD.MLB.DN (SPAdes) (version 2) | ecosystem: Environmental > Aquatic > Freshwater > Lake | place: Lake Michigan, USA...
TTATCATCTAGATTGATTCCAGATGTCATCTCTTTGAGAATGCTTTCTGGATCTTCAGAGCGAGGATTGTCACTCGTAAATATCGCTTGGTCACATCCTTTGTATAACGCCTGACCCATCAACGGGCGCTTTACTGAGTCCCTATCGCCACCGCAACCAAGAACGCCAATGATTCGTTTCACTGTGGAGTTTCTCAAAGAACTTAAGACTTTCTCCACTGCATCTGGAGTGTGCGCATAGTCAACGAGAGCTGCAAAGTTCTGACCAGATTCGACTTTTTCAAGTCTTCCCGGAGCGCCAGTGAGATGAGATAACCCATTTGCGATGGCATGCGGTTCAACTCCGCTATAGATTGCAATTGCTACCGCCAGGAGCAAGTTATCAAGATTATGTTCTCCGTTGAGATGTATGGCGCCTTCAATGAGGACTCCACCCTCTCCTCTAATGCGTATATCAAAACCACTCGAGCTTGGAGTTATGGATTCGTAGTGCCAGTTCGCTTTCTTGTCTGAACGTGACAGTGTCGAAACTGGAATTGAAACTTCCTTATTCAATCGCTTCCCGTAAGCGTCATCAATGTTTACAAATGCATGGTCTGATAGCTCCGGTGCGAAGAGTGTGCGTTTTGCAAGGTAGTAACTCTCCATGTCTTTATGGAAATCAAGATGATCATGGCTGAGATTGGTGAAACCAGAAGCCCTGAAATGAGTTCCATCAACTCGATGGAGGGCAAGAGCATGGCTACTGACTTCCATCGCCACTGCACGAAGATGACGCTCCTGCATCACGGAAAGAATATTTTGCAAAACATCCGATTCAGGGGTTGTGTGTGTTGCCGGAAAACTCTCGTTGCCGATAGTTATTCCCACTGTGCCTATCAGACCTGAATCAAAGCGAGACTGTTGCCAGATTTGATGAAGTAAATAAGTGGTTGTGGTCTTGCCATTAGTGCCTGTTATTCCAGCTAGAAATAAATCAGAGCTCGGTGAATTGTGGAACCAACTTGCGAGGTATCCGGCCTGGGAGCGTGGATTCGGAACTACTAACACGGGGATTGCAGATGTATGACCGGAGGAAAGGTCACGACCTGCGTTGTCAGTGAGAACCGCCCTCGCACCACGCTCCACAGCGGATGTCAGGAATGCGCCACCATGGGTCTTCGCCCCTGGTAACGCTAGAAAAATATCGCCATCGTGGACATTGGCGGAGTTACTGGTTATTCCGGTGATGCCGATTTTTGATGATACTTCGTCAATCTGAATTCCTAGAAAAGATGCGATATCGCCTAACGTTTTTTTGTGGGGTTCAAATCTCCGAAATTCAGTCATTGCTCTGTACTCGAGTTTGATTCTGACTCTTACTTTGAGCAGCTTGCGATGCCTGGCGAGCTTTCAGATCTTTTTCATTGAGGACATACATAAATTCCGCCGGCTTGGTTGGAGGAATATGTTGATCCTTCAGCACAAAACTCATAACTTTTTTGAAAACTGGACCTCCAAGATATCCGCCCCAGTGGAATCCTTTCGGATCTTGAATCGTTACTGACACCACGTATTCAGGTTTATCAGCGGGAGCAAAACCAATAAATGATGCGGTATATCCCCGATAACAGCCACAAGAATCATCAACGCGTTGTGCGGTTCCTGTTTTACCAGCTACTCGATAACCGGGTATTGCAGCCGCTGGAGCTGTTCCGGAGGCTGATACAACGCTCTCCATCATCAATCGCATCTTCTGTGCAGTAGCAGCGCTAATCACGCGAACTGACTTCTGTTTATTTGCCGGTGTATATCTTCCGGCAGCATCGCTTATACCTGCAATCACTGTTGGCGTTACTCGAACACCATCATTTGCAATGGTGGCAAATACTGATGTCGCCTGCATCGCGGTTACTGAATAACCTTGACCGAACGCAACCGTCGGAGCAGTAGTTCCCGACCAATCTTTAACATCGAGTAGTTTTCCGCTCTCTTCGCCTGGTAGTCCAGATCCTGGTTTTTCGGCGATGCCAAATTTCTTCAGGTAAGAGTGGAGTTTGTCGTTGGAGAGCATCTCCCCCACTTTTATTGCACCAGTGTTACTCGAGACCGCAAGAGCGCCCGACAGCGTTAATCGCTGAGTTGGGTGTGGCTCATGATCGCTGAAAACTTTATTTGATCTCTTGAGTTTGTATGGGATTGTCAAAACTGTCTCAGGAGAAATCTTGCCCTCTTCGATAGCTGAAGCGATTGTGATTACTTTTCCGGTTGAACCTGGTTCATAAACTTCTTGTACAGAAGGATTTTTCCAACGATACGGATCTACACCTTTGGTATTACCTGGCTGGAACGAAGGATATGTCGCATGAGCTAGCACTTCGCCACTCTTTGGATCCATCACAATAACGGTTCCAGAGAGGGCTCTTGAACTCTTTACCGCGGTGCGGATTGCTTCCTGTGCCACCCATTGCACATCTCTATCAATTGTTAATCTAATGGTGTTTCCACGTATTGCTTCCGATGTAATTTTTTGTGTGCCAGGAATTATTGTTCCGCCCGCATTTGCGTAGGTATATGCGCCATCAACTCCAGATAGAGTGGAATTCATGCTGTACTCAAGTCCAGCAGCTCCACTTCCAGCGCGATTGATAAATCCAATGACCGCAGCTCCTAATTCACCTTCTGGATACTCACGAACATAAATTCGCTCTGCGAAAAAGCCTGCCAATCTCTTGGCATAACCGTTCTTCTCTTCAGATACCTTTGAGTTATAGCTTTCAATTGCGGCTTCTAGCTTTCTCCACACTGCTGGCTTCACAGATTGGCTAATCACTACATAGCGACGAGTGCCAGTAAGTTCTTGTTCTAGCCACTCTTGATTGAGATCAAGAATTGGAGCTGCGACTTCTGCGAGCTTCTTTGGATAATCGATGATCGCTTGATCAGCCAGAATGCGGTAAGCGCTGACGCTACGAGCAAATTCGACTCCATTGATATCGGTGATGGCGCCTCGTGGCGCCATGATGATTGATTTCTTCGCAAGTTCCATATCTGCCCGGTTGGCATAACCTGCAGCGCGCACGGCTTGCACATCAACAAGTCGAACTGCAAAAGCCACCAATAAAACGAGAGAGATTGCAACAACATAACGGATGCGACGTTCTACCAATGAAAAGTGGGTCATGGTTGCCCATCCTTCTTGACTGGCTTCTTTACAGGATTAGCAGCAACCGCTTCTTCATTTGCAATTGATATATCTAGAAAGTCAGGTGAGCCGCTAGGAACCATCCCTAAAGACAGCGCTTTTTCGGCGAGAGCTTCTGAGGTAGAAAGCGTCGCAACTTCAAGTAAGGCAGCTTCGCGCTCTTCATTGATTGCGATAGCTTCCAATTTGAGCTCGCGAATCCGAACGGCATCGTTACCCAAAAGAATGTTGATGCCCAATAATCCCAATAAACCGGCAATCAAAATTGCTGCGATCACTCCATAGAAAGTTCGATTGCTTGCTTGCTCTCCTGGAACCGGACGAAGTTCAGGCACGAGGCGCAATACAACTTGGGTTGATTTACGCACAACAGTTTTTCGTGACCGTTCAAAAGCAGGTGCGAGAGCGGATAGAGCCATTAGCTTGCCACCCGCTCTATCGCACGTAGCCTGACGGATTGCGCACGAGAATTCTTATTTATCTCTTCTTCACTTGCTTTCTCACTGCCGCGGAAAACTAGTTGGAACTTGGCTGCCAAAGATGCGATCTCAACTGGCAAACCAATAGGAGTCATTGATTCTGTTGCTGCAGAGAAATAGCGCTTTACAATCTTGTCTTCTAGAGATTGGAATGACATCACCACAAGACGACCGCCAACATTGAGTCGGTCCATCGCTCTAGGAATAGCTCGCTCCAAGACAGCGAGTTCTTGATTCACTTCAATGCGAAGTGCTTGGAAAGTTCGCTTTGCTGGATTTCCCCCAACGCGTCGCGCCGGAGCAGGGATGCTCTGTTTTACAATTTCTGCAAGATCCGTTGTTGAGTGAAGTTTGCCGGACTCTCTGGCTGCAATGATGTTATCGACGATGCGTGAAGCGAAGCGTTCCTCGCCATATTCGCGAATTACGCGAATTAAGTCGTTACGAGAATAACTCTCTAGCACCTCTTGCGCGGACAATCCTTGAGACTGATCCATCCGCATATCCAGCGGTGCGCTCTGAGAGTAGGAGAAGCCACGCTCAGAGTTATCTAATTGCATCGAAGAGACGCCTAGATCAAAGAGAATTCCATCAACATTTGAAATGCCGAGCGAGTCAAGGACTTCAGGCATCTCGTCATACACCGCATGAATCACTGTGATGCGATCTGAAAATGGTGCAAGTCTTTGGTTTGCTTTGCTAATTGCGGTTTTATCTCGATCTAAACCCACAACGCGCAACTGGGGAAACTTCTCTAGTAGCGCAAGTGAATGTCCGCCAAGTCCTAATGTGGCATCGACGACTATGGGAGATTTTGATTTTTGAATAGATGGAGCAAGAAGAGTGATACAACGTTCTAGTAACACTGATGTGTGTTCTACTTGCATCTTCCCCTCGCTCTCTTCTTCTATTTCTTCATCTCTATTTCTGCTTTTTACTTCTCTTCTTTACTTCTGCTCTCTGCTCTGGTCACCGCCGGCCGACGGATCTGGGGGATAAACGGCACCGGGGAAGGGGCGCCGTTTAAGTGAAGGTCGGCGGTGGCCACAGAAGAGAGTTTGTTCTGGCCCTGTTAGAACAGGCCTGGGAATACCTCCTCTGACACATCGGCAAAACCTTTTTCGCGATCTTTGAGGTAGCTCTTCCACGCTTTTGCATCCCAGATTTCAACGCGGGTATTTGCACCAATAACAACGCACTCTTTTTCTAAATCTGCATACTCGCGAAGTCCACTTGGAATTGTTACGCGACCTTGCTTATCTGGAATTTCATCGTGCGCACCAGCGAACATCACGCGCATGTAGTCGCGAGCTGCTTTTGCAGTGAGTGGCGCTTGTTTTAGCTGTTCTGTAATGCGAGCAAATTCCGTTGCCGGGAAAACAAATAAACATCTCTCTTGTCCTTTTGTAATTACAAGACCCGATGCCAATTCATCACGGAATTTCGCTGGAAGTATTAATCGACCTTTGTCATCGAGACGAGGTTCATGGGTACCGAGAAACATGTGAACCTCCCCCTGAAAATTTCATTTACTTGCCGCAGAACCCCCGTTCTGCTTAATTCCCCACTTTACTCCCTTTTACTCCATTTTCAACCACCTCTCCCCATTTTTATGCAGGGTGCACAGAGGGGCCCTCCACTTGGGATGATCTGTTTTTGGGCATAAAAAAACCCGCCTCCGAGGGCGGGTGCTGGAAAGGGGTTACTTACTCATCAAAATTACGGCGTTCCCAACGCTGCTCAAACTTCGCACTCCATTTGTTCCCGCCTTTAGGGCCTCTCGGGGTGTTCATTTTCGAGATGGCGCCGTTCATGAGGCCACCCAGATTTGAAATGGCAAGGACAGCTCCAACGAGTGCAAGTACAAATCCAGCAATGCCCAACGGAGGGGTCTGGGAGATGAGGCCTGCGAAGAGAACGAAGATTCCGAGCACGATAAGACCAAAGCCAGCAACAACTCGTGAGCGACTTGGGGTCTTGCCACTAAAAGTTGAAATCAGGCGTGGGTCATCAGCAGCGAGAGCTTCTTCCATCTCCGCCAAAAGACGCTTTTCATGCTCTGAAAGTGGCATAGCGCCCACAATAGTAGAGCGGGAGTGAAGTGGAAAGTCGAGAGATAGAAAAAGCGCTACGAATTGCCTGGGCTTTCGCTCTGTGGTCCCTCGTCATCCTCGCCAGACTCTTCAACAAGACGGGCCGGGCGAACTGAACCTCTCCCAAACCTCTCAATAGCGCGATCAATTGCGCTCTGGGCTTCGCGCCACCCTACTTCGCGCTCCCCAAGTTCGAGCTGCTCTACCGCGCCTGATTCATCGGAGAGATTTTCTAGTGAGACGCCAAGGAGGCGGATCCGTGAACCCTCAATTTTGAGGGCTAGATAAAGCTCTTTAGCGATCTCATAAATTTCATGGGTGCCATTGATGGGAAGAGGAACTGTCTTGGCGCGAGTGAGGTTAGAGAAATCAGAGAAGCGAACCTTCAAGCCAATTGTTTTACTGCGCAATTCTCGTTTTCTTAATCGATGCGATGCCCGCTCCGTCAGGCGCAATAACTCACGGAAGATCTCTTCTCGATCTTCAAGATCGTATGAGAAAGTTTCGGCAGCGCTAATGCTCTTTTCTGGGGCGTCAGGGACTACTTCTCGATAATCGCGGGCCCACGCCAATTCATAGAGCGAGACTCCGGCGTTCTCTCCGAGCGCCCTTTTTAAAGTTTCAAGAGGAGTCTGTGCAATATCTGCGACAGTTCGCAAACCCAGACGCTGCAGTTCTTCATTTGTCTTAGGACCTACTCCCCAGATTTCGCTTACAGGAAGTGGATGAAGAAATGTCAGCACGCGATCATGCGTAATCTCAAGCATCCCATCTGGCTTACATCGACCAGAGGCAAGTTTGGCGATGAACTTTGTGGTGGCTATCCCCACTGAACAAGTTATTTTCTCTTGTTCAAAGACTCTCTTACGAATAGATGTTGCAATCTCACGACCAGTTCCAAAAAGTCGACGCGATCCCGTGACATCTAAAAATGCTTCATCGAGTGATAAAGGTTCAACATAAGGAGTGAACTCAAAGAAGATTTCCATGACGCGTCGAGAGACCTCGGAATAACGTTCATGATCAGGGTGAATAAATACTGCGCCCGGCGCCATGCGTTGAGCACGTGCAACCGGCATTGCAGCTCTGATTCCAAATTTTCGTGCGGCGTAATTGGCAGATAAGACAACACCGCGCGCGCCTGCTCCAACAACCAATGGCTTGCCGCGATATTGAGGGTAATCAAGCTCTGATACCGATGCAAAGAAAGCATCCATATCTACATGCAAGATTGTGGAGTGTTCGCTCATCTCTTCACTCACAGACCGCGACATTACGCCACTTCTCATATGCAGCTGATAATTCCCATGCCCCTGTGGCGCGAATCGAAACGCCCCGTGGTCCGGTTCTGCGAATCTCGCCGCGCACCAATAAGAGCCAAGAGTTGTAGAGGGTCTCGGCACACGAGCGTTGCATATCTTCAAAGAACGTCGCATCGCTACAGCCATATCCATCATCCAGAGTTAAAAACATAACTCTCTTCCCAGAACGAACTGGTGGAGTCTGGAGAGCGACTTTTACTCCAGCAACAAGAACTGAGGATCGCGAGCGTTGTGAAAGTAGATCACTCGATCGCACAGCGCCGATCTGATTTAAGAATTCGGAGTAAAACTCAATCATGTGATGTGAGATATCCATTCCTAAAAAATCAATCTCATTCTTTACTCGCTCATGAGCTTTTAAATCAGGTAACCCAGTCTTGGATAGCGGCGGGGTAAAGCCGAAGGTGAGTTGGGAGCCACTTACAGTGGAGAGCGCCTTTGTGGAGGAGCGTGACCATTTATATACATCGTTGAGATGAAGAAGTAAGTCGCGATGATTGAGGTCTGGTGCAGAGATTGAATCAAAGGCGCCGACCATCAGAAGAGCTTCACAGGTAGGCCTACTTACCCCGCTGCGATGTACGAAATCAGCGAGATCGATATAGGGGCGATGCGCGATGATGGCATCGACTTCGCTCTCACTAATGCCGTTTATATCTGTGAGAGAGAGTCGGATTTTTTCTTGGCTATCCCCCTCAACTCGATATGTGCGATCAGAGAGATTGATATCAAGAGGCGCAATTGAAAGATCGAGGCGGCGGGCTTCATCAAGAAGTAACCGCTTTGGATACATGCCAGGTTCGTGGGTAAGGACTCCAGCAAGAAAGGCTGCGGGGTAATGAGTTTTCAGCCATGCTGATTGGTAGGTAGGAAGGGCGAAAGCTGCAGCGTGGGCTTTGCAGAATCCAAAGGATGCAAAAGCTCGCAGCACATCCCAGACCTTGGTGATGATTTCGATTGAATATCCGCGCGAGGTAGCGGCGGGAAAGAACCAGTCACAGACTTCTTGTTGGCCTTCTTTACTTCCGAGTGCGCGACGTTTTTCATCTGCTTCAGCGAGTGAGACTCCACCTAAGGTTGCGATGATTTCAATGACCTGTTCATGAAAGACAACGACGCCTTCCGTATCATCGAGAATCTCGTAGAGATCAGGGTGAAATATCTCGCGTGATTTCCAGCCTTGGCGAGCGTTGAGAAATGGCGTGATCATGTCGCTTTTAACTGGGCCTGGCCTAAAGAGTGAGATATCTATAATCAGATCGGTAAATGTTTCGGGAGCGAACTTTCCAACTAATTCACGTTGGCCCGGGCTTTCGATTTGGAAGAGCCCTAAAGTCTGGGTGGATTGAATTAATTCAAATGTCTTGGGGTCGTCAAGAGCGATTGCATCAAGATTGATTCCACTTCCCGTTGTGCGTTCGATTTCGGATGTGGCATATGCCAGAGCAGATTGCATACGAACGCCAAGGATGTCGAGCTTTAAAAGCCCAATTGCTTCTACATCATCCTTATCCCACTGGACCATCGGATAGTTACTGGCATTGTTTTCGATGGGTGCGCGGTCATATAAACCACCATCAGAGATCACGACAGCGCAAGGATGCATCGCTAAATTTCGTGGCAGTCCATCAAGGCGTTGAGCAAGACCAATCGCCATTTTCCAGGTCGGTGATGTGAGATTGAGGCTACGTAATTCGGGAAGGTTCTCAAGAGATTGAGCGATATTACGAGCGCGAATATGTGGCAGAGATTTTGCAACAAGATCAATCTCCATTGGCGGAAGAGATAGCGCAGCGCCAACATCGCGAATCGCATGGCGCGCGCGATAAGTATCAAACATCGCAACTGTTGCGCATCGCTCTTGATAAGCAGCGAAGACTTGGTCGTAAATTTCTAAACGGCGAGCTGATTCAACATCGATATCAATATCAGGGAGCGCTTTGCGAAGTGGCGAGCAGAAGCGCTCCATCAATAATCCAAGTGAGAGCGGCTCTACCCCGGAGATTCCCAAGAGATGACAGACCAGCGAACCTGCACCGCTCCCCCGAGCTGCAACGCGGATACCGCTGGCGCGAGCCCGATCGGTGATATCAGCAACAGTTAAAAAATATGACTCATAACCAAGGCTCTCGATAATGGAGAGTTCTTTATCAAGACGTTCTTGCACATCGCTACGAAATTCTCCGTATCGCCAATGCACTCCTGATATCGCACGTTGACGAAGTTGGGAGGTGAGTTCGCGATGTGATGTCGCACCAACAACATGAGGTTCTGGGAGATGGATAGATCCAATCCCAATATCGTGGGTCGGCGATAAAACAGCCCGGTCTGCCCATTCGCGAGTAGTTGCAAGTAAACGATGGGCATGGCGCTCACCAGCAGCCAACGCTATTTTTTCGGCCAGCGCCTCCATCTCATCTGAAGATTTGAGAAATGCTTCCGCATTTTTCCGCTCAACAACGCTCTTGTGGAGTGGGAGAAGATGGCGCGTAGCATCGAGAATATCTGCGATTGGTGCATCTTCACGAAAACGCATGCGGGCTGCATTTGTGAGGAGAGCCGGTAGATCATGGTCGCGAGCAAAACCCAACATCCGAGCGGCATGGGTGGTAGATCGTGGACCATCTCCATAGACCAGATGAGAGACGCACTCGATAGCTTGATCTAAAAATAACTCTCGGGTGGAGTTAAAAATAAATAACGCTTTGTCATAGCGCCGAGAAGTAAGGGCTCGCGCTATTTCGGAATCAGGGCCATGTAGTGCCAGGAGATTTTTTGTGAGGTGAGAGTTATTCTGCAGAAAAGTAAGATCACAAGCCCGTCCATATTTTTTTAACTCAGTAACAACTCGAACCAATGAAGACCAGCCACAACCAGGCGTAGCAAGCAGAGTAATTCGTGATTGATTGTCATAGCTAATATCGACTCCAAGAATCGGAGTAATTTCATTCTCTAAACAACTCTGAGTGAAACGAATTGCACCAGATAAGCCATCACGATCGGTGAGAGCAAGAGCGTTCATTCCTGATTCGCGAGCTTGCTCGACAAGGAAATGAGGAAGGGTGGTTCCATATTTAAATGAGAAACCACTAGCCAGATGTAGGTGAGTAAAGCTCATGAGCGTTAAGAAATTTATGCTGGTCGAGAGGTAGGACGAATCCGCCAGTGACCGAACTCTTCGATGCGTTCGATCTCAAAAGTTTTCATCACGCCAATAGGAGCTGCTTCAACGCGCCAGAGCGCACGTGATCCATCGTCGGGACGGAAGAGCCCATCGCTGGCGCGATTCCACCATCCGCCAGATTCGCGCCATGAAGAAAGGACGGTGTGAATCCGAAAGCGCTGGCCGTTATAGGTGAACTCGATGGGCTCTCCCCCGGTCAGGAAGATTTCGGGCCTCTGATTTCCAATCCAGTTTTCAGGACGATCTGGGTTATTTGATTTTTCGAACATTTGTTCGAACTCTAGCGAGAGCCTCTGACAGGCACAAGCGGCTCGGTCTGTTTCGTTATCAAAACAACACCCACGCCACACGCGCCCGTCACAGTCTTGTAACCCTTCGTGTGTGAGTATCCGCACGTGATCACTCATACATCCACCCCGAACGCCCAGGGTCGCTCCCTCCGCGTTCGAATCTCCGCTGTTGTCAGCGCCCTCGCACTCACAACATCTGCACTCGTGGTGCTCACTTCCCCGCAGGTCACTGCAAACACCTTCGCAGTACCTGCAGCTCCCGTCATCAAGAAGGCTTACTTAGCGCCCAATGGCGTAAGAGTCGTCTTCGACAAAGTAACTGCATCTCCTGCAGTCAACGCCTATGTACTTTCTACCGGTCCTGGTTCGTGCGCAATCACGCTACCTGCAAATACTTCTGGAGTTGTGACACTTCCAATCATCACAGGTCAAACGACTGCGACAGTCTCAATCAGAGCAGTAAACGCTTACGGATTCTCAGCGGCAGGAACATGGAGCAAGACATTCACTGCCACAGAGTTAGCCGGCGTTACATCAACTTCATGGCAGGCAGTTCAACTTCTTCAACTCAGCGATCTGCACGGCGCAATTGAGGGAACATCTGCAAATGCTGGAACTGCTCTGCTCACAACAGCTTTTGCTGCCGAGCGTGCAAAGAATCCTGCAACCTTCACAATTTCTGCGGGCGATAACATTGGTGCAGCTCCACCAATCTCAAGTCAATTCGAAGAGTTGCCAACAATTGAATCCATGAACCTCATGAAATTTGACGTATCAGGTTTTGGAAACCATGAACATGATAGAAATATCGCTCACGTTCAGAAAGTTATTGGAGCATCAGATTTCCAATGGGTCGCTTCAAATTACAGCACTCTCGAGCCACTTAAGAGTGGAGCAAAAGCTGCCAAGACTTATCACGTTATCGATCGTGGTGGAGTCAAGGTCGGCTTCGTTGCTGGAAATACTGAAGATACTAAAGAGCAGATTTTCCCGGGCAACCTCACATTTGGCGGAAAAGACCTTGTCATTTCTCCAGATGCAACTGGAATCAATTCTGCGATTAAGGCAGCAAAAGCTGAAGGTGCAGATTTCGTTGTCGCCATTCTTCACCAAGGCTGGCAGGAAAATCGTGACGGTGAAGCTAAAGGTCGACTCATTGATTTAGCAAAGCAGATTAAGGGCGCTGCAGTCGTGTTTGGTGGGCATAGCCATCAGACATACTCCTCGGCTCTTGCTGGAAATAACTTCATCAATGGTCCACTCATTGCCATGACTCGCAATGCAGGTCAGGAGTACAACAGAGTTAACGTCTGTCTAGATGGTTCACGCAGAGTTCGTGGCGCCATGGTTGATGTTGTTACTCGTGCCAACATTGCAACCCTCACTCCAAACGCTGATGGCGCAGCGTTGGTCAAAAAATATAAAGATCAACTTAACGCCAAACTTGACGTGAAGATTGGCCAAGTCAATGGCATCTTCCCGCAAGGCGGAACACCACAAGTTCAGCGCGCTGGTGAGGCTGCTCTAGGTAACTTCACGACTGATGCAATGCGCAAGAAGTACGGAACAGATTTTGCCTACATCAATGGTGGCGGAATCCGCGATAAGTTCCCTGCAGCTACTTATGTTCCTGCAGATAAGACTTACAACCGACCAGGTACCGACAAAGTTCCACCATATGATGTAACTCTGGGTGATGCTCTTGCTGTGTATCCATTCGGAAATACTGTTGGCGTCTCCGTCGTCACAGGTGAGAATCTCTGGAAAGCGCTTGAAAACGGTGTCAGCAATTGGCCCGGCGATGGTCGCTTCCCACAGATTTCTGGTTTCAAATTCACTTTTGATACTAGTAAAGCTGTCGGATCTCGCGTACAAAGCGTTACCAAGCTTGATGGCACTGCAATTGCGAAGGATGCTAAGGAGTACACCATCGCAGTTCCAGACTTCATGATTTACGGTGGCGATGGTTACGTTGGCGTCTTTACTCCATCAAAGGCGAAGCTACGTGGGCTACTTGTCGATGTCTTCATCGAGGCGGTTCAAGAAGCTTCTGCTGGTGGCAAGGTGATTCAGATTCCTGCCCTTGATGGACGCATTACGAAAGTGAATCCATAGCAGCAGTTATCAACTAAAGAAACCGCGCTCCGCCTTGGCAGGGCGCGGTTTTTTCTTGCTCCGACACGCCGATTTAGTTGAAATTTCAATAAAATTGGTTTACCCTTCAACTAAATCTTGACCCTCTATGAAAGGAAACTATGGATATCCTCCTTGTGATTGGTCGCGTGTTATTCGCGCTGCTCTTCATCAACTCAGGTATCGCCCACCTCACCAAGCTCGAGGCAATGACGGGCTATGCACAATTCAAGAAAGTCCCCGCAGCAAAACTCTCCGTGATTGTTACTGGCCTGATGCTGGTCATAGGTGGCCTCTATATCGCCCTCGGGGTTTATGCAGATCTAGGTGGACTACTCCTTGCAGTCTTCCTCGTCATCTCCGCTTTCATGATGCATAACTTCTGGACCATCCAAGATGCACAGGCAAAGCAAGGTGAAATGATCAACTTCTTCAAGAATCTTTCACTGGCAGGTGCGGCGCTCATTATCTTCGTCCTTGTCGGATCAGGCGTTGATTTTGGTCCTTCCATCACAGATGGGTTCTTTAACCTTTAATTGAACCGCTAGTTAATTCTGGGTGAAACCCCCGCAGTTGCCTTAAATCTGCGGGGGTTTTCGCTTTTCGAGCGATAGCGTGAGTATGTGGAGATTCTGCTAGCGATTGTTTGTGGAGTTGGAATTGGTTCGGTGCTTGGTTATGTCGGCGCTGGTGGATCCATGTTGGCGGTTCCTGCCTTTATCTACATATTTGGTCTAAATCCTGTGGCTGCAACCACTGCTTCGCTAATAGTTGTCTTTGTGGGCGCAGCAGCTGGCGCACTTCCAAAATTACGGCGCAACGAGATTCTTGTGAAAGAAGCCCTTGTCATCTGGGCTATTGGATTAACCACCAACTTAACCGGCGCTTACTATCTGCCGCAGATTCCTGAGAATGTCATTCTCACTGGCTTCGCGCTGGTTCTCATCACTGCAGGAATTTCGATGCTGATCCCAACGCCCGTAGGATCAGCAGAGCGCAAGGTTTCGCCAGTAGCGCTGGTTGCTATTTCTCTCGTAATTGGGGCCCTCACTGGGCTCTTTGGAATTGGTGGCGGATTCCTTGCTATTCCTATTCTTATTCTCTTTTATAACGTTGCGCCCGCTCGAGCCGCAGGAACATCACTTTTCATCATCACGATAAATACGTTGACTGGTTTCTTCGCGCACTTCCGCCATTGGGATGAAGTTAATTGGCTCATTCCTGCTCTGATGGCGTTGATGGCGCTCATCGTTTCGCGCTATGCATCGCACCATAGCTCGAAGCTCTCGCCGATCACTCTCAAGCGCGCATTTGCGATTTTTGTCTTTGCTATCGCTCTATTCACACTAGTAGATACCTGGGTAATCACATGAACATAAAGAAACTCATCAATGAACTTATCGGCACTGCAGTTCTCTTGATTGCTGTCGTCGGTTCCTCCTATATGGCATCAAGCCTCACTACAGATAAAGCTTTATCACTACTAATTGTCGCCGCTGTTACAGCAGCCGCTCTAGCAATCATCATTAAGTCAGGAGCTGCAATTAGCGGAGCTCACTACAACCCCGCTGTGACTATTTCATCCCTGCTTACAAGCAGAATAAAAGTCATGGATGCTGTTGCCTACATCGTCACCCAAATCATCGGCGCGATCATCGGTGTTCTGATTGCAAATGCGATGTTCGGTGAAACGCTTATTGGTTCTAGCTCCATCGTTAGATCGGGAAGCGGCCAATTCATTGGCGAAGTCGTTGCGACCGCTGGCCTGGTTTATCTAGCGCTTACTGCAACTGAGAAGAGTGTTTGGAAGATGATCCCACTCTGGATTTTCGCAGCCTACTTCTTTACTGCTTCCACTTCATTTGCAAATCCGGCGGTAACGATTTCACGCATCTTCACTGACGCACCTACGGGAATTAGTGGCGAATCAGTTCTCGGATTTATCTCCGCCCAGATTGTCGGTGCTCTGCTCACCGTTCTGGCTCTCAAATCAAAGGTAATGAAATGAACAAAAAGGCATCAGTTCTCTTTGTTTGCGTTCATAACGCAGGACGTTCCCAGATGGCTGCTGCATATCTCACGCACTTTGCGGGAGATTGGGTGGAAGTTCGAAGCGCTGGTTCTGCGCCCGCCAACTCCATTAACCCCGCTGTAGTTGCCGCCATGCTAGAAGAAGGAATAGATATCAGCGCAGAAGCACCGAAAGTTCTCACAACCTCTGCGGTTGAAAGTTCTGATGTCGTGATCACGATGGGGTGTGGTGATGCCTGTCCATACTTTCCTGGCAAGCGTTACTTAGATTGGAAGCTCGATGATCCAGCAGGCCAAGGCGTAGATGCAGTTCGGCCAATTCGTAATCAGATTAAGTCGCTCGTAAAGGAATTGATCGAAACTCTCTAGAATCGCCAACATGGAAGGCGTTCTCGAAAAAGCTGCTGTTCAACGCGCGCAGGCTGCCCTCTCTCATCACCAGATGCCCGGTCAGATCAAAGTCTTATCCGATAGCGCACGTACCGCAGCAGAAGCTGCAGCAGCTCTGGGAATTGAAGTTGGTCAGATTGCTTCGTCGATCGTATTTAAACTTCCTGAAGATCGACCACTTCTGGTGATCACATCGGGTCGACATCGCGTTGATACTCACATTGTTGCTCATTTACTTAATGTTGAAAAACTTGGTCGCGCTGATGCTGATTATGTAAAAGAAGTCTCGGGTTACTCTGTTGGCGGCGTAGCTCCTGTGGGCTGGATTAATTCGCCCGCCACCATATTGTTAGATGAAGCCCTCAACGATTACGACATAGTCTGGGCAGCTGCCGGTCATCCGCATGCTGTTTTTCCTACATCGTTTGCTGAGTTACTTAAAGCAACAGGTGCAACTCCGGCGCGAGTTGGTGATTGATGACCTACAAACTACATACTGAAATTTCTGGAGCTGGTGAACCGCTGGTTTTGATTCATGGCATGGGTTCTGCGAGTACGGCATGGAAACCGATTCGCCCTCTGCTCAATCAACACTACACAGTAATTACCCTTGATCTGCCTGGACATGGCAAGACTTCATACCTCAAAGGTCAACCGATGGATCCACATTCCTTGGGTCTTGCTGTTCTCGAACAACTCAGCGTTGAAGGAATTGAGAGATTTCATCTAGCGGGAAACTCGTTGGGTGGATGGGTGGCGCTTGAAACAGCAAGTGCAGCACCTAATCGAGTGCGTTCCCTTACTGGAATTGCACCCGCAGGGCTATGGCTGAATCCATATAACGCGCGTTATCCAGGCACGGCAATAGCTCGTTTTTTGGCGCGATACACAAGCAAGTTTGCACCTTCTGCACTTCATTTTGAGAAAGCACGTCAATTAGGTTTTGCAGAAGTTAGTCCGCGTTGGAAAGAATTTACCTATGAAATCTGTCTCGATGCTGCACTTGCGATGGCTAACGCGGAAGGTTATTACCCCGCGTGGGATGGAATGTTGATGAAGCGTTTTGATAGTTACATACCTCCTTCAATGCCCGTGACGATAATTTTTGGCGATACAGATCGCACACTGCCTGCAACCACATGTCAGGAAAGATCCGTTGCGCCCGCACATGCAAAATGGATTTTCTTTTCGGAGACAGGCCATGCACCGATGTGGGACTCTCCGCTCGATGTCGTTGATGAGATCAAAAAAACAACGGCGTTGGCTACATGATTCGAATTTATTTCTGGAAGATTTCTCGCCGCTATATTCCTTGGGCGTTACTTCACATGGGGCTTGATCGTATTTCGCTCTGGCGTATGAATGGAATCTCTTTTTGGAAATTGCTCGGTGCAGGCAAAGGCGAGACATTTACTCCACGCGATGCAGATCCACTTCGTTGGGGGCTGCTTATAGTGATCGAGCATGATCAATTAGAAACTCTCGAGACATCCCCACTTATCCGTCGTTGGCGATCAAAAAGTATCGCTGAATTTTCGGCTGACTTATCCCCTATTTCCGTGCATGGAAAGTGGTCGAAGACAGAACCGTTTCATTCCATCAATGGCGTTGAGAAGAACTGGAATGGACGAGTTGCCGCGATCACTCGAGCTCGAATTAAATGGCGTAAGAATCTGATTTTCTGGCGCTCTGTTCCGCCGGTCACCCAGAGTTTACGAAGTTCACCAGGGTTAGTTTCAGCAATTGGAATTGGTGAGGCTCCGATCGGACTACAAGGAACCTTTTCGTTATGGGAATCCGGTGATGCAGTCCGCAATTTCGCCCATAGGGGTGAGGCTCACAAAGCAGCCATTGCCGCTACACACCGCGAAGATTGGTATGCCGAAGAGCTCTTTGCCCGCTTTGCTGTCACTCGAAGCAACGGAGATATATAAGGCACAATTGCCTTATGTCGATTCGCAATTATCGCCCGCGGCGAGATTCGCGACGCACTATCTCTCCAAGTAAGAACTTTCTACTGATTGCAGTCTTGACGGTTGCACTTGGTCTACAAATTTCCTATCCACTCGTCGACGGGGAAACTCTCAGACTTGTCACTATCGCGACGGTTTATTGGGCAGCTGGCGCGATGTTGCTCCACGCACTTTTTGCTTACGGCTGGACCTATGCGCTCCGCTTCCTATTCATAACTTTCTTCTATGCACTAATTGTTGAACAGATTGGAATGCGCACTGCATGGCCATTTGGAACTTATGAATATTCCCCCACTCTGGGATACCAAATCTTTGGCGTGCCTCTCGTAGTTCCCTTTGCTTGGATAATGATGGCTCACCCGATTTTTATTGCGGCACGTCGTCTTGCACCTCATTGGGTCTTTCTCGTTGGCGGTTATGGATTAATGGCATGGGATCTATTTCTCGACCCACAAATGGTTACTGCCGGTCGGTGGACATGGGAGATTACGGGAAGAACAGTTCCCTTCCAGCCAGAGATTCCGCTATCAAATACTTTCGGCTGGTTATTGACCGGCATGGGTTTGATGGCGCTACTTCATCTACTGCTTCCTAGCGAGCGGCGCTCACTTGGATCAAGTCGCGCTGTCCCCGAATTCTTCTTAGCGTGGACCTGGATTGGCGGGATCATCGCCAACCTCTTCTACTTTGATCGACCTGGCGTCGCTTTCTTGGGTGGATTAGCGCTCGGCGTTGTTGTGGTGAGTTATTTTCTCTCTGTTAAGTACGGTCGACGAGATTAGAGATGGATGTATTGCTCGATATCTCGTGGATTCTCATCGCTCTTACGAGTTTTTTCACACTTCTCAACTACTTTACCGTTCGCGTAATTCGCATCACTTCTAGTGAACCTGTCAGCGAAAAGGTCTCGATTCTCGTTCCGCTTCGTAATGAAGCAGAGAATGTTGAGGGCGTCATTCATAGCCTCACTACTCAAGAAGGAATTGCGAACTTTGAAATTCTCGCACTTGATGATTCCTCAAGCGATCAAACTCTCACGTTGTTGCAAGATATATCCGCACCAAATCTCACAATTCTTAAAGGTGAAGCTCTGCCAACTGGTTGGTTAGGAAAGAATTTTGCATGCCATCAACTAGCCTCGCAAGCAAATGGTGAATACATAGTGTTTGTCGATGCTGATGTGCGGTTAGCGCCCACTGCAATTGCTGCAGCCATTCAATCTATGAAGAGATGGCGCTGGGATTTCATATCACCTTATCCCCGACAAATTGCAATTACTTTTCTGGAACGGCTGACTCAGCCACTCTTACAATGGTCGTGGTTTGCATCTCTTCCTCTCAGGTTTGCCGAGTTACTGCAAAAACCTTCGATGGTCGTCGCAAATGGCCAATTCTTAGCCATCAATCGACGTTCTTACTTTGAGTCGGGTGGTCACGAAGCAATCAAGTTCGAAGTTCTAGACGATTTAGAACTAGCTCGCACGTTAGTACGAAAAGGGTTTCGCGGTGGCGTTTCTGAAGCTTCAGCTCTTGCTGAATGTCGGATGTATTCAAATTCTCGCGAACTTATCGAGGGTTACACCAAATCACAGTGGCGAGCCTTTGGTAATCCTTTGGGTGCGCTCCTGGCTATAGGTATTCTCTTTCTGCTTTCGATCTATCCAATTGTCACCGGGCTTGCTGGGAACATCTCGGGATGGTGGGGCTACTTTGCTGTCGCACTCTCGCGAGCGCTGGTAGGAGTAAAGACGAGATCGGTTGTAAGTAGCGCCCTTTTGCATCCCATCAGCACAGCGCTCTGGATATATCTCATTCTTCTATCGTGGATTCGAAAATCTAGAGGTCAACTCTCGTGGCGCGGAAGGCAACTATGAGCCATCATCGCGTCACAACATCACCGAAGAAAGTAATTGTGATTGGCGCTGGTATGGCTGGGTTGGGATGCGCCGCTCGCTTGGCAAAACGAGGGCACGATGTCACCATCTTTGAAGCTACCGGATTTGCAGGAGGGAAGTGCCGCACCGAGTGGATTGATGGATACGCCTTTGATACCGGCCCCTCTCTTCTTACTCTTCCTGCTGTCTACAGGGATCTATTTCTCAAGACTGGGAAACGTTTAGAACATCTTCTCGAGTTACAACCTGTCGATCCCTCTTTTAGTTATATCTTTCATGATGGCAAGAGAGTTACATTTCCGAATCTCTCCCACAATGCAACAGTCACTGCTATCTCGAGCGCTTTCGGAGATAGCGCGGGGCGCGAGTGGCATGAGCTACTCCTTCGCGCTGAAGCAATGTGGGAGTCATCCCGTGAATCTTTTATTGAAGGTGAGTTGAAGAGTCCACTCCAATTACTGAAGCGACGTAGCTTTATGAGAGATCTGCGAACGATCGCGCCATGGAAATCACTGAGCTCTCTTACTGATTCATATACAGATAATCCATATCTCAAGAAAATCATCAGTCGTTATGCCACATATACCGGCTCAGATCCACGGCAAGTACCTGCTGTCCTTCTGACTATTGCCTTTGTTGAAGAGGCTTTCGGCGCCTGGCATGTTAAGGGCGGGCTTGGTTCTCTTGCATCAACGCTGGAATCTCGAGTGAGAGATCTTGGAGTCGATATCCAGTTCAACGCGCCCGTGCAAAGTATTGACCTTGAAAATGGAATCGCCCAAGGAATCACATTGAAGAGTGGAGAGAGAATTCAATCTGATGTCGTGGTGGCTAACGCCGATGCATCGATTATCTACAACTCTCTACTTCCACCCATTCGTAAAACTCGCGGCCCGCGCGCTGCCCTTCGAAAATCTACGCCATCGCTCTCTGGATTTAGCCTCTTGCTAGGACTGCGCGGAACTTCATCTCTTGGTCACCACACTGTCTATTTTCCAGAGAATTATGATGATGAATTTGATGCAATTTTTAAGCGTAAAGAACCAGTTCCTGATCCTGCAATCTATATCTGCAATCCTCAGGATAAAACTATGAAGAAGAATGCTGATAGCGAGAGTTGGTTCGTGCTCATAAATGCACCTCGTCATGAACCGAACGCTGGTTGCGACTGGAATGAACCAGGACTCAAGGAGCGCTACGCATCTCACATCATCGATCGAATGGAGACTAAAGGACTTGAAATCCGTTCGCGATTAGAAGTTATGGAGATTCGAACTCCTGCTGATCTCGAAGTTCGCACAAATGCACCTGGTGGTTCGATCTATGGAACATCAAGTAATGGAGCTCGTTCCGCATTTCTTCGTGCAAAAAATCGCTCGCCTATCAAGAATCTCTATTGTGTCGGAGGTTCAGCACATCCTGGAGGCGGTTTGCCTCTTGTTGGAATTAGCGCGGAGATTGTCGCAGAAGCGGTCGAAGAAACTTCAGAACAGTGAGCGCGGAAATAGTTTGGAGTAAGGCCCAAATAACTGCTGCGCTAGTTGCAAGGTTAAGATCAATCACGCGCGCTACGAGAACTATGAAAATAATGCTGGCGCGAATTGGGCGTTCACATATGGTGACAACGCCAATTTCATGAACACCAAGTCCACCCGCTCGAGCGCGCATATATTCTTGAGCATAAGCGGCAAGCCAGGCCAATAAAACCCATTCCCACGGTGCACCGAGCTGAAATAACCCAAGCGCCCACAGCGTTTCAACGAGTCGATCCACAATGGAATCAAGAGCTGCGCCCCATTTGCTTACTCTCTTACTCATAATGGCGAGCGTTCCATCAACGCCATCTGCCATGAGGGAAAGCACAAGAAACGCGATCGCCCAATGGGTTTCGATTGTGTAGAGATAAGCCAGAGCGAGAACGAATGAGAAATAGGTAAGTGCATTCGGGGTGATTCGTAGCGCTCGTAGCGGTTTGCACACTGCAAAACTGATGCTCAGCCAGACCCGAACAATTCCCTTAATCTCTGCTCCACCATGAAGGGAACTCCACTCTAAAAAGAATTCTTCCCTTTTCATCGCAGTCCAATCCGCTTAACAATTTCAAGCGTTGATGTAGCTGAATTCATTGTGTAAAAGTGGAGACCTGGAACGCCTCGCGAGAGAAGTTCAGCGCAGATTTCACTTGCGATATCGATACCCACTTTGCGCACCTCTGTAGCGTCGGATTCAACCGCCTCAATTCTTTCTTTTACAGATTGAGGTAATGGAGTTCCCGAGAGTTCAGCCATGCGACGTAATTGTGCCGCATTTGTGATCGGTAAGATTCCCGGATAGACATCAAGTTCTGAGCCAGCACGCCGCAGCGCTTCGACAAGGACAAAGTATCGATCTACATCAAAGAAGAATTGTGTTGTAGCAAAAGCTGCACCACGACGCTCTTTCCCTAAGAGCACCTCGATATCTTTATTGAAATCGCCATGTGAAGCTGGGTGAACATCAGGAAATGCTGCAACGCCGACTTCGAAACCCCTTTCATGAGCTAAGGACACAAGTTGGTCTGCATGATCAAATCCGCCAGGAGTTGTGATCCACGGGGCGCTCGGTCCACCTTGAGGGTCTCCGCGTAGCGCAAGAATCGATTTAATTCCTGCGTTTCTATATTGCTCCAAAATAGAGATTAACTCTGCTTGAGTTGAGCCCACACATGTTAAGTGTGCAATTGTTGGAATACCGGTTCGCGCCGTAACTTCCGAGGTAATTCGCACTGTTCTATCTCGCGTTGATCCGCCCGCCCCATACGTCACCGATACAAAGTCTGGACGGGCTTTCTCTAATTCTGAAAGGGCGCTCCAGAGTCGAGCCTCCCCTGCCTCATCCTTGGGAGGAAAGAACTCAATCGAGAAAGAAGCGCTAGACATATAGCGGGAGGGTACCGTTGCGCCGTGGCTTCCCAGGAACTTACGCAACTTCGCGACGAAATTAATTTAATTTTGGCCGACTTTACCGATGCGCGCAGCCGTTCATTAACCGATATCGGTTCAGAGCTCCAGCCCGTAGCGCATGCCATGAAGGAATTCATTACCGATAGTGGCAAGAGATTCCGACCTATCTTTGCCTACCTTGGTTATTTGGGTACAGGCGCTTCTCCTCGGCCTGAAATCTTACGAGCATGCACCGCTCTTGAGCTTGTACATGTTTGTGCGCTCATTCACGATGATGTGATGGATGGTTCTGACACGCGACGTAATAAGCCAGCAATACATAAACTCTTTGAATCACTCCACGATAACTCTTCCTACCAAGGTAACTCCGAACGATTCGGGTTGGCATCAGCAATTCTCTTGGGCGATCTCGCACTAGTGTGGGCCGATCGATTATTGGTTGAATCTGGAGTAACGCGCGAAGAATTTATCAATGCCCAGAGCGTCTTCTCTGACATGCGAGATGAGTTAATGGCTGGCCAATATCTTGATGTTCTCGAGGGCGCACTTGCTACAACAAGTGTTGAACGCTCTCTAAAAGTTGCTCGCTTCAAATCTGGAAAGTATTCAATCGAGCGGCCACTACATTTTGGCGCATCTCTTGCAGGGCGATCCGATTTTTACGAGAGCTATTCGAAGTTTGGACTTCCACTCGGCGAAGCATTTCAACTTCGCGATGATGTGCTGGGTGTTTTCGGAGACCCCAAAACTACTGGTAAGCCAGCTGGTGATGATTTGCGTGAAGGAAAGCGCACCGTGCTGATTGCTGTGACCATGGAAAACGCCACGCCCGATGAGCGCCAAATCATCACTTCTTCACTTGGAAAACCAGATCTGAGCACAGAGAGTGTTGCGGCGCTACAAGAAATCATCGTCAGAAGTGGTGCGCTCAATGAAGTTGAGAAGCTCATCACAGAGCTCACCCACACAGCTATTTCTGCGTTGCAGGATTCACCAGTCAACGGAAAGATAGTCAAGGTGCTAGAAGAAATGGCAATCATCGCAACCCAGCGGAGCGTCTAGTTTGCGCACCGTTAAAGGCAAAACTGATCACGTTGTGGTCGTTGGTGCAGGTCTTGCTGGCCTAAGCACCGCTCTTCGTCTTGCCGGCGCTGGAAGAAAAGTCACGGTCATTGAACGCGAATCCGTACCTGGCGGACGTAATGGCTTACTCAATAAAGAGGGTTACGCCTTTGATACGGGGCCAACTGTTCTTACGATGCCTGATCTCATTGCAGATGCGCTTAATTGCGTGGGGGAAAAACTCGAAGATTGGCTGGAATTAATCCCATTACAACCTCTCTACCGCGCTTTTTATGCAGATGGCTCACAACTAGATGTTCATGCCAATACCGCCCAAATGGAAACAGAAATTGAAAAAGTAATTGGTGCGGACGAAGCTGCTGGTTATCGTCGCTATGTAGATTTTGTTACTAAACTTTATAAATATGAGATGAATGATTTCATCGATCGAAATATCGATACGCCATTCAACCTTCTCACTCCAAATCTTGCTCGCCTTGTTGCGTTAGGTGGATTTCGCAGGCTGGCGCCAAAAGTTTCACAATTCCTTAAAGATCCTCGCACTCAGAAGGTCTACTCGTTCCAAGCTATGTACGCTGGGGTTTCACCACAACAAGCGCTCGCAATTTACGCCGTTATCGCCTATATGGATTCCGTTAACGGAGTTTTCTTCCCTAAAGGCGGCATGCACGCAGTTCCACGCGCACTCGCTGGGGCTGCAGAGAAACATGGCGTGACTTTCAAGTACAACACCACTGTTGAAAAAATTGAAAAACAGGGTTCACGTGCATCAGCAGTTGTGACCAATAATGGCGAACGAATTGAATGCGATGTCGTTGTGCTCAACCCAGATCTACCTGTCGCATGGCGTGATCTGCTTGGAAAGACTCCCCTATCCATTAAGCGCCTCAATTACTCACCTTCATGCGTCACAATCTTGGCGGGTTCTTCAAAGAGTTACGACCATCTTGCTCATCACAATATTCATTTTGGCGAATCATGGGATGGAGTCTTCGATGAGCTCATCAAGAAACGCACCTTGATGACCGATCCAAGTTTGCTGGTCACACTTCCTTCCAAAGATGATCCATCGCTTGCCCCCAAAGGAAAACATAGTTATTACATCCTCTTTCCAACTCCTAATCTTGATGCTGATATTGATTGGAAGAAGATGAAGAATGTGTATCGCGACCAGATGTACGCCACCATGGAAGAACGTGGTTACACAGACTTTGCAGATTCCGTTGAGGTAGAGCACATCACCACACCTTTAGAGTGGGAAGCCATGGGCATGGAACGCGGCGCACCATTTGCAAGCGCACATACTTTCTTTCAAACTGGTCCCTTTAGGCCACGGAACATGGCTAAAGGTTTTGATAACGTCGTCTTCACGGGTAGTGG
>Ga0209033_1000420_pt1 | contig 24292 bp, 30 predicted proteins | sample LauGreFa1BDMLBDN_2_FD_188218 | JGI IMG/M metagenome (GOLD analysis project Ga0209033, IMG submission 188218) | Freshwater lake microbial communities from Lake Michigan, USA - Fa13.BD.MLB.DN (SPAdes) (version 2) | ecosystem: Environmental > Aquatic > Freshwater > Lake | place: Lake Michigan, USA...
CGACAACGCCGGCAGTGTGATTGGCGAACTCAAACTCATTTACAACAAAACCCGTCAAGCAGCGATCACGAAGGAATTGTCCGAAATCGTGGCCGGTGCGGCAGCGGTGTAACACCTTTTATTTTTGGAGCAAACCATCATGGCTCAGGCAATGACACACGCAGGTATTCAAGGAAAAATCGTCCAATGTATTGGTGCGGTGGTGGACGTCGAATTCCCCCGCGATCACATGCCGCATATTTACGATGCGCTCAAACTCGAGGGCACTGCGCTGACCTTGGAAGTGCAACAGCAATTGGGCGACGGCATTGTGCGCACCATCGCTTTGGGCTCCTCTGACGGTTTGCGTCGCGGTTTGATGGTCACCAACACCGGTGCAGCCATTACCGTGCCAGTCGGCAAAGCCACTTTGGGCCGCATCATGGACGTGTTGGGTGCGCCTATTGATGAACGTGGCCCTGTGGATCAGACACATACCGCTTCTATTCACCGCAAAGCCCCCGCTTACGATGAACTCAGCCCCTCACAAGAGTTGCTGGAAACTGGCATCAAGGTGATTGACTTGGTCTGCCCTTTCGCCAAAGGCGGTAAGGTCGGCTTGTTCGGTGGTGCCGGTGTGGGCAAGACAGTGAACATGATGGAACTCATCAACAACATTGCCAAAGCGCACAGCGGTCTGTCGGTGTTTGCTGGTGTGGGTGAGCGTACCCGTGAAGGAAATGACTTCTATCACGAGATGGCCGACTCTGGCGTGGTTAACCTGAAGAACTTGGAAGAATCCAAAGTGGCCATGGTTTACGGCCAGATGAACGAGCCTCCCGGCAACCGTTTGCGCGTGGCTTTGACAGGTCTGACCATCGCCGAATCTTTCCGTGACGAAGGCAAAGACGTGCTGTTCTTCGTGGACAACATCTACCGTTACACCTTGGCCGGTACCGAAGTGTCCGCTTTGTTGGGCCGTATGCCTTCAGCCGTGGGTTACCAACCTACCTTGGCCGAAGAAATGGGCCGTTTGCAAGAACGCATCACCTCGACCAAAGTCGGTTCCATCACGTCCATCCAAGCCGTTTACGTGCCAGCTGATGACTTGACCGATCCATCACCTGCCACCACCTTTGCCCACTTGGACTCCACCGTGGTGTTGTCGCGTGATATCGCGTCATTGGGTATCTATCCTGCTGTGGATCCTTTGGACTCCACCAGCCGCCAGTTGGACCCCTTGGTGGTCGGCAACGACCACTACGAAACCGCCCGTGCGGTTCAAGGCACATTGCAGCGCTACAAAGAGCTCCGCGACATCATTGCGATTTTGGGCATGGACGAATTGGCACCTGAAGACAAACTGGCCGTGGCCCGCGCCCGCAAGATCCAGCGTTTCTTGAGCCAGCCTTTCCACGTGGCCGAGGTGTTCACCGGTTCACCTGGCAAGTACGTCACCTTGGCTGAAACCATCCGCGGCTTCAAGATGATCGTGGCCGGCGAGTGTGACCACATGCCCGAGCAAGCGTTCTACATGGTTGGCACCATCGACGAAGCCATCGAAAAAGCCAAAAAGATTTGATCACCAACGTGTCCGATAAGGGAACCCGATGAATACCATCCGTGTTGATGTGGTCAGTGCTGAAGAGCTGATTTACTCTGGCGAAGCCACCTTTGTGGCGTTGCCGGGTGAGGTGGGCGAGTTGGGCATTTACCCACGCCACACACCTTTGATCTCTCGCATCAAGGCCGGCTCTGTGCGCATTCAAAAACCTGACGGCGAAGAAGAGTTCGTCTTTGTTGCTGGCGGTATTTTGGAAGTCCAACCCGACTCCGTCACCGTCTTGTCAGACACCGCTGTACGCGGCAAAGACCTGGACGAAGAGCGTGCCAATGCGGCTAAAAAAGCGGCGCAAGAACATTTGCAAAACGCCAAAACCGAAGTCGACATGGCAGCTGCGCAGGCCGAGTTAACCATCATGGCCGCACAACTCGCCGCACTGCGCAAATACCGCAGTAAACGTTGACCCTTGTCAAAGTCTCATCTGCGCGCAGCCACCGTTGGCGGTTCCGCCGATGAGATTGAGACTGCCTTTTATGAGGCCTTGCAAGCAGGCGATCTAGAGCGCTTGATGGCCTGTTGGGCCAATGAAGAAGACATCATTTGTGTTCACCCGGGCGGTCCTCGCTTGATTGGTGCTGTGGCCATTCGCAATTCGTTTGAAATCATGTTCAGCCATGGGCCGATTCGCTCCTTCCCCGAGCGATTGCACAAGCTTGAAACCATCACCAGCGCAGTACACAATTTGATTGAGCGGGTTGAGATTTATACAGCCGATGGCGCGCAAATCGCATTTGTTACCTCAACCAATGTGTATATGCGAACGGCGCAAGGGTGGCGCATGGTGGCGCACCATGCCAGCCCAGGCACACCGCCCGAGATTCACAGCGACATCGACACGCCCACCCTACTGCACTAGCAGAGCAGACCTTGCAGTTGCACATACCATCTACCGCAAATGGATGACATCGTTAAACAAGCCATGGCCAAGTGGCCGCAGGTGCCTGATTGTTATGGCTGGCTAGGCTTTGACGATCGAGGCGACTGGTATATGCGCGACGATGCTGTGCAAGCGCAAGGCGATTTTGCACACGCCAAAGGCAGCAAGTTGGCACACACCAAACTGATCGAATTCATAGAGCGCAACTACGCCTGCGATCCATTCGGGCGTTGGTATTTTCAAAATGGACCTCAACGCGTATTCGTGGAACTGCAGTCAGTGCCATTCGTATGGCGTGTATTGGACTCTGGCATCCTGACAGGGCCACAAGGTGACATCCTTGAGTTGCTTGAGTGCTTGGTCGATGAAAACGGACGCCTGTATGCCTTGACTGCCAAGGGCTTAGGTTTGATCCACAGCATGGACACATGGCATGCAGCCAAAGCCCTTGAAGACAAGCTGTGGCAGGCACCCAAGGAAGTTAGTTCATCAAAATTAGTGATTGACCATGGCTTCGTGCTCAGCCCCGTCAAAGGCGAAAAAAAACCGGCTAAGTAGCCGGTTCTATGAAAGGACTGAGTTCTCAGTTCGTGGGTGCTGCAGGTTCAGCGAATTTCGCACCACTGGCATTGGCCATGTACACAACTGCACGGCCAATCTCCACATCGTTATGGTCGCCGCCACCTTGCGCGCCCATGGCGTTTTTGCCTTTGAGCGCAGAGTTAAGCAACGCCTCATAACCTGTTTTGATACGAGGCGCCCAAGCTGCTTTGTCACCCAATTTAGGGGAGCCAGCCAGACCAGCAGTGTGACAGGCAGCACATTGGACTTTGTAAACTTCTTCACCCGCCTTCAAAGGACGGTTGGCGTCGCGCACCTCTACCGTGCCAACTTTTTGAATTCGCGCAGCTACAGCTTCAGATGTATTGGCCGCTCCAGCAGCAGGCTTATTTGATGTCACTACGTAGTAAACCAAGCCGATGATGATGAAAATCGGCCCTACAAAAGACAAAAGCATGGCCCAGGCAAAAGCCTTGGGGGTTTTGATCGGGCCGGTATGTGCTTCTTCGTGGGTGTCGCTCATAAGGACTTTCTGTGTGGGTACAAATTAAAAGGAAATTATAGCCAGCGACATGCTTCCACCAAGCTGACAAAAAGCGACACCTACAATACCGCGATTGCGGCTGTAGCTCAGTGGATAGAGTATTGGCCTCCGAAGCCAAGGGTCGTGGGTTCGATCCCCGCCAGCCGCACCATCAACGCCAACTCAGCGGTACTGCTGACCTCAACTTCTGAGAGTGGAACTTGGATTGGGCCGGTGTTGCAGCAGCCACTGCTTAAACGCTTGGGCTGCGGGTGACAGCCGTTTGCCGCCTGAATACACCACATACCAGCGGCGGATAAGGGGAAAGCCCTTGACTTCAAGTTGCACCAACTCACCCAGCGCCAACTCCGACACCACCGTGGTTGCAGAAAGCACCGCCAGTCCCAAGCCGCCTGCTACGGTTTGTTTGATGGCTTCGTTGCTGCCCACCTCCAAGCGATTGACAGGACTGAAGCCTTGATCTGCAAAGAATTGCTCCATGGTCAAGCGAGTGCCTGAACCAGGCTCGCGCAGTATGAAGGGCTCTTGGCGTAGCCGCGCGGGATCAATGCGGCGTTTGCCGACCAATGGGTGGTTGGGGGGTGCAACCAAGACCAGCGGATTGTCAGCAAAATTTTCACAAACCAAATTCAGCTGTTGCGGCGGCTGGCCCATGATGTAGAGGTCGTCTTGGTTGCTAGCCAAACGCTGCAAAAGGCTTTCGCGGTTACCCACGACCATGGCCACGTCAATGCCGGGGTGGGCTGCACAAAAGCCACCCAGCAATTTCGGTACGGTGTACTTCACCGTGGTCAGAATCGCTAACTTCAAGCTACCGCGCTCCATCCCTTGTAAAGCGGCGAGCTCTGCACTGAGCAAGTCCATGCGCTGAGAAATATCGAGGGAGGCTTGCGACAGAATTTTGCCGGCAGCGGTCAAGTAGATTTTTTTGCCTAATTGCTCAAACAGCGGCTGCCCCACGGTTTCGGCGAGTTGTTTGACTTGCAGCGATAGCGTGGGCGGTGAGAGATGCAGCGCCTTGGCGGCGCGGGCAAAGCTGTTGTGTTCGGCAACAGCTTGAAAAATCCTCAGTTGATGAAGCGTGGCATGGCGCAGGCTCATGAGTTTACAAAACTAAAAGATAACAGTCTAAATATTTTACTTTTATTTATTGGTTGTCGGGTCAATAATTTTGACATTGTTTCATTTCGTATAGACCCAAGGAGCACATGTATGGCAACAAAAACGTATAACGCAGGCGTAAAAGAATACCGTCAGACCTATTGGATGCCTGAGTATGCACCTCTTGACACCGACATTTTGGCCTGTTTCAAGATCACGCCACAGGCAGGTATTGACCGTGAAGAAGCGGCAGCTGCTGTGGCAGCTGAGTCTTCGACTGGAACGTGGACCACGGTATGGACCGACTTGCTGACCGACCTGGATTACTACAAAGGCCGTGCCTACCGAATTGAAGACGTGCCTGGGGACGATACCTGTTTCTACGCTTTCATTGCCTACCCCATCGATTTGTTCGAAGAGGGCTCCGTCGTCAACGTCTTCACCTCTTTGGTCGGAAACGTATTTGGTTTCAAGGCCATTCGTGCCTTGCGATTGGAAGATGTGCGCTTCCCCATCGCCTATATCAAGACCTGCGGTGGTCCTCCCTTGGGCATCCAAGTTGAGCGTGACATCATGAATAAATACGGTCGTCCACTGCTGGGATGCACCATCAAGCCCAAGCTGGGTCTGTCGGCAAAGAACTACGGTCGGGCAGTTTACGAATGTCTGCGCGGTGGCCTGGACTTCACCAAGGATGACGAGAACATCAACAGCCAGCCCTTTATGCGTTGGCGTCAACGTTTCGATTTTGTTCAAGAGGCCACCTTGAAGGCCGAACAAGAAACCGGAGAGCGCAAAGGCCACTACCTCAATGTGACCGCGCCCACACCCGAAGAAATGTACAAACGCGCTGAGTACGCCAAGGAAATCGGCGCACCCATCATCATGCACGACTACATCACGGGTGGCTTCTGTGCCAATACAGGCTTGGCCAACTGGTGTCGCGAAAATGGCATGTTGCTGCATATTCACCGCGCCATGCACGCTGTGATCGACCGCAACCCGCACCACGGTATTCATTTCCGTGTGCTTACCAAAATCCTGCGTCTCTCTGGTGGTGACCACCTGCACACCGGCACTGTGGTGGGCAAGCTCGAAGGCGATCGCGCTTCGACACTCGGCTGGATCGATTTGCTGCGCGAATCTTTTGTTCCTGAAGACCGCGCACGTGGCATCTTCTTTGACCAAGACTGGGGCTCTTTGCCTGGTGCCTTTGCTGTTGCTTCAGGTGGTATTCACGTGTGGCACATGCCAGCCTTGGTCAACATCTTTGGTGATGACTCGGTATTGCAATTCGGTGGCGGCACCTTGGGTCACCCATGGGGTAACGCGGCCGGTGCTTGCGCCAACCGTGTCGCACTGGAGGCATGTGTCCAAGCGCGTAACGAAGGCCGTCAGTTGGAGAAGGAAGCCAAAGACATTTTGACCTCTGCTGCTGCCCATTCACCTGAACTCAAGATTGCCATGGAAACGTGGAAAGAGATCAAGTTCGAATTTGACACCGTGGACAAGTTAGACATTGCTAACAAGTAATTGATCCGATCCACTTACAACAGACGCTTCACCTATACCCCCTGAAAGGAATCTGACATGGCTGTCCAAGTCTATAAATCTTCCCAAAAATACGAAACCTTCTCCTATTTGCCCAACATGACGGCTGACCAAGTTCGTCGGCAAATTGCTTACTCCATTGCTCAAGGTTGGAACCCAGCGGTAGAGCACACCGAAAAGGGCACAGTCGCCACCAGCAACTTTTGGTATATGTGGAAATTGCCACTGTTTGGCGAGCAATCGGTAGATGCAGTTTTGGCTGAAATTGAAGCCTGTCACCGGGAGTTCCCTGGCCACTTGGTGCGAGTGATTGCCTATGACAACTACTCCCAAAGCCAAGGCATGTCATTCGTTGTTCATCGCTGAAAGACACCGGAGATGACTACCAACGCATCAAGCTCGAATCAGGTGACCCTTTCGGGTCGAGAGCTGGCCTTGCAACGGCGTCAAGCCATGGCATTGCGCGGCAAGTCTGGTACGACCAAGTCCGCCAACGCCAAGTCGACTGCAAGCCCTGCCTTGGTCAAGTCTGCCATGGCCAATGTGCGTGCGGACTCAGTTCAATTGGATGAAGCCTCAGAGACTAAAGGCTGCGGTTGTGGTTGCTTCGGCGCTGGTACTTGCTCATCCAATATGTCACAAGTGGGTGTTGTTGACATGGGTTCTGCGCGTGCATTAGCCCGTGCCCGCCGAGCTGCATTGGCCACGGACGGAAAACAAGGTGCGTTGCGCGTGGCAGCCGCCACCAAATTGACCCAAGTCCAGCCCCACACAGATTGGCAACAAGCGATCGCAAAAGGCACTTCTGGACGTGAGGTGGCCAAGCAGCGCCGTTTGGTGCGTGCCATTGTGGGGCGTCAAACCCCCGTCGCTGCATCTTCCAAACCAAGCGGTCGTATGCGGGCAAAACATGAATCTCCTGCTGCATCTACTATTGCTGCTTTGCAAGCGACTCGGTCGGCTCATTCGGTGACGGGTACCTCAACTGCTGTCAGCCACAAAGTGACTGGCACAGAATACTTGGCCTCGGGGCACGTTAGTCCTGTCCATGCAAGCCGTTCTTCGCCTAGGCCTTCTATGGTTATGAGTCGCACCGAGCATGGTCGCCAGGGCATGGTCACTGGTCTGGAGTCAGGATCGACCCATGCTGTGACTGGGACCGAATATCTTTCGCAACTGCATATGGTCAAAAACTCTGAGGCCGCGCAGATGGTCAACCCTCGAAAAGTCAGTGTGATGTCCTCAAAAGGCAATCAAACTGTTTCCAATGCGGAGGTGGATCGCTCTAGCAAGGTAACCGGCAATGAATCGGGTGCTTCGCGCCAACTGACGGGAAGCCAGTATTTCAATGCCGTTGATTTCGGCCAGCAATCGGTCACAGAGGCGCCTTCAAAAGTAGCTTTGATCCGCACGCTCGCCGGCAGTTTGGTCACAGGCACAGAGTTGGGCCGTAGTCAAAAAGTCACAGGTGACAACCGCGGTGGCTGTCGCGCTGTGACAGGCACCGAATTCATCAGTTCACAACAGTTGCAAACGGTCTGTCAGGATGTGGAATTTGTGGGTTCCATTCAGAAGGTCGGCCATGACCAGACTTGGAATGATCAGACGGTCTCGGGCGTAGGCTTGGGTCGTTCCAAGCTTGTGACCGGTAATGAGCACGGCGCTTGTTCACCCATCACGGGTTCGTCCTACGTAGGTCGGCAGCATTTTCAAGATTTTTGTGAACCATCTCAAACCAAGGCGCAGCATGTTCTTGGTCGGCGTGAAGGCTCTATTTCGGCCTCGGTCGTTACTGGGGATCGGCCAGGTGCCGGTGGCGCCGTGATGACCGGGGACCATCGAGGCGCTTGCGGGCCTGTCAGTGGAACGCCTTACGTGGGCGTTGACAACATGCCGCCCCAATGTGGCACAAGCGCTCGATTTGTCGCGCCAGTGAGAAGCGAAAAAATGCCTAAGTCAGGTGTCAGCGCCAATGACTTCAGTATTCGCCCACCGGCTCGCCAAGCCCGTGAACGCTCTTCAGATGCTGTGACTGGCTCGACTTTCAGCGGTCAACGTATCACCGGAGCTGTGAACAAAGGTTCGGGACTGATCACAGGAACCCCCGAGTTTCGTCATCGCGAGGACGACACCACTTTGATCCCAACCAACAAGTTCAGCAGTGGTGCGAGCAAGTTAACGGGAGAAGGCAGTGAGGCAGGCGTGGCCATCAGTGGCTCAGCTTGGAAAACCTCAAGCCGAGTAACGGGAACAGAAGGAACATCCTCTACTGCGCGAAACCCCTCACAGCGGGGAGACGCTCGAGACATCATGGGTATGTCTGCTAAGCATGCTCACCAAGTCGAACGCGCAGAGCCGCCCAAGAGCCGTGTCACTGGCTCATCGGGCAATACCTCCAAAGGTGCGGCAGTCACCCTTTCGGGCGGTGCGCGAGGCTGAGTGAGGTTTCCAAGATACTGCCATGAATACGCTCAAACGACTCCACGCGATGCGATCAGCTTCAGCGCATCGACAACCGCAGGCTCTGGGTAACCCGGCTTGTGTGGTGGGTGCCAATCAGAGTTGTGAACATGCACTGGTTGACCAAGATTTGAATGAGCGGCTGTATGCCTACGAGCGTAAAGTGCGTGGGCGCTTCACGCCGATCGTAGAGCTGTTAAAAACATTGTCTGGCTTACAGCATGAGCGGGACTTTGTACCGCAGGCTCAGCAATTGGCCCAATCTCAATTGGGTTACGACTTGCCAGAAAGTATGTTGGGCGACGCTTGGATCAGTGGTTTGGACCTGCGGTCCTTGTATGCGCACTGTATTTTCCGCAGTTTCAAAGCTTGTATCGATGGGTCGGCTGAGGATCAGTCCCCTTGGTTGAGTCGCATGGCCATTGATGCGCCGTTTCTTCAAGCTTGTGGCTATCACACTTTGGATATCAGCCCATGTGCAGATGGACGTTTGCAAGGTTTGCTTCCATTTGTTTTTCGTTTGGCGCCCAATGAGTCTGTCTATCTGAAAGCCTATGCTGGGGCTTTGTTTGACATTGAGGGCGATGTGTCTGACTGGACACTGCGCGAACTTGAACGCCTCAGCTCAAATGCAAAGGGCAGTGACAGCTGTAATTATTTGAAGATAGCTGTTTACCACTACAGCACATCCAACCCCAGTCACCAAGGTTGTGCTGCCCATGGAAGTCAGGATCATCAAGCCACGATAGCGGCTATCGACAAATTGAATGAATTGCGCGCTGCAATCGATAACAGTTTTGGTCTGGGCGCTGCCCCCGAGACGCTGTTAATTGGCATGGACACCGACACCGATGCCATTCGTGTGCATCTGCCCGATAACCAATCGGCCCATTCTGCACAGCGCTATGTGGACAGTGCACAAATTTTCAAAGATACGCTGGGCTTAAGCGCACAGTCTGCTCGCGAAGCGATTACCCGTACAGTGACCAGCGCAGCGCGTGATTGTGGTTTGCGTTCAGGCATGCAGCGCCTGATTGAGCGCCTCTTGGAGGCCAATTTGTCGCAAATTGAATACGTCATTCAGCACCACGACGGTCGCTACAGCGACATCGGCCACAACGAGCGTTTTATTTGTGCGGGTGAAGCCATGAATGAACTGCAACTGCGTAACAAGTTTTACTTTGCCCATCTTGATACCGTGGAAGAAGGCGCAGCTGACTTGGACGTGGGGATCAAGATCTTCACGGGACTCAATGTCAGTCGTGGTTTGCCCATTCCTGTGCTTGTCCATTTCCATTACTGTTCACGCGTCCCAGGTGCTCGAGAGCGAACCATCCATCGTTGCCAGCGGGTCAAATCGGCCATCGAATCTCGCTATGCATCTTTGCATACACAAGGTTTTTTGCAGTGCCAGATGGCAATCAGCGACCTGGATCGCTCTGAGCGTTGCACTTGGGTCGAGTCGAGCCAGACGGCGGTTGTTCATTAATGTTTACAGACATCAAGGGGCAAAAATGAAAATCATGAAAGTTGAAAAGACGCTGGTTTCCACCAACCGAATCAACACGTTTGGTCACCGCCCCTTGCTGGTTGTCCAAGAAAAAGCGGGTGGTCCACGCAGCGTCGCGGTTGATGCAGTGGGTTGTATTCCGGGTGATTGGGTGATTTGTGTCGGTTCGTCCGCTGCACGTGATGCAGCAGGTAGCAGAGAGTTCCCATCGGACCTCACCATTGTCGGGATCATTGATAACTGGCAAGGGGAGACTGTCTGATGGACATCATGCGCGTCAGGGATGAGTTGGTCTGTACCCGCAGGGTACAGGGTTTGCAATCAGCATCTCTGCGGGTTCTCGAGAGCCAGCTGGGCGAACTGTCCGTGGCCACCGATGCGGTGGGCGTGCCTGAGGGTAAATGGGTGTTCACTGCCAGCGGAAGCGCGGCGCGGTTTGCGATGAGTGACCCCAAGGTCATCACTGATCTGACGATATGCGGAATCATTGATCAATGGGTCACTTGAATGACCACAGTTTCGAGGTAGTTTGTTTTCTTTTTTTGTTCACTAAGGAGTTTGAAAATGGCAGATAACAGAGGAATTGCATTAGGCATGATTGAAACGCGTGGCTTGGTGCCTGCGATTGAAGCGGCGGACGCGATGACCAAAGCGGCTGAAGTTCGCTTGGTCGGTCGCCAGTTTGTCGGCGGTGGTTACGTGACCGTGTTGGTGCGTGGCGAAACTGGCGCGGTGAACGCGGCAGTTCGTGCAGGTGCGGATGCATGCGAGCGTGTGGGTGATGGCTTGGTGGCAGCACACATCATTGCCCGAGTCCATAACGAAGTGGAAGGCATGTTGCCCACATCGCCTGATGGCAATGGCAATGGTCTCGATGGCGAAATCACCATGGTTCGCAGTTGATCTGAACCTTTGTGAACTAAACTTAATCAGACCATGAATGCAAATCCCCAAACACTGGGCTGGTTAAACAGGGCGCTAACGCATGAGTTAAGTGCCGTTCAGCAGTACCAAGCACAAAGCGTACTGGCGAAATTATGGGGTGAAACATCATTGGCCAACTACTTGAAGCAAGAAGCAGTGGGTGAGTTGGTGCATGCGGAGATGCTGATGGAGCAGCTCATCATGCTTGGCGTTGCTCCGAATGCGTCGGCTCTTGCACCTGCCAGACTCGGTCGAACGGTGGATCAATTGTTATTGGCCAATCGGCAGTTGGAGTGGGAAGCGATTCACATCTACCAAGAGGCTGTGTTGCACGCGAACCGTGTGCGAGATGCCGGATTTGCTGCTTTGATGAGTTCGATTTTGGATGAAGAGCGTGTTCATTTAACTGAACTTGAACACATGATTTCGGAGCGAAAAAACCATGGCTGATCCAATCGGAAAATGGGAAGCTCGCGGAAAGACCCCAACCTTGTTTAGACGTTTCGATTTTGAGCGTTATGCTCAAACAAGGGACTTCATGGATGCCTTGTCTGAATTGGTGCAAGCCGATGGTGTGCATCCTCAGAACATCAATTTCAGCAGTACCTATGTCAATGTCACCCTTGACCCGACTGATTCAGGTCAAGCCAATTATTCGCTCGCTCAGCGAATTGACGCACTTTACAAGCCCACTGGGTATTGAGATATGGCCACGCACGTTACAGCCGTAATCAACCAAAAGGGTGGTGCTGGAAAAACAACGCTGGCCATGAATTTGGCCGCTGGATTGGCCACGCGTTTCAATACTGTATTGGTTGACTTAGATCCCCAGGGCTCTGCCTTGCAGTGGGCCAGTCAGGGCAGTACCCCTTTTCCCGTTCCAGTCAAGCAGATCCAAGGCAAATGGAACGCCGATGGTTTGCGTCAGAGTTTTCGAGCTTTCAGACATGTGGTGTTGGACTGCCCGCCTTCCTTGGAAAGCCATGCCTCGATTCAAGCTTTGCGAGCCTGTGATCTGGCCCTCATACCGGTTTTGCCCTCGCCAGTAGACCTTTGGGCAAGCCTGCGACTGCCACAAGAAATTGACGAAGCGCGTCGTCTTAGACCCCAACTCAAGGCCTATTTGGTGCTGAACCAAATGGAACCCCAAAGCGCCTTTTCTGCCGCCATGACAGAAGCTTTGGCCGACTTTGGGCTGCCCGTGTTGAAGTCCCGTATTCGGCGGCGTGCTGCATTTCGCAATGCAGCACTCGATGGCGTGTCGGTCTACCAAATGGGTGGACGTGGTTCGCCTGCCATGGCAGACATTGAAGCCATCATCAAAGAGGTCCTCACAAAATGACGAATTTGAAAGACAAACTCTCGGCAAGTTTGCGCCAAGCCAAAGAAGGTGGCCAAGCCCCTGCTAAGCCCGTCGCGAAAGCCATCAAAAAAACTCAGCCTAAGGCTTCTCCAGCCTTAGCAGCGAATGAGCCCGTGACTCAACCTCAAAGCCAGCAACGGCCGAAACCCACACCCAAGGCGCAGCCCATAACTTCTTCGGGTTTTGGTTTTCCAGAGCGCATCTGGCCCGATTGACCCTGAACAGGGAATACGCATGCCTAACCATACCAACCCAAGAACCTATTTGCCGCGTCAGCAGGCTATGTCACGATCGGTCGAACAGCCAGATTCTTTTCTGATGCGTTCGGCTTCCTCTGTTTCTTCGGCATCGGGGGACCCACTGGCCGAGCACCGGGTTGTGGGCGAGCCTTACTACCGCACAGTCGCTGATGAGGTCGAGCTTTACGAAGCCGCCTACTCTGTGCGCATGCCCATCATGCTCAAAGGACCCACAGGTTGCGGCAAGACACGTTTTGTGGAGTACATGGCTTGGAGACTGAACAAGCCTTTAATCACCGTGGCTTGTAATGAAGACATGACCGCTTCCGATCTGGTGGGCAGATTTTTACTCGACGCCAATGGCACCCATTGGCAAGACGGACCCCTAGCCCTGGCCGCACGGCATGGCGCGATTTGCTACCTCGATGAGGTGGTGGAGGCCCGGCAAGACACCACGGTGGTGATCCACCCATTGACGGACGCCCGGCGGGTGTTGCCGCTGGAGAAAAAAGGCGAGTTGCTGCAAGCGCACCCCGATTTTCAAATTGTGATCTCCTACAACCCAGGTTACCAATCGCTGATGAAGGACCTTAAGCAGTCCACCAAGCAGCGTTTTGGCGCCTTGGATTTCAGTTACCCCGAGCACGAGATTGAAGCCGAAATTGTGGCGCACGAATCCGGGGTGGGGCTTGATGTGGCGAAAAAACTCGTCCATATCGGTGAGCGTGCGCGGAACCTCAAAGGTCATGGTCTGGATGAAGGCCTTTCCACACGTATGCTGATCTACGCGGGTTCACTGATTGCCCAGGGCGTCTCTGCATTGGCCGCATGTCGGGTGGCGCTGGTTCGCCCCATCACAGACGACCCCGATATGCGCGATGCATTGGATTCAGCTGTGACCACCTATTTCTGATTCGTCAGTTAGCCCCACAACCATCGAAACGCATGGCCATCCACCTTGAAGATTATCCAGAGATCCTGGAAGATTTACCCAATGATGCTCTGGATGTGATGAGAGCCTCTTGGGGGGAGGCCGCACGGGTGTTCTCGGCCCGTGGTTTGGACAATTACCTCAAGGGTGCTTTGGCCCTGCACCACTTAGGTCGGGGTGAGGAGTTGGTGGTGAGTTACATCCAGACCATGCCCGAAGTCGTTCGCTCGATCGGCGAGGGTGTGCTGAGCGATGTGATTAATTTTCTACTTGGCATGGCCTCCAAGACCTCTGGCTCGATACTGACCCTGATCGTTGGGACATCCTCCTTAGCGGCTAACCGTTTAGGCGACGAGACCCTCTTTCGAAACTATCTGAATGTCTTGTCCCTTGTCTTGACCCAAGCGCCACGCGGATTGCGTCCCATGCTTGAGAATCTCGAGCGTTTGCTTTCGCAACTCACGCTGGGCGGGCTCAGACGCTGGGTCATGTGGGGCGCACAAGCCTACAAGACAGACTTTGAAGGGCAAGCCAAGTATTTTGCTTTGCAAAGCAGCGACGCCTTGTCGGTCTTACAACAAGAACGCAAAGGAACACTGTTTGTAGATGTGCAGCGCCGTTTGAACATTTACCTGCGGGCCATGTGGGGTCGCGATTTCTTTTTGCGCCCTACCTCTGGTGATTATGAAAGTCGCGATGGGCTCAAGCCCTATATCGAGCATTTCTGTGTTCATATTCCAGATGCCTACGATGACTATCGCCAACCCCCCGAAGGCGACAAAGCTGAAAATCTGTTGAGCGGATCTGAGGTTTATCGGGCGGCTGTTAACCATTGTGCAGCGCATCTGGTGTTTACCCGAGACCCTTTGTCATTGCAGGCGCTCAATACGACGCAAAAGGCCATCATTGAGGTGCTGGAGGATGCTCGGGTGGAGACCCTTGCATGCCGTCAGTTCCCGAATATGCGAGAGACTTGGCTTTTGTTTCATCCACCAAGCCATTTTGTCGAGCCCCAAAGTGTGGGTGATTTGCTTAACCGATTGGCCCGTGCATTGTTGCAAGAGGAAAGCAGCGACCCACATCCTTGGATTCAAGAAGGTGTGGCTTTGTTTCAAGCCGAGCCTGACTTGTCTAGTAACCAGGTTAGTTTGAATATAGGCATTGCGTTGGTGCAGAAGATGGCTGAACTGGGCCTGCCCGAGTTCAACCCGCGAACCGATGGATTGCATGCACTCTACCGGGATGACAATCGAACTGTCTGGGTCTCTGAGGCTTACAACGAAGCGGCAGCTTTGCTGGCCACTTGGGCACCCAAACAGGTGCGAAAAAATGTCAACGTGATGGAGATGATCAACGAGGTCAATAACGAATACGCTGGTGATGACGCTGAAGAAATTTGGGTGCTGCCCACTGAGTTCTATCTTGACCAAGAGGGGGTGAGCATCAACTCATTGGAGGGTCGAAAGCCTGTCGCGGACCCCGTGCATTACCACGAATGGGACTATCAGATTCAACTCGAGCGCCCAAGCTGGGTGACCGTGCTCGAGCGGCACCCTCCTCTAGGCGACCTCTCGTTGATCGAGCAGATAGAGACTGAGCACAAACCGGTGATGTCAAGATTGAAGTTTCTGATTGGCTCCATGGTTCCTCAGGGCATGCAGCGGATACGCCGTGTAGAAGATGGCGATGAGCTCGATATCAATGCAGCCATACGCGCCATGATCGATATCCGCATGGGGCAGCAACCTGACAACCGCATCATGATGCGGTACAAGCGCAGTGAGCGCGACTTGGCAGTGATGGTCTTGCTCGATATGTCGGAATCCACCAACGACAAGGTCCGTGGGCAGGACTACAGCATCATGGACCTTGCCCGCGCCGCTACCGTGTTGCTATCGGATGCAATGGACCAAATTGGCGACCCGTTTGCGCTGCATGGGTTTTGCTCGGACGGCAGGCATGATGTGCATTACCACCGGATAAAAGATTTTGATCAACCGTACGATGGGCTTGTGAAAGCTCGCTTGGCCGGACTTAAAGGTTCCTATTCCACACGCATGGGCGCCGCTTTGCGCCATGCCGGGTCTCAGCTCAAGCTTCAGCCTAAGCGCAAAAAAATTCTCTTTGTGGTGACCGATGGCGAGCCAGCTGATAACGATGTGCGCGACCCTCAATACCTGCGTTTTGACACCAAACGCGCAGTGGAGGAGTTGGCCCGTGACGGCATTACGGTCTATGCCCTCAGTCTAGACGCCTATGCCGATCAGTATGTGGCGCGTATTTTTGGTGCTAAAAACTTTACTGTCATTGACCATGTGGAGCGCTTGCCTGAGAAGCTGCCCATGCTCTACATGGGCTTGACCCGATGAAGCCATCCATGAACATCAGTCTTCGTGCCTTTGTATTCATCGACTCCTTGCAAGCGCAATTGGCGTCCTATTTGGCTACCTCGTCGCAGGGGTTTTTGCCTATACCCGGAGATGCTTGTCTTTGGGTCGAGGTGGCCCCTGGCATGGCGGTTCACCAACTGTCTGACATGGCGCTCAAGCGTACCAACGTGCGCATGGGTGAGCAAGTCGTTGAGCGTTCATTCGGGTCCATGGAAATCCATTACCGTAACCAAAGCGAGGTGCTGGAAGCGGGTCGAATTATGCTGCTGCAACTCGGGGCGAACGAGAGTGATCGGATGGCTTGCCGTATCGCATGGAGTGAAGTTATCTGTGCCATTACGCCCGACCATGCCACCTTGATCAACCGCCAGATGCGAAAGGGATCGATGCTGCAGCCAGGCAAAAGCATGTTCATCTTGGAGACAGAGCCTGCCGGTTACATCGTTTATGCCGCAAACGAAGCTGAAAAAGCTGCCAATGTCACTTTGGTGGATGTGAAGGCTTTCGGCAGTTTTGGGCGGCTGACCATGATGGGCACGGAGGCGGAAGTTCAAGCTGCGGCGCAAGCTGCACACCGTGCAATTGAGCAGATCAATCGCCAGGCAAGCCATGACTCACAGGGACCACAACAGTGATACCTAAAAAAACCACAGGAGTTCTAAGCTATGCGTTCTGATGTTTTTTCTGTGTTGATGGATCCTGCTGTTTTATTCTTTCTTTTGGGTCTGATGGCTGCCGCTGTGCGATCTAATTTGGAAATGCCAGCCCAAATATCCAAGTTCATTTCCTTGTACTTGCTGATGTCAATTGGCATCAAAGGAGGCGTGGCACTGAGCGTGAGCGGCATACAGCCAGAAATCTTGACCGGCCTGGGCATTGCTTTGTTGATGGCCTTTTTAGTCCCTGCGTATACCTACCCTTTGCTTAGGCTGCGAACCGATGGTTACAACGCGGCTGCGGTGGCGGCCACCTACGGCTCTGTTAGTGCTGTGACCTTTATCGCAGTTGGACAATTTTTGGACAATCAAGGGGTGGCACACGGTGGTCACATGGCTGTGGCTCTTGTGATCATGGAGGTGCCGGCGGTCATCATGGCTGTGTTGCTGGCCGCGATGACACGTTCCATCGATGAAAAGAGAAAAGGGCGAGATTCTGCTTCACACAACACGCACTCTGAATTTTCAATCAAGGGTATCTTGCACGAGTCGTTTACAGATGGCTCCATCGTATTGTTGATGGGTAGCCTCTTCATTGGATTTTTAGTGGGTGTCGATGGATACCAAACCATCAAGCCTTTCACCGGAGACCTCTTCAAGGGCTTGCTGGGTTTTTTCCTGCTTGAAATGGGCATGATGGTGGGCCGACGTTTTCGCGAGATGCAGGTTATTGACCCATTCTTTTTAGGCTTCGCATTCGTGATTCCTGTGGTCAATGCTTGTTTTACCTTGGCCTTGTCACATTGGGCGGGGTTGTCGGACGGCGACGCTGTGATGCTGGCGACATTGGCTGCCAGTGCATCATATATAGTGGTCCCCGCGGTGGTCCGTGCGGCCATTCCCGAGGCCAACCCTGGTATTTATTTCACGATGGCATTGGCCCTCACCTTCCCATTTAATGTGATTATCGGCATTCCGCTGTATTTCCATTTGCTGAATTATTTTTAAGAGTGTTGCCCCGCACACTCACAACACACTGATGTAATGGAGTTCTGAACATGCGTTCTCTTGAACCAAAGAAACTACTGACCTTGATCACCGCACACGCGATCAAGGGCATCGTGATTGAAAAGCTGAAATCCCGCCAGGTTGGTGGGTACACCATGGTCGACGCAACAGGTGTCGGCGCTTTTGGCGTTCAGTCTGGGGCACTCGACAGTGATTCGAATGTGCTCATCTACGTGATCTTGTCGGAGGCGCGTTTGAATGTCTTGCTGGCAGACTTTGACGAGCTGATGAATCGCTCTTACAGGGTCAAAGTGATCGTGACCGATGTGATGATCCTTCCCCGAAAAAAACCATCTGTGACGAGTGCTGGATAGTCAAGCAACGACACCCACGCCACAAAAAAGCCACATGGAAATCAACTCCACCACCAAGAAACTCTTGTTCAACACCGTGCGTGTTGACACTGTTTTAGAAGATGGTAGCCAAGGCTCGGGGACAGCTTTTGTGGTCAAGCACGACCACCTGCGGGGCAGCAACACATTTATTGTGACAAACCGACATTTGGTCGATGGGGTTCGCCAAGGTGGATTGGTCTTTACGCAAAAGCGCAATGGTCAGCCCTTGCTCGGGCAACGCTTTCAACTCAATATTGATCAGTTTCCGCAGGCTTGGTTTGGACATCCGGACCCTGCTGTCGATCTTTCAATTATCCCCATGCGTCCATTGGAGCAGGCTGCCAATGCCCAGGGGGTAGAACTATACTATCAGCCGATAGACACGCGTTTGATCCCTGATGGATCTGCGACACGTGCGCTGGACGCCCTCGAAGAGGTTTTGTTTGTGGGTTACCCAAGCGGGGTTTGGGATCAGGTCAATTTAATGCCCATTATGAGGCGGGGCACAACGGCTACCCCAATTGCTTTGAATTTTGAGGGGCGTTCTGAGTTCTTGATCGATGCCGCCGTTTACCCAGGCTCTAGTGGCAGCCCCGTGTTTGTTTACCTGCCAGAAACCTTGCGGCCAGCGCAAAGTGTCGTTAAGAAATTTTTGTTTGCTGGTGTTGTGGCGGCAGTTTTTTTTCGTGAAGAGGCCAACCGCCCTGTTGTAACGCCCGTACCACCCAACGGTCAGGGTATGGTGATGGGATCTGAAATGATCGATCTGGGCTTGGTGATCAAGTCTCAGTCAGTACTTGAGGTCATCAACGCCTATTTGGGAAAATGGCGGGAATAGCCACCAAGCCCCTACATACATTTTTAAAAAGTCCACATGCAAGACAAAATGATTTACAGCGGGTTCAATGAAGACTCGCACGGAATGACCATGCTGGGCAGGGTTGTTCTTGATGCCTGGTTGTTTGATCTTCTGCCGCGCAACGAAGACTGCAAAGGCTGGGACCTCAATCGCATGCAGCAACTCATGGACAAGGTCTCGCAGGCTTGGGATAAACACGGCTCCTTACCTAGCCGCTTGCCCCAGGATATTCAGCAACGCCATGCGGAGTTGTACGCTTGGGCGTCTGAACGCGGTCGTGGTTTGGGCTGGAATCCCGAGCTCGGGGACGACGACTGATCTTTGCCCTGCGCTGAAAGCTCCTTCACGCCAGTTATGGCATGTGTGAACCGAATTGTTTTGCCAAATGGCTTTGTGCGTTTTCAAGAACAAAGTTGCGAAAAGCCTCGGCAGCGGGTGACAGCGTTTTGGACATCATATGAACCACATTCCATGCCCGCTCCACCGGCGTTTTTTGAACATCCAAAATGCACAGTTGCTGGGTTCTAAGCTCCAGCTCAATGGTGTGCGTCGATAAAAAGCTCAAGCCTAAGTTGGCTTTAACCGCTTGTTTGATAGCGTCATTGCTTTGAAGTTCCATGGTGAACTGCGGTTGAAATCGAGCTTGTGTGAAAAAAGCTTCCATGGCGGTTCGGGTGCCCGAACCTTGCTCGCGCACAATGAACGATTGTTGTCTCAAATCTATAGCGCGAAGCCCCTTTTCATTGGCCAAGGGGTGCTCCGGTGAGGCCACGAAAACCAAGGGGTTGGCCGCAAAAGATTCAGAGCTGGTAGACATTTCTGAAGGTGGGCGGCCCATGATGGCAATGTCGACTTCGCTGTTGTTTAACCAGTCAATCAGGTTGCGGCGGTTTCCGACTTGCAGCACCAACTCAATACCTTTTCGCTCTTCAAGAAATCGGTTCAGCAGGGCAGGAATGAAATAGGTGGCGGTATCGACCATGCCAATCATCAGTTTGCCGGTTTCAATGCGCTGTAAGCGAGCGGCGGCATCCTCTGCGTCTTTCAGCAAAGCCAGCATCTTGCGGGCATAGACCAGCATGTATTCACCACCAGTAGTCAAAGACACTTTTCGACCCTGACGATCAAACAGGGGCATCCCTACAGCTGTTTCTAACTCCTTGATTTGCATGCTGATGGCAGGTGCAGACACATGCAAAACCTGCGCAGCTTTGGCAAAACTCAGGTGGCGGGCGACTGCGTTAAATACCCGTAATTGACGAAATGTGGCGTTTTTCAATTAAGAAAAGCTGAATTGAAAGCTTAAAAATATGAATTTACTTATTATGCCATCTACATAAGATACACCGTTCTAAAAACATAAGGGAGTTGTGAATGACCGCTGGCCGCAGGATTACCCGCATCAAAAAGGCGATTCAGCATAGTCACAGCAACCTTGCGCACCAAGGGTATTTTGGCCATCCTTGTTTTTCAAAACCTTAAGGCCCTAGCATGAGCAAATTAGAAGCGTTGATCTTCGATGTCGACGGTACCTTGGCCGACACCGAAAGCGCACATTTGGCCGCCTTCAACCACGCCTTCGCCGAGCAGGGCCTTGACTGGCATTGGGACGTGACCTTGTACACAGGGTTATTGAAGATTTCCGGCGGCAAAGAGCGCATGTTGTACTACTGGAATCATGTTCATCCTGACATGAAAGACATAGACGGCTCGGGCTTGCGTGACACCATAGACCACCTTCACGCTTTGAAAACAGCGGCCTATGAAGCTGCAGTGCAAGGTGGGGCTGTTCAGTTGCGCCCTGGGGTATTGGCGCTGATTGAGCAAGCTCACCAACAAGGCCTGCGTTTGGCGATTGCCACCACCACCTCGCCAGTCAATATTGCGGTGCTGTTGCGCAACGCCATTGGCTCCGAATGGAAAGACTTGTTTGGGGTGATTGAAGACGCTTCAACCGCGCCCAAGAAAAAACCCCATCCACAGGTGTATGTGCAAACCTTGGCGCGCCTGGGATTGCCCTCTGGCGCTTGTTTGGCGTTGGAAGACTCTTCCAATGGCTTGCGTGCGGCTGCCGCTGCAGGTCTGAAAACCATTATCACCCCCAACAATTTCACGGCGCATCATGATTTTTCGGGAGCGTTGCGGGTATTGCCCAATTTAGAAGGCGTCACTGTTGAACAGTTGCATACCTTGCATGGCCAACAACAAAATTGATATCGGAGAAGACCATGCTTTTGCAACACCGCACCACCTTGACCCAGTACCTGATTGAACAGCGCAGGCGTTTTCCTGGTTCCAAGGGTGACTTCAATGCGCTGATTTTGGATGTGGCCTTGGCCTGTAAAGCCATCGCGCGTGCCGTGGCCATGGGCGAGCTGGGCGGCTTGTATGGCGAGCATGCGGCCGAGGCTGGTGGGGCTATCAATGTGCAGGGCGAAACCCAAAAGAAATTGGATGTGCTGAGCAACGAATTGTTCATTCGCATGAACGAGTGGGGTGGACATTTGGCAGGCATGGCCTCTGAAGAGATGACCGATCCCTACCAAATCCCTGCCAACCATCCCCGTGGCAAGTACATGCTGGTATTTGATCCTTTGGATGGTTCAAGCAACATTGATGTGAACGTGTCGGTGGGCAGTATTTTTTCTGTTTTGCGTGCGCCGCAAGATGCTATTGACAGCGGCCGTGATTTAACCGAAAAAGATTTTTTACAAACGGGTGCCACCCAAGTTGCTGCAGGCTATGCCCTGTATGGCCCCGACCACCATGCTGGTGTTGACGGTCGGCAATGGCGTTGTCGCCTTCACCTTGGATCCAAATTTAGGCGAATTCATGCTGACTCACTCAGCATTGAAAGTGCCAGAAGACACACAGGAATTTGCCATCAATGCCTCCAACAGCCGTTTTTGGGAGCCGCCCATCAAGCGCTATGTGGACGAATGCTTGGCCGGTAAATCCGGTCCACGCGCCAAAGATTTCAATATGCGTTGGATTGCCTCCATGGTGGCCGAGGCGCACCGCATCCTGATGCGCGGCGGCGTGTTCATGTACCCCCGTGACAACAAAGACCCCAGCAAGGCTGGGCGCTTGCGTTTGCTGTACGAGGCTAACCCGATTGGCATGATCATGGAACAAGCGGGTGGCCGCGCCAGCACAGGCCGTGAACCCATGTTGTCGGTCTCGCCCAGTGGACTACATCAACGTATTGGCCTGGTATTTGGTTCTAAAAATGAAGTCGAGCGCATTGAGCGCTACCACAGCGAACCAACGCCGCGTGAAATCGATAACCCTTTGTTTGCCGAGCGCACCTTGTTTCGCGATTGATTTATTCTGAAAGCCTGAGCCATGTCTGTTAAACACCCCATCATTGCCATCACCGGTTCATCAGGTGCAGGCACAACCTCGGTTACTCGCACCTTCGAGAACATTTTTCGGCGTGAAAAAGTCACCGCCGCCATCATCGAAGGTGATAGTTTTCACCGCTACGACCGATTGGAGATGCGCAAGAAAGCCGCCGAGGCTGAAAAGCAGGGCGACAAAAATTTCAGCCACTTTGGACCCACCACCAATTTGTTTTCCGAGCTTGAAACCTTGTTCCGCACTTATGGCGAAACTGGCACAGGCAAGCGCCGCAAGTATTTGCACGATAACGAAGAGGCTGCACCCTACAAACAAGACCCCGGCACGTTCACGCCTTGGGAAGATGTGCCCAGCGGCACCGATTTGCTGTTTTATGAAGGCCTGCATGGCGCGGTGGTCACACCCGAGGTCAACATTGCCAAGCATCCCGATTTGCTGATCGGTGTGGTGCCCGTCATCAACTTGGAGTGGATTCAAAAACTGTGGCGCGACAAGTCCAAGCGTGGCTACTCCACCGAAGCCGTGACCGACACCATTTTGCGTCGCATGCCCGACTATGTGAACTACATCTGCCCACAGTTCGCACACACCCATGTGAATTTCCAGCGTGTGCCTTGTGTCGACACGTCCAACCCGTTCATTGCGCGTGAAATCCCTGCGCCCGATGAAAGCTTTGTGGTGATTCGCTTTGCCAACCCCAAAGGCATCGACTTCCCCTATTTGCTCAACATGATCCCCGACTCTTTCATGTCTCGTGCCAACACCGTGGTGGTGCCGGGCGGCAAGATGGAACTCGCGATGCAACTCATCTTCACGCCCTTTGTGTGGCGCATGATGGAACGCAAGAAAAAGGCCTGAGGCCACACCCCCCTTTATTTTTTATCTGGAGAAATTCATGGCCCTCGTATCCCTGCGCCAAGTGTTAGACCATGCTGCTGAGCATGGCTATGGCATCCCTGCATTCAATGTCAACAACCTCGAGCAAGTGCAAGCCATCATGGAAGCTGCGCAAGAGACCAACAGCCCCGTGATCTTGCAAGCGTCTGCGGGTGCGCGTAAATATGCAGGCGAAGCCTATTTGCGTCACTTGGTGTTGGCTGCCATCGAAACCCATCCCGATATTCCGGTGGTGATGCACCAAGACCATGGCGTGTCACCTGCGGTGTGCCAGCAGTCCATCCGTTCCGGTTTTTCCAGTGTCATGATGGATGGCTCGTTGATGCAAGATGGCAAAACACCTTCTTCCTACGAGTACAACATCGATGTCACCCGCCGCGTCTGCGAGATGGCGCATGCGGTAGGCGTGTCTGTCGAAGGTGAGTTGGGTTGCTTGGGTTCTTTGGAAACCGGCGAGGCTGGTGAAGAAGATGGCGTGGGCGCTGTGGGCAAACTCACCCACGATATGCTGCTGACCGATCCGGTACAAGCCAAAGACTTTGTTGAACGCACCGGCGTCGATGCCTTGGCGATTGCGATTGGCACCAGCCACGGCGCTTACAAATTCACCCGCAAGCCCACGGGCGACATTTTGGCCATGGACCAAATCGTGGCCATTCACCAATCGATTCCCAACACCCATTTGGTCATGCACGGCTCTTCCAGTGTGCCGCAAGAGTGGCTGGAAATCATTCGCGAGTTTGGTGGCGACATCAAAGAAACCTATGGCGTCCCCGTGGAAGAAATTCAGCGCGGCATTCGCTCAGGCGTGCGCAAGGTGAACATCGACACCGACATCCGCTTGGCTATGACCGGCGCGATGCGTCAAGCGTTTGCGCAAGACCGCAGCGAATTCGATCCACGCAAAGCCTTGATCGCAGCACGCAAAGCCGCCAAGGGCATTTGCAAAGCGCGTTTTGAAGCGTTTGGCTGCGCAGGCAAAGCGGCCAGCATCAAAGTCGTGTCACTCGACGCCATGGCAGGTCGTTATGTCTGAGCACACGGCGTTTCCCGACCATTCAGA
>Ga0209033_1000433_pt1 | contig 24090 bp, 18 predicted proteins | sample LauGreFa1BDMLBDN_2_FD_188218 | JGI IMG/M metagenome (GOLD analysis project Ga0209033, IMG submission 188218) | Freshwater lake microbial communities from Lake Michigan, USA - Fa13.BD.MLB.DN (SPAdes) (version 2) | ecosystem: Environmental > Aquatic > Freshwater > Lake | place: Lake Michigan, USA...
CGCTCTGCAAATTGCTTAAAAGCTGAAAACATTTACTACATCGGTGACCTCATTCAACGCACTGAGAACGAGTTGTTAAAGACTCCAAATCTTGGCCGCAAATCATTGAATGAAATTAAAGATGTCTTGGCCGCTCGCGGTCTGACCTTGGGCATGAAGCTAGATAACTGGCCTCCTGCAGGTCTTGAGAAATAATAGAAAGGAAGAGCCACCATGCGTCACGGAAACGGACTTCGTAAATTAAATCGTACATCCTCACATCGTTTAGCGATGTTGCGCAACATGTCTAATTCATTGTTGCAGCACGAGGTCATTAAAACAACTTTGCCAAAAGCTAAAGAGTTGCGTCGTGTAGTTGAGCCGCTCATTACTTTAGGTAAAAAAGATAACTTGGCTAACCGCCGTTTAGCATTTGATCGTTTGCGCGATCGTGAAATGGTTACCAAACTCTTCACAGAGTTAGGCCCACGTTTTGCTACACGTCCAGGCGGCTATTTGCGTATTTTGAAGTTCGGCTTCCGCGTGGGTGACAATGCACCTATGGCTTTGGTTGAGCTTTTGGATCGCCCAGAAGTCACAGAAGCACCAGCAGCAGAATAAAGCTCGCTGTTCAATAAAAAAGCCTGGTTTTGCCAGGCTTTTTTGTTTGGAAGATAATGGGTGATGGATTCAATTTATCTGATCATTACAACCGTCGCGAAACAAGAGGATGCCAAGAAGTTGGCAGATCTGGCCATAGAAAAAAATATGGCTGGCTGCGTGCAAATACAGTCTCAGTGCATTTCTACTTATCGTTGGCAAGGTCAAATTGAAACGGAAGCAGAATTCCCGGTTCATTTCAAAACAAATGAAGCTAATAAACAAGCCCTGATGAGCTTGCTGAAACAAAGCCACCCTTATGATGTCCCTGAAATTATTTGTATCAAGGTTGATGAAGTCGAATCGGAATATGCTGATTGGCTTAATGCACAGATAAATAGCAAGAATGATTAAAAAATTACTGATTACCATTGCTTTACTCTTTGGAGCGACAGCGGCTCAGGCGCAAAATTTTCTAGCACCTGAACAAGCGTTTCAGGTCAGCGCTGAATATCAGTCTAAGCAAGAAATTGTTTTGAATGTAAAGCCTGCAAAGGGCTATTACATCTATCGCGAATCAATCAAGTTCAAGCTAGTAAAAAATAATGGTGATCTATCACTGGGTGCCCCTCAACTACCGCAGGGAAAAATTAAATTTGATGAAAACTTTGGTAAAGAATTAGAAACATACCCAAAAGATTTCAGCATATTGCTTCCTTTAATGAATAATAAAGATGCTTCAGGAATGATCTTGAGCATGGAGTTACAAGGTTGTGCTGATAAGGGAATTTGTTACCCTCCCATGGAGTTAAGGTTCACTCTGTCAGGTCTGCAATCAGTTGTTAATGGTGTTTTGTATGAGGAAACTGCAGAAGCTGAATCAGGTATACCCAAAAAATTAGGCTTAGCAGATCTTTGGTCCGCCAGAGATGATGCTGGATTATTAACTGGCATGTTGCAAAATATTTCTCCAATTATTTTGCTGGGTTCATTTTTTATTTTGGGCCTCGCGATGGCTTTAACGCCTTGCGTACTACCAATGTTGCCAATCATGTCGAGTGTGATATTTGGCTCAAAGACAAATCGACATCGCGATATATCTAAGTTCAGGTCATCCGTGCTGGCTTTGTCGTATGTGTTCGGCATGGCCATCATGTACAGCGTGGCTGGCATGATCACAGCAGCGCTTGGCGCAAATATTCAGGCTTGGTTACAAAACCCATGGGTATTGAGCGTATTTGCATTGATGTTATTGGCATTGGCAGCAAGTCTCTTTGGTTTTTATGAATTACGCTTACCGCAATCGATACACAACAAAATTGATCGCATAGCCGGTAAGCAAGAGGGTGGAAGTGTGATTGGGGCATTCATGTTGGGTGCTATTTCAACGCTCATCGCAAGTCCATGTGTCACAGCACCTTTAGCTGGAGTGTTGGCATTCATTGCGCAAACAGGTTCAATCCCAATGGGGGGCATCTTATTGTTTGTGATGGCCTTGGGTATGGGCTTACCATTGATGCTTTTGGCGATTGGTGCAAAGGGCATCATTCCTAAAGCAGGTGCTTGGATGACAGTTGTCCAAAAATTATTTGGTGTCATGTTGGTGGCTCTGGCTGTTTGGGTTGCAATGCCAATATTCACAAGCTCTAAAACATCAAGTAATGAAGCGATACATCAACTTGAATCGGGATTGGTGTTCCAGCGGGTTACGAATTCTGCACAATTAGATGCCCTATTGAATCAAGCAAAGCAAAAGGGCCAGCCAGTTTTATTGGATTTCTATGCGGACTGGTGTGTGACGTGTAAAGAAATGGAATTGCTGACTTTTAGCAATGAGAAGGTCAAAGCAGCGCTGAGCACTTATCAGTTGATTCAGGTAGATGTCACAAAAAATACGGTGGAGCATCAGCGCATATTGAAGCAATATGCATTGTTTGGGCCACCCGCCATTTTGTTTTTTGACGCAAACGGCGATGAAAAAATAGCTAGAAGAGTGATTGGATTTATGAAAGCAGAGCGCTTTTTAGAGCGCCTGCAATAAATCTAGCCGGTAATTTATTTTTTGGCGTTTAAAAGTCTTGCCGCATCTCTGGCGAAGTAAGTCAGAATGCCATCTGCTCCAGCACGTTTAAATGCCAGCAAAGATTCCATCATCACAGCTTCTTCATTGATCCAGCCATTTTGTGCAGCAGCTTTGATCATCGCGTATTCGCCACTTACTTGATAAGCAAAGGTTGGGTAGCCAAGCTCTTCTTTGACTCTTCTGACGATGTCTAAGTAAGGCATGCCAGGCTTGACCATCACCATGTCGGCACCCTCTTCAATATCAAGAGCAACTTCTCTAATAGCTTCATCAGAGTTGGCCGGATCCATTTGGTAGTTTTTCTTATCGCTCTTACCTAAATTGCCGGCAGAGCCAACCGCATCCCTGAATGGGCCATAAAATGCTGAGGCATATTTTGCAGAGTAGGCCATGATTTGAGTGTGAATAAATCCATGAGCCTCAAGAGAATCTCTGATGGCGCCAATACGACCATCCATCATGTCAGATGGGGCGACAATGTCTGCGCCAGCTTGTGCATGAGTCAATGCTTGTTTAATCAACGCATCAACTGTTGGATCATTGAGAACATAGCCATCAGCATCAATGATGCCGTCTTGGCCATGGCTGGTATATGGATCAAGCGCAATGTCAGTCATGATGCCAAGGTTGGGGAACTGTTTTTTGAGTTCTTTGATGGCCTGTGGAATCAATCCATTCGGATTGAAGGCTTCTTTACCGTCTGGAGTTTTGAGCTCAGCTCTGATCACAGGGAATAAGGCCATCACGGGAATGCCAAGCTTGATGCAATCTTCAGCAACCAACATCAATTTATCAAGAGATAAGCGACTAACGCCCGGCATGGATGAAACGGTTTCTTCGCGGCCACTGCCCTCAAGCAAAAAAACCGGGTAAATAAAGTCATTGGATGACAGTTGATTTTCTTGAACTAAACGACGTGACCAATCTGTTTTGCGTAATCGACGTGGACGATGAAATAGTTGCATATAAAACCTTATGAAGAAAGTTGGGGTTTTAGATTTTTAGAAATCCGATTTTCATTGCTGGTATGTGCTGCAGAAGCCTCAATGCCCAACCAATTTGAAACCATCGCATCAGCTTCAACCAGACCAATTCTTTTGGTGCTGGAGAATAGCTGAACTGTGTACGGCCCATGGGGATTCAGTTCTTTGAGCTTTTCTTGTAGTTTTTTAAGAGCTAAACGGCTTTCCGATTGATTCAATTTGTCGCATTTTGTTAATAAAACATGAATTGGGCGACCCGTTGGGCTGAACCATTCAATCATTTGTTGGTCCAAATCAGTCATGCCGCGGCGAGAATCCATGATCAAAACCATGCCCTTTAAATTCGGCCTGGTTTGCAAGTAGCTTGAAAGCAGGTTGTTCCAATGGCTTTTTGTTTTGAGGTCGACCTGGGCGTAACCATAACCTGGTAAATCGACTAAATTCGCTAAATTGGTCTTATCTTTCGTTAAAATACCGAAAAAGTTGATATGTTGCGTTCTTCCTGGCGTTTTGCTGGCAAAAGCAAGGCGATTTTGTTGGCAAAGTACGTTAATTGCGGTCGACTTTCCAGCATTTGAGCGACCAGCAAAAGCCACCTCGGGGATCTCCCAGGTGGGCAAATCAACCAAGTGGTTAATGGTTACTAGAAATTGTGCTTGATGTAAGGTCGACATAGATGTTTATGGGTTAGACCTATTGTAAAATCTAACGCTGTTAATTAGTTGTTTAGTTAAAAATAAAGATTTAAGAATCTTCGCATCATATACATACAGGTGAGAGCACAATGCGTCAAATATTTTCCGTTACATTAAAAACTTTGGTGATTGCCTTGGGTTTATCTTTGGTAAATCCTTCATTTGCAGCTGATCCTGCTGCTGCGCCAGCTGGTCCAGCAAAGGCTGATGTTGCTAAAGGTGAAGCTTTGTACAACGCAGGCGACGCAAAGCGTGGTCTTGCAGCGTGTATGGGTTGCCATGGCCCTAATGGCGTGAGTGGTGGTGGTACCTATCCTAAATTGGCTGGTCAGCATGCTGCATACACAGTGAAACAATTAAAAGATTACAAGGCTGGTAAAGATCGTCCTAACGCAATCATGGGTGCTTTCGCTGGAATGATGACAGAGGAAGACATGATCAACGTTGCGGCCTATTTAGAAAAGCAAACACCTGGTTTGGGTACCGCTAAAAATAAAGCCAGCATTGAATTGGGTCAAAAGATTTACCGTGGTGGTATTGCTTCTAAGCAAGTACCAGCATGCGCAGCTTGTCATGCACCTAATGGCGCAGGCATTCCATCACAGTATCCGCGCCTATCAGGTCAGTGGGCTGAATACACTGAAGCTCAGTTAGTTGCATACCGTCAAGGTGAGCGCAAGAACAGCGTGCAGATGACTGGAATTGCCTCTAGAATGTCAGATGCAGAGATTAAAGCTGTGTCAGATTACATCGCCGGCTTGCGTTAATTTATTCATTAAGTAGCTCTCAATAAGAAGGGCCCACGAACATTGTTTGTGGGCTTTTTATTTTTTTAAAAGAAGGTTATGTCGAACACGGTTCTTGTGGCATCTGATAGTCGTTTGAAAAGATTTAATCGAGCCAGCGTCGAGTTGCTATCGTCGATGCGTTTTGCGATTGCATTGCTAACAATCATTTCAATTGCAAGCATCATTGGAACGGTCATTAAGCAAGGCGAACCTTACACCAACTATGTGAATCAATTCGGCCCATTTTGGGCGGAGATTTTCAACGGCCTAGGATTGTTTGCGGTTTATACAGCATGGTGGTTCTTGCTGATCTTGGCATTTCTAGTTGTATCAGTGTCTTTCTGCGTGTTACGCAATGCCCCAAAGATGTTGGCCGAAATTCGTGCTTGGAAAGAGCATGTTCATGAAGGTGGATTAAGGGCACTTCATCATCATTTTGAATTTTCTACTGGCAATCTTTCTACTCAAGCAGCCGCAGCAAAAATCGCTGATCAGTTAGCAAAAGAAGGTTACTCAGTTAAGACTTTGGTTTCTGAAGACAGTTCTAGAGTACTTGCAAAAAAAGGCGCAGCCAGTAAGTGGGGCTACATCTTCGCGCACAGCGCGATTGTTTTGATTTGTTTGGGTGGTTTGTTGGATGGTGATTTGTTCACGCGCGGGCAAATTTGGTTTGGTGGAAAAAGCGTTCTTCCAGAGAGTACTCAAGGAATGTTGATTTCAGATATTCCAAGTGAACATAAATTAAGTGAAGCCAATCCTAGCTATCGAGCAAATATTTTTGTTCCCGAAGGTGGCACGAGTGCAACTGCGCTTTTGAGCTCAACCAGCGGCAGCATCATTCAAGAGTTGCCATTTTCAATTTCATTGAAAAAATTCCACGTGGAATATTACAGCACTGGAATGCCAAAGTTATTCATGAGTGAAGTGCTCATCAAAGATTTGGATACGGGCAAAGAAACAGAGGCAAAAATCAAGGTGAATGAGCCAATGATTCACCGAGGCGTTGCTATTTATCAATCAAGCTTTGAAGATGGTGGTTCTAAATTAAAGTTGCGCGCATACCCCATGCATGGAGCTGCTAATTCTATTCAATCAAGCTTTATTGTTAATGGCGATGTTGGCCAAAGTACCAAGCTAAAGTCCAGTGATGGCACAAGTTATACCCTCGAGTTCAGCGGCTTTAGGCCAACCAACGTTGAAAATATATCGAATGCATCAGGCCAGACTGATGTCAGAGGGGTTGCTACGCAAGATTCAGATGCGGGATTGAAAAAGGTATTCAGTGATCGCTTGGGTTCTGCTGCAAAAACCAGCAAGCCAGTTGATTTAAAAAATGTGGGTCCATCCGTTCAATATAAATTGAGAGATGCTGCTGGACAGGCTCGTGAATACAGCAACTACATGCAACCCTTATTCATCGATGGAATGCCGATGTTCATGTTTGGGGTAAGGCAGAGTTCGGCTGAAGAATTTAAATACTTGCGCATACCAGCAGATGCAAATCTAAGCTTGAACGAGTGGTTAACTTTGAGAACTCTGTTGCAAGATGCGGGTGCGCGTCAACGTGCTGTGCAGCGCTTCATTGCGACCATCGGTCAGCAACAAGGTTTTGCTGGCGCGCCACAAATGTTGACGCAATTAAAAGAAAGCGCCAGCAGATCGATTGAGTTGTTTTCTGGGTCAACTGCATTTGCTGTTAATCAAGCAAAAGAAGCTGGCATCAAGCCAGGTGGTTTTGCTGCTTTAGGCTCGTTCATTGATAAAGCTGTTCCAGAGGCTGAGCAACAAAAAGCAGCCGAAGTGGTATTGAAAGTATTGAATGGGGTTATTTGGGAGCTGTGGCAAGAAGCCAGGGCACAACTCAAATTGCCGCCTGCTAAAAATGACATGGAAAGTCAGCGCTTCATTCAGGCTGCAACTTCCGCTTTATCCGACGCTAATTTTTATCCTGCCCCCTTGGTCTTTCAACTGGATTCTTTTGAAGAGGTCAAGGCCAGCGTCTTTCAGGTCACCAGATCCCCTGGCAAGAACATGGTTTATCTAGGTTGTTTACTATTGACCCTGGGTATTTTTGCAATGTTCTATTTGCCAGAGAGAAGAATCTGGGTCAGAAGTCTATCAAATGGCAAGCAACTATTTGCTATGTCGACATCCAGAAAGACATTGGATTTTGAAAAAGAGTTTGAAAAATATCAGAAAGATTTTCAATAATGGAAACTAAATACGTTAGTACGGTTCAAGGTGGCTTGCTTCAAAACCTAAAACAAGGTTTTGTGAATGTTTTTAAAAGCCTGGGCATGATGGATTACCTATTTGCCTTGGCTTTGTTGGCGGGCGCGATCTTTGCTGAAATTCGTTTTCATCATTTCATGGATAGCTATGAGCAAACAATTTTATTTTGTTCAGTTCCTGCGTTAGCCATTTTGGGTTGGGCATGGAAGCCTCTTAGAAGTTTGATGATCGGTTCAACGATACTGACTTTCTTAGCAATCTACTTCTACCAGACACCAGAAGGCGGAGCGCTTGCGAGAGCAGATCAAGCTTTCTTTTTGAAGTACATGCTTTCCAGCCAGTCTGCTATTTTGTGGATGAGCGTCTTCTTCTGTTTCAGCACACTTTTTTATACCTTGAACTTGTTCTTCCGTTCACAAAACATGGGTTCAACCGGATCTAAATTCTGTTGGGCAGCTGTTTACATTGGCTTAACTGGTATGTTGGTGCGTTGGTATGAGTCTTATTTGATGGGCGCGGATATTGGTCACATACCTATTTCCAATTTGTATGAAGTGTTCATTCTATTTTGTTTGGTAACAGCACTGTTCCACCTGTATTACGAAGCCAAGTACCAATCTTTGGTGCTTGGTTCATTCGTTTTATGGATCATTGCGGCAGCCGTTGCATTCATTCTTTGGTACAGCGTGACGCGTGATGCTCACCAAATTCAACCACTGGTTCCAGCTTTACAAAGCTGGTGGATGAAAATACACGTGCCAGCAAACTTTATTGGTTATGGCACATTTGCAATTGCAGCGATGTTGGGCATCGCTTATTTGCTAAAGACAAAAAATATCTTGGCTGATCGTTTGCCAAGCCTAGAGTTGCTTGATGATGTGATGTACAAGGCGATCGCTGTTGGCTTTGCATTCTTCACAATCGCAACCATTCTTGGTGCCTTGTGGGCAGCGGAAGCTTGGGGTGGTTACTGGAGTTGGGACCCTAAAGAAACATGGGCTCTGATTGTTTGGCTTAATTACGCTGCTTGGCTACACATGCGCTTGATGAAAGGCTTGAGAGGCGTGGTTGCAGCTTGGTGGGCAGTGGTGGGCCTCTTTGTCACGACCTTTGCTTTCATCGGCGTGAACATGTTCTTGTCAGGCTTGCACAGCTACGGTACGCTTTAATCAAGAATCATTGAAGTCAAGCGTTTGAATATCAATGCCCAGTTGTCTTTAAAGATAACTGGGCATATTTTTTAGTTAATTAGTTAGGCAGGCAATAGTTTTTCGTTAGCAAAGAGACTTTCAATCGACTCTCGCTCACGAATCAAGTGAATTGTTGAACCATCCACCATCACTTCTGCTGCTCTGCCTCGGGTGTTGTAGTTTGAACTCATGGTAAAGCCATAAGCGCCCGCTGACAAAATTGCTAATTGATCACCAGCTTGAACATTGAGTTCGCGATCTCGTCCAAGCCAATCGCCTGATTCACAAATAGGTCCCACGACATCGCAGGTCATGTTTGGCATGTTTGATTGCTTCACCGGAACAATCGAGTGATAAGCCTCGTACATGGCTGGGCGCATTAAATCATTCATGGCCGCATCAACAATACAAAAATTCTTGGTTTCACCAGGCTTGATATATTCAACCGTCGTCAATAAAAGACCTGCATTGCCAACCAATGATCTGCCTGGTTCAAATAACACTTCAAGGTGTCCGTAACCTTTCGCTTCAATGTGATTGAGCAAGGTATTGGCAAAGTCAGTGATGGCTGGTGGCGTGTCATTGGCGTAGTTGATACCCAAGCCGCCGCCGATATCCAAATGATGAATATTGATGCCCTTATCACCTAATGATTTGATTAATTCCAATACTCGATCCAAGGCATCTAAGTAAGGGCTGATTTCTGTGATTTGTGAGCCAATATGGCAATCAATGCCAACAATCTTGCAATTGGTCATCGATGCAGCTTCGCGATAGGTGTTGATCACCTCATCATAGGCAATACCAAATTTATTACCCTTCAAGCCAGTTGAAATATATGGGTGTGTTTTAGGGTCTACATCTGGATTGACCCGGAGGGAGATCGGCGCAATAACGCCCAAGCTTGCAGCCACCTCATTCAATCTTGATAGTTCAGGAATTGATTCAAGATTGAAACATTTAACACCAGCTTTGAGAGCTGCCATCATTTCTGAGCGACTTTTACCAACCCCAGAAAAAACAATTTTCTTGGCTTGACCACCAGCTGCTAAGACACGAGCTAACTCACCAGCACTCACAATGTCAAAGCCAGCGCCTAAGCGAGCAAAAACATTCAAGATGGCTAAATTACTATTGGCTTTCATGGCATAGTGAACTTGTGCTCGGCGTTCACCATTTGGTTTAAAACAGGCCTTTTCATAGGCATTAAAAGCATCTGTCAGAGCTTTTCTGCTGTAAACATACGTTGGCGTGCCAAATTCTTTGGCAATTTGAGAGAGGGGCACATTTTCAGCAAACCATTCTTGCTGGATGATGGAAAAGCCATTCAGGCTTGGAACAGAATTCATTTGGAATCTTTCGCAGGAGGCCACTGTTTGCCGGTGGGTTCTGCTTTTTCAGGTTGAGTCGGGGCCGGGGGTATGGTTGGTAGCGTGAGAGGGCCACGTATCCCGCATCCTAAGAGGGATATTGCTACACAAAGAAGCCAAGTCCTAGATACAATAAATCGCATATGATTAAGTATATAAATGATCTCTGACTATAGCATGGCAAATATAAAAATGATGAACAAAGACATAGAAACATTATCAGACGCTGGTTTTTACGCAATTGCTGAAAAAACATTAAAAGCCATCGAGATTTCTTTGGAAGAAGCTTTTCAGGAAACGGATTTAGATCTTGATATCTCTCGTCAAGGTGGCAATGTTGTGAACATTCAATTTGAAGACAAGAGCGTGATTGTTGTGAACACGCAGTCACCACTTCAAGAGATTTGGGTGGCAGCCAAAGAAGGCGGCTTTCACTATAAGTGGGCTGGTACTCTTCAAGAGCCTCTTTGGTTGGACACAAAAACGGGCGCCGAACTGTTCAGTGAGTTGAGCCGTCTTGCCAGTCAACAAGCAAAAACCACCTTAGAAGTTAAATTTATTTAAAGCTGTGCTTAATCTAAGGTAGATGTTCTGCCAAAGAATGGCACAAATTCTGGAATGGTCCAATCCCCATCTTGCTGAGCAACACCTGCAGGCACTGGGCGTGAAGATTCTGGGACTCCGTTCAGTGCAGTTTTCATGTACCTGATCCACATTGGTAATGCTAGGCCGCCACCAGTCTCGCGATCACCTAAGCTCTTGGGCTTATCAAAGCCCATCCATGCAACCGCCACCACATCGGATTGATAGCCTGCAAACCAGGCATCCATGGATTCATTGGTTGTACCTGTTTTACCAGCAATATCAGATCTACCTAAAGCAGGCCTGGCTGAAGCAGCTGTTCCAGATTTGGTGACTTCTTGAAGCAAGCTATCCATCACAAAAGCAGTGCGTGCATCCAATGCTCGTAGATTTGGATCCCCTGCTTTTTGAGGGCTTGCCTCAAACAGAACATTACCTTTTGCATCAATGACTTTACTGATCAGGTAGGGTTCAACACGGTAACCGCCGTTGGCGAATACACCGTAACCGGTAGCAAGTTCGAGAGGCGTTACTGATCCAGCACCCAAAGCCATGGTTAAGTAAGGCGGGTGTTTTTCTGCTTCAAAGCCAAAGCGTTGAATAAAGTCTTGAGCGTAACGAGGGCCAATCTTTCTGATGACTCTGACAGATACTAAGTTTTTAGATTTTGCTAGGGCAGCGCGAAGTTTCATTTGACCTTCAAACTTACCATCGTAGTTTTTAGGGCTCCACATTTGGCTGCCAGTTTCTAAGCTGCTGATTGACAGAGGAGCATCATTCACAAGTGTATTTGGCATGATGCCTTTTTCAAGGGCGGCAGCATAGATGAACGGTTTGAATGATGAGCCCGGCTGACGTTGAGCTTGTGAAACCCGGTTGTATTTATTTCTGTTGAAATCAAAACCACCAACCAAAGCGCGAATACCACCATTGTTTGCATCTAAGCCGACAAAGGCGGCTTCAACTTGAGGCATCTGGGCTAAAACCCAGCGACCTTCTGATGGTAATACCCGAATGATGGCGCCAGGTTTGATTTGTTGTTTTGGTTGAGCTTTATCTGACAGTGCAACTGTGCCAAGCTTGAGGTCGTCACCTTTGATTGTGACAGTGTCACCAGTGGCAATCACCGCCTGAATTTCTTTTCCATTAGCTGCAATCACCACACCAGCTAACAAATCATCACTGCTTGGATGATCACTCAAGATGTCGTCAATCGCTCTTTGTCTGGCTGTTGCGTCCTCGGGGAGTTTGATGTATCCCTCGGGTCCCCGATATTTATGACGTAGCTCATAATCCATGATGCCTTTTCGAACCGCAGAATAAGCAGCATCTTGTTCTGCCTTTCTGATGGTCGTGATCACAGTCATGCCTTGTGTGTAAATGCCATCACCATATTCGCTGATCAAGAGCTGGCGAACCATTTCTGTTGCGAAGTCAGCTTTGGTTGTGAACTCTCGACCAACTCCACGAACATGAAGGGTTTCTGTCATGGCAGATTGATACTGGCTTGGGGTGATCATTTTTAAATCACGCATTCTTTGCAAGATATATTCCTGACGAATTTTTGCGCGACGATAATTCACCACTGGGTTGTATGCAGATGGGGCTTTTGGTAAGCCTGCGAGCATGGCTGCTTCAGCAATCGAAATACGTTGAATATCTTTGCCAAAATAAATTTGAGCAGCACTGCCAAATCCATAAGCTCGCTGCCCCAAATAAATTTGGTTCATGTACAACTCAAGAATTTGTTCTTTTGATAGATTGGCTTCAATTTTCCAAGCCAATAAAACTTCATAAATCTTTCGGGTGAATGATTTTTCATTCGTTAAGAAAAAATTTCTGGCCACTTGCATGGTGATCGTTGATGCGCCTTGTGCAAGCCTGCCTCGTAAATTTGCCAGGGTGGCTCTTAGTACGCCCCAGTAATCAACGCCGCCGTGCTCATAAAAACGCTCATCCTCAATCGCAACAACCGCATTCTTTAGGTAGCTTGGAATTTCTTCGATCGCAATGATGTTTCTGCGTTCCTCACCAAACTCACCAATCAATGCGTTGTCAGCTGTGTAAATGCGTAAAGGAACTTTGGGGTTGTAATCCGTGATGGTGTCGAGATCGGGTAAATTTGGTTTTGCAACAACCAGTGCATAAACAATCACCAAGCCCAATAAGATAAGGCCAGCGCTTCCCAAGAAAATTCCCCAACGAATCAAATATTGCTGCCAATTGCGTTGTGGTTTTCTAGATTGTGTACCCCCGCTTAAGCGTGAGGGTGGTCTGACGGGCTTGCGAGATTCACTCATGGCTTGATTATAGAGATAGCTTGAAAAGAGAGGGTGAAAAAAGTCAGGATTTCCCTGACAAAAATTTCCGATTTTTCTGACAAGAAATCAGCATTTTGCTGATTTATGAAGATGTGGCCAGTCTAGATAATCCTTGGATGATCAAACGCAACTTCAATTCAGACTCTTATGACCATGCTTTTTCTGAGCAAACGATAAAAACACCAGCTTTTCATCAAGAGTTCATTGAAAAATTAACCAGTGAGCAAGTTCGACTCTTTTGCTCTAAACATGGGTTGTTAATGCTGAGCTTTATGAATCTCATGGGGATCCTTGCGCTTCTCATTTTTATGATGAGTCAAATTCATGACATTCATCAGCGCATTGATGAGGGGCGCAGCAAAGTCTCAAAATTGGAGAGCTTGGTAAAGGTACTTGGAAGTCGCTCAGAAAAAACCAATCACCAAGAATTGTCTCAGCCTGACACTCAGGCTGAGCCTGAATCAGAAGTGATAAGCGGTGACTTGAACATCAGATATTTGGGCTTGATTCATTCGGGCCATTCTTTCAAGGCGCTGTTAGAAGTTGATGAAGTCACGGGCTTCTTTAGTAAAGGACAAATGATCGAGGGTCGATGGCTAATTAAATCGTTTGATCAATCCCAGCTGGTCTTGGAATCAATCAAAGGTCAGCAAGTGACCATTCTTTTGGAGTAATGAGGATGAATAAAAGAAGGTTATGGCTCAAGTTGTCTCTGTTCACATTGATGATCCGTGCTTCCAATGCGCATTCCCAGGATAATTTTTCCGAGAAAACAATCACGCTTAAATTTTCATCGGTAGATCTGCGACAACTGTTGCAAATGTTAGCGGATATGCGAGGCTTGAATTTGATGCTGAGCGACAAGGTTTCCGGTAAAACCAGTATCAATATGAGAAATGCATCATGGCAAACAACCTTTGACTCGGTTTTGGCCAGCAAATCTCTTGGGTCGCGTTTTGATAAAGATGTTTTATGGGTAGCCCCTTATGAAGAATTGGCTTTGTTCCATCAAAGACAAAAAGACCGTGAGCAACAGCATCAAATCGGTCAGATGGGAGAGTTGCGTCAAATCATGATTGAAGCAAGGATTGTCGAGGCCGAGAGAAGGTTTGCACAAAACTTGGGGGCAAAGCTGGCCTATCAACAGCAGCCTAATTTAAAAACCGGTCATCTTCTTGGCGCTTCTGGTTTGAATGGGTTTGAACCGGGAACTGCGGCCATCACCCTATTGGGCAAGCAGGCAACCCAAGCTTTGAATATGGAGCTTTCAGCCTTGGAGTCGAATGGCTTGGGGAATATTGTGTCTAACCCAAGGGTGTTAGCAGCTGAGAATACTCAGGCATTGATTGAGCAAGGCACGGAGTTACCGTATCAGTCATCGGCTGGTCAGGGGGCAACGAAAGTCCAGTTCAGGAAAGCCAATCTTCGTTTGGAGGTGAAACCGCGTATTCAAAAAAATCAGATGATTGTTTTAGATGTGGACATCAATAAAGACAGTGTCGGATTAAAAACAGAACAAGGCTTTGCTATTGATACCAAGCATGTCAAAACACAGGTCTTGGTTGAAAGCGGTGGAACAGTGATTTTGGGAGGTATTTTTCAAGAAACAGAAAGAAAAGATGATGCCAAGGTACCGTTCTTGGGCTCAATCCCATTGATTGGCTTTCTTTTCCGGCAGGAGTCGAAGTTCAAGGACAAAACAGAATTATTAATTTTTTTAACGCCAACCTTGGTTTCTAGTCAAAAGCCTCAGTAGAATCTCATGTATGAACAGTTTTCCAGAAAATATCTTTTTAGTTGGGGTGATGGGCGCCGGTAAAACCACCGTTGGCCGTCTCTTGGCTAAAAAATTAGGAAGACGATTTGTGGACTCTGATCATGAAATTGAGGCCCGTTGTGGCGTTCGCATCCCAACCATTTTTGAAATGGAGGGTGAAGAGGGATTTCGCAAGCGCGAGGCTCAGATCATTGATGAATTAACCCAAGAAAAGAATTTGGTTTTAGCCACGGGTGGTGGTGCTGTTTTATTGCCTGAAAATCGCCAACATTTGCATCAAAGAGGCGTGGTTGTGTATTTGCGCGCTACCCCTCACGAGCTTTGGTTAAGAACTCGAAATGACAAGGGAAGACCATTGCTCAATAACGATGATCCTAGAGGCACCCTTGAAAAGCTTTTTGCGATTCGCGATCCCTTATACAGAGAAACCGCCCATCATGTGATTGATACTGGTAAGCCCAGTGTCAATCAGTTGGTGAACACACTAATGATGCAATTCGAATTATCAACATGAACACTCTTCAATTAGATTTAGGTGAGCGCAGTTATCCGATTCATATTGGATCAGGTTTGCTTGATCAATCAGACTTGTATAGAAAACACATCAAGGGCACTTTCACGGCGGTGGTCACCAATGAAACGGTTGCGCCTTTGTATGCCGATAAGGTGGTTAAAGCCTTAGAGGGAATTGGCCAAAAAGTTAAGCTCATTGTTTTGCCTGATGGTGAAGTATTTAAAACATGGGAAGTGTTACAAAAGATTTTTGATGGCTTGTTGGAAAATTCTGCTGACCGAAAAACCACGCTTGTTGCATTGGGTGGTGGTGTGATTGGCGATATGACAGGCTTTGCAGCAGCATGCTATATGCGCGGCATTAAATTCATTCAAGTTCCAACCACCTTGTTATCTCAAGTTGATTCATCAGTTGGTGGCAAGACAGGCATCAACCATCCTTTGGGTAAAAACATGGTGGGTGCTTTTCACCAGCCGCAAGCTGTGATTGCTGACCTAGATACTTTAAAGACCTTGCCCCCTGAAGAATTGGCAGCGGGTTTGGCTGAAGTGATCAAGCATGGCGCCATTGCTGATCATGAATTTTTATCTTGGATTGAGAAAAACCAAGATGCACTGAATAACTGTGATCCGGCTGCAATGGAATATGCCGTGCGCCGCTCATGTGAAATCAAATCTCAAGTGGTGGCTCAAGATGAAAAAGAAGGCGGCATTCGCGCCATCTTGAATTTTGGTCACACCTTTGGTCATGCGATTGAAGCAGGCATGGGTTACGGTGCTTGGCTACACGGTCAAGCGGTAGGATGTGGCATGGTCATGGCAGCTGATTTATCAGTTCGAGTTGGCTTGCTATCTGAAGCCGAAGCATCGCGCTTAAAGAAAATCATTCAAGCACTTCATTTGCCAACTCAACCACCTAAATTAGGGGTTGATCGTTTCATGGAATTGATGAGCGTCGACAAAAAAGCAGAGGGTGGTGAGGTTCGTTACATTTTGCTCAATGGTTTGGGGCAGGCAAAAATCCAAACAGTTGATGACGATCTTGTGATTCAAACGCTGATCGCCAATGGGGTAGCTTGATTGAATTGTGATGAGCTTAGCTAGTTACGCAGCAAACCCCGCATTATCTTTAGGGCGCTTGCATTCTGAGCCAGCGGAACCAACACAGTCTGGTCGAAATGCATTTCAACGAGACCGAGACAGAATCATTCATTCAACCGCCTTTCGTAGGCTTGAATACAAAACACAGGTTTTTTTGAATCATGAAGGCGATCACTTCCGAAACCGCTTGACCCATAGTTTAGAGGTGGCGCAAATCGGACGCTCGGTGGCCAGACGTTTAAATCTCAACGAAGATTTGGTCGAAGCAATTTCTTTGGCTCATGATTTGGGTCACACACCTTTTGGGCATGCAGGCCAAGACGCACTCAATGAATGCATGAAAGAATATGGTGGCTTTGAGCACAATTTACAAAGCTTATGGGTCGTTGATTTTTTAGAAGAGCGCTACGCAAGGTGGGACGGCTTAAATCTTTCTTTTGAAACTCGCGAAGGTATTTTGAAGCATTGCTCTAGAAAAAATGCTGAAAAATTAGGTCCTCTTGGAGAGCGCTTTTTAAAAGGACAGCAACCCAGTTTAGAAGCTCAGTTGGCTAACTTTGCTGATGAAATCGCTTATAACAATCATGATATTGATGATGGTATTCGTTCAGGTTTGTTGAACATTCAGCAACTATCTGAAGTGGCATTGTGGCAAGAGCAGCATGATTGTGTGAAACATTCTTTCCCTGATTTGACTGGGCGCCGCTTGGTCTATGAGGTGATTCGGCATATTATTCATGCGCTGGTAGATGATTTGGTGAAAGAAACTCAACGACGCCTAGGCGAATTTGCGCCAAGCACCATTGACGATGTGCGCCATGGTTCACCCATGGTTGGCTTTTCAGCGAGCATGCGTGAGCAAGCAAGTGCCATGAAGAAATTTCTTTTCAAAAACTTGTATCGTCATCCACAAGTTCAATCTGTCACAAGTGAAGCAGCAAACATGGTCAAAGTTTTGTTTGCTCATTACCAACAATCTCCGCATGACTTGCCAGAAGGCTTCAGATCTGAAGATGATTTGCAACGACGCATATCGCATTACATTGCTGGCATGACTGATCGTTTTGCCAATAAAGAATTTCATAAGTTGACTGCTTAAATGGCCAGACTTCAAAGAGTGGTTCTTCCGGGTTATCCCCTTCATATCATGGTCAGGGGGCATAACTCTCAAGATATTTTTACAACAGATGAAGAAAAAAAATCCTATCTTGAATGGCTAAAAGATGCGGCACGAGAATATGAGCTGGCCGTTCATGCTTTTGGATTGATGCCAAATCATGTCCATATTTTGGCCACGCCAAAAACCGTTTTAAGTGCCTCTAAAGTGATGCAATCCATTGGGCGCCGTTACGCACAATTGTTTAATCAAACACATGCTTCGAGTGGAACTGTGTGGGAGGGCAGGTTCAAATCCTGCTTGATTGATCCTGAAGCTTATTTTTTATTGGTTCAAAAGTACATCGAACAAAATCCAGTGAGGGCTGGATTGGTTCAAAAACCTGAAGAGTGGGCTTGGTCCAGTTATCGACATCATGCTGGATCAGAAACAATCCCTTGGATTGCAGACCATCCTTCCTATTGGGCGATCGCCAATACCCCATTTGAACGTCAAATGGCTTGGCAACGATCAGTTTTGGAGCCATTAAGCCCCAATGAAATAGAAAAAGTAAGTAAACACTTAAGCTATGGCTGGCCAATGGCTGGTGATGTTTTTTTAAAGCAATTGGCCCTTAAAACATCCAGGCCACTTCAGCCGCGACTCGCTGGCAGACCAAAAAAGCCTTTATAAGTCGAAAAAGAGATCAGCTTTGCCATAATTTGGTGCATGAATATCTTCATTTTAAATGACTATGTCCCCAATTTATTGATTTAAAAGCTTCCCCATCAAATAATTGGTGACAGACACCAATTATTTTTATTGCTTGCCCACGGGTAATCCCCTATAGTTGTCAAAAACCTCGTTATGTCGGGGACAAAGTCTTTAATAAAGACATCCATTGTTATTTATCAAGGAAATATCTGTGACTACTACTCCTTCATTGCGCCCTGAAGCGCAAGGTCTTTATGACCCCGTCAATGAACACGACGCATGCGGCGTTGGTTTCGTTGCCCACATCAAAGGCCATAAGAGCCATGACATCGTTTCTCAAGGCTTGAAGATTCTTGAGAACATTGATCACCGTGGTGCGGTGGGTGCAGATCCGTTGATGGGTGACGGTGCAGGTATTTTGATTCAAATTCCAGACCAGTTCTACAGAGAAGAAATGGCCAAGCAAGGCGTGAATTTGCCACCTGCAGGCGAGTACGGTGTTGGTATGGTGTTCATGCCAAAAGAAAGTGCTTCACGATTGGCCTGTGAGCAGGAGTTAGAAAGAACAGTGCGCATTGAAGGTCAAGTGGTTCTTGGTTGGAGAAATGTGCCTGTTGATGCCAACATGCCAATGTCACCAACTGTTAGAAAAACAGAACCAGTGATTCGCCAAATTTTTATTGGTCGCGGTCGAGATATCATGACGACCGACGCTTTAGAGCGTAAGTTGTATGTGATCAGAAAAACAGGCAGTCACGCAATTCAAGCATTACAACTTCAGCATGGCAAAGAGTACTTTGTGACTTCTATGTCAGCAAGAACCGTGGTTTACAAAGGTCTTCTTTTGGCAAACCAAGTAGGTGCTTATTACGAAGATTTAAAAGATTCAAGAGTGGTGTCAGCGTTGGCCTTGGTGCATCAGCGCTTCTCAACCAACACATTCCCTGCTTGGGAGTTGGCTCACCCATACCGCATGATTGCTCATAACGGAGAAATCAACACAGTCAAGGGTAACGTCAATTGGATCAACGCAAGAACAGGTGCCATCAGTTCACCAGTACTTGGCGATGATTTGCAAAAATTATGGCCTTTGATTTATCCAGGTCAATCAGACACAGCCAGTTTTGATAACTGTTTAGAGTTATTGGTGATGGCTGGATACCCGATGGCCCACGCCATGATGATGATGATTCCAGAAGCATGGGAACAACACACATTGATGGATGACAACCGTCGCGCCTTCTATGAGTACCATGCAGCGATGATGGAGCCATGGGATGGTCCTGCAGCGATTGCCTTCACGGATGGTCGTCAAATTGGCGCAACTTTAGATCGTAATGGTCTGCGTCCAGCACGTTATTACGTGACTGATGATGATTTGGTCATCATGGCATCAGAGGCAGGTGTATTGACCTTCCCAGAAAATAAAATCATCAAAAAATGGCGTTTGCAGCCAGGTAAGATGTTCTTGATCGACATGGAACAAGGTCGCATCATCGATGACGTAGAGTTAAAAGATGCCTTGGCAAAAGCCAAGCCATACAAGAGCTGGATTGAAGCAGTGCGCATCAAGCTTGATGAGATTGACGCAAGTGCTGCTGATCTTAAAGATGATGCAGAAAAAATTCGTCCTGCAGCAAGCTTGCTAGATCGTCAGCAAGCCTTTGGTTATACACAAGAAGATTTGAAGTTCTTGATGGCACCGATGGCTTCATCAGGTGAAGAAGCGATTGGTTCAATGGGTAATGACAGCCCGCTGGCAGTTCTTTCAAACAAGAACAAACCTTTGTACAACTATTTCAAGCAGTTGTTTGCACAGGTAACCAACCCACCAATCGATCCTATCCGTGAAAATATGGTGATGTCATTGGTTTCATTCGTGGGACCTAAGCCTAATTTGTTGGACACCAATAACATCAATCCACCGATGCGTTTGGAAGTGTCACAACCAATTTTGGATTTTGATGATATTGCAAAAGTTCGTCATATTGAACACTACACGGGTGGTAAGTTCCGCTCATATGAATTGGATATTTGCTATCCATCAGTATGGGGTAAAGACGGTGTAGAAGCTCGCCTTGCATCACTGTGTGCTGAAGCTGTGGATGCGGTTCATTCTGGTTACAACATTTTGATCATCAGCGATCGTCAAGTGGCTGCTGATCACGTGGCCATACCTGCGCTATTGGCAACATCAGCCATCCATCAACATTTGGTTGATAAAGGCTTGCGCACAAGCACTGGTTTGGTGGTCGAAACAGGCAGTGCGCGCGAGACCCATCACTTTGCATTGTTAGCAGGTTATGGAGCTGAAGCAGTTCATCCATACTTGGCAATGGAAACTTTGGTCGATATGGCCAAAGGTTTGAAGGGTGATTTATCTGCAGAAAAAGTTGTTAAGAACTTCACCAAAGCTGTGGGCAAAGGCTTGCAAAAAGTGATGTCTAAGATGGGTATCTCAACCTACATGTCTTACACCGGCGCACAGATTTTTGAAGCCATTGGTTTGAACAAAGAGTTGATCGACAAATACTTCAAAGGCACTGCATCGAATGTGGGTGGTATTGGTATTTTTGAAGTTGCTGAAGAAGCATTGAAGATGCACAGCTTGGCATTTGGTAATGATCCAACATTGACCAATATGTTGGATGCTGGTGGCGAGTACGCTTTCCGTGTTCGTGGTGAAGACCATATGTGGACACCAGATTCAATTGCTAAGTTGCAACACTCAACACGTCAAGGTCCAGAAAAAGGCGGCTACCAAACATACAAAGAGTACGCCAACATCATCAATGATCAAACCAAACGTCATATGACTTTGCGTGGATTATTTGAGTTCAAGATCGATCCTAACAAAGCGATTCCTTTGGATGAAGTTGAGTCAGCAAAAGAAATCGTGAAGCGCTTTGCAACAGGTGCGATGTCATTGGGTTCAATTTCTACAGAAGCTCACGCAACCTTGGCCATTGCGATGAACCGCATTGGTGGTAAATCAAACACTGGTGAAGGTGGTGAAGATAACAAACGTTATCGCAACGAACTCAAAGGCATTGCCATCAAGAGTGGTGAAACTTTGGCCAGCATCCTTGGCGATGATGTGATCGAAGCAAACATCCCATTGAGCGATGGCGACTCATTGCGCTCTAAGATCAAGCAAGTTGCTTCAGGTCGTTTTGGTGTAACAGCTGAATATTTGACTTCTGCTGATCAAATTCAGATCAAGATGGCTCAGGGTGCTAAGCCTGGTGAAGGTGGTCAGCTTCCTGGAAGCAAGGTATCAGATTACATCGGTAAATTGCGTTATTCAGTACCGGGCGTTGGCTTGATTTCTCCGCCTCCGCATCATGACATTTACTCAATTGAAGATTTGGCTCAATTGATCCATGATTTGAAAAACGTCAACAGCAAAGCCGATATCTCAGTGAAGTTGGTGTCTGAGGTGGGTGTTGGTACGGTTGCTGCAGGTGTTGCAAAGGCAAAAGCAGATCACGTTGTGATCGCTGGCCACGATGGTGGTACAGGTGCATCACCGTTGTCATCCATCAAGCATGCTGGCAGCCCATGGGAATTGGGGCTTGCTGAAACACAGCAAACCTTGGTATTGAATGGTTTGCGCAGCCGTATTCGTGTTCAAGCAGACGGACAAATGAAGACCGGACGTGACGTGGTGATTGGTGCTCTATTGGGCGCTGATGAATTTGGTTTTGCCACTGCACCATTGGTGGTTGAGGGTTGCATCATGATGCGCAAGTGTCATTTGAATACTTGTCCAGTTGGTGTTGCAACACAAGATCCTGAGTTGCGTAAGAAGTTTTCAGGCAAACCTGAGCACGTTGTGAATTTCTTCTTCTTCATCGCTGAAGAGGCTCGCGAAATCATGGCGCAATTAGGTATCCGCAAATTTGACGATTTAATCGGTCATACAGAACTTTTGGATACGAAGAAGAGCATTGAGCATTGGAAAGCGCGTGGTTTGGATTTTTCAAAGATCTTCCAAGCCCCGAATGTTCCAGCAAGCGTGCCTAAGTTCCAAGTTGAAACTCAAGACCATGGTTTAAGCACAGCCTTGGATCATGCTTTGATTGAAAAATCAAAAGCTGCTTTAGAAAAAGGTGAGCGTGTTTCATTCATTCAACCAATCAAGAACGTGAACCGCACAGCTGGTGCGATGTTATCTGGCGAAGTGGCGAAACGTTATGGTCACGAAGGTTTGCCTGATGACACCATTCACATTCAATTGAATGGCACTGCCGGTCAAAGTTTTGCTGCCTTCTTGGCGCATGGCGTGACGATGGATTTGGTCGGTGACGGTAATGACTATGTGGGCAAAGGTTTGTCAGGTGGTCGAGTGATTGTTCGTGCACCGCACGAATTCCGTGGCGACACATCACAAAACATCATTGTTGGTAACACTGTGCTTTACGGAGCGATTGCTGGTGAAGCTTTCTTTAACGGTGTTGCTGGTGAGCGTTTTGCAGTTCGTAACTCAGGTGCGATTGCAGTGGTTGAGGGTACAGGAGATCACGGTTGCGAATACATGACCGGCGGTACTGTTGTGGCTCTTGGTTTAACGGGCCGTAACTTTGCTGCAGGTATGAGCGGTGGTATTGCTTACGTTTACGATGAAGATGGTTTATTTGCTAAACGCTGCAATACCAGCATGGCAACACTTGAGCCAGTTCTGAGTTCAGCAGAGCAAGAAGCCAAAATGCCTAAGCCAGAATGGCATGCTCCAGTGAATGTTAAAGAAGGTGGTGAGCGTTTGACGGATGAAGTCATTTTGAAGAATTTGATTGAGCGTCATTTCAAGCACACAGGTTCAGAACGTGCAAAAGCAATTTTGGCTGACTGGGACAAGTCACGCGCACGTTTTGTCAAAGTATTCCCAACTGAATATAAGCGCGCTTTGGGTGAGCTTTGGGAGAAATCTCAAGGTAACAAACAAGCGGCTTCTGTTTAAGTGATGAATCAAGAGATAAAGGAATAAAGATGGGTAAGGTCACTGGATTTATGGAATTTGAGCGCCTCAGCGAGCATTATGAGGAGCCACAAAAACGCGTAAAGCATTACAAAGAGTTTGTGATGACTTTGTCAGATGATGAGGCAAAAACTCAGGGTGCACGTTGTATGGATTGCGGCATTCCGTTTTGTAATAGCGGTTGCCCAGTCAACAACATCATTCCTGATTTTAATGATTTGGTGTATCAGCAAGACTGGAAAAATGCGATTGATGTTTTGCATTCAACCAATAACTTCCCTGAGTTCACGGGTCGCATCTGCCCAGCACCTTGCGAAGCAGCTTGTACGCTTGGCATTAATGAGGCGCCGGTGGGTATCAAATCAATTGAGCATGCCATCATTGATAAAGCATGGGCCAATGATTGGGTGAAGCCTCAGATTGCTAAACAAAAAACGGGTAAAAAAATAGCCATCGTTGGTTCAGGCCCGGCGGGTATGGCTGCTGCACAACAATTGGCTCGTGTGGGTCATGATGTGACGCTTTACGAAAAGAATGATCGTGTCGGTGGTTTGTTGCGTTATGGCATTCCTGACTTCAAGATGGAAAAGATTTTGATTGATCGTCGTGTCGAGCAGATGACAGCTGAAGGCGTGAAATTTGAAACAGGTACTTTTGTTGGCAAAGATACTTTGGGTAAAGAAGTTAAGAATTACTCAAAGAAAGTGGTTTCTCCAGAGCAATTACAAAAAGATTTTGACGCTGTGGTGATCACAGGTGGTGCTGAGCAACCACGTGATTTACCTGTTCCTGGTCGTGAGTTGTCAGGTATTCACTACGCACTGGAATTTTTGATTCCTCAGAACAAAGAAGTTGCTGGTGATAACAAAAATGAAATTCGTGCAGATGGTAAGCATGTGATCGTCATTGGTGGCGGTGATACTGGTTCAGATTGTGTTGGCACATCGAATCGTCATGGCGCAGCATCGATCTCACAGTTTGAATTGTTGCCTCAGCCACCAGAGCAAGAAAATAAACCATTGGTTTGGCCGTATTGGCCAACCAAGTTACGCACATCTTCATCTCACGATGAAGGCTGTGATCGTGAT
>Ga0209033_1000436_pt1 | contig 24001 bp, 25 predicted proteins | sample LauGreFa1BDMLBDN_2_FD_188218 | JGI IMG/M metagenome (GOLD analysis project Ga0209033, IMG submission 188218) | Freshwater lake microbial communities from Lake Michigan, USA - Fa13.BD.MLB.DN (SPAdes) (version 2) | ecosystem: Environmental > Aquatic > Freshwater > Lake | place: Lake Michigan, USA...
ACGGGAGCGGGGGATGGTGCGAAATGTGGTGCGAAATTCGCCGACACACCTCACGTCATCTAGAGAGAGGTTACTGGAGTGCGCTCAGAGTAGAAAGACTACGAAAGCCTTCCCACCAGCACCATGGCAGGACCAGACCGAAAACGTCGAATTTGGGATGATTCGACAACGACTCCACGAGTAGACAAATCAGCAGTTAACTCTGCGATCCACTCTTCTGCAGACACCGCATCTGGCATGGCCCACGTGTGTAACAGAACCACCAACACACCTCTGGGAACGAGAACACGAACACACTCGTCGAGACCAACCGCCCTGTCACTCCACAGTTGAATGTTGTTCACACTGACAACAGCATCTTGCGAACGTTCTGGCAACGGAAGCAACTCTGCCACTGCGCGCTCAACTCTTGTGATGTGTTCTACTCGCGCGCGGCGACACCGAGCACGAGTTCGCTCAACCATCACTTCTGACGGGTCAAGACCAATCACCATTCCGTTAGATGCGCGACGAGCAGATGCGACTACCCCTACTCCAGGTCCGCAACCGATCATCACAACGTTGGCATCAGGTCGCGGATTCACTAATTCGACTGCCGCGTTCTCCATGTCCGCGTTGCCAGTAGCCATAACCGTCGCCATGATTCGGCCGCCCCAGCCATCCCACGGCAATATTCGATTCAAGATGTCCACCACAAAATGGTGCCACACATGCGTTCCAAAAAACAGCGTTTCGCGTTCCAAACATTTACTGAAACCCCAACCACTACCCCATCAACATTGGGGTTCGGAATTACGCACCAGCCTCATGGGAGCGGGGATGGTGCGAAATGTGGTGCGAAATTCGCCGACACATTGTGCATCACCATTGGTAAGGCTAGTGCCACCCACAGATAGACACAGAACAAACCCAGAGGAACGCAAAAGGCCCTTGATGCGGAATCTCCACACCAAGGGCCTTTTGTTCTGAAATCGATTAGGCCGCGTTGACCTTTGGCATGATCTCTTCCACCAACTGGTTGAGGTCTTCCAGAGTCTTTGAGACAGAAACACCTGCGAATGGTGGCCAGATCAACGGCATTGTCATTCCAGCCTTCTTGTAACTGATGAGGTTCTCCGTGATCTGTTCAGCAGTACCTACGAGGTAGTTACCCAACTTGCGGTTTGGTGTTTGATCAGTTGGTTCATCGGTGATGGTGAACCAAATCATGCTGCACATATCGAAACTATCGTTGAGGTTGCGATTGCTGCCCATCTCTTCAAGTTCGCGTTGAATTTCCTTACGCCAGTGAGCGATGTCTTCAGGAGAGTCCTGAATACCAATCCAACCAGCGAGGCCGTACTTCGCAATACGACTTGCGGAACGCTTTGGGTCCTTCAAACCGCTGAAGTAGATCGGAGGTCCAGGATTCTGCAATGGCTTTGCACCGAAACCACATGCATCAAAGTCTGCAAATTCACCGTGGTATTCAAAGACATCGTTTGCCCAGATGCCTTGCATGATTTCGATTGTCTCACGAACGTGCTTGTGACGCTTTGGGAAGATGTGTGATGCGCTTGCGGCTGCAAACTCTTCTGGCATCCAACCTGAACCAACACCGACATTGACGCGACCGTTAGAGAGATGATCGACAGTTGCGATTTCACCTGCGAGAACGCCGGGTGAGCGGTATGGCGTATCGATGATGCTCATTCCAATGCGCACCTTCTTGGTCTTTGCTGCAAGCCATGGAATGAGTGGCATTCCATGTAACCATTGACCACGTGCAGAGACGGGCATTTGCAATGGGAACTGTTCCATCATTCCGAATGGATATTTCATCTTGCCGTGGTCCGATGCTTCAGGAACTACAACACGGTCCAGTGTCCACACTGAATCAAAGTTGAGATCTTCAGCCGCTTGGGTGAGATCTTCTAGTTCCTTCACAGTGACTACGTCACGAAAGTTTGGTAAGTACAGAGCGAGCTTCATTTTGCTACTCATTAATTCCCCCTTATAAAGAATCAGTTCTGTTAATTGGCAGATGTATCACGCGTGATACAGTGTGAAATATATCATGCCTGATACAATTTGCAAATGCCTAAAAGCGACATCCCCCCAAGCGGCGACACCTCTGGCCATCTCGACCAGCAACTCTGTTTTGCTCTCTACGCCGCCAGCACAGCAATGACCCGCGTGTATCGCCCACTTCTAGAGGAATTGGGACTCACTTACCCCCAGTATTTGGTGCTTTTGGTGTTGTGGGAGAAGGGTTCCATCCGACTCGGAGAAATTGCTGATGACCTCGAGCTGGCTACCCACGCTGTTTCTCCCATCATCGACCGGCTGGACAAGGCCGGATTAGTACGTCGTGTCAAAGACCCCGATGATGCACGTGCCGTTCTTGTTGAACTCACAAAAGCAGGGCGAAATCTTGAATCAGAAGGCGGAGCTATTCGCGATCACGTCCGCCGTAAGACCGCTCTGAAAACAGCTGAAATCATCCGCCTTCGCAGTGAGCTACAAAACCTCGTAGCCGTTCTGAACGAAGACTGATTATTTCTCTTCTGCCGCGAGCAGTTCTCGCAGTTCTCGCTTCACAACTTTGCCGTAGTTATTAGTCGGCAGCGAATCAACAAAGCGATATTCCTTCGGCCTCTTGAATCGTGCGATGCGATCGAGACACATCTGATCTAGTTCAGTCGTTGTTGGCAATGAATCTGGGCTTGCGACAACAAAAGCAATCACAGCCTCTCCCCATTCAGCATCTGGCTTCCCCACGACGGCAACTGCAGTCACTGCTGAATGTTGCAATAACACCTCTTCCACCTCTCGCGGATAGATGTTCATACCACCACTGATAATCAAATCTTTGGAACGATCACGCAACGTGAGGAATCCATCTTCATCAAAACTCCCCATATCGCCAGTGTGCAGCCACCCACCGCGCAATGTCTCGGCGCTTGCCTCAGGTTGATTCCAGTAATTCGTCATCACGACGTCTCCGCGAACGATGACTTCACCAATCTCTCCCAGTGGAACTTCCTTGTCGTTCTCATCGACAACACGAACTTCTACATCGGTACGTGGAAGTCCCACACTCTGCATGTGTTCTCGCCAATGTGGATGTGCAGTATTGGCATGATTCTGTTTCGACAATCCAGTAATAGTCATCGGAGTTTCACCCTGACCATAAATCTGAGCAAGACGTGGGCCAAAGACTGCAAGAGCTTCCTCAAGGTCTGCGAGATACATCGGTGCTCCGCCATAAATGATGGTCTTCAGATTCGACAAATCACCGTTCACAATTGCTGGGTCGTTTGCAAGGCGCTTCACCATCGTGGGTGCAGCAAAGAAGGACATTCCCGTCCAACGCTGCAACAGCGAGGCAATCTCTTCCCCGTCAACACCCCCTGAATGTGGAATCACCGTGACAGCACCACGCGCAATATGCGGAAGACCATAGAGACCCGCTCCATGCGAAAGTGGCGCAGCCTGCAAAATGCTGTCGGTACATGAAATCTCATCAATGTCTGCGAAGTAACTGAGACTCATCATCAACAAATTGCGGAAATTCAATGTTGCACCCTTTGGACGACCGGTTGTGCCACTGGTATAAAACAACCACGCAGGGTCCGAAGCCACCCGTTCGACGAGTGAAATAGGAGCAGTAGAAATGATCTTGGTCCACTGTTCGCCAGGTGCAACAACTACTGCTTTCAATGTAGGCACTTTCCCAAGAAGTGCCTGCACATCATCGGCATGATCATCATCAGTGATCACCACGGTGGAACCGCTGTGTTCAACAATGTAAGAAATTTCTTCGCGATGCAGACGCGCATTCACTGGCACCGCAACAAGACCTGCATGCCAAATACCGAGCTGTGCTTCGAGATACTCGGGTCGATTACGCATCACAATTGCAACACGGTCCCCAGGCTGTAATCCAAAGGACGAAGTCAGTCCACTCGCGACCGCAGCAGTTGTTGTTGCGAACTGGGACCACGTTGCATGGACTTTCTCACCATCTGCAATCGCCGGAAAGTTCGGCAAGGTCTTTCCGTTGCGTGCCACCCAAATTGCCGGATTCATTGAGTTAATTTTTCAAACATGGCCAAGACCGAGGCGCGTCTCAAAATATTTATCACGCGTGATACATTATCCATTCGTCGACCCTTTTGAGCAAGTTGCACTTGCCCCAAAGGTGACACAGGAGGAAGACCAATGAAACTGACGCCAGAACTAGCTCGGGCCCAACTGTTGCAGGAGTTTCACGGGGTCTTATCCACCATTCACCCCGACCGCGGTCCTGATGCAGTCCCTGTGGTCTATGTCTTCACCACTAATGACCTTGTTGGAATTCCTATTGACACGGTGAAGCCAAAATCCTCCACTCGCCTGCAGCGCGAACGAAACCTCGCAGCCGATCCACGTGCGGTACTTTTAGTGCAGATGTGGGATCAGCATGACTGGTCGAAACTGTGGTGGGTGCGAGCCGATCTGCAATGGGTGGCAGAACCTCAGCCTGAAGACTCTGTGGCGCTCTCTTCCCAATTGGCCGCGCGCTACGAACAATACCGGGATGAACCATTTACCGATGTGTTGGTATTCCGCATAGTCAATCTCACCGGTTGGTCCGCTTCACCAATCTAGATACGGCTCCCTTCTTGGGGAGATGTCGTAACACGCGTTCCAAAAAACGGCGTTTCGCGTTCCAAACGTTTACAGAAAACCCACCAGTACCCCATCAACATTGGGGTTTGGAATTACGCACCAGCCCCACGGGAGCGGGGAAGGTCCGAAATGTGGTGCGAAATTCGCCGCCACACCTTGCATCACCTCCCTTCGGGCAAGTGGAGTGAACTCAGACTCGACATCACTCTGTAGTGACCAACATACTGAGATTTGTTAGTCCATCAATGAGGCGACAAAGAGGCACGCCACAATGACGAACGCAACGCCATTGAGTGCTGCGCCGGGTGGAGTCCTTGTAGAAGTAACGGCCATAACGCGACTAGCAACAAATCGCATCACGGGTTCAAGCGCCAGCGTGAGCAGGATCAACGGAGTGAGCCCTGGATAGCGAAAAAACAGCACAATCAGAAGCACGCCGAGAATTAGCTGGATAGCTCCCCACTGATGAAACATTGCGATGATGTTCTTTCCACCTTCAACAGACGTGTCTATACCTGCGATGCGCTGAGCTCCGCCATCTGACGCAAACAAGTGAATACAACTACGCACCACCACTACGAATAAAAGCAGTGCTGCAACAATACGAACGAATTGGAACCCTTCGAAAATTGAAGGATCCGTTGGAAATAGTTTATTGAAATCTATGTTCATGATTTTCTCCCTGTCACAAGGTACGCCAAAGGCCCTAATGAGTTCTGTAATGTGCTCTATTCCCCTCCCTTCTACGAATGAGTAATCTCTTATTTATGACATTGATGTCACAAATAAGAGGTAGACATGAACATGAAACAGAAACTTGACGATGTACTGACGGCGGGCGTAAAGAATGGCCACGCACCTGGCGTCGTTGCAGCCATGGTTGACAAAAATGGGTTGACTTACATTGGCTCAGCCGGTGAACGAACATTCGGTACAGGCGATGTCATGACCACGGACACTGTGGGCGCCATAGCGTCAATGACCAAAGCAATAACCGGCGCAGCTGTGATGCAGTTAGTTGAGCAGGGTCGCCTTGATCTTGATGCACCTGCAGAAACGTATTGCGCCGAGATGGCGACGCCACAGGTGCTTGAGGGCTTTGATGATGCTGGACAGCCAATCTTGCGAGATGCTCGATCGAAGGTCACATTACGCAATCTATTGACGCACACGTCCGGCTATGCATATGACTTCACGGACCCTAATCTCGACAAGTGGTTTGAAGCGACTAATGCGCCACGAATGTCCACAGGCCGTCTCGGAGCCCTCAACACTCCTCTTATGTTCGACCCAGGAACGAAATGGTTTTACGGAATCGGCATTGATTGGGCCGGAATAATTCTCGAGCGTGTTACAAAATCAAAACTTGGTGATTACTTCGCCGAACATCTCTTAGAACCATTGGGAATGATTGACACCGGATTCAGCTGTACTCCAAACATGTTGGAGCGAAAAGCATCTATGCATCTCCGCACACCAGATTCTTCTTTTATGTCATTTCAAATGCCGCGAGCTGAGACTTCCGAGTTTGACAGTGGTGGCGGCGGTTTGTTCTCAACAATGAGTGACTACACGCGATTCATGCGCATGATCCTTAATGACGGAGAACTTGACGGTACACGGGTACTTGGCGCAGAAACCGTTGCTCAAATGGCGACTAACCAAATGGGTGATATACGCGTCACCGGATTGAAGTCTGCGAATCCTGCATTTTTCAGTGATGCAGACTTTTACCCCGGTATTCCCAAATCGTGGGGGTTGACGTTCTTAATCAACGAAGAACCACTACTAAACGGATGTCCTGCTGGTGCACTCACTTGGGCGGGCGCGTTCAACAGTTACTTTTGGATTGACAAGACAACCGGCATTGCAGGTTGCTATATGAGCCAGATGCTTCCATTTTTTGACGCGGGAACGTCTGGCCTTTTCTTTGACTTCCAAACAGCTGCGTATTCGTCCTAATTTAAACGAATTACGAAGTTACAGATTCTTAAAAGTCTGTGCTTTGATTACGCAATTGCGTTAATCATGACAGCTTGCCCAAGCATCCGAAGATTTGGATGAGCATCTGCGATGACGTTACGTGTTTCTTCCCACCATCCATTAGCTCGGACTGCGATCCGCGAGGTACTCGTTTGGTGACTCGCATGCGCTCTCACATCGCGCTTCCTTTGGGTTCATTAATTGAAAAACTCATCATTGGGCCGGGCGATGGCATCATGTTGCGCCGCCAACTGCTCACAATCAACAAGAACGCCACTAGGACCCCGTCAGAACAACACTGACATTGACTTAGTGTGACACTAGGGACATCGTTCGAGTTTCTGCACCACTCGGGGTGGCCGATAAAGTCTGAGGCAATGAAAAAAGGCACTATCCGCGTCGGACTCCTTGCGTATGGTGCAATCGGACATGAACATAACCTCGCAGTTCAAAACACTAACGGTCTCGAATTGTCGGCCGTTTGCGATACGAATCCAGACCGTGTCACAGCAGCCCTAGAGCTTGCGCCACAGGCAACAGCATTTAGCGACGCGACGGAGATGCTGAATTCCGGCCTTCTTGATCTAGTCGTTATCTCAACACCGCCTAACAGTCATTATCAGTGGGCTCGCGAATCGTTGTCACGCGGCATTCATGTTGTTCTGGAAAAACCAATGGCCCTTACTGCCGACCAATGCGACGAACTAATCGAACTTGCTTCAAGCAAAGACCTCATGCTTGTGGTGTATCAGAACCGCAGATTTGATGATGACTTTGTCACCATGCGAGAGATTATTCGTTCCGGTGAAATTGGCGATGTGTACCACTACGACAGTTTTGTAGGTGGGTATTCACGCCCGTGCGATTATTGGCATTCAAACGCCGAAGTGTCTGGTGGTGCAATTTTCGACTGGGGAAGCCATTTCCTCGATCAAATTCTGAACATCATGCCTGACGATGTTGCACACGTGAGTGGACAAAACCACAAGCGCGTGTGGACGCACGCCACCAATGCAGACCACGCGCACGTAACCGTTACATTCACCACCGGCAAGCAAGCCACATTCGTTCATTCCGATCTTGCTGCCGCACGCAAGCCAAAGTTTTATGTATTGGGAACTCAGGGAGCAATAATCGGCGACTGGGATCCTGCTGGCGAACCTGCTGTTGCCGACTTACCCGCCATCCTCACTGTTCATCACATCGATGGAACATCGCGTATTGCACCTTTGAAGCCATTGGAACCGCATGCATTTCACCGTTCCATCGTCGAGTTCATCAACAATGGAACCCCCATGGAAGTGAATGCGCTGCAATCCCGCAATGTTGTAGCCATCATGCAGGCTGCTGAACAATCAGCAGTCCAAAATGCGCTGCCTATTTCCCCTTCGCTTCGTCGGTCGTAATTCGTGTCGGTGAACTGGGGATTCCTTGGTGCTGGCTTTGTTGCCAGTCGAGGCCTCGCTCCCGCTGTGCATGCAGCACGTGGCGCACACTTGTATGCAGTTGCTAGTCGCGATGAAGCACGCTCCGCAACTCTTGAACCAGAACGAGTTCATGCAAGCTATGACGCGCTCTTGTCAGACGAACATGTGAACGCTGTGTACATCAGCTTGTCGAACAGCCAGCATATTGAGTGGGTAACAAAGTCTCTAGAGGCCGGCAAGCATGTTCTGTGCGAGAAGCCACTTGGGTTAAATGCTGCAGAAACAGAAGCGATGTTCGATTGCGCGGCCCGCAACGGTCGCCTGCTCATCGAGGCAGTGTGGGGCAGGTGGCATCCCCGTTTTGCCCGCATGGCTCAGCTTGTTTCCAGCGGAGCAATTGGGGACATCCAACACATCGAAACTGCATTCACGTTCACATCTGAGATGACAGACAATTATCGTCTCAACCCGTCAATGGGTGGTGGCGCATTACTTGATGTGGGTTGTTACCAAGCACATGCATGGGTTGCACTTACTCAGGGTGCGACTGACCTAACCATTACCGAACTTGCACGAACACTCGGACCAACAGGTATCGATCTAACAACTGATGTAACAGTTCGCATCAACAATGAACTCACAGCACATGCAGTGAGTTCTTTTGCGTTACCAAGTAATCAACAGTTCCTTGTTCGGGGCAACCTCGGACAGATCAGCACCGATGCCGGTGAGTCTTTTACAACCTGGAATGAAGCCAGTTCTTTGCTAGTTAACGATGTGCGTGAAGAGTTCCCTGTCACGAATGCTTTTGTTGAGATGGTAGAGAACGTTAGCCAAGTGGTGAGCGGTGGTGAAGGCTGGATTGTGCCAACCGCAGATTCCATCCGTGTCGCTCAGATTCTTGACGCCATTTCACAGCACTCGTAAAGAGTCCCACACTGTCTCATTGGCCTTGCATCAATACAATGAGGAACTATGAAAACTGTTGGACTTGTCCTCTACCCTAAATTCACTGCCTTAGACATTGTGGGTCCATTTCAGACACTGGTTGATGTTCCTGGCCTTGACGTCTTTTTTGCAGCCGCAGAAAAAGGACTAGTAGCAGACCACACCGGGAGGCTGGCACTCAATGCAACTCACTCATTTGATGAAATTGAATCGCTCGATGTTTTGGTAGTGCCAGGTGGATTCGCGGACCGAGACATCGATTCCTCAAATGACGTAGTTCAATTCGTCAAGAAGATTCATCCCACAACAACCTGGACAACAAGCGTTTGCACCGGCTCTATCTACCTAGCGCACGCCGGAGTTCTGAAAGGACTCAACGCAACCACCCATTGGGCCTCTTATGACAGACTCCGTAATCTTGGAGCACTTCCAACCGAACAACGAGTAATCAAAGAGGGAAAGATAATTACTGCGGCGGGTGTTTCCTCAGGGATAGACATGGGGCTCTCCCTCGTAGCCGCCCTGGAAGGTGCGGAAATGGCGAAATTGATTCAACTTGCAATCGAATATGACCCGCAACCACCGTTCGATTCAGGTGCACCGTCAAAAGTGAGCCCAGAGTTCAGAGATTTCGCCCTGAGCATCTTCACTAATCCAGATCGGTAACGCTTCGCGACCGCAAAGACTGCAAACGACTTGCTAATTTCTTTTGATGGAATGGATTTCTGACCCCACCGCATGGAGTGCCCTCGCAGCACTTCTCACACTTGAAATTGTTCTCGGAGTCGACAACGTCGTCTTTATCTCAATTCTTGCTTCCAAGCTTCCCGCAGAAGATCAAGACAAGGCCCGCAAGATTGGTTTACTTGCCGCGGGCGGAATGCGAGTAGTACTTCTTCTTGCAGTTGGCTGGATCATCACACTGAAGAAAGAATTGTTCTCAATTGGCTCCATTGGTTTCAGCGGAAAGGAACTCATCCTTCTTGCCGGCGGACTGTTCCTCATCTACAAAGCCACAAAAGAAATCCACCACAAACTCGAAGGCGAGGAAGGTGCAACATCTACAAAGACTGCACCTACAGTTGCTGCCGTCATTGGCCAAGTGCTTGTGCTCGACTTGGTGTTCTCTATTGACTCAGTCATCACGGCGGTGGGAATGACCACCTATGTTCCCGTCATGGTGATTGCGATTCTCACAGCAGTTGGAATCATGCTGGTGGCATCCAAAGCCATCTACACCTTCGTGAACTCGCATCCATCTGTGAAGATTCTGGCGCTTGCATTCCTGCTTCTCATTGGCGTCACACTCCTTGCTGAAGGATTCGGTGAGAAGATTCCGAAGGGATACATCTACGCATCGATGACCTTCTCTGTGTTTGTTGAAGTTCTCAACCTTCGCGTGCGCAGCAAGAAGAAGGCTGTTGAGCCAGTCCATCTTCGCGAGCCCATCGTCTAGAGCACAGATTTACTTAGAGTCGCGCCACATTGTCCAAAGAGTTGGACATCCATCGTCAGAGATTTCGTCACGTACCTTGAATCCAAACCGTTCATAGAACGGAAGGTTCTCAGGTTTCTGAGTTTCTAGATACGCGGGCATGTGCGACGCATCACACTCTTCAAGGCGGTGTGTGAGCAACGTGCCGCCTAAGCCCTTGCCTTGAAATGCAGGGTCGACACCCAAGAGACCCAAATACCAATGAGAATCTTTGGGATGTTTCTTTGCCATGGCATCCAGAAGTTTGATTCCCTTTATTCGATTTCGACTAGTAATCAGCCCCCGCGCAGAACCGATTGATACGCGAAGTTCTTGTTGCCAAGGACGCGGTGCATTCCCCGGTGCAAGCCACGATGCTGTCGCAACAACTCGACCATTACGAACAATCGCATCGACATGTCCGTGACGCAATGCGTCTCCCATTACTGCTGTTACATAGTTGGGAAGCATGTGATGCTCGTGCAAACTGTTTCGTGCAAAAAATCCGAACATTGGGTCTGGCCAGAATGCTCTACTAGTAGCTGCAATGGCTGTGTGAAAATCCTTGGGATCCAAGGCGATGATGTCGTTGTTCGTCAAAATAAGTACCTGTTACCACCGTACGACTATCCATGCCAATAGTCCAGCCTTTTTGAGACTTAGTTACCAAACAACAGGAGTTGTAGCAGCAGTAGCCCTACCTTCGGCTCGAACACCTTTTGCCACCATGTCTTGCGCAACGTCATTCCACAGTGCACGCAAACGGTAATGGGGTACGCGCGGAAACATGTGGTGCATGGCGTGATGATCATGACCACGAATGATGAGCCCTGAACCGCGAAACACAGCTATTCGCGTATGTCGGTAACGAGTTGTCTCACCGGCTGGGTGGTGTGGGTACCACGCAAACACAAAGATGAGATACGCGAATTGCAAACGTGCTGGGATGTACCACAGAGCAAGTGCTTGCCAACCTAAGCCAAAAAACATTGAGCCGATCAAAACGACATGAGCAATTAGCCAAAATCTCACTTGAGCGAGACCTTCCTTTTTGCTGCCACCCGCAATATCAAAAATTCCGAGCATCGACTTTGGTAAAACAACTCTCGTCTTCGGTACAAGTGCAAAGAACGGTAGAAACATATTCACCATCGTTATTCCCAGCATCTTCACCAACAGTTCGCGTTTTGAGCCATCCGAGAAATGATCCGGGTCCCGCTTTGGATCGTTCGTATAGGCGTGATGACGCATGTGCCCGCCACGATGAGACGTAAATGGGATTAGTAACGGAATGGAGCAGAGACTGCCGATGAGGTCTTCACCCCAACGAGCACGGGTTGCTTTACCCCAAATGTTTTTATGCACGGCTTCATGCATTGGCATATAGAAGGTCGCAGCAAAAAATGTGTTCAGAACAAGGCCGACCCAGAGTGAAACTGCTCCAGTAAGTCCAAGGTACAACACCACACTCCAGCAAATAGCAAAAGCTAAAAATGTCAGAACAATGCGCGGCTGAAAACTTCCCCAGTATTTCTTGGCAATCTCATTCTCTGCTTGCAAAATGGCGCGCCGATCTGCACTGGCACTCGCAGCTGCATCAGCTGTTGCGTTGTCAAAGATGTTTTCAAGTGCATCTGGGTCTGGCGTATTTGTCTCAATCATGAAAAATTCCTTAGTCGGGTGTGGTGTAGGTGTTTTCAAATTCGTCTTGCAAAACGGTTGCAATATGGTCAGTGGTATCCACCACTAATTCTCTATCGAGTATTCGAGAACGATAGGTCCATCCTTCAGGTAGCGAAAGTCGCTCCCCTAAAGTTGCCAAGTTGTCTTGATTGATTGTTGGGTCTACGCCAATGCAATACGCCTGCATTACATACGCCTTACCTTCTGGATTCACTAACTCGTATACAACCGAGCCAGCGTCCCAAAAGAACACTGCACCACGGTTTACATGGCGTTCCATGTATGGCACAGTTGCTGGTGATTCGCCTTTACCAAATTCAATAAGGGCAATCCGGCGCATAGTCAGACCATTGAAGTCCTTGAGAATTGGTTCAACAGGTGCAACTTTCGAACCAAGTCCGTCCAGCATCCAATGCCGTGGGCCGTTCAACTTCACAGCGAATGCACCCATCTCCTCTTTGATTGCGTTGGCATCCAACGTGTCCCACAATTCTGCTGGGCAATCATTCAGCATCTGTGTGCCATAAACCTCAGCTTGAATCTCGTCGCCCTTAATGAATACAGCGAGAACTTCGCCGTAACGCACCCCGCGCATGTCAGATATCAACCGTTGTTGTGTCGCAGCCACCCTGGCAATTCCCTTCATTAGAACTTCCCTAAAACTATTCCAACCCCACGCCAGGGTCTAGATATGTGCGAGTACTTTCTATTCTCTTTCATCTGTCGAGCCAGACCAGTGCCTATTATCCTGAGGGTACGACCAACAAGGGGTACACCATGTCTGAGACACCACGCATTAAGCACAACTACGGCAAAATCAACAAGGAATACGGAATGTTCCTTGCTACTCGCCCACCTGAGGAAGACGGCCCTATCTACATGGTGAACCTCATGAAGTACCACGAGGTTGCGCAGTACCTAGATGATGCTGGCGTGGACAAGGCAATCAGTGGACGCGAAGCAGACGACCGCTACAACCCAGCAAAAGTTTTGAACAAGATTGGTGCAGACATTGTGTTTGCCGGTGACGTTCTAAAGAATCACGTCGGTACCGAAGACTGGGATCGTATTGCAGTTGTTCGTTACGCAACGCGAAAGTCTTTCATCGATATGCAATCGCGCCCAGACTTCGGCGAGAAGCACGTACACAAAGCTGCGGGTATGCAGCGAACAATTATTGTTTGTTGTCGCCCAGAGAATGAAGCAATCGACAAGAACGGCCGCCCCGATGGTGCCCTTTCAAAGATTGTTGTCATGGTTGTGCGCCAAACCCCAGACCGCGCAGCTGCATTTGCTGCAATTCCTGGCGCGGCAAACTACGCAGCAGAGGGCACCATCATTGGAGATGAACGCCGATGGGACACCGTGCAGTTCTTAGTGCTTGACTCTGAAGAAGCAGCCACTACTGCAGTTTCACAACTGCAAGACTGTGAAGCAGGGTCGAGCTATGTGATGACATTGCGCGTTTCTCTCGACGCAATGACTTCAGTAATGCAATAACGCGTTATCCGCGTCCGGCCATACCTGCACCTGCAGTAATTGTTTCCGTGTCTCGAACAATGCGACCCATGAGGTGACCACGAATAACTTGTAACGCTGCGTCTGCTTCAGAGTGTCCTGCACGTTGCAATACGTCTAGGTCTGTAATGCAATCTTGCAGGGCATACCCAAGTTCGCGATGTGCGGCACGAATTGGTTCTTGGTCAGGCGGCATTGGCACATCGGCTTTGGAGCCCAAAGTGGCTGCACGTTCGCGAATGCGATCTGCTTCTGGGCCATTGACACTTCCCAACACTGCCGCTGTCTCGCGCAACACTCTGGTCATTCCGTTGTGTTCCTCGGCAACATACGTGTCATATACCGGCATAACTTGACGCACCTCTTGAATGAGTGACTGCAACATTTGGCACATGGTGTAAGCCTTTGGGCTGCCCACGTGCGGCATGATTTCATTTTGAAGTGCGACGATAAAACCTTCCAGAAGGTCATCGACTGTTGGACTGGTCATCATGCTGGTACCCCCTCGTATCCCATGAGTTTCGACATTAGAGGAAACGCGGGAATGCTTGATTGTGCTACGTAATATGGAAGGAGCAACATGTACTCCTTGTTCACGCGGCGCGAAACGAATTGCTGAACTGGCACTGCAATCTGCATCGTTCCAAAGAGAGTGAAATATCCAAGTTCTTCGGGTGTGATGTCATTGCCCGTGAGCTTGTTGTAATACGCAAGGAAGCCCCCCTCTTTCTTGGGGTAGTCCATGACATGCGCGTCACTCACAACATCCATAAGGACCATCCATCCAAGATCTTCACGTGGGTCACCAACCCGGCTTGCTTCCCAGTCGATGAGCGCAGACACTTGGCCGTTCTCATATAAGAAGTTTGCTGGGTTGAAGTCGCCGTGAACAATAGCCAGCGGCATTGGCCGAGGCTTGTTGCGCCGCAATGTGTACACGGCATCGAGAGCAATCATTAGCATCGGGTCGTAATTCAACGATGTATACGACGATTCGAAAAACTCAATAGTTGAATCCATGAATGCATCCCATGACTTGATATCTATGCCTCGGTGAAACGGATCAGTCAGTGCGCCATCGGGATCAATCTTGTCGATTGAGCAACTATGCAGTTCAACAAGGACCTCACATAGATGTTTGATGACCGATTCAGCCTGGTCTTCATCTGCGCCGCCATTGAAAAGTGCGGAAGTTTGGCCACTGCCAGTTGCTCGCTCAAGAAGCATCGCCGGATGTCCGAACGGAGCTGGATCCATTTCGTATCCGTAACTACGACTAACAGGAATGGTGGTGCGTAGACGCAAAGACTCAATGAGGTTGTGCTCGACCGAACGATCGGTGTGCAAAATTGCTTCTACGTCTGGCGGATCTTTACGCAAGATAAGCGGAAGCACCTCCTCACTGCCGTTGCGCGTCACTCGTGCATCGCATTTGAATGTTTCTCGCGAGAATCCGCCGGCGATTTGCTCAAAGCCTTCAATTGACACATTTGATATCTCTGGCAAGACCTGCTGCATTAATGCCGCGACTGATTGCTCCATGAATTCCCCCGAACACTTGGCGTGGAACGAATCTATGACCAAGGTCACACCTATGTCAACCTGGCGTTCACCTTGGCTTTACCTGTGATCGCCCTAAGGGCAACGGTTTGGAGACACCCGATCAACATCTACCTGTGCTGCACCATGCTCTTCGGGAACGAGACCTCGCGCCAGGAGAGCTCCGTACTCAGCAAGGCCAGGCCCCATTTGGATACCGTACCCACCTTGGCCACAGAACCAAAAGAAATTCGGCTCATCTACTCGCGACCCAACAACAGGTGACCGGTCGGGCGCAAACGTTCGTAAGCCAGCCCATGCCGTATCTATCGAACGGATATTGAAAGTAGTTACTTCATTCACTGACTCAATGGCCTGCGCCACATCAATCTCTTCTGGGCGTGCATCACAAGGTTCCGACAATGTCTCATCTGCAGGTGACCCAAGAAGAACGCCGTGGTCGAGACCGAAGTAATACGCCTCGGGTGTTCCAAATACCATTGGCCCACGACCAAGAGCTGGGTCAACCTTGGCAGTGAAAATAGTGCGGCGCAATGGCATGAGACCTACTGGCTTGCAATGAGCCATCGCAGCGACCACATCTCCCCATGCGCCCGCAGCATTCACTACAAGATCACATTCCCATGATTCTTCTCCTGAAGACACCACACAAGTATTTCCAAGTGCAATCGCATTAACGCGTTTGTTTTTCACTATCACTCCACCATTGGCCGCAATCTCACGCACATACGTTTGGTGCAACGATGCAACATCAATAGCAGAACCTGTTTCATCAATCGCAGCAGCGGCAACTGCATCACGCTGCAAATACGGACACATTGCGAAAGCATCTTCAATGTCAATCATGTGCATCGTCGGGGTCTTTTCAACAATCTCGCGCAACATGTCTGCGCGGTCTGCGCCAGCAATCTGTAGAAACGCTCGAGGCTCAAGTAATCCGACTTCATACTTTTTCGAACGTTCTGCATACAGCGCAATACTTCGCTGCGTTAGTTCTCGTACAACCTTGTTGCCGTACCCAGGGAGCAGCACTGCTGCTGATCGTCCAGTGGTGTGATGTGCAAGAGTATCTTCAGCTTCAATCACGACAACGTCATGATCGTGGCTCAGTTCGCCAGCAATAGATACACCAGCGATTCCCCCGCCAATTACTACTACTCGCCTTTTCCCAGACACCACAAGACCTCCGCTATCCACGGTAGTCCTGCAAATGACGAAGCGTTACGCAGATAGCGAAACGTTGACTATTGGCGGTTCATCTCCGCTTTTGCCTCAGCTGTAGCCACATCAGACTTTGCTCGACTCGACTCGAGAACTACCTCGTGAAGTTCACCTGTGTACTCGTAAGGCGCTGCATAACGGGTAGAGACAGCCGAACCGTGGTCGTAACCCACACTTGGTCCGAGTGATGAGATCATCCGCATATAAAGAGGTACCTGAACAGAACCTTCAGATGCGCCGTCGATCTCAATCTCTAGATTTCCGGCCATGCCGTCGCCTCTGCGCAACTTCACGCGAAATTCGTGATCTCCGTCAGGGATTACAGAAGAAGACTCGACAATGGCGTGATCTCCAAATGCGTTGTAGTCAAGAACAAGGCGATCATTTTGAACAAAGACAGACACACCTGAGTTTTGGGAGCCAGTTGCGTACAACACTCCCTCGTCGCCCTTCTTGTAAGTGACGGTGGCGATCAGGTCGACGTTACGTCCGCCTAAACCACCACTTGCCTGACTAGGCATTGGCGACATAGGTGGTCGATATACGTACCGACGATCTTCTGGGTGTGGCGAATTCTTTCTGTACCGTGCACCAAAGAGTTCAACACCGCGGTCGTCAAGTGGCAATACACCATGTATCTCGGCTTGTTCCCACCAATGCGCAACCATCTCATCAAGCTTTGCGGGATCCTTTTCGGCAAGGTCATTCGTTTCCGAGCGATCTTTTGCAATGTGGTACAACTCCCACTTTTCGTTTGCGTAGGGCTGACCCGATGTGTGTTTGAGAACTGCTTTCCATTCACCTGCCACAATGGCCAAGCTTCCGCCGTTCTCAAAATACTGAATGGTGTTTGTTGCCGGTGCAGAAGCGTTATTCAGGAAAGACTTGAATGAGTGTCCAGTGACTGGCATTTGTTCAAGACCCTTACGAACGCTAGGTGGCGTGACACCCAAGATGTCATACACAGTTGGAACAATGTCGGCCACAAACACGAACTGGTCGCGCTTTGTTCCGCGTTGTTCTTTCGCAATTCCATTTGGCCAATGCATCACCATTGGTACGTGCACACCGCCTTCGTGCGTGTTCTGCTTGTACCAGCGGTACGGAGTATTGCCTACTTGTGCCCAGCCCCACGGATAGTTGGTATGGCTGTTTGGGCCACCAATTGTGTCAATGTTCGCAATTGCTTCGTCTGGCGTTTCAAAGATGCCATTGAAGAATTTCATCTCATGCATAACACCAAACGGGCCACCTTCTTGAGACGCGCCGTTGTCTGCATGCACAACCAAAATGGTGTTATCCAATTGACCCAATTTGCGAAGACCTTCAACGAGTCGACCAATCTGATCGTCCGTGTGATCCAAGAATGCAGCAAAAGCTTCTTGCAAACGTGCGGCTAGTCGGCGTTCGTTTTCAGACAGTTCATTCCACGGCTGAACGCCAGGGTTGCGTGGTGAAAGTTCAGTATCTGGAGGAATAACACCAGTAGCAATTTGTTTCTTGAACCAACGCTCGCGAACCACGTCCCAGCCTTCGTCAAATTTGCCGCGATACTTTTCCATATACGCGGCAGGCGCTTGGTGTGGCGCGTGTGTTGCACCAAATGGCATGTACCCAAAGAATGGTCGGTCGGGCCGCACACCTTTAAAGTCAGCAATGATTTTCAGAGCTTGGTCAACCAAGTCTTCCGACAAGTGGTAGCCGTCTTCTGGGCCAGCTGGTGGATCAATCGGATGATTGTCTGCAACGAGCTCTGGATAGAACTGGTCAGTTTCGCCATCGAGGAATCCGTAGAAACGATTGAAACCACGAGCGAGTGGCCACTGATCAAATGGGCCAGCTGCCGAACACTGTTCCATTGGGGCCAAATGCCATTTACCGCAGACGAATGTTCCATAACCGGCATCACCTAAAACTTCAGCGATTGTTGCTGCATGATTTGAAATATGACCGAGTTGGTTTGGAAAACCAGTGATGAAGTTCGACACCGTGCGCATACCAACGGCATGGTTGGCGCGACCGCTAAGAAGTGCGGCACGAGTAGGCGAGCACAATGGAGTTACGTGAAAGTTAGTGAACTGCAATCCATTAGCAGCAAGGGCATCAATGTTCGGTGTGTCGATATCCGAACCGAAGCAACCCATCTGAGCAAACCCCGTGTCATCGAGCAAAACAAAGATGACGTTTGGTGCATCATCGCCCGGGTGAGCCGGCGTGGAGAACCACGGCTCGGAATCCTTTACGTAGCGACCAATCTTGCCTTCGAAGCCATACGTGTTAGTCATAAATCCCCCTTGATGGAACAGCACTATCTTTCCCTATTTTTAGGGGAATGGACATACTCCCCCGAGAATAGATGATGTTCCGAACGGACTACCCCAGGACCCCTGGGGAGTCCTAAGTTCTATATCAAAGGGGAAGCCATGCATTTCGAGATTGATCGCACCAACATTACAAAACATCGTTTTGTAGAGACCTCTGTACCTTCACTGCAAGACGGTGAAGTTGCACTGGCACTGCAGGAGTTTGCACTCACTTCCAACAATGTGAGTTACGCACTCAGCGGCGACTTTCTTGACTACTGGGGATTCTTCCCCACCGAAGATGGTTGGGGTCGACTGCCAGTAATGGGATTCGGTGTCGTCACTGCATCTGCAAACGCAGACATTGCCGTGGGTACCCGCTACTTCGGTTTCTATCCTGCTGCTGATCACCATGTTGTTCTGGCTTCTGCGACAAGTGGTGGTTTTATTGATGTAGGCGCACATCGTGAAAAACACGCCATGGCATATCGCACGTTTGATCGAGCAGCAGACGATGCAGAGCCAGGCGACCATGCGTATCTGTTACTACGTGGTCTCTTTATGACTTCATATCTTGCAGAAGATTTCCTGTTCGACAATGGAATGTTTGGCGCAGGACAAATCGTTGTCAGCAGTGCATCTAGCAAAACAGCCATTGCATTGGCACACAGCATTCGTGCGCGTGGCAATACGCACTGCATTGGGCTCACCTCAAACGGAAATGTTGACTTTGTCAATGCCGTGAATTTGTACGACGAAGTTGCAACGTACGACAACATTTCCTCTTTGGCCGATTGGGCGCCCACCGTATACGTCGACATGGCCGGCAATATCTCCGTGACAGCACAAGTGCATGAGCATTTCGGTGATGCACTGAAGTACTCATGTGCGATTGGTGCAACACACTGGGATCAAGGCGGATCAAAAACTAACGTTCCAGGCGTTGCCCCGCAGTTTTTCTTTGCACCATCTCAAATTGCTAAGCGCGGAAAAGAATGGGGCCGTGAAGTTCTCAATGACCGCCTTGATACCGCACTGCAAACATTCATCACAGATTCTCAACGCTGGATGAAGGTTGAAGAGTCACGCGGTTCTGACGCCCTCACCAATGTCTATAACCAACTTGTTTCTGGCTCTATTCAGCCAGAAGCCGGCCACATCATTTCTCTATAAACAACTACCGAAGGAATACACAATGTCTCCAAACAAGCCCGGATACGGACAAGTCAACAGGGAATATGGCATGCGCATGTTCACCACGAAGCCAGAAGATGACGGCCCAGTGTGGATGGTGAACTTCATGAAATACAAGGAAGAAGCAACGTATTCAGATGGTTCACGTGGCATCTCTGGTCGCGAAGCCGATGACCTGTATGCACCTGTTGAAATCTTGGAAGAACTAGGCGCGGCTATCCCGTTCGTGGGCGATGTAGTGCTGCAGCTTGCAGGCCAAGACCACAAATGGCATCGCATCGGTGTTGTGAAGTACCCATCACGTCAGGCATTCCTCGGTATGCAGAATCGTGAAGACTTCCAAGCAAAGCACGAGCATAAAGAAGCCGGTATGGACTTCACATTTGTGATTGGTTCACAACCAGTGAAGCTCGACCCTTCATACCGAGTCGATTTCGAAGGCTGGGACAAAGTTGAACATGCACCCACTGCAGAAGATGGCCCCATCATGGTGGTACACCTTCTGAAGTTTGTTGAAGGTGGCCGACAGGGCGGTATGGAGGAGTACCAATCTGCAGCATTCAAAGTGGCCCAGAAACATGGTGGCGGCGCAGCGGCAATCTTTACTGTAGAAGGAACCATCATGGGTGATGGACGCGAGTGGGATGAAGTTCGCTTCATTGCATACCCATCGCTTCGCTCATTTATGGCCGTGGTAAACGACCCAGAAAGACTCGTTGCTCAGGGCGAACACCGCATGACAGCAATTGCAGACACATACACAGTCGTTGTTCGACCAACGAAAGATACCTTCACATCGCACGGGCCAATCTGATGGAAGTAATGCGTACCCCCGATAGTTGTTTCGAGAATCTTCCCGATTACAACTTTGCACCGCACTACACAACCATCACTGCCATAGACGGCACTGCGCTTCGGTTTCATTTTGTTGATGAAGGCCCTCGTGATGCTGCACCCATTGTGTTGATGCACGGCAACCCTTCTTGGTCATACCTGCATCGCCACATGATTACAGGGCTTGTTGCACTCGGTCATCGCGTACTGTCTCTTGACCTCATGGGTCTTGGGCGATCCGATAAGCCAAATGAAGCCTCCTATTACACACTCGCTAGCCATGTTGATTGGGTAACGAAATGGTTTGAAGCAGAAGATCTCACTGACATCACGTTGTACATGCAGGACTGGGGCGGCCTCATCGGCTTAAACGTATTGCCCCACATCGCAGACAGAGTGGCACGCGTGATTGCATCGAACACCGGACTACCTGTTGGTGAAGGTGCAAACAAGGCAATGCGTGACTGGTTGGAATTTTCGAGTTCGGTTCCTGAACTTCCCGTTGGAAGCCTTGTGAACGGTGGATCAACCCGCAAGCTCAGTGCTGCAGAGATTGCTGCTTACAACGCGCCCTACCCAGATGGCAGTTACCAGACCAGCCCAAAGATCTTTCCAAGCCTTATACCTGTGCAACCAGAAAACCCCGGTGTTCCACAAAATAAAGAAACGTGGAAGTTCCTTGAGACGTGGACAAAACCATTCCTCACTGCTTTCGGGTCAGAAGATCCGATTGCCTTCAAACCTGGTGCCCATCTTCGATTTCAAACGCAAGTTCCAGGTGCTGCTGGCCTCACGCATCATGTCATTGAAGGAGCTAATCACTTCATTCAAGAAGATGCCCCAGCAGAACTTGTCACCATCATTCATAACTTTGCACAGTAGATAAACGTGTCAACTCCAGCTTTTGTTCGTAGTCCCGACAGCAGTTTTGATGGTCTGAAGGATTACTCGTTTGCAGCCAACTACTTAGACATTGAGGGCTTGCGCATGCACTACGTCGATGAGGGTCCGAAAGATGCACCCGTCATACTCATGATGCACGGAATGCCTACGTGGTCATACCTCTACAGAAACATCATTCCTTCCATGGTGGCTGCTGGGTATCGATGTGTTGCACCAGACCACATTGGTTTTGGGAAGTCAGACAAAGTGACAGACCCACAGTGGTACAACATTGCTCGCCACATTGCGAACACAAAGCGATTGATTGAAGAATTAGATCTAACAAACATCACTGTCATGGTGCAGGACTGGGGTGGTCCAACAGGACTTGCTCAAGTTGCATCTATGCCCGAGCGATTTACTCGCCTCTGCATCATGAATACCTGGTTGCATCACGCGGAGTACGAATACTCCCCTGGTATTCGTCAGTGGATCGAGCAGAACTCCCCGGGTGGACTCTTTGTAACAACCATCCCAGCGCCTTTTTCATGGGGCGGCCTGATGGCAATGGCGACAGATCGGATCAGCCCTCAAGATTCCATTTTCAAAATACTTCACGGTGAGACACCTATTTATTCAGACGATGCACTCGCTGTAAAAAACGCATACGACGCTCCTTTTGCTGGCCTTGGTGAACCCGGAGTTACCGGACCGCGTCGTTTCCCACTCAGCATTCCGTTGCATGATCCTGTTTCAGGCGATGCAGTGAATCAAGAGAAACACTTCGGAATCATTAATTCCCTGAAGATTCCCATTCATTTCTTATGGGCAACAAACGACGACGTGTTCACTCTTGAATGGGGAAAGAAGTGGCATTCACTTATCCCGCATTCAACATTTGAAGAGATTGTTGGCGCACGTCACTTCTTGCAAGATACGCACGGACCAGAAATTGCTACGCGCCTACTAGCGCATATGAAATAAAGATTTACTTCGTGCCGAGAGCACGCAGGAAGTCTGGTGGAATCACAATGTCGTCACGTGTGAGTTCCGAAATGTTTGACTTGCCCATACCAAGCATTGCGGAATCAATTCCGCTGCGCAGTACGTCGAGCACGTTTTCAACTCCGGCCTGACCGTTTGCTGCCAAGCCCCACAAATATGCGCGACCAATCATGACGGCGCGTGCACCTAGTGCGAGAGCTTTCACTACATCGCTACCGCGACGAATACCGCCATCGAGCACTACTTCTATTTGGCTGCCAACAGCATCTGCAACTGCAGGCAACGCACGAATAGGTGCAGGCGTGCCGTCGAGATTGTTTCCACCATGGTTCGAGACTGACAAAGCAGTTGCACCAAGATCCACAACGCGCTTCGCATCGTCGACTCGGCTGACACCTTTCACCATGAAAGGACCGCCCCACTGCTCACGTAACCATGCAATGTCTTCCCATGTAGGAAGAGGAGTCTGCATCCATTCGTAATACGCGCCAAAAAATGTTGGAGCCTTTTCGCCAGGCTTAGCCATGTTTGGTGCAGTGAGGTCTGGAATGCGGCCTGTCTTTGCAAAAGACAACAACCACGCTGGCTTTTGAAGAACTTCAGGAGCCAACTTGATGATGGCTTTCAGGTCAATCTTCTCTGGAATCCATGGACTGCCCCAGTCACGACCATTACTGAATGACCAGTCGAGTGTAACGATGACTCCCTTTGCGCCAGCTGCACGAGCGCGTTCCATGCGTTGCACCAAAGTGTCGCGATCTCCACACCAATAGATCTGGAAAAAGGTGGAACCATTCACAGCTGCAACATCTTCAACAGACTTACTTGCAAATGAACTAAGACCCATAGGAATGCCACGGTTAGCTGCTGCACGCGCAATCGCTACTTCACCTTGTGGGTGCACAGCCTGCACGCCAGTAGGAGAAATGATGACGGGCATTGACAATGATTGCCCCATGATGGTGGTGGACATCTCGCGAGTGTTCGAGTTGCCCGCAACGTGCGGCGCAAAACCAAGTTGATCGAAAGACATGAGGTTGTCGTTCGTAGATAGTCCCTTTTCAGAGCCGGCGATCAATGCGCCATAGACAGACTTTGGTAATCGCGCTTTTGCTCTTCGTTGCGCTTCTGCAACTGTCTCGAACCAGTCATTGGCCATGGGGGGTTCCTCTCGTCGACGACAATAAAAGGCTAGTGGGGGAACTTGTAGATGATGTCTGAAAAGGAATCCGCAGCAAAGAAGTACAACAACCGCAACGGTTCGTTTCCTGTGTTTACTGCCACATGCTCCGCGTCTCCGGGGATGAATACAGCAT
>Ga0209033_1000437_pt1 | contig 23998 bp, 17 predicted proteins | sample LauGreFa1BDMLBDN_2_FD_188218 | JGI IMG/M metagenome (GOLD analysis project Ga0209033, IMG submission 188218) | Freshwater lake microbial communities from Lake Michigan, USA - Fa13.BD.MLB.DN (SPAdes) (version 2) | ecosystem: Environmental > Aquatic > Freshwater > Lake | place: Lake Michigan, USA...
GAAAGCAGCCGCCCCGCGGCCCGTCCCGCCCCTCGAACATCTCCGGCATCTTGCCGGCCTCGAGAACCGTGAACGTGGCGCTGGTTTCGATCGACAGGTTGACCCCGCCGTGCTCCCCAAACTCGTGCCTCGAGCGGGCGATCCGCGCCATGGGGTCGCGGGGCAATGCTGCGGCGCTCTCCATTCGGGTCATCGGCGTTCTCCATTCACGAGGCGGCGACAAGTATCCCGCAAACCCGGCCGCGCCGTTAGAATCCGCTCATGAAACACGCCCCCCTCGCTCTGGCCGGGTTGCTGGCCGTCACCCTCCTTCCGGTCACCGCCCCCGCGGCCGTCAAAACCACGCCCGGGCAGGCCGACCAACGCTTCGCCCAGCTCGAGCAGTTATTGCCAACGCCGAACACCGTTCGGACGGCATCGGGCGCGCCCGGCGCACAGTACTGGCAGCAACGCGCGGACTACCGCATCAAGGTGACGCTCGACGAAACGCGTCATCGGCTCAAGGCTCGCCAGAGCATCACCTACATGAATCGCTCGCCGGATACGCTCTCGTACATCTGGCTGCAGCTTGACCAGAACATCTTCAAGGACGATTCGATCTCCAGGCGCTCGGAGGTCGCATCCAACTCGGGGACGCGGCGCGACTCGATCGGCGCCGGCGACAGCCTGAGTTTTGCGGCGCTCCGACGTCACCACGCGTTTGAGGACCGCAAGTACGGCTATGAGATCGGCCCCGTGCGTGATGCCGGCGGACGAGTGCTGCGTACCACCCTCAACGACACCATGCTGCGCATTGATCTGCCGCAGCCGCTGCGCCCGGGTACCAGCATCGAGATCAACTTCGACTGGGAATCGAACATCGTCGACGAAGCCCCCATCGGCGCCCGCGGCGGTTACGAGCACTTTCCCGACAGCAACACCTACCAGCACTTCCTCGCGCAATGGTTTCCGCGGCTGGTCGCCTACACCGACTACACGGGCTGGCAGCACAAGCAGTTCCTGGGTCGCGGTGAATTCACGCTCGAATTCGGTGACTACGACATCGAACTGACGGTCCCCGCCGATCACATCGTGGCCTCGACCGGCGTGCTGCAGAACCCGGATGCCGTGCTGACGGCGACGCAGCGGGCGCGTTTGAAAAAGGCCGAGACGGCCAAGAGCCCGGTGTTCATCGTCACTCCGCAAGAGGCGGTGGAGAACGAAAAGACCGGTACCAGCCAGATGCGCACCTGGCGATTCAAGGCCGAGAACGTCCGCGACTTCGCCTGGGCGAGCTCGCGCAAGTACATCTGGGATGCGATGGGCTATCGGCAGAACGACGCCAAGCAGCCATTCGTGATGGCGATGTCCTTCTACCCCAACGAAGGTGAGCCCATCTGGTCGAAGTATTCGACCCACGCGGTGATCCACACCATGGAGGTGTATTCACGCTTCTCCTTCCCCTATCCCTATCCGGTGGCCATCTCGGTCAACTCCTGGGAACGCGGTGGCATGGAGTATCCGATGATCACCTTCAACGGCTACCGGCCGACGCGGGACGAAAAATCGGGCAAGCTCACTTACTCGCGCAACACCAAGTACGGGCTGATCGGCGTGATCATCCACGAGGTCGGCCACATCTATTTCCCGATGGTCGTCAACTCCGACGAACGTCAGTGGACCTGGATGGACGAGGGTCTCAACACCTTCCTCGAATACATCGCAGAGCTCGAGTGGGAAGAGAACTTCCCGACCTTCGGCGACAAAACCAACGTCCTCGACTTCATCACCGGCTACATGCAGTCGCAGGATCAAGTACCGATCATGACCAACTCCGACACCATCGTGCAGTTTGGTCCCAATGCCTACTCGAAGCCGGCCGCCGCGCTCGCGGTGTTGCGCGAGGCCGTGATGGGCAGGGAACTGTTCGACCACGCGTTTCGTGAATACTCCAACCGCTGGAAGTTCAAGCGACCGACGCCCGCCGACTTCTTCCGTACCATGGAAGATGCCTCCGGAGTCGATCTCGATTGGTTCTGGCGCGGCTGGTTCTACGGCACGGACTACGTCGACGTGTCGGTCGGCGACATGCGCGCGTATCAGATCTCGTCGCAGGATCCGGAAACGGAATTTCCGCTGCGCCGCGCCGAGTTCGCGGCCAACTGGCCAGAGTCGTACTCGCAGCGACAAAACCGCGCCGAGGGCCGCCAGACCCGTGTTGAACGTTATCCGGAGCTCAAGGACTTCTATAACGAAAACGATCCGTTCGTGGTCAACAACAAGGACCGCAATCAGTACAAGGAATTTCGCGACAAGCTCGAAACGTGGGAGCGCACTGCGCTCGATCGTGCCATCAAGGCGGGCGAGCACGTGCATTTCGTCGACTTCCACAATCTTGGCGGACTCGTCACGCCGCTGCCCCTGACGCTGACCTTTGCCGACGGCAGCACCGAGGAGTACCAGGTGCCCGCCGAGGTCTGGCGCTACAACGCCGAGAAGGTGACGAAGCTCTTTATCCGCAAGCAGCGCCTCGTGAGTGTCGAACTCGACCGAAGCCATCTGATCGCTGATGCGGACAAGAGCAACAACATCACGCCTCGACGCATCGAGCAAAGCCGTATCGAACTGTTCAAGGGGCGCGACAGCGGCCGTAATCAGATGCTCGACGCGCTGGCAGAGTTGAAGGGTGAGCCCAAGAGCGGCGAGAAGACCGAGACGAAGGCGCTGCCCTTGCAGCCCGCTCCGCCGAAGTGAACGGGGCCGGCGCGCAGCGTCGGCGCCTCCTTCACTTCGCGGTTTCAGCAGCCGCGGGAGTGTCGCTCGCGGTTTGTCGGCACGACGCCTTTGCGCATCGATCGCACGTCACGCTCACACGCGTCATTCCCAACCCGCGCACGGGTCGTTGGGAGTTCGTGCACGCCATCCACTATCACGACGCACTGCGACTGCTGGCGGTGCGCGGGGTACGCGATGACGTGCAGCCCGCCTCCGTCGAGGGCCGAGCCCGCCTTGCACTCGAAGTCGAACGAGGCTTTCGTTGGCTCGCACCGACCGGAGAGGTGCTGCAGCCCTCGACCGTGGGCGCCGAACTCGAAGGTGACAACGTCTACGTCTATCAGGAGTTGCCCGCACCGGCGACAACCGGCCGCTACGCCGTCGAAGCCACTTTGATGCAGGATGTGTTTCCCGATCAGGTGAACAACATCAGCCTCGAGTTCACCCTGCGGCGCACGACGCTACGGCTGTCACGTCGGCAACCGCGTGGCGAGTTCACTCCGCCTTCGTAGACGGTGCACTAAATTTGCTGGATCGCCCTGCCTGACGTCGGCCTGGCGCATAGTCTTCGAGCACGTGCGCGGCGAGTTCCGCTTCGGTGAAATACACACGCTTGGTCTGCTGGCTCGCGAACAGTCGCGCCTGATCGGCATAGTGCGGCGAGCGTTCACGGGATGAGGCCGCGCCGAATTGGTGAACACTTTGGCTGCTGAGGCGTCCGTTGCGATCCCAGCTGACAAACATCATGAAGCCATCACCGGCCACCGCGCGCAGCCGACCATCGGCCTCGGCGATCGAATGCACCGCGCGCAGCATGTCCGGGGCTCCATCGAGCGGTAGATCGACCTTGCCGCGGCGCAAACGGCTCACCTCGCCCCACAGCGGATCAAGGCGTCCGAAGCCCGTCATTAGTTCGGTCGCCGCGCCGCGCAAGGCTTCGGTCAATTCACTCTCAGGCATAGGCTGACCCTGTTGACGGGCGCGCTCGCGAGCCTCGAGCACGCGATTCGCTGCCAGCACGCCGATCGCAGCCGACCGATTTCGCTGATCGGTGCGTAAGTCCCAACCGGCCAGCGTTCCGAGCGCACTCTGCATCGTCGGATCATCCGTACCCTTCGGGATCGCGAGCAGGTCTCGCACGACAGCAGCCAACTCGGACTGCGGACTGATGCCAAGGTCGAACTTGTAGCGCCGGAATTCGTCATCGGAGATCTGTTCGTCCGAGCCGTAGGTCTCGAGCAGTCGCCAACCACGGTTTGTCTCGCGGGTCTCGACGCCCATATCACGCGCAAAGTTGGCCTCGCCCAGCGCCTCGCGCGGCAGGGTCGCCTGCAACGGCGTGTTGTTCGCGTTGAAGAGGATCCCCGAGGAGGGATTCCACCACTGCGGTACTTCGCTGAAAGGCCGGTACTCGCTCCAGATGAGCGACGAGCGATCTCCAGGCAACTCGCCTGTCCAGTCGACGTTGCCCACACGTCGCGGAAACAGGGCGTTGTAAACGTAGCCGATGTTGCCTTCGGCATCCGCGTAGAGATAGTTGATGCTAGGCAAAGCCTGCAAGCCGAGCGCCGCGCGCCACTCCTCGAGATTACGAGCGCGATTCAGGCGATAGTATTGCAACGGCATTCGTAGCTCGTTCATGCCTGCGTAACGCACGGCGAATATGCCCTGCGGCGTCTCGATCACCGGGCCATGCACGCTGCGCCGGACTTCCCGGTGCACCGTCCAGCGGAACGGACCCCAGAGTCGGACTCTGAGCTTGGCCTCACGCTGCTCGAAATCGACCCAGCGTCCATCGAGTCGATATTGCTCCGGGTCATCAGGGTTGATGGTCAGGCGGTAAACATCGATGAGGTCGGGTCGATTGACGGTGTTCGCCCAACCGAGGCGCTCGCCGTGTCCGTGCAGCATGAACGGCGAGCCCGGGAAGAACCCGCCCGCGACGTGCCAACCCTCGTCGCTCTGCAATACGGCCTCGTACCACGCAACGGGTCCCTCGAGCGGCTGATGCGAGTTGACGAGCAGGCGCGTGTGACCGTCCTCGGAGCGCGAAGGCGCCACGACCACGGCATTCGATCCTCGCGGAGGGTCGTCCGTCACCTCACCGATGAGGCGCGCGAGTTCACGGTCGAGACCGTAGAAGAGCGGCACTTTGAGGACGAAACCCGCAGCGATGTCCTCGCCCCTGATGGGCAGCAGACCCTCTGGCACTTCGCGTGGGTTCAATGCACCGTAGTAGTTGAGGCCATCTGCATAGGCCTTGAGCACGGCGCGCACCTCGGCCGGCAGATCGCTGGAATAGCGTGCCTCGACTGCTGGCCATACGCCGAGCAGATGCACGAGGTAATCGCCGGCTGCGGCTGATGCCCCGTGCTCAGCGGCACGCGTGCCGCGGGCTGCCATCACCACCTCGGCAATGGTCGGAAAGTCGTCCTCGGAGTGCGCGAATGCGAGACCGAAGGCCACATCGACGTCGCGCCGACCGCGGATATGGGGCACACCCCACTCGTCGCGGCGAATCCGCGCATCGTAGGTCTTCGCCACGGACATCAATTGGTCGACGTCGGGCTCAGCAATGCGGTTGGGTCGATCCAGCAGCCACAGGCCGCCTGCCGCGGTGGCGGCGAGCGCCGCTACGGCGACCACGACCCAGACGATGGTGAAGAGAAGTTTGCGCATCATCGGCCCTCGCCTCCGCTATCGGCCAAGTCGCGCAAATACATAGGGAAATGGAGGCTAGGGTCGGAATCGAACCGGCGTAGACGGCTTTGCAGGCCGCTGCATGACCACTCTGCCACCTAGCCGCGCCGAAAAAAAGAAATGGAGCGGGAAACGAGACTCGAACTCGCGACCCCGACCTTGGCAAGGTCGTGCTCTACCAACTGAGCTATTCCCGCCCGGGGACAGAGGCCGAGGATTGTAGTGTCCCCTCCGCCCAAGTCAAGGCAAACCGACGTCTCCCCTCGCCGCTCTCAGGACGCACCCCGCAGATCCGGCCAGGCTGCCCGAAGGTAGTCGATGGCCGACACCAGCGTCAGCACCGCGGCAATGACGGTTAACACCAAACCGACCTGGTACGTCGGCAGGATCCACACGTCCCAGCGAATCAACATCATCGAGAGGCCAACGATCTGCAGGATGGTCTTGAGTTTGCCGAGTCGCGACACGGCGACCTTGCGTCGTTGCCCGATCTCGGCCATCCACTCGCGCAGCGCCGAGATCGCAATCTCGCGGCCGATGATCACGATCGCAGGAAGAACCACGACGAAACGCGGATCCTTACTGACGAGCAACACGAGCGCGACGGCCACAATGAGTTTGTCGGCCACGGGGTCGAGAAACGCGCCGAGCCGCGAGGTTTGCCCCCACTTACGCGCGAAGTAGCCATCGAGCGTATCGGTGATACCGGCGATCGCAAACAAGGCGCCCGCCGCCGGATCAGACCAGTGATACGGCAGGTGGAACAGGACGACCACGAGCGGAATCGAAAAGATCCGCATCCAGGTCAGGGCATTGGGGACGGTCCAGAGCATGCGTTACTCGCCGGGGTGCAGCGCATCATAAAGGGTTTGGGCCAATGTCGGGCCCACACCCGGTGCCCGTTCGAGATCCATGCGACCCGCCTTGAGGATGCCCTGCAGCCCACCGAAGTGCAGCAATAGGGCTTTGCGCTTGGCGGGACCGAGGCCCGGCACCGTCTCGAGGATCGACTCGTTGAAGCGCTTCGCCCGTCGCCGACGGTGTCCCGTGATGGCGAAGCGGTGCGCCTCATCGCGGATCTGCTGCAGCAGGCGCAAGGCCGGCGACGCCGGTCCTGGGATCAGCGGCGCCTCCCCGGCGGGCGCCCAGTGCAGCCGCTCCTGACCGGGCTTGCGATCCGGCCCCTTGGAAATACCGACCAACGGCTGGTCCGTGATCCCCTGCTCCGCCAGCACTTCGCGCACCCCGGCGAGTTGCGCCGGTCCACCGTCGATCACCAACAGGTCGGGCGGCGGGATCTCCCCCGCCTGCACCCGTGCGTAGCGGCGACCGACAGCCTGGCGCAGCGCGCCGTAATCATCGCCCGGCGCCACGCCGGTGATGTTTAGTCGGCGATAGTCCTTCTTAAGGGGGCCCTCAGGCCCGAACACCACGCAGGAAGCGACCGTACCCTCGCCCTGGGTATGACTGATGTCGAAGCACTCCATGCGCTCCGGGGGTGCAGGCAACTGCAGCAGATCGGCCAACGCTGCCTGCAACTGTTGGTATCCCTCCTTGCGTGACTGACGCATCCGCAGCGCGTTGCGCGCGTTCTCGACCGCCATCTCCACCCAGCGCGCCGCCAGACCTCGTTGGGCTCGGTGCAATCGAACCGCGTGACCTGCCATGCCACCCAGTGCCTCGCCGAGTGCCGGGGCGTCCTCGAGCTCGAGGTTCGGATAAATGACCGGAGGCGGCGACTGCGCGGCGTAGTACTGCATCATGAAGGACGACAGCGCCTCGGCCGGCGTCGCGAGATCGGCCCGCGGAAAGAAGCTGTGCGTGCCGAGGCTGCGCCCGCCGCGCACCGGCATGACGCTGACGGCGTAATTGCCGGGGTCACCCGCGAGGGCAAACACATCGGCGTCGCGCTCGTCGTCGGCTGCCATCACCTGCTGCGCCTGCAATTCCTTGATCGCGGCGATCTGGTCGCGCAGCGCCGCGGCACGTTCGAACTCGAGCCGCTCGGCCGCCCACTCCATGCGCGCAGCAAGCTGCTGTTGCACCTCGTCGTTGCGACCCTCCAGGACCTTCATCGCCGCTTCGACGTCCTTCGCATAGTCGGCCTCGCTGATCAGAGCGACGCAAGGTGCAGAGCAGCGGCCGATCTGGTGCTGCAGACAGGGTCGACTGCGATGCGCGAATTGGCTGTCACGACAATTGCGCAGCCGAAAGATCTTCTGCAGATGATTCAGCGACTCGGTCACGGCACCCGCGTTGGGATAGGGACCGAAGAACCGGCCCGGCGCATTGCGCGATCCGCGATAGATCCCCAGCCGCGGGAAGGCGTGACCGCCGGTGAACCAGAGATACGGAAAGCTCTTGTCGTCACGCAGCACTACGTTGTATTTCGGGTGCAGTGCCTTGATCAGGTTGTGCTCGAGCAGCAGTGCCTCGGTCTCCGAGCGCGTCACCGTGACTTCCATGGCGGCAATCTGCGCCACCAGGGCCTGCACCTTGGGGATCACGTTCGAGGGCACAAAGTAACTGCCGACCCGATCGCGCAGACTCTTGGCCTTGCCGACGTAGAGCAAGGCACCGGCGGCATCGAACATCCGATAGACGCCAGGTCGACGCGGCAGGCTCGCTACGAACGCGCGTGCATCGAACGGGGTTGCCGTCATGGGGGCCGGATCGCTCACGGGCGCATTATGTCAGCCGACGCCCTGCAGGACTCAGTGGGTGCGGGAAAGATCACGTGCTTGAGCCAGCACCTCGCGAAACATCTCCGGCGTTAGCCGCCGCGTCTGGGTGTTGTAACGGCTGCAATGATACGAATCGAGCAGCCAGCGATCGGACCCGAGCGCATGACGGGCCGCGTGCGCAAAGCGGAACTTGCCGCGCGGCAGCGCGAGCGCATCGAGCACCGCGTCGTGGGCGATCCGACCAAGCGCCACCACGACCCGCACGGTGTCGTGCGCCGCGAGTTCAGCGCGCAAAAACGCATTGCAGGTGCGTATCTCCGCCGGCGTAGGCTTGTTGGCGGGCGGCAAGCACTTGACGGCATTGGTGATGCGCACCCCGGTGAGCTGCAGACCATCGTCGCGCGACACAGAGACCGCGGCGCTCGAAACGCCAAGCGCATGCAGGGTGTCGTAGAGCAGGATGCCGGCGTGATCCCCCGTGAAGGGTCGGCCGGTGCGGTTGGCGCCGTGCAAGCCCGGTGCAAGGCCCACGATGAGCCACCGGGGTGCCGCGTCGCCGAATGCCGCGACGGGCGCCGCGTGGTAACCGGGGAAACGCTCCCCCGTCGACTCGCAGAACGTCGCGAGCCGCGGACAGCGCCGACATTGCGGATCGAACAGTGCGTCGGCCACGACTAATCCGCCATGTGCCGAATGATGGCTTCGCCAAATCCGGAGCAACTCATGAGACGAGCGCCCGGAATCAGCTGCTGCATCGCCTCTTCCACGTTACGTCGCGCAGCGAGTTCACGCTTGCTGGCACGAATGGCCTCGCGCAGGCGAGCCAAATCGTAGGTCAACTCTTTCGCCGCGATGGTGTTGGCCACACCCTTGATGATGAGATCCGCCGCCTCGGTCCACTTGAGATAGCGCAGCATCATCTCGGCCGACAGGATGATCGAACCCGGGTTGACTCGATCCTTGCCGGCAAAGCCCGGTGCCGTGCCATGCGTAGCCTCGAACACCGCAAGCCCGTGACCGATGTTGCCGCCCGGTGCAATGCCGATGCCGCCGACCTGCGCCGCGAGCGCATCGGAGATGTAGTCGCCATTGAGGTTGAGCGTCGCGATCACGTCGTACTCTTCGGGTCGCAACAACACCTGCTGCAGGAAGTTGTCGGCGATCACGTCCTTGATGACGATGTCTTTCCCGGTAATCGGGTTGCGGAAACTCAGCCACGGTCCGCCATTGAGTTCGGTTGCGCCAAACTCTTCCTTGGCGAGCTGGTAACCCCAATTACGGAACGCGCCCTCGGTGAACTTCATGATGTTCCCCTTGTGCACCAGCGTGACCGATACCCGATCGTTCTCGATGGCGTACTGGATCGCCATGCGGATCAGGCGCTGACTGCCCTCCTTCGATACCGGCTTGATGCCGATGCCGGAACTTGCGGGGAAACGGATGCCCTTGGCCTTCAACTCGCTTTGCAGAAAGTGAATCAGACGCTGGACTTCCTGCGAGCCTGCGGCGTACTCGATGCCCGCGTAAATGTCCTCGGTGTTCTCGCGAAAGACCACCATGTCGGTGAGCGAAGCATCCTGCATCGGTGTCGCGACGCCCGGGAAATAGCGGATCGGCCGGACGCAAGCGTAGAGATCGAGCACCTGACGCATCACCACGTTGAGTGACCGGATACCACCGCCGATCGGCGTGCCGAGCGGGCCCTTGATCGACACCACATATTCCCGCAGCGCGTGCAGCGACTCGTCAGGAAACCAGGTGCCGCAGATCCGATTGGCCTTTTCGCCCGCGTAGACCTCCATCCACTCGATACGCCGCCGCTCGCCGTAGGCCTGGGCCACCGCAGCGTCGACCACGCGACGCATCACGGGCGTGATGTCGACTCCGATGCCGTCCCCTTCGATGAACGGAATGATGGGACGGTCGGGCACCTCGATCGAACCGTCGGCGTTGATCGTGATGCGCTCGCCCGATGACGGCAGAGTGATGTGTTCGTATTTCATGGAGAATCCGCGCCCCCGGCTGCTGCGAGGGCGCGGATTCTACCCGAGCCTCGCTCGCTCAGCCTACGGCGAACTGAGCCTCTTCCGTGGAGCCTTTCATCGCCGTCACCGACGAGTTGCCCCCCGTCACCGTCTGGGTGACGTCGTCGAAGTACCCGGCACCGACCTCGCGTTGGTGCTTGGTCGCGGTATAGCCGTCCTTCTCGGAGGCGAACTCCGCCTGCTGCAACGCCACGTAGGCACTCATCTGGCTCTCGCGGTACCCCTTGGCGAGGGTGAACATCGAGTAGTTGAGGGCATGGAAGCCGGCGAGCGTGATGAACTGGAACTTGTAGCCCATGGCGCCGAGCTCGCGCTGGAACTTCGCGATCGTCGCGTCGTCGAGCTTCTTCTTCCAGTTGAACGACGGCGAGCAATTGTACGCCAGCAACTTGCCCGGGAACTGGCGATGGATCGCCTCGGCGAAATGCTTCGCCTCTTCAAGGTCCGGCGTACCGGTCTCGCACCACAGCAGATCCGCATACGGCGCATACGCGAGCCCGCGGGCGATGGCCGTCTCGAGCCCCGCACGCACGTGGCAAAATCCTTCGCTGGTGCGACCTTTCTCGGCGTCTATGAAGGGACGATCGCGCTCATCGATGTCGGCCGTCAGCAGGTTGGCACTTTCGGCATCGGTACGCGCGACGAGGATCGTCGGTACATCGCAGACGTCCGCTGCAAGGCGCGCAGACACCAGCTTGCTCACCGCCTCCTGTGTCGGCACGAGCACCTTGCCGCCCATGTGCCCGCATTTCTTTGCCGACGACAACTGGTCCTCAAAGTGAACGCCAGCGGCGCCCGCTTCGATCATGCCCTTCATCAGCTCGAAGGCATTGAGTACGCCGCCGAAACCGGCTTCGGCATCGGCTACGATAGGCTGCAGCCAGTCGATGGTGTCGTTGCCCTCGGCATGGTGGAGCTGATCGGCACGCAGCAAGGTATTGTTGATGCGACGGACGACCTGCGGCACCGAGTTCGCCGGATACAGCGACTGGTCGGGGTACATTTCGCCGGCGAGATTGGCATCACCAGCCACCTGCCAACCAGACAGATAAATCGCCTTCAGACCCGCGCGCACCTGCTGCATCGCCTGGTTTCCGGTCAGCGCACCGAGCGCGTTGACGAAGGGCATCGCGGCCATGTTGCGCCAGAGTTTCTCGGCACCTAGCCTCGCGAGCGAGTGCTCGATGCGCACGGTGCCCCGGAGCCGCACGACGTCTGCAGCCGTGTAGCCGCGCGTCACACCGCGCCAACGCGGATTGTCCTGCCAGTCACGAGTCAATTGTTCAGCGGTTCGCAGTTCCATGCGTGTCTCCTTCCTGTGTCCTTAGGAAATGTACGAGGGGTGGATCAGGGTCAATCAATCGAGCTCGCGATACGCCGCAAGCGTCAAAAACGTGGCGAACTCGGACGCCGTGGTGATGCCATCGAGCAGCGCCGCAGCCTGCTCGTAGCGGCCTGCCGCATAAGCCGACTCACCGAGCCACTGGCGCAATCGCTGCTGCTCCGCAGCCAGTTCTGCCCGGAACAACTCCGCGGTGATCTTGCGACCATCCTCGAGCACCCCGCGCGGGTGGTGGATCCACTGCCAGATCTGCGCGCGGGAAATCTCGGCCGTGGCCGCGTCTTCCATCAGGTTGTTGATCGGCACGCAGCCGTTGCCGCACAACCACGCAGCCATGTACTGCAGCGACACGCTGATGTTGTCGCGCAGACCCTCCGTGCTGATCGCACCACTTGGGATCTGCAACAGGTCCGTGGCCGCGACCTGCACGTCCTCGCGCAGGCGGTGTAACTGGTTGGCCGTCGGCATGAGGCGATCGAACACGTCCATCGCCACCGGCACGAGCCCGGGGTGCGCCACCCAAGTACCGTCATGCCCGTCGCCCGCTTCGCGTTCCTTGTCCGCTCGCACTTTGGCGATCGCAGCCTCGTTGGCCACCGGGTCGTGCTTGATCGGGATCTGCGCCGCCATGCCGCCCATCGCGAATGCGCCGCGCCGATGGCAGGTACGGATGCAGAGCAGCGAATAGGAGCGCATGAAGTGGGTCGTCATGGTCACGAGCCGACGCTCGGGCAGCACGAAGTCGGCTCGTTTCGCGAACTTCTTGATGAAGCTGAAGATGTAATCCCAACGCCCGCAGTTCAGTCCGACGATGTAGTCGCGGAGTTCAAAGAGGATTTCGTCCATCTCGAACGCCGCGAGTATCGTCTCGATGAGCACGGTGCATTTGATCGTGCCGTGCGCCAGACCGAGGCGCCGCTCGGTGAAATCGAACACCTCGGCCCACAAGCGCGCCTCGCGGTGACTCTCAAGTTTCGGCAGGTAGAAGTACGGTCCCGTGCCGCGCTCGCGCAGCGCCGCGTGGTTGTGAAAGACGTACAGCCCGAAATCGACGAGAGCGCCCGGCACAGCCCGCCCATCGTGCAGCAGGTGCTTTTCTGCGAGGTGCCAACCCCGCGGGCGCACGATAAGCACAGCGGTCTCCGCGTTGAGCCGATACGCTTTGCCCTCCGCGGAGGTGAAGTCGATACGCCGCAGCACGGCATCGCGAAGGTTCGCCTGACCGCCGATAACGTTGTCCCAGGACGGGGCAAGCGAGTCCTCACAGTCGGCCATGAATACTTTGGCGCCGCTGTTGAGGGCATTGATCACCATCTTCCGATCGGTGGGACCGGTGATTTCCACGCGCCGATCGAGCAGATCGGCCGGAATGCCCGCGATGCGCCATTCGCCCTCGCGAACCGCGCGCGTCTCGGCGAGAAAATCGGGTAGTTCACCGGCATCGAGGCGCTGCTGGCGTTGCTCGCGGGCGCGTAGCAACTGCTCCACCCGCGGAGCGAAACGCGCGGCGAGCTCTGCGAGGAAGCCCAACGCCTCAGTGGTTAGGACTCCTTCGTCCGCGGGGCGCGCCCGAGTTCCGCTCGCCAATTCAATTGTCGACATTCAAGCCACTCCGCGGCCCAAGAACAGGGCGTCGATTGAATTCTAGACCTCGCGGTGAGAGTATTTACACAATAGAAATTTCACAGTGTGAATTTCACTCATGGCCGGACTGCTGCGACAAGGACATTTTCTCGGCTCTAAGTTGCGCAGCCTCCGCAAGCGCAACGGCTTGACACTCGATGAGTTGTCGGCCCGCTGCGTGCAACTCGAGCCCGACCACGCACCGTCCGTGTCCTACCTGAGCATGGTCGAGACGGGCAAGCGCGTGCCCTCGCCGCAGATGCTCGGCGTCCTCGCGGCAGTGTTCGGCAAGGAGCCGAGCTGGTTTCTAGATCGAACCGAGGCTCTGCCGCCCCAGCAACTGGGCGCCGCGCGACATCAGGGCCCCGTCAACGCCATGGCGCTCGAGCCCGCGTTCCTCTTTTCGAAGGATCTGTTGCAGATGGCCCTGCCGGAACTGCTCGTGCAAACGGGCACAAGCGGACAACAGTTCGCGCGCCTCTTGGTGCGGGTATGGCAGGAGACGCGCCAGAACGAATTCCCCGACATCGAACGGGCCGCCGAATCCGTCGGTCGCCGCAGAATGCCGCTGTCGCTCGAGGACACCCTGCACATCGTCAAGCAGCTGGGCCTATCGATCCGCTGGATCGACAGCGAACGCCGCCACGATGGCGATCGACTGCTGCGCGCACGCTTCGAGGCTCCGGACACAATCGTCATCAACCGCCAGCTGCGCGACCAACCCGAGCGCCTCAAATACACGCTGGCGTTTTTCATCGGTCACCGCATTCTGCACAACGGCGATGGCGCAGTGCCGCCACACAGCGTGACGGGCGCGGCACCGATTGAGGAAGCGGGCCAGCAGGCCAGCGGAGGCATGGCACCACGCGATGTGCTGATGGCCTGGCGGGACTTCGAGTGCAGTGCCTTCGCCGGCGCTCTGCTCTGCCCGAAGCAGCCGTTTAGACAGTTCCTCGTTAGAGAACGTCACGAGATTGCGGCCTGCGAGCGCCTCGGGATCACACCGGCAGTGATGATGCGCCGCATGACGGCGATCTCGCCCTACCGGCATTGGCATTTCTTTGATGGCTACGCACCCGGCTTCCTGCGGGCCGTCTATCGCGGCAACGGCATCGCGCTGCCTTGGGGCAACATGAGTCTCGTGCCGGACCCCTGCCCGAACTGGGCCGTATTCCGCCTGCTGCGCGAACCGGCGGCTCCGCGTAACCGACCGGCAGAGCCTGTATCGCAGTTATCGATCATGCGCGATGCCGACGTTCCGCGCCTGTATTGCTGCCACTCCTTGCGTACGCGCGATGCGGCGGATGTCTCGCACGTATTGTCCGTGGGGATCGACCTTGCCCCGGCCTTCACCGCCCAAGGACTCGATGCGACGGCGATCATCGCGCAGATCGATGCCGCCTGCCGCCAGGGCGGCGGAACGGCGGTCGTTCCCGAGAGTGCAGCGCAAGCCATTCGCACGGTCAGTCACGTGCTGAACATTGCCTGGGTAGCGCGCTCGCTGGAGTCACCGGCTAGCGTGATCTGTCCTCGCAGCAGCGGCTGTCCGCGGCCGCAGCCCTGCGCCACAACACAGGACGTTCGGAACTAGCGGCGGCGGGATTCGCGGCTGACGCGATTGCGCTCGGCGATCAGCAGCGCGAGCTCAAGCGACTGCTCGTAATTGAGCCGCGGATCAACCGTCGACTTGTAGGCCCGCTGCAGGTCGAGATCGGCGAGACCGCGCGCACCGCCCGTGCACTCGGTGACGTTTTCACCCGTGAGCTCCACGTGCACCCCGCCCAGATGTGAACCGGCGTCTCGATGGATCTGCGAGGCAAGTTCGAGCTCGCGGAGGATGTTCTCGAAGCGGCGGGTCTTCAGGCCGCTCTGGCTCGTTTCGGTGTTACCGTGCATCGGATCACAGATCCACACCACGCCATGACCCGTTGCGCGCACGGCCTGGATGGCCTTGGGCAAAGCCGTCTCGATGTCCTTGGCGCCAAAGCGGTGGATCAACACGAGCTTGCCCGGAATGTTCTGCGGGTTGAGCGTGGTGACGAGCCGCTGCAGCCACGCCACGTCCATCGCGGTGCCGATCTTGACGCCAACCGGGTTGGAGATGCCACGGCAATACTCGACATGTGCGCCGTCGATCTGCGCCGTGCGCATGCCAATCCACGGCATGTGCGTCGAGAGGTTGTACCAGCGATCCTGACGCGGAATGAAGCGCGTCTGGGCCTGCTCGTAGTGCAGGACGAGCGCCTCGTGACTGGCATAGAAATCGGCACGCAGCGATTGGTGCACTTCCTTGGCGCTGATGGTCTCGAAAAACTCGAGGCCATCGGCCACCGAGGCCACGATCCGTTCGTACTCAAGCTTGAACGGCGAATGACCGACAAAACCGAGATCCCAGTACTCCGGGTGATGCAGGTCGGCAAAACCGCCATCGATCAGAGCGCGCACGAAATTGAGCGTCAGGGCTGCCCTCTCATAGCCGCGCAGCAGCAGCAGCGGGTCAGGCTCTCGCGCAGCCGGCGTGAACTCGGCATGGTTAACGATATCGCCGCGATACGAGGGCAGAGTGACCCCGTCGCGTGTCTCGGTATCGGCTGATCGTGGCTTGGCGTACTGCCCGGCCATGCGACCGACGCGAATGATCGGCTTCTTGAGTCCGTGCGTCAGCACGAGGCTCATCTGCAGCAAAATCTTCAGCCGCTGGGCGATCTTCGCGGACTCGCAGTCCTCGAAACTCTCGGCACAGTCACCCCCCTGCAGCAGGAAGCGCTCACCGCGCTGCGCCTCGGCGAGCTCCTCGCGGAGCTTCTCGACTTCCCAGGACACCACGATCGGCGGCAGGCGCGACAACTGCGCGACCGCATCCAGCAACGCTGCCTGATCGCGATACACGGGCTGCTGCTGCGCAGGCTTAGTCTGCCAGCTCGTCGGATTCCAGGCCTGATGCTCGGGCGTCTTCATAACGTACGGATTCTAGCCTGCTTTCCCGCGCTCCGCCGATTTCGCCTGTTGCCAGAATGCTTCCCACTGCTCCGCGGACAAACCCTTGAGGTCAAGCCCCTGCGCCGCAGCCTGCGTCTCGATGAAACCGAAGCGCCGCTCGAATTTGGCATTCGTCGCGCGCAGAGCGGCCTCCGGATCGAGGCCGAGCAGACGCCCCCAATTGGCGATCGTGAACAGCAGGTCCCCGAGCTCCTCGGTCTGCCGCTCGAGCGACTCGCCCTCGGCGAGCGTCGCCTCGAACTCAGCGAACTCCTCATCGACCTTGTCGCGGATACCTCGAGCATCAGGCCAATCGAACCCGACCGCTCGCGCCCGCTTGCCGAGCTTGGCAGAGCGGGTGAGCGCGGGCAGCGTCCGCGCGACTCCGGCGAGCACGCCAGCCTCCCCCCGGCCCTGGCGCTCCTCGCGTTTCAGCGCCTCCCACGCCGCGGTTTGCTGCGGGGCGGTGAGTGCCGTCTGCGTTGCGAACACATGCGGATGGCGCCGCACCAGCTTATCGCCCATGGCCACGGCCACGGCATCGAAGTCGAACCAACCACGCTCCTCAGCGATGCGCGCGAGGAACACCACCTGAAACAACACATCGCCGAGCTCATCGCGGATCGCATCGGGCGCACCCTGCCCCACCGCCTCGGCGAGTTCGTGCGCTTCCTCGAGCGTGTGCGGGATGATCGACTCGAGCGTCTGCTCGCGATCCCAGGCACAGCCTGTGGCGGGATCACGCAATTGCCGCATGATCTGCAGCAATCTCGCGATGGCGGTGGTCGGATCCTGGTGCGTCATTCGTCGTCACCCCGCAGCATGCGACATAGCGTCATCAACATTCCCGCGGTGGCGCCCCAAATGTTGCGCCCCTCGTACGGGAAGTCCGTGAACTCGATGTCCTGATTTTCGAAGCGTCGTACGCGACGCACGTGATTGCGCGTATCGAGCAGGAACGCCAACGGCACCTCGAACGCCTCGGCGACCTCGGTGGGATCGACGCGGGGCGTGAAGAGCGGATCGACGAACCCCACCACCGGCGTCACCCGATAGCCCGTCACCACGAAGTGATCGGGCAGAAATCCGGCGACACGGATGAGCTCACGCGAGACACCGACTTCCTCCTCGGTTTCGCGTAGGGCCGCTTCGACAAAATCCTCCTCGGGGTGCTCGAGTCGACCGCCCGGGAAACTGATCTGTCCCGGATGGTGGCTGAGGTGCGAAGCGCGCTGCGTTAGCAGGATCCGCAGACCCTCATCGCGCTCGACGATCGGCACCAGGACGGCCGCCGGCACGGGTTGCTCGGGAAAAAACTTGCGCAGATGGCGACGACGCTCAGGTGATACCGGCCCATAGCGCCAGTCGTTGTCAGTCTCGGTGCGGGGCGCGGCGAGCACACGGGACTCGATCAGCGCCTTCAAGGCAGACGAGTCGAGCGTGGCGGGGTCGTGCAGGAGCATGGGGTATGATTCGCAGTCTATCACCGCAGCTTCGGGCACCCGGCATGAACCTTGATCCCATCGACGCCCTCTCACCGGTGGACGGCCGCTACGCACGCGCCACCGCAGCCCTGCGTGCGCACCTAAGCGAAGCGGCGTTGATCCGCGAGCGGGTGCGGGTCGAAGCGGAATGGTTGCTGACGCTCGCCCGCACGAGACCCGCCGGGCTCGCCGGAGTGGAGGCACTCACTCCCGCCGTGCTGGCGGTCGCCGAGTCGCTCGCCAAAGATCCCCCTGCGGGTGCCACGGCCGCGATCAAGGCGATCGAGTCGCGCACCAATCACGACGTCAAGGCGGTCGAGTACTACGTGCGCGATCAACTCGCCACCGCGGGCGCCAGCGCCGCCGCCCTCGAGCTCGTGCACTTTGGCTGCACGTCCGAGGACATCAACAACCTCGCCTACGCGCGCATGCTGCGCGGCGCACGCGAGGTGCTCTGCGAGCAACTCGATGCCGTCATTGCGACGCTGCAGTCGTTTGCCAGCCAGCACGCGCAGCTGCCGATGCTCTCGCGCACCCACGGACAGACCGCAAGTCCCACCACGCTCGGCAAGGAATTCGCCAACGTCGCCGCGCGACTGCAACGCGCGCGGACTCGTTGGGCGGCGGTCGCGATCCTCGGCAAGTGGAACGGTGCCGTCGGCAACTTCAATGCACACACAGCGGCCTTGCCTGCCGCGGATTGGCCGACCCTCGCGCGCGAGTTCGTAGAGTCCATGCAACTGACCTATAACCCGCTCACGACCCAGATCGAGCCGCACGACTGGATCGGCGAGTACTGCGACGCACTCGCCGCAGCGGACGTGATCCTCGTGGATTTCTCGCGTGACGCATGGGGGTACATCAGCCTTGGCTACCTGCGTCAGCGGGCGGTCGCGGGCGAAGTCGGCTCCTCCACGATGCCTCACAAGGTTAACCCGATCGACTTTGAAAATGCCGAGGGTAACTTCGGCATCGCCAATGCGTTGCTGCGGCACTTCGCCGACAAGCTTCCCGTCTCGCGCTGGCAGCGCGACCTCACTGACTCGACGGTGTTGCGCAATCTTGGCGTCGCACTGGGTCACGCCTTGATCGCGCTGCGCGCTCTGCAGCGAGGCCTCGGCAAGATCGAGCCCGATCCCGTACGCATCGCCGCCGATCTCGAACACGCCTGGGAGGTGCTCGGCGAGGCCGTGCAGACCGTGCTGCGTGCCGAGGGCATCGCCGACGGCTACGAGCTGCTCAAGGATTTCACGCGGGGGCGCAAGGTCGATGCCGTCGCCTATCAGCAGTTCGTCGCCTCGCTGCCCATCAACGCGCTCGCCAAGGCCCGTCTCGCGCAATTGCATCCCGCCGAGTACATCGGCCACGCGGCGACCCTCGCCACGACGTGAAGGTCGTCGTCGGTCTGTCGGGCGGCGTCGACTCGGCGGTCGCTGCACTCCTGTTGCGGCGCGCCGGTCACGAAGTGCAAGGCCTGTTCATGGCCAACTGGGAAGAGGACGACAGCTACTGCACCATCGCCGAGGACTACCAGGACGCTCGCGCCGTATGCCGCGAGCTCGACATTCCGTTACATCGCGTGAACTTCGCAGCGGAGTATCGGCAGCGGGTTTTCGATTATTTCCTGCACGAGTATCAGGCCGGACGAACGCCCAATCCCGACGTGCTGTGCAACCGGGAGATCAAGTTCGGCGTGTGCCTCGGCCACGCGCGTCGACTCGGTGCCGAACGCCTGGCCACAGGGCACTATGCCCGCCGCATCGAGGGTGAACGCGGTGCCGAATTGCACAAGGGGCTCGATACTGAGAAGGATCAATCGTATTTCCTGCATGCGCTCGAGCCCGCACAGTTGGCGGCTGCGTGCTTTCCACTTGGCGAGTTGACCAAAACCGAGGTGCGTCGATTGGCTCGCGAGGCGGGTCTGCCCGTGCACGACAAGCCCGACAGCACCGGCATCTGCTTTATCGGCGAACGCCCCTTCCGCGAGTTTCTCGGCCAGTACATCGCCGACACGCCGGGCCCGATCGAAACACCCGAGGGTCAACGGCTCGGCACGCACCGTGGCCTCGCTTTCTACACGCTCGGGCAGCGCGGCGGGCTCGACATTGGCGGTGTCTCCGGGCGAGCTGAGGAACCTTGGTACGTCGCCGCCAAGGATCTGCCGCGCAACACCCTAGTCGTCGTCCAGGGCCACAACCATCCTCAGCTGCTCTGCACGCAGGTGCACACTCTCGCTGCGCACTGGCTGATCGACCCGCCCGCGGCGCCCTTCACCGCAGCCGTGAAACTGCGCTACCGCCAAGCCGACCAGTCCTGCCGCGTGCAGCCGCTCGCCGATGCGCGCCTGCTCATCGAGTGCGACCACGCGCAGCGCGCCGTCACACCCGGGCAATTCGCCGTGCTGTATGCAGGCAGCCGCTGTCTGGGCGGCGCGGTCATCGACTCGGTATAATTCGCTCGCGTTTCAATCGGTTTTCGATTTCGGGGGTCTCATGTCGGACAGCTACAAGTCACGCAGCTCGCTCAAGGTGGGCGGACAGGTCTACGAGTACTGGAATCTCGGCGCATTGCCGCAGGCCAAGGTGGCGCGACTGCCCTACTCGCTGAAGATCCTGCTCGAGAACCTGCTGCGCTTCGAGGACGGCGTGAATGTGACGCGCCGCGACATCGACGCGCTGCTCAATTGGAACGCCAAAGCCACCCCGGAGCATGAGATCTCTTTCACTCCAGCGCGGGTGATCATGCAGGACTTCACCGGCGTGCCCTGTGTGGTCGATTTGGCCGCGATGCGCGAGGCCATCCGCAAACTTGGCGGCGACCCGCAGCGCGTCAATCCGCTCGCGCCCGCTGAGCTGGTCATCGACCACTCGGTGCAAGTCGATCATTACGGCACCGCCTATGCACTCAAGCGCAACACGGCCATCGAGTTCGAGCGCAATGGCGAGCGGTATTCGTTCCTGCGCTGGGGCCAGACGGCGTTCCGCAATTTCAAGGTCGTGCCACCCAGCACCGGCATCGTCCATCAGGTCAACCTCGAATTCCTCGGTCGCGTAGTGTTCGAGAACCGCGACGGGAAACGCCCACAGGCCTACCCGGATACCCTCGTCGGCACCGACTCGCACACGACGATGATCAACGGTCTCGGCGTGCTCGGCTGGGGCGTGGGCGGCATCGAAGCCGAGGCGGCCATGCTCGGCCAGCCGGTGACGATGCTGATTCCCCAGGTCGTCGGCTTCAAGCTCACCGGGCAGCTGCAGCCCGGCGCCACCGCCACAGACCTTGTGCTCACGGTCACCGAGATACTGCGCAAGAAAGGCGTGGTCGAGAAATTCGTCGAATACTTTGGTGACGGGCTTGCGACCCTGCCGCTCGCCGACCGCGCCACCATCGCCAACATGGCGCCGGAGTACGGCAGCACCTGCGGCATCTTCCCGATCGATGAAGAAACGCTGCGCTATCTGGAGCTCTCCGGTCGTCCGGCGCAGCAGATTGCTCTGGTCGAGGCGTACGCCAAGGCCCAGGGCATGTGGCGCTATGCCGGCGCACCGCAAGCCGACTACACCGATGTGCTCGAACTCGACCTCAGCACCGTGGAGCCCTCGCTCGCGGGTCCGAAGCGCCCGCAAGATCGCGTGCCCGTGCGCGAGTTGAAGCAGGTGTATCGCAAGACCCATACGCAAATGGCCGAAGAGCGCCGCAAGAAGAATCCGGCAGCAAGCGGCTCTGGCAGCGTGGCGGGTCCAAGTGGCTTCGAAGTGAAGGATGGCGCCGTGCTGATTGCGGCCATCACCAGCTGCACCAACACGTCGAATCCATCGGTGATGCTGGGTGCCGCGCTCGTTGCGCGCAACGCGGCGCGCCGCGGCCTGACCGCCAAGCCCTGGGTCAAGACGAGTCTCTCGCCCGGCTCCAAGGTCGTGACCGACTACTTGAAGAAAGCCAAGCTGCTCGAGGAGTACGCGAAAGTCGGTTTCCACGTCACGGGCTACGGCTGCATGACCTGCATCGGCAACTCGGGTCCGCTCAAGCCGGAGATCTCGGCCGCCGTGAAGTCGGGTGACGTCATCGCCACCTCGGTGCTCTCGGGCAACCGCAACTTCGAAGGTCGGGTGCATCCGGAAGTGAAGATGAACTTCCTCGCCTCGCCGCCGCTCGTCGTCGCCTATGCGCTCGCCGGCACCACGGACATTGATCTCAACACCGAGCCGCTCGGCACCGGCAGCGACGGGCAGCCTGTCTACCTCAAGGACATCTGGCCGAGTCCGCAGGAAGTCGCTGACACGGTCCGTGAATCGATCAATTCGAAGATGTTCCGCGACAGTTACGGTGATGTCTTCGCGGGCGATGCGCTGTGGCGTGCGATCAAGGTCCCGGCGGGCAAACTGTACGCGTGGGACGATAAGTCCACTTACGTGCGCAACCCTCCGTATTTCGAAGGCATGAGCATGACGCCGGGCAAGGTCAAGCCGATTCGGGGTGCTCGCGCCCTCGCGGTGCTCGGCGACTCGGTCACCACCGATCACATCTCGCCTGCAGGCGACATCGCCCGCGGCAGCCCTGCCGCGCAGTATCTGGAAGCTCACGGCGTGCAGAAGGCCGACTTCAACTCCTACGGCGCGCGCCGCGGCAACCACGAAGTCATGATGCGCGGCACGTTCGCCAACATCCGCCTGCGTAACCTGCTCGCACCGGGTACCGAAGGTGGCGTCACGGTCCACATTCCGAGCGGCGAGCAGCAGTCGATCTACGACGCCTCCATGCGCTACCAGTCAGCGGGGACGCCGCTGGTCGTGCTGGCCGGCAAGGAGTACGGCACCGGGTCTTCGCGCGACTGGGCCGCCAAAGGCACGATGCTGCTCGGCGTGAAGGCCGTGATCGCCGAGAGCTTCGAGCGCATCCACCGCTCCAACCTGATCGGCATGGGGGTACTGCCCTGCCAGTTCGCCGCGGGCCAAAACGCGCAGACACTCGGCCTCACCGGCCGCGAGGTTTTCGACTTCGGCGACCTGCGAAATGCCGAGGCCCGCACGGTCACCGTGACCGCGCATCGCGAGGCTGGCGGCGAGCCGATCGTCTTCGAGGTGCGCGTCCGCATCGACACTCCGAAGGAGCGCGACTACTACCGTCACGGTGGCATCCTGCACTACGTGCTGCGTCAGCTCGCGGGCAGTGCGGCGCCCGCCAAGTCCAAGCCAAAGCCTAAGAAAAAGGCCAAGGGGAAGGTGAAGGCAAAGGCAAAGGCGAAGGCAAAGGCGCCAGCCAAGTCGAAGGTCAAGGTCAAGGCCAAAACCAAGGCCAAGCCCGCCCGCAAGTCGGTGCGTCGCGCGTCACCTCGACGCGCAACGCCGCGACGCGGCAAGTAAGGCCGCACGGAGTCGGCACGCGTGGTCGATCCAGATCCACCGCGTGAGCCGGCCCCGTGGCTGGTGGTCTTCGACCTCGACGGAACGTTGACACGCAGAGACACCCTCACGGGTTACGCATTCGGTCTTTTGGCCAGGCATCCGACGCGCTGGTGGCGGATCTTGGGCGTGGTCCCCGCGCTCCTGCGGTTCACCATCGGCAAAGCGGATCACGGCGAGCTCAAAGGCGCCTTGCTGCACTGTGCCTTGGGCGGCCTGTCGCGCGAACACCTCGCCGCATGGACGGCGTGCTACGTACCTCGCCTCATCCGCGGCGGGATGTTCGCCGAGGGCCTTGCGGAGGTGAGTCGGCACCGCGAGGCGGGACATCACTTGGTGTTGATGTCGGCGACCGTCGACCTGTATGTGCCTGCCATCGCCGAGGGCCTCGGTTTTGACGAGTGGGTCTGCAGTCGGGTTCGCTGGCATGGCGATCGGCTCGACGGTCGGCTCGATGGACCGAACATCCGCGATCGTGAGAAGGCGCGGTGCCTGAGAACCCTTATCGCCCGCTTCCCGCGACGGCGCATCATGGGGTACGGTAACTCGCGGCCGGACCTGGCCCATCTGCGGCTGGTCGACAAAGCCGTGCTGGTGAATGCGGGCGCAAGACTGCGGCAGGCGGCTGCTGATCTTCCCGTCGATTTCAAGACATGGATATAAGTCTATGAAAAACAAGGACGAAAATCGCATACTTCCCTCCGAGATTCCGTCGGAGTCGAGTTTCTTCGAACGTCGTGCGCTGCTCGGGGGCCTGCTCGCCGGGGCGACCCTGCCGAGCGCCTTGGTCTCAGCCCAGCAGTCCGCAACGACCGGCACCAAAGCCGCTGCGAGCGCGGGTACGGCGGCGGGCGGCGGCACGGCCTCGTCCACTCCCTCCTCCTCGTCCTCCTCCTCGTCCTCCTCCTCGTCCTCCTCTTCGACCTCCTCCTCGTCCTTGCCTCGCCCCGCAACCAACGTGGCGCTCCCGTTCGCGCACCTGCAG